>Ga0307516_10002007_pt1 | contig 27813 bp, 40 predicted proteins | sample 19_EM_MG_FD_203310 | JGI IMG/M metagenome (GOLD analysis project Ga0307516, IMG submission 203310) | Populus trichocarpa ectomycorrhiza microbial communities from riparian zone in the Pacific Northwest, United States - 19_EM | ecosystem: Host-associated > Plants > Roots > Unclassified | place...
AATGTAAAAGATTAAATAAAGAGCTGTTCCATAACATCCAAACTGAAGTGTTGGATAGTTCATTTGATAAGATAGGAGAGGCATGGTTGATAAGATAAGATAAGAGACAAGAGGCTGTTCCATAACAGTGACGCCTCAAAATAGATCTCTGTATATCTGACATGTCCAACATTCTCTTTAGGAGGTTGAATGTGGTGGAGTGCACTGAAGATGATGTTGAGATTGATGAACTGGCCCTGCAGAGCATTTTCGATTTCTGAGGAGGGGATTCCTGCTGGAGCAGTAGTGGCATGCAGTGTTAAGACACACTAAACCTATTACTAGGCTTTCGTGGGCTTACAAGAATCAAACAACAGAAATGTGAAGGGGGAAGTTTATATTGACCAGAAGTCCTCACACTAGATTATAGTGGAGTTCTTAAGAGAATACAACTAGAGTTACAGGTTTTGGGCTACTCTATATATACTATAAGAGCCAAGACTTATCAACCAATAGGATATGGTCCAGATATCCTCCAATAGGATATGAGCCAGAGATAAGAAGATAAGGAGATAAGAGATAAGAGATAGGAGATAAGAGATAGCCAAACAAGGACAAACAAAGATAAAATGAAATGAAGTCGGATTCATGTTGTTGACCTTTTATAATATCGTCCACAAAGCCAAACAAGGACAAAATGAAAAATAGATGTTAAATGGCTGTTCCATAATATGCAGGACCTGTTTGACGCTGGATATGTTCTTTCCATAGAGGCAGAGAAGTCGACGATTCTCGGAGATTGCAGGGTTCTCAGTCTCTTTGGCGGTGAGCTCTTGGTTGTACCAGGGCAGTTCGGAATCATCGATCCTTGCAGGTTTGTCTCCATGCAGTTTGTCACCACCTCTAGGTTGGTCATCATCCTCCTGTTCTCCGGAGGAGTCCCTATCCTCGCTGGGGTCTCTTTGTCTCTTAAGAGGAATGACTGCCTCAGTTTGCTGGAGGTCGCGAGGTGGTGCCACATCAAATGCGGTCCCTTTCGCCGAAGCATCGGCAAGGATTTGTTCAACGTGGTCCATCTCCCTGGTCCATTGCCCATATGCGAGGTCCTTGTCGGCAGCAGATGATCCGACAGAGTGGGAGAGCGCAACAAATATGTGGAAGAGGGCTCTATGCTTCAGGATTTTACCTCAATGGTAGGATTCGACATGTCCCTCAAGTTCTTTGAGAATTTCGACTGATCCGAGTCGATGGGAGGTAGATGGATTGGCAGGGCCCTTGGGATTTCCAGCCATTCCAGTAGGGTTGGTCGGAGGATTTGGGGCACCTCCAGTCAGTCGAGCAATGATCGAGGATTGAGGTGGGTTTCCATCGGGCTGTCCCGGAGTCGGGACAACAGACTCTCTCGCTTGCTGGGTGGCATAGGATTTTGCAAAGATGTCACTCATTCAGAAAGTGTGGGAATAGGGGACAATGATATTGAGTCGAAATACAGATGAGCGATGAAGGAAAAGTTTTCGCAAACGATTCGAGGGTCGAGGCCAATGCTGCAGAGGGTTGGAGGAGCGGGAGAGACCCGACCGAGATTGAACTCACCTGCAGAGCATCAGCAAATTCTGGTCACGCTACATAGCACTACATAATGCTGTAGTGAGTTGTAGTGAGTTGTAGTGCTGTAGTGTGTGTATATGATCTCTGTAGTGCTACATAGCAACTGGGGTCACTACCAAGACATCACCAATCACTACAGAGTACTACGTCGCACTACATAGCAGTCACTACATTGCTCAACATGAATCCTACTCTATTATTCACTCGAGGCTCAGAGACAGAAGTTGTAGTAAAGGTATAATATTAAAATCTATGCTATACACAATTTTACATACAGTCACAAGGGGGACAATGAACGCCTCCATGCCGACAACTCGCCTCGCCTCGCCACTACACCCTGCCGCTCATTGACATGCCGACAACTCGCCTCGCCTCACTGCTACACACCCTGCCGCTCAGTGACACGCTCTTCCTTCGCGCCGTCCCTCCTCCGCTTGTGTCCCGTGCCATGTCCCTGGAGGTTTCATTAGTGGGAGAAGGGTAAGAGGAAGGGAGGGGTTATCTCGCCTTTGTGGAGGGCAATACCACTCCAGACGCAGTATATTTATACCTGGCATGGTGCTGCCCTATGCCAGACTCACCTCCGGACTCGTGCCTACCCGCCATTTTGCACCACTACTGTTTCGTGCTCATGCATTAGCTCTGTGCCTTGTAGGTTTTGTTATCTTGAGGTTACCGGGGAAGGGGAGGCTTACCATTCATGTGCATAGCATCAGGCCGTGGTTAGAGGAAAGAGAGAGGAAGGGGGGAATTAAGAAAGGATGAGATGACTCGCCACGTCACACCGTTCATTAATCAATGATCAGCAGTTGCTGAATCTCGGCAACTGCCGATCATTGGACTTGTCAACAACCTTACAAGTCCCTCCTTTCTTCCCACCGTCCTCCTCTTCTCAGCACCACCGCCATCCACCTCTTTCACGGCCGGCCACCCTAATTGTGCCATCGTCTCCAATGGAGAGATCACGGCACCTATGGCACTGACCAATTGACCACCACCAGCTCGGAACGCCCACGAAAACGGTGTCGATTCTGACAGCACACGCATGACACGAGGGTGATGAGAACAGCCCCATGCACGACGAACGGGTCCTCGACAGCTTTCTGCAAAATTAGAGGACTGGGAGAGGCCACCGGGGTGGGACAGGAGTCAGGTGCGCTACTCCTTCACGATTGAGAATGACAACAGTGCTAATTTTATTCCCCTAACAGTTCAGATTACCAACCACCATCGGCGTTGCGGTCCACACCCCCCTTTGCCCTCCGTTCCCCACCTTCCTTGTCTTGTCCATGACGGCTGCCATGCCCCCTTCTCCACCTATCTCCCATGTCGTCTCACTACCCTTTGACCCACCCACTGGTGCCGCTCACCCGTCCGCCAATTGGCGCGGGGCGCGAAGGCAGTGGCTGAGGTTTAGGTCGGTGAGTTTCGTAGGGTTCGGGTATGATCAGGGTAGATGGGGCAGCACAACGGCGTGCAGGTGCTACCGCCAAGGCATACCCGGAGGGTTTGGCCACCCTTGGAACCCGTCGCAAACTCGCAATGCAACTCGCACCCTTCATTGCGAGTTTCCACCACCCTCGAGAAGGGCAGGGGTATGGCGGAATTTTTTCACGCGCGGAAAACCCATCGAGCTCACTACGAGTCATAGCCATTGTATAATACTTAATGGTTACTATGTAGTTTTCATGCTAGTGGGTTCACGAGTACCCCAATTTTCGTGTCGAAAAATCCGAGACCATACAAAGCTACTACAGACTATGTCACTACAATGCACTACAGTGCTAATGCAGTAGTGTATTACTGTACTACAGAATGCTACGTCGCTACAGTACACTACAGTCTAGGTGTGTTTGCTACAGTGAGGGTTGGAGGAGCGGAAGAGACCTGGGAAAGGGTCTCACCCACGGACCCCTCTACAGGTGGAACGGGAGTGATCACGCGAGAGGTGAACACGACAGTTCGCATGCCCGTTGGCCTCATAGGGCAGATTGGACTAGTGTAAACCCTCCATTTAAACACCCTTAAAAGGATAGACTCGGGATGTACGAGGAAGCATGGACCCCCTATTTCGTGTTTTTGCCCTCCCAAACACCCCTCCAGAAGGTCCAAGGCATCGGGGACCCAACCACGAATGCGAAGGCTGCGGGAGGTCAGTGCGCATCTGCAACCCCCAATTACATCCACTGATGCTCTTCGCAGAACTGTAGTGGTGTCCACCGTCAAAACCCTCCGTTGCGGGTCAGTCTACTACTTCACAAAAGGATTTCCATATGCTCACCCCTTCGAATTTGTAGGGATTGCGCCGAAGCTGCACCGTCAAGCATCAAAACCGTGGAGGATATGACCCTCCCCACGTTGGACTCAACACCGCTGTCCGCCTCGTCCTTGCTCACCCTCCCCGTGCACTCCGTCAGACGAATCCTCGACGTCGTATATCTGTCTTTCTTCCTTTTCATACCAGTCTACTATTCTGCAAATGCATCTTCCGTTTTCGAGCTAGTAAACATCTGTGAACCTGCCCACCTCATGCCCCCAACAGATACCGACACATCGAACAGCCCACAAACCCCACCCCCGCCAAGGACATCTTCTCCACCTCCCTGCGGCACTGATGGAGCCATATCTCCAGACGAAGGGATACAAATGACGACTATAAACACCGTGTCCACACACTCTCCTATACCCGACACGACTACATTGCTTTCTCCCTCTGAAACGCTCAACGAAATCCCATCCCCCCCTTTCCCATCCCCTCCCACCGAACCAGAACCGTCGGCCCTACTTCAGGAAGCCTGGGGTGCCTATATCAAAATGCGCTTAACGGAATGGAAATATCTTATCTCATTGTGTAGTATATTGCTCGGGTATGTCGACGTTCTCCCCTCAGTCGCCTCCGGTGTTGAAAGTCCCTCTGCAGGTTATCAGGAGGAGCCCTAACAGCCTTCCAAATCCCCAGCACATCAACCAACCTCCTCATTCGCGTCAGTGCCTCCCTGGGCCTCGTTCATGCCTTTCTAGGTCTTGCCTACGCCCCCATCCTCTATATGCTCTTTTATAATCCACAAAACCACGTGCAGACGGAGCATTTTGCTATGTTGTGGATCCAGGTGCGTTCTGGTTCCATCTAGATGAACGAATGTCAAACCCTCTTCACTCACTAGCACAGGAAGGGTAAGGATGGCCGAACAAATTGGAAACCATGGATCATCCTCTCTTTGCCCGCCACGGCCACTTTATGGTACGTATAAATGCCCCTCATGTCAAGCTTTCCACCAACTCAAAACCTCCACAGGTCCGTGATATTCATCATCCTCGCGCTGCTCGCCTCCGTCTGGCATACAGGCGCTTCCCCTCCTAGGTCATCATCTCCGACTCTATTACCGATTGAACTGCTTGTACTGTTACGTTTCGTATTCATAGGATGGATCGTGCTAGATATTGGACTTGGAGCGTGGGCGATTCAGATGGTAATGAGGATTGGCGACGCAGCGAAAGAGCGCGCAACAAGCTCCGAGTCGGCGCCAAGCAGTAATATTCAATGAGATGGGGGGTATGCATTCACGAAGCAGATTGCATTCTCTTGTTTGTTTAGTTAGAGTGTATCACTACTTATACTTGAAGTATGTTAGCACAGTCCAGTCCAGCCTACCGAAGGACCACGCGTCTCGCCAGTAGCAGCCCCGCCTCATCGATCATCAGCGGTGTCCCCCCCGTGTCTCCGCATTGCTCTTGGGCGTCTGAGCACCACCCAATAGTTGAAACCATTCTTTGCCTTCACAGCCTTCCTTGCCTTCTTCTCCTGTCTGTCTTCCACAAAGGCAGCCTCCAGGTCGCAGGAAACAGCCTCCACCCGCCCATAGGGAATTGCGGCCGCTGTGTGATCCGGTAGTAAATGTCTCCCGCTAGACACCACTGAAGATGGGGTATCTTCCATAACGCCACCATAATGCGCCTCATATTATACCACTCCAGGAGTCCGAGCGTGTCTCCTATAAATTTCTTCCTCTAGGCATCGATTTTTTTCACTGTCAGTGATGTATTCTGTATCTTCTCAAGTCGCACAAGAACCTTTCAAAACTTTGTTTTTAAAGTCAAAATCGTCGTACAGCAAAGTAAAAAAGCAGCCCACCATAACCCCTAGCCACCCAACGAAAAACCATATTAATCTTACTTCAACCGTGACATTAAGACGGTACCATCTACAAAAAACCACCAGAACCCTCCGGAAACCGGCCTTCGAACCCCCAAGGAGCATTCGACCACATCCCATACAAGCCGTGATTCATCAACGCCTGGAGATCCGCGTCTATCCCACCCGGGCCCACCATACCGCCGCCCATAGGTGCACGGTACATGTGTGGGCGCCGCTCCCCAGCCCCCAAACCCTGGACTGTCAAAGAACCCGTCGCCAAAGTGAAAGGATGATGACGACGAGGGTACGACGGCGGGGTTGGTCTGCATAGATGAATAAGCTGGCCCGTGAAGCTCACTCGCACCACCGACAGACCCACGACTCCCCATCTCCATCCCTGTCGTCATCGTCTGCTCATACTCCATGGCACTCGAGACCACAGGATACGCCGACGAAGCACCAGCACCCCACTGACTAAGCCTTGTATCCCCCGGTCCCATCCGAAAGGTACTCCCATCCACACTAGAAGAGGACGGGCGTCATCCGCCCTCGAACCGATGGATCCACTCCGACGCGTCACTATAGAACGGAGGCGTGCCGAGTTTAGTGGTATACACCGGGAGCCGTGGCGGTGTCGGATCAAACTGTTGGTGTTGGTGTGGTTGTTGCGAATGCTGTCCGTGTTCTTGCTGCTGCAATGCTCGCTCCGCCCTTTTGAGCCCGCGATTGCACGAGGCAGGACGTCGGTGGGGACCTGTTGCTCTGGCGAAAAAGACAGCACGCTGGGCGGGGTCGAAGGGTCCGGCGATCCAAGTGGTGAAGACGAGGTTTGTGAAGCCGGGCTATCCGTGTCTCGTTGCCTCTTGTTGCTCGTGGGCGGAGGAGGCGGGAGTGGTAGGTCACCTGCAAATGCTAGCTCTGATATGATATCCCTGTGGATCCAACGTTCAACATCACGTCTCTTCCTTGAAAACAGAGGACAACTTACCCCGCTGGAACTCCACCTGCATTCGGCTAATTTAACACGCTGTTGAAAGAGAACAAGACAGGAACAGGACTTGCCGGCCTTCGCAAACCTTGAGCGCGTTCTTGGGATGCTCGCGGTGGGGATCCCAGCGGACTAGGGGGAAGAATGTTGAGTTTACTTATGTGAGGAGCAGAACTTTCAATTTACGGTGGTCGGGGACGGAATCGACCCATTGGTTCAGCGCCGGGTCGAGCTCAGAGACGATTTTTTGTTCCCACTGCTCACCGGTGGGGCCGAGAAGGACTTGGTTCTTCTTTAACGAGTACTGCAACCAAGGATCAGTCATTCTACATGAGAGAGAGAGAAAAGGGAGATCCTCACGATCGTCCTGACCAGTACGGCCAGCAACTTGTTGAGCTTCAAACTCAGGACAAAGGCCGTGATTAATGAAGGCTTGTCCGCTGGCTGCTGGAAGACGACGGGTTACTGGAGAAAAGTCGGCGAGAAGGGCGTTGATGCCTCTTCGTCTTGCTTCCACATCTCATCTTCCACCGTCATGTTCGTCGTACTCTGCTTGCGCCGATGAGCGCCGGCGTCCTGGGCAAGCCTGATCCCGATCCCGATCATTGTCCAGCAAGTATTCGGGGCTGAGGCACCGAGGCACCCCAGAGGAACAGGACCGCTAGCTGAGAGGAGCACATGTTAATGAGGAGAGAGAGAGACGGAGAGTAGAGCAATATACGACATCGAATCTGATGAGGAGCCCTCGGAACTCGAACACGTTCCCGTTTCGTGGAGAGAAAGAAAGGGCATTTCGAAATAAAGAGAATGACAGGTTTCGCATGGGGACGAACATGGGAAGATTACGGGGACGTACACTGAATTTGAGGCCCAGTTCTTGCCACTGCTGGGTGGATGCCTCTGACTTGATGTCTTCGGATTGTTCCTTGGAGGTCATAAAAAGCCGTCGTGAAGGTCTTGTGATGTGGTCGTATGCTGGCATGAATGAGAGGAGTACACTCGTCATCAGGCTAGAATCGAGAAGAGATGGAAGGTTGGTGAGGGATGTGCACGATAGGAGCAGGAGCCGAGGGAGGGGCATAAGTAGGCGTATTGAGGCTGATGTCAACGTGGCACAGAGGTCAGGACGACTCGCGGGATTGAGACAGCCTAGGACGTACCTGTGCAGTACCGAAGAAATATTGGTGCCACCTACGTGGCTTTGCTTCACCACCCGATGAGTGGGGAGGAGAGGACCGGTATCTCCGCTTTGAAAACGTGCACATCCACCAAAACATCTACCTGGTCCTCAATGTCCTCGGCATCGAATGCCTTGAGATCTCCCTCGTTGCATGTGTTTCAAGGCTTCCATTTCGTGGAATTTGACGCCGGTTTGACCGCTCGCCTATCGATAAAAGGAAGATCTAGTCTAAGTTGGACGTTGGTCACAACGAGAGACGAGGAGCCACGCACCACGAACGAGATGATGACAGTGATCTAAACAGAGAACGCTCAATCTTTCGTCTCCATTCTTCAGGCTTGCGGATCATCGGAGACCATGGGCTGCAGGGCTACCGGTGGATTGGCCGGAACTTGAAGAACTTGAACCCAATCGTTTGATTCTGAGGAGCTGAATAGGTGCGCATGAGAACCAGCACTGCCTGAAGATGGGAGGAGAAGGAAGGCGTAGGAAAGAGGGGAGCGGGGGAGATGCGACGACAAAGTCCCCCTGGTGCGATGGCTTGTGTTTCGGGTCTTTCCGGGACTGTTCAACCGAGCTTCTCGCATATAGGTCTGTTGTTCTGTTGGGTTGATGACAATGAAAGGTAAAGTCAACTTGGTTCGGACATCTCGGAGGGCTGCCACCTCGCGCCGAACCCGCCTTCAAGCTTCATGGTTCAGGAATGCCCAAACTGCCCGGTCGAGGTTGAGTTCGATGTCTGCCGACGAGATGGAATTCTCCTCGAAGCTTTGAAACTAACTCGACCGAGCTCAGATTGTATGGCGTCAACACCGTCCAAGTATTCTCGTTTCTGAAGTGCACCTATGCAGACTCTGTGAGAGTCCGACTTTTGGTCAGTACTCTTCCTTGGAACGAAAGTCTGATTGGAGGCTTATCCTTTCGAATATACTTAGATTATCTTCCTGTAGTATGCATTTCATTCGTCCCCGAGCTCTGTTCTCAAGGAAACTGGGATGAAATAGGATGCTCGGTTCCACTTGCATTGCACTCCTAGTGCATACAGTGTACACATTGCCCAAATCTCTGAGGATTACCTTTTCTATAGTCGGTGAGTTGAACGGCTTTTCCCATGGCGTTGATTGTGCGTCATGATAGGTCAATCAATGTGCGCCTTATTATACCACTCCAAGCGTGTTTCCTATAAATTTCTTCCTCTTGACATCGATTTTTTTTCATTATGAGTGAGTTATCCCATATCTTCTCAAGTCATAAACCTTTCAAAACTTTGTCTGACTTTGAGTACGCAGCGCACAAACGACTTCATAATCAGTTTGTTCGTCCCATCGGCTCCCTCATTTTGTTCACTCGAAACATCGCTAATCAAAAGGATCCAGGTATTTCGCAAAACGGATGTATTTTAGTCAGTCCAATTCGTTCCACTCGTTCCCCAATCTCAAGTCCTCCCAGTGCTACGGAAGGACTGGCGTACGTCGAGCAAATACATTTGTGCCATGTCCTGACTTTATTCGCAATCATCAAGATCTTCAGCTCATTGCTTTACTTCGGGAAGTTAATTCTTCTGTCGCGATGGATCGCTGTGAACTTATAGAAACATGTCTTCTAGCCACGGGTGTCGGTATGTCTTGCAGGAACCATGCTTACTACACACCTTTTTTAAAGCGGCTGCCGCGAACTTGTGAGTTCCCGAGTTGGATCGCGTAAGATGCCGTTGAGGAATCGTTATGACCAGGTTTGACGAATATATTCTGGTCTGGTATGATGTCACGAGGATGTCGGTGAGCGTCCGACAATATGTCTCTTTTTCGCCTTGCGCTTACTACTATCCACGGATTCAGTATCTCATCTTCCTATCACTCTCAAGTGGTGTACTTATTCTGCGACTTGATCATCGTGATGGTGCTCACAGCCTTGACGGTACGAACCAGAATGGGAATTTCAAGGTAACTTGAGACCTGTTATGACCGGGATTACCATAGTTTTGTGCCGGCTGAAGAACAATCATTGCAGTCCAAATTCAACTTTGCAGATAGTGATGCTGTTCATTGGAAGCTCGGGTAAATTCTGGCTGTGCATAGTGTTTCATATATGTGCTAAAGTTTGTCGCAGCCTTCCTAGTTGGGTACGATCTCTCCCTCCCAGAAAATGACTTGCATAAAGGAATGACTCCCTCAGCGCATGTTCTATTGCAGTTCTTATAACATTTGCTCCCTATTTCCAATTGGGTATGCATAAACGTACTGTCCCTTCATATCCCTCATGATGCCACTTTGCCACTGTTCTTCTTCAAGTTAACTTCAGCAGTTTACTCTCTACTCCTGAATAGCCGAGTGTGTCTGATTGACTAAAACCTTGATGGACTACTTAGTAGGAGATGTCATGTCAGATATACCCACTTGGAGCATGCGGAGCCTCCGGGTGGCGATGCCTTCAGGAGGAGCACGGTTGTTTCATCGACTCCGAACACCTCTGGACCGCCTAGGGTGTGTTGCTTCATTTTACGATCGAAAACTGGTAAACTGGCGAGGCTAATTTCTTCACTAGATCCCCTTTCCATCCAGTCTCGAGCCGGAAATTATACAAGGGCCTATGATAATAAGCGATGATATATCTGAACCGGCGGCGATACGCCAAAGTGGGTCTCACGCGGTGAGAGAAGCGAATCAATTAGATGGATATAATATCATCCACAGCATATAAAATTACTATTACGAGCACATCCGTTTATTACCACAGCACAACACTAAGGAGCGACGATAGGCCCTGCCGTTATATCTTCTTCTGCTGCTGCTGCAGCTCCATGACCTTTCGGGAGACTTTACTCATGCTACGAATACGGGGTCCATAGAAGAAGAGAGCCTGGATGAGTGTGAGAACAGGCTCGATCGCGATGAAGCCGATTCAGATACGTACGAATGGGACGGGAATCATGAGAACTCCGAGAAGGCCAAAGAGGGTATTCGCCCAGGGAATGCCTAGGACGCGGAACATGTGCGCGGTGAAGAGGGGGAAGGCCATGGAGGTCATGTTCCCTGTAGTCAGAGATGAATAAATGTCCATTTTCTCGGAATCGATCATTGATCACGTACGGAGGAGACCTTGGCCGGCAAGGGCTGAAGAGGCATAAGGGCCGTAGCTTAACATGACGGTTAGTGACATTCTACGTGAAAAACAAGGGATTTACCAGTCCGCAAGGTACGAGAATACGACGACGTATATGGTGAATGTTGACCAGCTGTAGATCTGTGGAGACACCCATTCAGATTAGGATTAGGGCATTCAAGGGCCAAGAAGGACGGTACCGTTATCCCAATCATCTGGGCGATCCAGGGAATTCTAGGGAACGAAGTCCAGGCGTATATGAACATGCCTACGGGAAGAGCGATAGCAGCGGCACATCCTTGATGCAAACGAGCCTCGGGACCACGCTGAGCAACTTGCTGCCTTTCAAAATCGTAACATCAGCACGATGAGCGATCGCGACGGTGCGGCAAGACTTACTTATATAAACGTTCTTGGTAGAAGTTTGTGCCAAATCCGATTGATGAACCGATCCTGCAGGAAAATGTCATTATGAAAGCACGGGTTACTTGACTTGGAACGTACAGCATGGTTAGGAATGTAGTCCCAATTTCACCGATGGTGAACCCATGGAGGGTTCCAAAGACCTGAGAGATGGATCTGTTCATGATAGAGTGTGAGTGACTCTGCTTTGAACGGCGTAAAGGAGGATATTCACTGAATCATGATGTAGTAGATGCCCCACGCCAACCCAATCCATAACTATGGAGAATTCAGTTCGCATGGAATGCAAGAGCAGAAGAAAAACAGAATTTACACTGAAGGCGAGAACAATTGGCTCCGTCGCAAGTAAGACTGCACCAAAGCACAGTCAGCAAAAGTTGGGCAACCAATCTGTTCAGGCTTTACTCACGGATAGGACGTGTGCAGGAGATCCACAACAGTTCCTTCAAGCTGGGCCTCTCGTCTTCTATTCTAGCTCTATATCGGGAGTTTCCACTAGTCTTGCGTAGCTTCTTGGCTATCCTGGTGATAATCACCGCGCTGCGTGTCTCCGACATGATGAGTGGGACGAATATGAAATAAGTTCCAAAAAGACTATTGAGAGATTAGGACAACAAATGAGCCGGTGAGAGGAGTGTTACATACATCATTTGAATCCACTGGATCCATCGCCATTCTAAGTGCGGGTTCTGTGCGATCCAACCAGTTCCAACCGGACCCAAGCCGATTCCGCCTATCACTGCGAACGAGAACAAGGCCATGGGTAAACCTCGCCTGTCAAGACATAAAAAACGGCGCTTCGTTAGAGATAATGAAAGACTTACTCAGCAGGTGACCAGATATCCGCAATACTACCGCCGACCATCGTTGCCCCTGTTGATCCACACGCCCCTTGTATAAATCGTGCAATGAGTACGGTCTGGATGTTTTTCGCTCTGTACTGGATGATTAGTGAGGGCAGGAGGGGGGGGGGAGCAAAGGCTTACTCAGCGATCATCAAATACATGAAAAAGAATCCAATACTGGATCCGAGATATAGCGGTTGCCTCCCAAACTCTTCACTGAACGACGAGGAGATAAGGGGGATCACGCCGAATCCCAAGGCATACATGCTCAGCCCAATCGTAGCCTGGAAACGCGAGCAATTTAAATCTCGTATCATTGAGGTGAACCCGGTGTTGTATGTGGAGGCAGCGGCAGCTGTTAGATGATCAGAATCCTGGACCTGAGAGAACTGAGAAGTAGGACGGACCGGCAAAAACGCTGAAGATGCACGCCATGACGGTGATGGCCCATTTCTTGCGGTTAGTGAAGTTCAGAGGGTCCCTTCTATCGCCAGGGTCAAAATCAATCTAGGGGGGATGGGGATGTCAGTAATATGAAAGACTGCAAGGCACAAGGACTGACATATCTTGGCCCAGTTGACACCCTGAAATCTAGTTTAGAGAACTTGGTCATCGCTGGACCGAAGTGTTTGTCCATTGCGACATGCAGGGTGTTCCATTGCACCGACGCTGGGCGCTCGATGTCCCCGAGGAAAAGGATATTCTTGGCTTTGAAATCGATATCCTCGAACCTTGGCGATAAGGGGAGTATGGGTAAGGGTTTCTCCATTATTATTGCTTAAAACTGCAAAGATTGGAAGGAGTGTGGGGGTCAACGGACGACTGGATTGGCATTATTGGGAATGTACCTTTGTACTCCCCTGCGGTTCTGGGAAGGTGTAACGTAGAGTTGCACTGCCATTCCTTCATTCTTTAATAACGGAGAAGGAAAGAGCATCAGGGCAGATGTCGATCACATCCTGACGGCGGCAGGATTATTTTTGAGCAGCCGCATTTGGTTGACTCATCCAGAGCAGACCACATTGCACGGCGTCTGTCACGCCATATTACATAATCGTTTCGGCTCGGTGTGACGCACAAGGTGACGCAGGAGGATCATTTGTGGATTGATGGCGAGCTGACTAGTTCCGAGCCTCGAGGACCTGTCTCGGGGAGCTCATGATTATTAATAGAGTGTACGTAAAGCCTACTCTCAAGTAAGATAAGATCTACATACATACTATGTCAGTATGGGGAATCGGCCTGCGAGTGGCTCTCAGCACTTAATTATTTCCCTGCTTTGCCTGCATCTCCATCACCATTCGCGAGATCTTACTTTTTGACCGGATAGTAGGTCCATAGAAGAAGAGGGTCTAGAAGTACGAGTTACAGTTTCGGACACGCAAGATGACCGTTTCGAGACGTACAAAGGGGATTGGAATCATGAGCACTCCCAAAAGACCGAACAAGGTATTCGCCCATTTGTATCCAAGAACATTGAACATATGGGTGGTAAATAGAGGAAAAGCCATGCCAGACATGTTCCCTGTTATAAAAACGTGAGATATGAGGACAAAGGAAAGAGCGGAGGACAACGCACGAAGGAGACTCTGCCCGGCGAGCGCCGAGGATGCGTAAGGCCCATAGCTTAGTGGGTTTCAGTCAAATCATCTTCCGTCCAAACGTAAATCCTCACCAGTCAGCCAGATACGAAAAAACGACAAGGTAGATTGTAAATGTCGCCCAAGCATATACCTACAAATATTATTACCAATCCGCCTCTGCGAAGCCCGGGATAAACGCACTGTTATTCCGATCATCGGCGCTATCCAGGGAATGCGAGGAAATGAAGTCCAAGCATATATGAACATGCCGACTGGAAGGGCGACGGATGCAACGCATCCCAGGTGCAAACGGGCTTCCGGGCCGCGCTTAAGGAAGTCTCTCCTGCAGTGGACTTATGTTGAGCCGGAACCCCGAGGACGATTAAATCACGTACTTATAAAGTCTCTCCTGGTAGATATTAGTGAAGAATCCGATGAGCGAGCCTATGCTGGAAGTCGTTGTATCGGAAATTAGAATACGATGTTGGAAACAAGGAGACGACTCGTACGCCATCGTTATAAAGGTAGCCCCAACTTGGCCGATATTGAATCCGTGTACATTGATAAACACCAGAGATATTGATCTAGGAGGTTGGACGGACCGAGGTCAGGAAACATGAAACGAATCTCCGACGAACGGGGATAAAACGTACGAGATCATGCAGTAATATACGCCCCATGCCAACCCAACCCATAACTGCGATAACATTATTAATGCCGCTGTCAAAAATCGAAAAAACGAGGACTTTACACTGAAGCTCAAGACAAGTGGTTCTGTAAACAACAAGACTAGATCGGACCGTTAAATAAAACGGATGGAATGTGAAAAGATCCGTGCACTCACGAATAGGACGGGTGCAGGAGATATAAAGCAAGGACTTTAGACTCGGTCTCTCGTCTTCGCATCTGGCGCGGTATCTCTCATCTCCCGTTTCCTTTCGTTTCTTCCTTGCTATCCGCATGAGAAGGACAGCGCTCCTAGTCTCGGTCATCACGATGGGGATGAGAATCAGGCAAAGCGAAAAGCAACTATATTTAGAGACAGGTTTAGCACTTGGGCAGGTCGATTGTAAGGGAGAGATCGTTACATCATCTGGACCCATTGAATCCATCGCCATTCCAGATGAGGGTTGTGTTCAATCCACCCGGTTATCGCGGGCCCTAATCCTATGCCACCAATAACCGCTAGCGCAAATAATGACATAGGCATGCCTCGCCTAAGTAATATTTGAGTTCCGAAAAACAATTTTAAGCTGCACAACTGGACTCACTCTGACGGAGACCATATGTCGGCAATAGTTCCACCGACCATGGTCGAACCAGTAGACCCAAAAGCACCTTGAAGGAACCGGGCTATTAGCACGGTCTGAATATTTTTAGCTCTGTGCGCGACGTTGTTAGCCTTGGGGGGACACGGAACCGAACCTAGAAACGTACAGTGCAATCATGAGAAACATGAGGAAGAACCCGAGAGCGGATACGATATACAAAGGCTGTCGACCAAGCTCTTCGCTCAAAGACGAAGATACAAGAGGCAGGACACCGAAACCAAGCGCAAATAGGGCCAGCCCGATATTCGCCTGGTAACGTGTACAATTCAAGTCTCGTGTCATGGAGGTGAATCCTGTATTATAGGTAGAAGCAGTCACGCCTGGTCCAATTATTAGATCCTGTAGAACGGCGACTTGTGGCACTGTCGAAAACATACCTGCGAACAAAGCAAAGACACAAGCCATTATAGTAATTCGCCACTTCTTGGTAGCGGGGAAATTTATCGGGTCTCGTGTGTCACCGTCGGCGAACTCAATCTTGAAGTTAATGCACGTTAAAAAATCGTCGCGAGCTAGAGATTTATTGACATACAACTTTTGACTCTTGGAATCCGAGGGCTTTTGCTTCGATTCCGTGACTGTATATAGTCAGTTGCTGTAACAAGCTATGGCGCGCAATACGGATCGGAGGTGCCGTTGAAGACAAAAGCTCGTCCATCCGAAGTTTTTGAACCTTTTCGTCATCTTTAGTCTCGGGTGTGTGAGATGAGAACCCCTCGAAAAGCGGCGACGCCATTTGAAGGAGACGGAGTGATTATCTTTGAATAGTTCTGCGTTAAATCAAGGTCCATAATAGAAAACGAGCAGGGCCAACCACGAATAAAAAATGGAAGAGACCTGAGCTTGTGATTCACGAGGGGGGGAGGACTTTGTGTTGAAAGAACCGAGAGAATACGCGCCCTTATAAGAAAAGGGCAGCCAATAGAGTAAGCCCATGATTCTGCTACGCGCTCAATGAAACGAGTCCGCGAGGCGTCCGCGAACATCGAGTGGAATTAGTGAAAAGCCGAGTGTCCAAGTCGGCCCGCCCCACCAACAGCTTACAAATGAAACTCCGACGGCATGTGAGTCAGACAATTCACGATGGTGTCCAACAGTTAAACAAGCTAAGTTCGATTCTTCCGCCTGCGGCTTTCATCGCACTGTGAAACATTAGCTAATCCTTCATCTCGAGATATAATCGTTAAACTCTTGCTGTTCGGCTCAAAAGCTGTCACGGTGCCGTCGAGAGGTTGGGTAATGGATTCCTTGGTCGCGGCATCCAATGCCAGTGATCCCGGCCGCACCCTGGATGCTCATTTTTCCAGAAACCCATCATTCGACGTCGGCCGGCACCGTTTAATTGACCACCTTGCTTGGCATCCTCGAACAACGGACCCGACCTGAATTTTGAATACCAATGTCAGGTACGTTGATGGAACCGTCCATATGCTGCTCGATTTTCCGCAACGCGGCCTCAATTCGGAAACTCTACTCCTCATCGATTGCGACGACACGATAAACGTAAGAGGAAGACTCGTCGATGTGACGATACCAGGTGCGAGGATACCTCAATGTTATCTGTCTTGATGGATGATTGTGCAGGGACAAGATCTTCGCAGTGCCCTATACTTACTTGCCTTACGACAAATCTTTCGTCGGGTCAAAGTTCCGAAAACTTGTTGAATTGACGTCAATGTTGTGACACGGCGGAATGTGCGACAACTCCGAAGAGAATGGGTTTATGGTTTCGGCTGACCTGCACAGGTATTTTCTGTTCCGAATCGGCCATGCCGTTTGGGCCCTTGATTTCGATTGGTGTTACACAGATCGGAGCGTGTTTGTGTTTAGACCCTGGACTGCGGCTGCGGGCGGTATGTTCACGAGACCCAGCCTCGGGAGCAATTGGCCCGGGCCTATACCAATGCAAGCGATGAAGAGTGCCTGGTAATGACAGTGATAGAAGAATGATACAGTACGTGGACAAAAGGACGATGCACGTTCCCGCTCGGGTTCACAGTGGCCTTTCGAATTCTTTGAAGAAACAGTTCATGGAGAAATTTTGTGATAGTCAAGGTGATAGTGACACATGTAAGTACATCAGTTTCAGGACATTGATCATTATTCATTCCTCACAACCGCACTTGATGCCGGCTGTGTGCCAGTCGTTGCCGTCTCCCTTCATTTCAGGAGGGCGGGAGCAGAAAGGAGCATCATAGAGATGCCGGAAAAGTCAATTGCCGAGTCATTGAACGTGCCTGCCAACGGCTCAAATAGCACGATCGGCGAAGCTTTGAGCCATGATGGCGGAATCGATCTCCAAAACTTGCGAAGCATGTACTGTAGGAACCATCATAGAGGAATTACTAGTAAAGAGTCCAAAGATACGACATAATTAAGGTCGGGCACTCGGGGATGTTTCAATTTGGCCATCGGGGATCAGGTCGACGTCAGTACACCAGAGTACAACCCAACCTCCCGGCGATGTCGTTAGAAGTCCCCGAGATCTGAACGAGAAAAACGTTCCAGATGGTTGAGGAAAACATTCCATGTAGAAACCACGAGTACATTTTTGACAGCGCGATCCACCGTGACAGAAAACTCCAATAGAACTCCACATCGTGTTGTACATTTCCTCATGTCTGCTATGTGCGTGGATGTTAAAGCGGCGCCAGGAACTGCCCTCTGGACGACCCTGCAAAGTTTAATCAAGGACTGTGCCTGGCATCGACCTCGGGAGTCGAAGCCGCGGCTGGGTTTGTAATAGTCCAGCACCCACGTGACTGTGCCGATCGGTGTTCCATTTTATGAACCGAACGTTCAGCGCTCAGCAGTTTCTTTCGCGGATACAGCACAATGAAGACAATATACGGGAGCTCTTCCGCCGGACAGCGCAGCCCGTTGCCGTTATCACCGTCACTCAAAATGCCAGCCAAAAACGAACAAGATCCCGATCGATATCACGGCGCGACTGTCCACGTCTATTGCCTTGCCATGGAACCATACCCTTCGAGTGCCATCTCGTTAGGTAGCCGCTCTAACTCTGCAAGAGTCAATTCCGACGCCCCATCCCATATGAGGTCATCAACTTGCTCATGGCAGAGCAGGCCTCCATCGCCGTAAAGTTTTCCCGACCAGATCTCCACCCGAAACCGTTTCACGACCTTTCGTACTCTCTCACTCGAGAAGGTATACCTGCGCTCCTGGGGTCATCGTGCGAGCTGGTGTCACGACCTTTGCCCTTGCATGACCTCGAGTTTTGGAGGGATTGAGACGTGGTGGTGTGGGGTGTGCGTCGCGTATGGGCGGTGTCATCTCTTTGGAGCGATGGTGTACCGCGTGGAGGAAACACAAACTGCGGAGCAAGACGGGAATGGCGCGCAGCCTCTCCTCTATCGTCGGCGTGGCTATACAACCTGTTTACCTACGGAATCGAGATGCGCTTTGGACACGCTGCGGAGAGCATGTGTGAGTGGTTGGTCATCTGTCCGGTCTTTCCAAAGTCCGACCTGGTCGAGCTTTTGAACTTCTGGATGTCCTCGGGGCGTCCCTGTCAAGGCCTTGTAAACTGAAGGTCCCATCAAGAGAAGCGCACCAAATACTCGGTTATGATCTATTAGTGAAGATCGTGTGTTGATCGACAGGAGGTCTCAGCGGCATAACGGCAAAGTCTCAGGACCTCCTTGATTCAAACTTTCACTTAGGATAGGACCATGAAGCAGCGCAACCCGACTCAGCTCACCGGTCCACTGGAAAAGGACGGCAAGATGATCGTCGCCGATGTAGAGCTCTCCTCCACAGCCCTTGGGTCACCCCTCGTCAACCCTGTCCTCTCCTTAATCCACACGACTCGCGGGCAGCTTTTGCGACATCGGGCATACCGCAAACCATATGTAAAGTGCCTTCGCTCTCTCTATGAGACTGGCCAGGCCTATACGCCTGCCCAACTGAAGCGCTTGAACGCCATCCGACCCAGGAAGCCTACGTGTACGGCCGCTCCGCTCCGCGATCCATTTAACTCGAGGTCTGGCGGCTCTTTTGGTGGAAAAGACGATGATGGAGAAGGTGCAGTACTTATACTGTATCTCCGTCGCGTTGCTCGCTGTCATACAGCTCAACATGACTTTGTTTTCTTCACTAGGAGATGTGTTCCGAAACGGAGACTGGAACCTCCGAGTCTATCTCGCTTGCCGAGGTGCAGGTCGCGTGCATTTGTACCCTCCTATACGAACTTGGTCGGCTCTTGGTCGCGTGGTGGTCCCGGCCGGGATTCCAAACCAACCCAGAACCGGGCAGTGGCGGTGTTAAGACAAGGTCTCGAGAGAGGAATAAAACCTTGGATAAAGTCAAGAAAGGACTGAGCTGGGTGCTGCCTAATCTGGACCGCTCGTACCTGTGGTACACGGAAAGGGGCGGTTGGGATGTTCAGACTTGCTTCTTTGGCGGTCGCGTCGAGTGTTGGGCTCCCGGGTGTCGTGGAAAGTTGGAAGAGATGAACTGTATCGGGATCGAACATAAGCGTAGTAAGCGTGCTCAAACAGTGTTCAAGGGGATATTAGGTATGGGTTTGTGGTTCTCTAAGTTATGGTGCTCTCACTCATGGCTCTTGACACCTTTTTATTAACATGGTGGCAGACGCACAAACTGCTGCGGCAGTCGTCGAGAAATTTACCGCCCAGGTTCTGACTGCGTTACCTCTGCTGGATCTGCGGACACTTATCAGACCTTCAGAATCTCGCGTAGTGGCGAGAGCCTACCGGGAAGAAATATTGTATTGGAATATGGCCCTCAATGGCAAGCTGCGCTCAGAAAAACGTCACATTCCCGACAACTACGATACCGGGCCCGAATGGCTTCGCGCTTCGTGGGATGGATACTTTATTTTTTCGACCCAAACACCAAAAGAATGTCTTAATACATGGAACGAGAGAGATGAAGAAGAAGCCTGAGGAAATGGATCTGGCGAGCTGGATGATTTACTTGAACAATAATAGTACCAGGGGACGAAGGGGCGGCTTGGGCATCGACAATTATGATGTATATAACCGACTACGGTCACCGGTGCACGTATCGCGATTCGTAGGAAGGATAAGTATGGACCGCGTCTTAAATATGTTGCTAGATGCTGTAAGATCACGTGTCACGACCTGCACACACCAGCCACGAACAAGTCGTGTGGACGCGCCACTGGCCTCTTGTCTTCAGGTTTTCAGGCAGCATGTCCGATCGCTTAAGAAACAGCAAAAAATCGAAGCTTGAGTCGCTTGCAGAGCTCAAGAGGACACGAGCGGGAGGCAAGAGGACGCTCAAGGTATGTCCATTTGACGCGTCGTGACAAGTTTTCCCGAGTCATAAAGTTGCTAGGAAGTGGATGAGAAGATATACGACGAAGTAAGCGAGGAAAAGTATAAGGCGATCGTCAAGGGCCGCTTGCAGAGGGACGATTTCGTTGTGGACGATGGTGCAGACGGCTATATGGATGATGGGAGAGAAGATTTCGAGGAGGAGTATGAATCAGAGGAAGAAGAAGTCGAGAGGAAAAAGAAACGTACGTGATTGCTCTTGGTTAGACGGGAGATGGGCTCTTAGTCGCGTTTTAGCGAAGAAGAACGAGAAGAGCAGGAAGGCCAAACCCAAGGCCCCCCCTTCACCACCGACCGCGCCTTCATTCAGCGCATACAGAGCCGTCAAGTCCGAATCCCAAGAGGCGGACTTTATGTCCACGATTTTGGGGGGTTTGGATGAGCTCCCAGCCTCAAGCAGGATTTCGCGTAAACGAAAGCCATCTCCTGAATACGACTTTCTCGACTCCTCCTCACCTATTCGCCCCGATCCTTCCGTGTATCGTAGGAGACCCTCGTTTGGCGATACGTCCTCTGATGGTTTTATGGACGATGACATACCCGATCAAAACGACGACATCTACCTCAGCCCCAAGAAGCGTCGCGTCGACACCAGCGGAGACATGACACCAGCGACCGCCAGGCTAGCCCAGCTGGAGGTCAACAGTGACTACGACTCAGCGGCAGATATGTCGTTTGATGACCTGGACATGGACGCGTTCATGGACGTCGACGAGGAGTTGGGAGGTGTTAAACCAGAACCAATGGGCATTATAAATGACAAAAAACCGAAGCTGACGGCGCCGCCCGATCTGGACGCGAAGCCATCGTGGTTGTCAGTCTACGAAGGCCTTGCAGTCGCTGCAGAAGACACGTTGGGACCATTGGCCTCATCGTCATCATCACCTTCCAAAGCCACCACCATCTCAGCCTTGGAGCCTGATGGGTCCCTACGGTTCTTTTGGCTCGATTACCTGGATCACGAAGGGAAACTCTATTTTGTGGGAAAACTGAAGGACAAGACATCTGGTGCATGGGTCTCGTGCTGCATCACGGTCGAGAACATTCAACGGAATTTATATGTGCTACCTCGCGAACGACGCGTTGAACCGGACGACGAGGGCAATTATCGCGAGACGGATATCATTCCAACACCGCGAGACGTGCACGAGGATTTTGACATGATGCGACAGCAGATTGGTGTCAAGTCGTGGAAGGGAAAATTCGTGAAGAGGAATTATGCATTCGGAGAGGAGAACGTGCCGCGTGGGGAAAGTCAATGGCTCAAAGTCGTGTATGGCTTTAACGGTACGTGTCCCAGCTTGTTCTCTTGACTCTCGACTCTTACCCTTATCGTCTTCTCGCAGAGCCTCAAATTCCAATGAATGCTGAAAGCCCCAACATTGCCCAGATATTCGGCACCAATACGAACGCATTCGAGACCCTCGTTCTTAAACGGAAAATCATGGGTCCTTGCTGGTTGGAGATCAAGAATCCTCAAATCGATCATAAAGGGGTATGTCTACTCAATCGTCTTGCATTTCCTCCATGTTCATTCATTACGTTCTAGGTGTCGTGGTGCAAGCTTGAAGCCACCGTTTCCGACCCGAAAGACATCAACCCGTTCCCCGAGACAGATTCCAATGCACCAAAGGAACTTCCTTCGCTCACGGTCGTCAGTTTGAGCATCCGTACGATTGTGAATCACCATGAGAACAAGCGGGAGATTGTCTGCACGACGGCGCGTATATGGCATAACAGTATATCCTTCCATCCTTTCCGTTAACTCGCCCACTCATGTTTTACAGTGGCTATTGACGACCCAACACCGCCAGAAAGGCTGCCCTGTACGGTGCACACCTTTGTTCGCCCACTCGATCGATTCCCGCACAACTTTGAGACACAAGCAAAGTCGAATGGAAAGGGTTTTATTTCCCCCATGAAGAATGAGCGTATGCTGTTGAGCAGCTTGTTGAGTGGGTCCAATCGTGCTTCATCTGTCTCTTGCATCTTACGATACTCTCTCAGTGACGCTCCACAAGGCCGACCCAGATGTCATAGTGGGCCACGAATTTCTCGGCGTCTCCTTGGATGTCCTCCTGCACCGGATGCGAGACCTCAAGGTTGACCATTGGTCCCGTATTGGACGATTCAGGCGTTCTCGGTGGCCCGTGATCGGGAAACAGGGTTCGAACCTCAAGTTCCTCAATGGGCGGTTGATGTGTGATCTAGCTAGCGATGGCGCCAAGGTACGATGAGCTGCTTTTTTCTTGTTTCCTCTTTGCCGTTGGTTGACGTCTCGTTTGGATAGAGCATGATCTCTTCAACGACGTGGTCCATGACCGAGATGTGTCGGACGCATCTCAAGAGCGAACGGCAAGATATAGATCCCGATGATACTGCGAGCTATTTCGACGGAAGTGTGGGCACGCCTGATCGGCTGCTCACGTTTGTTCGTCATTGTGAGCTGGATGCGCATTACCAGATGGCGATTGCTGCCAAGGTGCAGATCATGCCTTTGACGAGGCAGTTGACGAATCTCGCGGGGAACTCCTGGTTCGTTGGCTTCATTCCCCATCTCGATCTCTGTTTGGTGTGACTCATCGATTGGGTTAGGAACAAGACTCTCAACGGAGGACGGGCGGAACGTAACGAGTACATCTTGCTGCACGAATTCCATCGGCTGAAATACATCTGTCCGGACAAGGTGTGGGGGAAGAAGGCGCAGTTTGCGGTGAAGCAAGAGGCAGATGATGACCCCGAAAGCCAGAAGACGACGAAGGGAAAACGCGATAAATACAAGGGAGGCTTGGTGTTCGAGCCCAAGAGGGGTTTGTGGGATAAGTTCATCCTGGTGATGGACTTCAACTCGTTGTACCCGAGTATCATCCAAGAGTACAACATCGATTTCACGACGATCGACAAGGTGGAAGATGATGAAGTACGTTCTTCCATTTTTCCCTGCGACTTTTGTGTGGAGTTGGACTTGTGGGTTTGTTTGACAGAACGGCGAGGAGCGGATACCTGAACCGCCTCCTTCAGAAGTTCCTCAGGGAGTCCTGCCTCGGCTTATCGCGACGCTCGTGAATCGCAGACGGCAAGTCAAGTCCTTGATGAAGGATAAGTCGGCCTCGCCGGCACAGTTGCTCCAGGTACCTTCATACTCATTGATGTTTACCTGGACTTCATAGCTCAATCCTTCCTAGTATGACATCAAGCAGCAGGCACTCAAACTCACGGCCAACAGCATGTACGGCTGTCTTGGCTTCGAGTATTCACGGTTCTATGCAAGGCCGCTCGCTGCGCTTACGACGTACAAGGGACGTGAAATCTTGACTCATACCAGAGAGCTCGCGGAGAGCTTGGATCTTGACGTGAGGATGCCCCTTTTTAAAATTCTTTCAAATCTCACATATTTACCTAGGTGGTCTACGGAGATACCGACTCGGTATTCGTCAATTCGGGAATGACGGAGCTCTCGGATGCTTTGAGGATATCTGCCGAGTTCAAGAAGGCCGTCAATGATCGGTACAGGCTTCTCGAGATCGACTTGGATAGTGTTTTCCAGCGTCTATTGCTTTTGCAGAAGAAGAAGTACGCTGCGATCAAGGTCGAGAATGGGTTCAGGACTTCAACAGAGGTGAAGGGGTTGGACATGAAGCGTCGTGAGTATTGTGCACTTTCGAAAAACGTGTCGCAGTGAGTTGTTTCCTCTTCGTGGGCGGTATGATGTTGAACGTTTTGTAGGTACGTTCTGGACCAGATATTGTCTGGAGAGACCACGGAGAATGTCGTTGAGAAGATCCACGATTACCTCAGGACGACTGGCGAGAACGTACGGGAGGGGAAGGTACTGATGGATGAGTTCATTATCTTCAAGGTTGGTGTCTTTTCCCTTTCTTATGGGTCGAATTGACGGGAAACATCTCGTAGCGGTTGGGCAAAGCTCCCGAAGATTATCCAGACGCGAAGAGTCAGCCTCATGTGCAAGTCGCCCTACGGATGAAGGCAAAGGGAGGAACTGCTCGTTCCGGAGATGTAATTTCTTATATCTTCTGCGTGTCCGAGGGCGAGGAGAGTGCAAAGTCCACGCAAGCTGAGCGAGTGAAACATCCTGACGAAGTCCGGAGAGCGGGATCGGAGCTCAAGATTGGTACGTGCAACCTGTCGTGGATCCTGGGACACGGATACTGATTTATCTTATTGCAGATTTTGAATACTATCTCGCTCATCAGGTTCTTCCGCCCATTGAGCGATTGTGCGAACCTATTGAGGGCACTGATAGGCCGAGACTAGCGGAATGTCTTGGTATTTAGACTGTCTCTCTCATCGCTTTCTCTGCCACTAATGGAGCACGATCGCAGGTCTGGATCCTGCTAGATATCGCAGCTCGAGCAGCGGGACCGACGAGACAGCTTTCCAAGCACTTGGATCGCAGATTTCGGATGTGGAGCGATTCAAGGATTGTCGGGCGTTTCTCGTACGTTGTCGACACTGCAAAGGCGAAGTCCCATTTGCACCTCTACATGATCTCGAAGTAAGTGTTCCTGCGCTTTCCTTTGACATGCTGGTAGACTGACATGTTCATAGGCATCCATCTTACTCCATGGAGGCCCGACGTGTCCTGGATGCCAGCATATCATCTCCCCGGGCAGTCTCATCATGCAACTAGAGGCCCAGATACGAGGTTATATCGCGAGATACTACGAAGGCTGGACCGTCTGTAATGACTCGACTTGCGGGAACCGGACACGGATGATGGGCGTGTATGGAAGACGATGCCTTCGTTCAGGATGTCAAGGCACCGTCGCCTTTGAAGTGCGTTTGTTTTGAACCAAGTCTTCCGTCTGGATGGTTTCTGACCTTGATGCACCATATAGTACTCCGATGCCCAGTTGTACACCCAACTGAGCTATTTTTCTTACTTGTTTGACGGCCAGCGTGCCACCAAGGCTGCGAGAATCTCTGAGGCCAAGGGTATGTTCTCTGGGTATACTGTACCAGCAGGAACTGATAGTTTTGTCTGACACAGTGGTGGCCATCGTCGGGAACAATATTCAACTCCTAGAGACCCTGACCAAGTGCGTGGATAAATATCTTGACAAGTGTGGTCGGAGATGGGTGGATCTTGGGAGTATCTTCTCGTTTATGAAGATCTAGTTCTTTCTCTTTTGTTCTTTCGACCGATATACGTCTAGATTTATTTTCCGACGCTTTACTTCACGGGCTTATGCTGTCATGTATGTAAATACCTTTGTTTCCTGCCCCGGTCTCTATCCGTACTTCAGGCAGACATAGCACATACACCCGCCACAGATAGAATCGATTGCGGACCTTTGGGGGCCAGCATGAGCTCCCTAGATGCAATTGCATCGGTCTCTTGTCACGGTCAACCCCGGGGAACTTCGAAGTTCGGCGCTATCCGAATAGGGCTTTGTCGGCAAAAAGACATCTAGCCAGGTGTCATTGCAGTTCCGAGTTCAAGAATTGAACTCGGCCTTACCTCCTCTTCCCCGCGAAATTTTGCAGAAAATACGGGAATTGGGAACTCCAGCATTTTGTCCGCCAATTCACTGACACACTTCTCTCACATCCACACCTAGGGTTTGCCTAGGGTGTTCCATAGGTGACAGGTCCTTTCATACTCCGCGTCATCCTTGCCGGGCATGAAAGACTCCAGAGACTCTCTCCACAGACCGTCATCTGTTCTATTGTCTCAGCTGAGATAAGTATACTATTTATTATTGCATAACGGAGGCGGCCAACATAGTGTACAAAGTCCCGGTCAAACCCTGTAGATTGCTGCGAGAAAATTTGGCGGGGAAACGTCTGGAAAGACCGAGTTCTACGTTACACTTCGAACTCGGAATAATGGGTACGAATCCTGCACCGTCCTGGCAGAAGGGTATAAAAAAAAATTGATAAGGTCCTTAGTTGAGCGGTCAGTTGCCGCGGTAAGTAGCCAGCTGTTGAGCCAGACGGGTACCCTGTCCAGCGGTGAAGCTGGTCATGCAAGAATCGTCGCTGTAGTCCATGAAGTTGTCTGTGCATATATGATTGAGTCCATGTTGTCGGTCAAGATACAGATACACCTACTGATGAGGTCAATCCCGCCACCAGGGCAGGAATCACGACCGACAGAGCAGCCGGACGCTGCGGAAGCTTCGGCAGGGCTATCGGCGACGAAGTCGCCATTGCCTTCGCAGCCGCCCTCGAATGGATGGTATAAGCCAACCCAGTGACCAGCTTCATAGGTAAGAGTCTGGTTCAGCGATAAGAGTCACGAATCGTGCAAAATTCAAAGGTATCAGAGACGTACTCGGCCCAGGTTGTAGGGAGCCGTGGTGCCGCCAGGAACGGAAGAGAAGAGGAAAACGACACCGTCATTTTTGGGGTTGCTGGCGTAGTCGAATGGGAAGGTGGAATAGCCAAGGAGGCCCTTGCCGGAACCAGCGGTGAAACTAGAGAAAGAAGAATCAATACCTCCTCGGGCTAACAATCGAGAGAGAGAGGCGAACTCGACAGAGTAAACGTTGAGGTCATTAACCCCACCTTGTCGCAGGGCGCTCTTCATGTCGGTCTGCTGAGAGCTGTCAGGTCCGGCGTTGTCGAACCAGTCAGCATTGACTGTGCGAGTGGTGCCGGCCAACACCCTGGCAGGAAATCCCAACGCTCACGTAATCATTGTTCATGGTGTTGAACCGAGACACGCATGTGACGTCATCACATGACGTACCACATGACACCGGTATATTGTTACATACCGACATCGGGTTATCGGGACAGTCAGGTTAAGGGTAGATAAGGTCTTAAAATATGTAGAATAACCCGAAGATGTGTCAGTCTGATATACCACCTGAAAATGTCATGTAAAGGATGGTAGCGTTGACAACATCGGCAAGATGCCCCACATTTGAGTGATTCTCAAGAATCGCGAAGAGTAGCCAGGGGTGCAAGGATGTGTCTGGAACAAACAAGAATTGTGTATTGGTGTGATGGAAACCCAGGATGATGAAAGCTACCCATAGGTCTCAACCTTTAGAAGGGATGGTAGGGTTTGCAAAATCTGACTGCTCAGATTTTTCGCGATGCAGGGTGTTAGGGCAATCACTTAACTATCTTCTCAAAGCATAATCCAAAGACTATGCCGAGAATCAAGCATTGTGGGCTCACACATAGATAAGCTTAGAGAGAGAGAGAGAGAGAATGGTGGAGGAAAGCGCCAGTTTATATTGACTTTAGATATCACCACAGTCAAGTGGGAATCCTAAGAGAATAAGACTAGAGTTACAGGCTTTGTGCTACTCTATATATACTA
>Ga0307516_10002008_pt1 | contig 27759 bp, 32 predicted proteins | sample 19_EM_MG_FD_203310 | JGI IMG/M metagenome (GOLD analysis project Ga0307516, IMG submission 203310) | Populus trichocarpa ectomycorrhiza microbial communities from riparian zone in the Pacific Northwest, United States - 19_EM | ecosystem: Host-associated > Plants > Roots > Unclassified | place...
CTCGCTGCCGAAGGCGTGGGATGAAGACGCATTTCCAAACTGATCGGAAAAGAACGGTAACATCGCCGCGACGACGGCAGGATCCGCGCGCGTGGTCGCATTGTTGTCGAGATAAATCGGCCGCACTGGACGCCTCTTTAATGCCGCGCTTTCGTGGCTCCAGCGACCGGAATGATGCGCACGAGTTCGCCGAGCTTCTCCACCACCTTGGACTGGATGCCCTCGAGCGTGGCGCTGCTCAACTTGCAGAACACGCAGGCGCCGGTGAGCTTGACCATGATCTTGTTGCCGTCGATCTCGATCAGCTGGCAGTCGCCGCCGTCGCGCTGCAGGTTCGGGCGAATATCCTCGATCACCGCCTTGATGATCCGGGTCCGCTCGTCGTCCCGTGACGGCAACGGCTGCGATACTTCTGATTCAACCAGCATGGCCGGGCTTCTTTCCATAACAGACTCTGTAGATCGATAATGACGGCGTTCGGCCACGGCACTCAGGCGAACGACTTGCCGCAGCCGCAGCTTGCCTTCGCGTTGGGATTTTCAAAGGTGAAGCCAGATCCCTCCAGCGCCACCACAAAATCGATCGTGGTGCCTGCGAGATATTCGTGGCTCTTCATGTCGACAAACACCCGGATGCCGTCGCGCTCGATCACGGTGTCGTCGGGATCGATAGTATCGACCAGGCCCAGATTGTATTTGTAGCCGGCGCAGCCGCCTGCTTCGACCATGATGCGCAGGCCATCGACCGGCTTGTCGGCCGCCGAAATCGCGTTGCGCACGGCGTTCAGTGCGCTGTCGGTCAGGTTGATCATCGCTCGGCTCTCTCGTTTCAACGGGACTGTTGAGCACTGAACTGGCAAGACTTATGCCATACATCAACCGGCTGATATCATTACGCTTTGGATCCGGCGCTGTTGGCTTTGCGACGCGTGTCGGGTTTGAGACAGGGCGGCTTTCACGTCGTCCCGTCAAACTCCGCGACGCTCCCCACTCGAACCGTCTGTTCGCCGCGGTACTCGTCAATCGGACGTCAACGCGGGACAACGATCATCCAGCACGGCGTTGCGGCAAACCGGCAGACAATTTGCATAGCGGCTCCCGGCGGCACCCTTTCGCCGGGCTTTGTCTGAAATCGGAGACTATTACATGACCACGATCGAGATGAGCGCGCCGACGTCAATCGAGACCACCGCGCTGACCCGGCTCGACCGGGAAGGACGCCTGCTCAACGCTGTCTTCAAGGGGCCGACCACAAAGCCAGGCCGTTCTGGATTCCGCGGCGATATCGCGCTCAAGTTCCAGACCCAGCTCGCCGACGAAAAACGCCCGCCTGAATTCTCGATGGAGCAAGTGCTGACATTGGTCCGGCAGGGCGAAAGCACGATTCCGATCCTGGTCGGCTATATCCACTCCTTCGCCTATCTGAGCACGCTGTCCGAAGTGCTGAATGGATTGCTCACGCCTGATGGAACCTACTTTGTCTTCTGCAACAACATCGATCTGTTGGCGAAGTACCGCGTTATCCTCAAAGGCATCACGTTCTTTGTGCTGCCGTGCGACGAATCGACAGTGTGGAAGGAAATGATGGATCTGATGAGCATCGACAAGAACGACATCAAGAAGCTCAACACCGCCGGCAAGCTCGACCACCTGCTCGATGCCGCGATGGGTTTCAGCGAACCATACGACCTCATCACCTTCGAGGAAGGCGTGGCCCGGATGGAGCCGGTCAAGAACCGCAACGAAAACCGTCCGGTTTGAACGGCGGGCCGCCGCGGTCCCCGCTCAGGCTTGCACGTTATAGGAAGCGACATCCTCATCCTCGACCAGCGTCACGCCGGTGACGCAGATGTCGTTGTCAAGCACGGTCAGCGCCACCGGCGTCAGGCTCTTTCCCTTGCACGGCCCGTCGACGCAGTTGCCGGTGCCGAGCTCGAATAATGCGCCGTGCTTGCCGCACATCAGCCGGATGCCGTTCTGGTCGAGAAACTGGTTGCGTTCCCAATCGAGATTGACCCCGTCATGCGGGCAACGGTTGAGATAGCCGAACACCTGCCTGCCCCAGCGGACCACGATGATCGGCCAGGGCTTGTGGCTGCCGTCCTGCGCCACGATCATCAGTTGAAATCCCCTCGCCTTCTGGCTCGGGATCTCGTTCAAGCCGCAGATCGCATAGGCCACATGATCGGTCATCTTTGCCTCGGTGATGATGATACGCTGGTGAAAGCCGGTGACGTCAGGCGCCGATCGCGCGCGTCGGCCTTGGCCACCAGCAGCCGGTTGGCCGCTAGCGAGAACTCCAGCCAGGCCGCGGCGATGTCGCGCAGGATCACCTGACGGTACTCGCGGGACAGATGATGCTCGTCGGGAAAATTCGACAGCGCGCAGGAGGTCCGGTTGAAGGCGATCACGTCGTCGAATACCGATTGCATGAGGATGCCGAACGGTTGCTGAATCCCCGACGTCAACGGCGACCTGCCGCGCTCGACCGCCGTCGAACTGATCTCGAACGGCAATTCCTCCAGCATCTCGAGCGCGTTGTCGAACAGCTCTTCCATCGAGTCGAGCAACGCGCGCTGGGTCAGTTGCTCTCTTTGCTGGACCGCGAGATTTTGGTTGAGGTGATGACGATAGCCGTCGAATACCACGTTCTGCTGGTCGGCCACCCAATTGGCAAACCGGGCAAGGCTGGTCGCATTGATCGAGGCGGCGCTGCCTGCGGGGAGCGCCGCGTCTACCAAGCCGCTCTCCGCCTTGATCCAGCCGCGGTCGAGCGACAGCGCGACTCGCCGCGCCGCCTCCAGCGCGCCTTCGAGATAGCCGGCGCCGACAGCGGCGGTCTCCGACCCGGCCAGATGCAACCTGCCGTCCCATTGTGGCCGCCGCAGCATCGGATTGGCGGGAACGACATGTTCGTTGCCGGGCGAGGTGCGATCGAGCGCGCTGCAGGTGAACGGCTCATTCGCCCAATCCTGATAGTGCAGCTCGGCCGGTTCGAGCATCGAGCCAAATACCTGCACGATTTGACTGCTCATCAAGAGCGGCAGGCCAACGCTGAAATTTTCGCGCAGTTCCGGCGACAGGGCCAGAAACCCGCCCAGAGCAGCATTGCCGGGATCGCCATCGCAGGCGTCGAATATCTCGCCGATGACAGCCTGTTCGTGAGTAACGAAGGCGTTGCCGGATTGTCCGGCTTCGCGCCAGAAGGCACGGGCGTAGGGAAACACCACCTTGGCCTGCGCCGCCATCCAGGTCGCAGCGCTCCGCATCGCCTCCCGCGTCGCCTCATCGAGATCAGGCATGAAGCGGACACCTTGTTCCAGCAGACGCGGCGGCAACGCGAGCACGACATGCCTCGCCTTCACCTCGACGATTGCGTCGCCGGCCGCAAAGGTCAGGACCACATGATCGCCGCGATCGCTCACCTCGGTCAGAACGTGACTGAAATGCAGCAGGCCCGCCGGCACATCCTTGGCCATCCCTTCGATGAGTTGCGCCATGCCATCCGGCAGGCGGCGGGCGTCTTCATGAATTTGTCTTCCGTCGATTCGGTCCGGCGCCTTGTCGGGATCCTTCAGATGCAGCGACGACCCATCGTCATGCAGGGGGATGCTGGCCAATCCCAGTTCGGCGACAACGCTCGTCATCAGCGGCTGCGTGTCCGGCCAGAACCATGTCGCGCCGAGGTCCACAACGCCTGTGGATCCAGCGGCCGCAACCGACAGGACGCGCCCGCCCAGCCGTTCCCGCGCCTCGAACAGGGCGACCACCCTGCCCCGCCGGAACAGATTTCGCGCCAGCGCGACGCCGCACAACCCACCGCCAACGATCGCCGTATCCAGCATCGATCAGCCCTGCCATCTCGTGACCCGATCCTGCTCTGCAAGATTCGCGCAAGATCGAAATCCGTCATCGATCGGCCCGGCGAACCGCACCGGTCCGCGATCAACTGGCACAGAACTTGATAATCCGTAAGCAACACACAGGCGTGAGGAGATTGGCATGAATGTCACAACGGATTTGGCGGCTCGTTCACTCGATGAGCTGAAGGCACTGCTGGATGGCGGTACCTTGACGATCTATTCGGTCGCTCGCCCCTTGACCGCGGATCAGCCGGTGGAGCGCAGCGGGGTGTTGGCGACGTTCACCTTCGCCGCGCCCGCGTTCACGGCGGCGACCGATGGCCTCGAAAATCCAGTGTTTGCCGCCAATCCGGTGCCGGCGAGCAGCGTCGGCACGCCCGGCTTTGCAAGGGCGCGCAAGGCCGACGGCACCGTGGTCGCGGACTTTTCCGCCGGCCCCGGCGAACGCGAGATCAAATTCAGCGAAGTTTCATTCTCGCAGGGCGCGCCGGTGAAGATCGCGACCTTCAAATTCACCGCCGAGGGCGGATGGCCAGAGCGGCCGGACTATTACGATACGCGACCGCGCACCGGCTATCCGATGCCTTCAGCGTAACACCGAATGAACTGCCGTCCGGCGGCACTCTCGAACCGCCGGCCAGATGTCTCTTTGGCGACTTTGTCGGCTTTCTGACACGGAGATCTCACGGACATGAGTTATGCAAATCTTGAAGCGCTGGTAAGCACCGGATGGCTGGCAGAGCATCTTGGAGATCCCGACCTCAGGGTGCTCGATTGCACCTGGCATCACGCCAGCACTAATCTCGACGGACGCACGCAATATCGCGGGCGCCACATTCCGGGCTCGGTGCATTTCGACATCGACCATGTCGCCGACAAGTCGAATCCGCTGCCGCACATGCTGCCCGGCGCCGCCGACTTCGCCAAGAAGGTGGGGCTGCTCGGGATCGGCGACGGCGACCGGATCGTGGTCTACGACCGCCTGTGCGGCGGCGCCGCCGCGGCCCGGGTGTGGTGGATGTTCCGGGTGTTCGGCTACGACAAGGTCGCGATGCTCGATGGTGGCTTCGGCAAATGGACCAAGGAGAAGCGGCCGGCCGACATGTCGATGGTGCGGCCGGAGCAGAAGTCCTTCACGGCAACATATCGCCCGGCTCTGGTGCGCGGCTTGCGCGACATGACGGAAAATCTCTTGACCGGCGCCGCGCAAGTGATCGACGCGCGCGGCCCCGGCAAATTCGACGGCACCCAGCAAGACGTGTTTCCGTCTCGGAAGCTCGGTCACATCCCCAACGCCATCAACATCCCCTGGGCCGATCTGATTCAGCCCGACAGCGGCGAATTCATCGCGGCCGACGCGCTCGCCGCGCGATTTGCCGCCGCCGGGATCGACCTGCAGCGCCCGATCGTGACCAGCTGCGCCTCCGGCATCACCTCCTGCGTGGTGGCGCTCGGGCTTTACCTGCTCGGCCAGACCAACGCCGCTGTCTATGACGGCTCGTGGGCGGAATGGGGATTGGCCGAGGATACGCCGGCGGTCGCCGCCTGACACTTCCAGCCGAGGGAAAGACGCTTCCATGAGCGAAAATCAAGCATCGGTCAGCCTGATCGCTTCAGGCAAGGATTACGAATTGCACGCGACCGGGGACCAGGCTGCGTTCATCCTGCGCTCGAAGGCGGATTTCCATACCGCGCATCTGCAGGGCGAAGACGCAGCGCGGTTTCAGGCCGACTACTGGGCAATCCAACTGCAATACCCGAACTGGAAGCCGGACCAGACCTTGGCCCAGCTCTGGGACCAAGGTGGCTATAGCTGGCTCGCAGTCCGGGACGGAGAATGATCATGGCAACGCTCGTCAAGACCACGCAGGATGGACGAAAGCTCGAGGTGATCGGCTTGGCGATCTGTCTCGAGGGACAGCTCGAGGCCTTTGAGCTGATCGAGGTCAAGCTGCATCCGAACCAGCGCGCGATCAGGAAAGCCGTGCCTGATGCGACCCACATGGCAGGAAGGGTGGCGCTGACGCGCGAGGAAGCGGACGCCGTGGTAACCGCCTTCAGGGAAGCCGAGGCGCAAATCCTTGCCAGCCCCGTCGCCATCAACGAGCGGTTCCGAATCGCCGCGATGTGGAAAGCCCGCGAGCAGGGCATCGAGTAGTCCCGATCGCCATCAACTGGGCAAGGCTAGAGCATGATGACGCGGTGCATCCCTGAGCGGGACCCAAAATTGCGAAAACAACCCCATGCAAAGTAGAAATGGGCCTCGCATCATCCGAAAACGCTGGATCTAGCCTGGCTGGGTGCATCCGGGGTATGAGAAGAAAGCGGCCCATCTCGCCTGGCCACCAACCTTATCTCTTCCGCTCCAGACTAGTTCAACCTCGCCCTGCGCGGCCGATAGCCACCATTCTCGTCGCGCTCGAACATATCATCGACCCGGGGATGGCTGACCGGCTCGTCCGACGGATCGGCCAACAGATTCCCTTCGGAAACGTAGGCGATATAGGGCGTCTGTTCGTTCTCGGCGAACAAATAATAGAACGGCTGGTCCTTGCGCTGACGGCCCTCGATCAGATTGATCGTCTCATACGAGACCTCGCCATCGGCAAATTGCGGATCGACGTCGAACACCACGCCGCGGAATTCATGTACGCGGTGCCGGATAACCTGCCCGATCTTGAATTTGGCGACGGTGGTTTTGCTCATCGTGCTACGGGCCGGCCGGAGGCGGCGTCACTCCGCCGTCGCATGGGTCTGGCAATTGGTGGGACAGACCCGGGCGCAGGCGCCGCAGCCGATGCAGGCGCCCTGATCGTTCATCACCATGATCTTCTTCTCGACCTCGTCGTCATCGAGGTCGACGAACTGGCCCTCGTCGGTGAGACCCTTGAGGGTCATCACGTCGCGGCCGCAAACCTTGAAGCAGCGGCCGCAGCCGATGCATTTCTTCTCGTCGATGGCGAGCAGATAGGCCGGCTGCCAGCCGCGGCCGTCCCGGGTGATGTTGGACATGATGACTGCCTTCCGGTCAGGCCGATTCGAGACTCTTCAAGGCCGCGCGCTTTTGTTCCAGTTCGGCGAAGGCGTCATGCGCCCGCTTGGCCACGCTGGGGATCGTCTCCCATTGCAGCGGCAGCTCCTCGGACAGGTCATGGAGATCCATCTTCGCCTGCGTCGCCTTCGCCGACAGCTTCTTGATCTCGGCTTTCAACGTTTCCAAATCGCTCATGGGTCCCTCAATAGTCCGCGACTGCTCTGAACTTCTCGATCATCTCGACGCCGGCCTTGACGTATTTGTCGCCCTCTTCCGCGAGCTTGCCGAGGTTGTCGAAGCCGAAGCGGTGAACGTCGCGCAGCTGCTTGTTGACGACGATCAGCCGGCCGCCGATCAGGACCATGCGGCCGAAGCCCTCATGGCTCATCTTCAGCATCGGCGAGATCATCACGCCCGTGACCCGCTCGATCGACAACGCCACCGCATTGAAGAACAGCTCCATGCGCCAGATCGTTTCGGGATCGGGATCGCCGATGATCGGCAGCGCCCGGCGTGCGTCCTTGTCCAGAATGTAGGGCTCAAGCAGAGACAGATCGCTCTTGCCCTCCCACGCGCCATGGCTGTCCTGCGCCCGCCAGATCTTGATCAGCTCCTTGACGAAAGGCGCCTCCGCGGCGGGATTCTTTTCGAGTACGGCAGCAGTGTCAGTCATGTTGATCCCCTAGTCCTCAAAATCCAGCACCCGCTCCTGATCCTTCGCCAGTGCCTTGCGCAGCCACGGCGGCGGCGTGCCTTTCAGCACGTCTTCCAGCTTGGCCAGGAGATCGGAGATCGCCTCGGGCTGGTTGACCTTCATCGGATGGATGTTGTTGGCAACCACGCGCGCCGCGCCGGAACCGCCGATCGCCGCGACATAGAGAATCGCGCAATCCTTGATCGCCTCGATCTTGGGTGCGAGCTTGTCCTCGTTGCCGTCTTCCTTGAGGTCGCCCTCGAACTGGACGGCCTCGAGAAACTTGTGGCCCTGCGGGCCGATCTCGTAGATGGCGATGTTCTTGGCCCAGCCGAAATGGGCGTCGACGCGTTTCAGGTCCTGGGTCGCGAATGCGATCTTCATGGGTGGCCTTCCTTTGGTCTCGCCTCAGTGCATGGTGGTGGCGTCGATCGCGACCGGCGTATCAGCCTCGGCGGTCCGCCAGGTATCGGGGGTTGCCTGGTGATTGTCCTCATGGTCGGCGATGATGAGATTGGCGATGGCGAAGATCAGGTCGCGGGTGCCGCGGTAGCCAACCGAGAGCTGGTGTCCGGCGCCGAGCCGGTCGAACATGGGAAAACCCGCGCGATAGAACGGAATCTCGAGCCGCTCCGCGGCCTGGCGGCCGTGCGAATGGGTGATCATCAGATTACAACCGCGATCCCTGGCCAAGTTTTCGAGATCCTCGAGGTCGCCGAGCAGCACCTCTTCGGCCTTGATCCGCTCCAGCACCGGCGACTGCGTCGTCGTGACCGCCACGGCGACCTTCGCCCCGATCTCATGCAGCATGCTCGACAGGTCGAACAACAGATCAGGCTCGGCGCCGATCGCGAGCTTGCGGCCGCCGAAATGGAAATGCGCGTCCAGCATGGCGTCCGCCAGTTGACCGCGCAGGCGCCGGTACTTCAACGGCACCGGACGGCCGGAGATCTCGCTCAGGAACACCAGGAATTCGTCATTGGGCAGCAGGCCGCACAGGCGCTCGAACAGCCGGAACGGAACACCGGTCTTGGTTTCCATGGCCTCGGCGGCGCGCCGCATCTGCGCACCGACGGCGATGGTCCAGCCCGCCTGGCCCATGGTCGCGATCTCCTCGACGCCGATGCCGCCGATCGTGGTCGGCACGAACTCGTCGGGGATATGGCCGTCGAGCGAGCCGGCGAGATCCGGCAGGAAGGATGGCTCGAGCCCGAAATCCTCGATCATGGTCCTGAGCTCATCGAGATCGCCGGGCGTGAGGTGACATCCCGGCAGCACATTGACCCGTTTGGGATCGCGGCGCGCGGCAGTCTTCGGAGCCTCGACCAGCACTTCGACCATGCGCGCCACGGTCTTTTCCCAACCGTCCTGAAAAGCATCCTTGAAGTCGGGGGTCGAGACGTAGACCAGCGGGAATGTCGCCAGCTCCGGATGCTTCTGCCGGATCAGCGTGATGTAACCCTCGACGTCATCGCCCTTGGTTTCGGTGACGCCGGTCGAGCAGATGCCGATGATCTCCGGCTTGGTCCGCTTGTGAATGTTGAGAATGGCCTGTTCGACATTCTCGTAGCCGCCGAGCACGGTCGCGACTTCGCTCATCGCCGTGGTCTGCAGCGGCACCGCTTCCTTGAAATGCCGCACGAACAAGGTCAGGCCGAACGACGTGCAACCCTGCGAGCCGTGCAGAAGCGGCATCGAGCCACGCAGCCCCATGAAGGCGAACGCTCCGCCAATGGGTTGGCTCATCTTCAGCGGATTGACCGCGCAGGCCTTTTTCCCGACGGTGACTTTCGCCATGTTGTGATCCTATTCCGCTGCCTGCAGCATCGGCGCGGGAGCCGCAGCCGCCGATGCCGACAGGATGTCCCTGAGCCGATCCGCGCAGAAGCCGCAGCCGCCGGAAGCATTGGTGTGCTGCCTGATCGCGTCGATCGTGGTGAGCCCCTGCCCCTGGATCGCATCCTCGATGGTCCCGAGGTCGACCATTTTGCAATTGCAGATGCGCCTCGCGCGGCGCGCCGCTTCCGCGGCGACGGGGTCGGCGGCAAGCTCAGCTGCCTCGGCGTCCATTTGCGCGATCGCCTTGGCCTGCCAGTTCTTCGCACTGGTCTCCCACGGCGCCGGCTGGCGGAGCTGCTCCCACACTGGGTTGAACAGCGCCTTGTCGATCTCCTCCATCAGCTTCGCCATGCCGACATAGCCCATGTAGGCGTGACTGCGTTCCTGGTTGATGTCGAGCCACGGCATCGCGGCCTTCAGTGCGACGAACTGCGACTTGCCGCCCGACAGCATGATGTCGGCCTTGGCGTCCTTCAGCATCTTGTACATCTCGCGCGGCGTCATATCGTCGATCATGTGGGCATCCTGGCCCATCAGTTCCTTGATCCGTTCCTTGTCTTCCTTGGTGGATTTCTTGACGCTGGTGCCGACCAGCTCGAGGCCGGCCTCCTGCAACGCGGCCACCACCGACCAGGATTTGACGCCGCCGGTGATCAGCAGGACCTTCTTGCCGGCAAAGCGAGGCTTGTAGGGCTCGATCGACGCCCAGGCCTTGGCTTCCTCGCGGGCGATCACCGCCTCGGTCCGGGTCATCAACTCATCGGGGGCGCCGCGCTCGATCAGGAGCCGGGCGATCTCGCGTAGCGAGTCGCTGGAATCCTGGATGCCGTAGAACGAACCTTCGAAGAACGGAATACCGTAGCGCTCTTCCATCTTGCGCGCGACGTTGATCATGGCCTTGGAGCACACCATCATTGCCGCCTTGGCGCGGTGCGAATAGGCCACTTCGCGATATCTGCCGTCGCCGGAGATGCAGGAGAAGATCCGGATGCCGAGCTCGTCCAGCAGCGGCTTGACCTGCCAGAATTCGCCGGACAGGTTGTACTCCCCGATGATGTTGAGATCGTAGGGCGTGGTGAAATCCGGCTCCTGGGTGCCGATCACGTGGTCGAGCAGCGCCTCGCCGGCGAGCTTGTTGCCGAGATTCTTAGGGCCCACGAAACCCGGAGAGTTGACGGGTATCACCGGCTTGCCGAATTTCGCGCTGGCCGCCTTGCAGACCGCGTTGATGTCGTCGCCGATCATGGCGGGCACGCAGGTCTGGTAGACGAAGATCGCCGGCGGATCGTACTTCTCGATGATTTCCTTGACCGCCTTGTAGAGCCGCTTCTCGCCGCCGAACACGATGTCGGTTTCGTTGATGTCGGTGGTGAAACCGGTGCGCCAGATATTCGATCCCGACGAACGCGCCCCGCGATTGTCCCACGAGTTGCCTTCGCAGGCGATCGGACCATGGACCAGATGGGCCACGTCGGTCAGCGGCTGCAGCGCGATCTTGGCGCCGTCGAAGGCGCAACCGCCCGCCGCGCCGCCCGGCTGCAACTGCTTGGTGCAGCCCTTCTTGCGCTCGGCTTCCGTCTTGTTCGCATTCTTGCCGCAGCCCGGCTCGTTGAACACGTCCTGGATGGTGGCCGACAGCGAGCTCATTCGTCTCTCCTACGGAACGGGGACACAGGCTTGCAGAACGTCAAATCTGTCTTGGTCCTGCCGGCCGTCGCAGCGGGCATTGCGGGCGACGGCCGGAAGGTCGGTTGTTCAGCGAATGATGTCGAAGCTGAAGTCGGTCTTGGCGGGCACATTGGTATTGCGGTCGATCTCGTCGAAGATCTTGTCCAGGATCGTCACCAGCACGTTCATGCCGCCCTGATAGCCCCACACCGGATAGCGGTGATGATGATGGCGATCGAAGATCGGGAAGCCGATCCGGATCAGCGGCGTGCCGGTGTCGCGCTCGAGATACTTGCCGTAGGTGTTGCCGATCAGGAAATCGACGGGATCGGTGAACAGCAGGGAGCGCATATGCCAGAGATCCTTGCCGGGATAGACGTGGCAGTTCTTGCCGAACGGCGAGGAGTCGAACACGGCCTGGACCTTCTCCGCCCATGCCTTGTTGCCGTTGGTGGCCAGCACATGGGTCGGCTCGGCGCCGAGCTCCAGCAGGAACGCTGCGAGACCGAGACACAGATCGGGATCGCCATAAATCGCGAATTTCTTGCCGTGAATGTGCGCCCCCGAGTCCGCCATCGCATCGACCAGCCGGCCGCGCTCCAGCGTCAATGCGTCCGGGATCTCCTTGCCGGAAATCCGCGACAGCGCCATGATGAAGTCATCGGTTGCCGTCACGCCGATCGGATGATTGAAGGACACCACTTCCTGGCCGTGGCCGGCGATGAACGGCAGCGTCTTCTCGGTCGAGTAATGCTGCATCGAGATCGTCGCCTTGGCGTGGATCGCGTTGGCGGCGTCCTCCAGCGTGGTGCCGCCGTCATACATGCGGAACTCGCCGTCGGTCGGGGTATCGAACACGTCGCTGTTGTCGGCGAGGATGGTGTATTTGATGCCCATGGTTTCGAAGATGCGCTTGATCTCGCGGGTGTTGCCGACGGTGTAGCCGTCGAAGCCGCCGATGAAGTTGATCTTGTCGTTGGGCTGGCGCTCGAGCTTGGGCGCGGTTCCGGCCTTGCCGTCCCAGAAGTGCTCGATGATGCCTTTCAGGGCGTTGTCGTAGCCGGTGACGTGGCTGCCGACGAAGGCGGGCGTATGCGCGAATGGAACGTCGTATTCTGCGGGCACGGAACCCTTCTCCTTCGCCGTCTTGATGAACGCGTTGAGATCGTCGCCGATCACTTCCGCCATGCAGGTCGTGGACACGGCGATCATCTTCGGCTTGTACATGGCGTGGGTGTTGGCGAGCCCGTCGATCATGTTGTTGAGTCCGCCGAACACCGCGGCGTCCTCGGTCATCGAGGACGACACGCAGGAACTCGGCTCCTTGAAGTGCCGCGACAGGTGGCTGCGGTAATAGGCGACGCAGCCCTGCGAGCCGTGCACGAACGGGATGGTTCCCTCGAAGCCCACCGCGGCGAACACCGCGCCCAGCGGCTGGCAGGCCTTGGCCGGATTGACCGTCAGCGCTTCGCGGGCGAAATTCTTCTCGCGATATTCGGGCGTCTTGGCCCACTCGCGAATGCGCTCGACTTCGGCGGGATCGCGGGGATTCTCGAACATCTTCTTCTTGTTCGCCAGCATCTGCTGGTATTCCGGGCCGCGGAAAAGCTCGAAGTGATCGAGCACATGTTCGGCGTTCTGCGTCATGGTGACACCCTTTTCAAAATTGCACGTCTCGGGAGTGATGCGCCGGCTCTCCGCCTTACGGAGAGCCGGCGGCGCGGATTATTCCGCAGCCATCAGGGTTGCTTTGGGCGCGGTCTTCCACGGCGCCTTGGCCTTCTTCCAGATCGGCGAGTTGATCGCCATGTCCATGTCGCGCGCGAAGATCGCGAAGCCGTCATAGCCGTGATACGGGCCGGAGTAGTCCCATGAATGCATCTGCCGGAACGGCACACCCATCTTCTGGAACACGTACTTCTCCTTGATGCCGGAGCCGACCAGGTCGGGCTGGACCTTCTCGACGAACTTCTCGAATTCGTATCCGGTCACGTCGTCATAGATCAGCGTGCCGTCCTTGACGTAGTGCTGGGCGGTTCGCTGATAGTCGTCGTTGTGGCCGAATTCGTAGCCGGTACCGACCACTTCCATACCGAGGTCTTCGTAGGCGCCGATGACATGGCGCGGGCGAAGGCCGCCGACGAACAGCATCACGGTCTTGCCTTCGAGCCGCGGGCGGTACTTGGCGATCACCGCATCCATCAGCGGCTGGTATTTGGCGATGACGCGCTCGGCGCCTTCCTTGATCTTGTCGTCGAAGAACGACGCGATCTTGCGCAGCGACTCGGCGATCTTGGAAGGTCCGAAGAAATTGTACTCGCACCACGGAATACCGTACTTCTCTTCCATATGGCGCGAGATGTAGTTCATCGAGCGGTAGCAGTGCAGGACGTTGAGCTTTGCCTTCGGTGTCGCCTCGAGTTCGGCGAGACTGCCGTCGCCGGACCACTGCGCGATCACCCGCAGGCCCATTTCCTCGAGCAGGATGCGCGACGACCAGGCGTCGCCGCCGATGTTGTAGTCGCCGATGATAGCGACGTCATAGGGTGACTGTTCGAACCTGGCCGGCGCGTCCGGCGCGATCTTGTCGAACACCCAGTCGCGGATCGAGTCGTTGGCGATGTGATGGCCCAGCGACTGCGACACGCCGCGGAAGCCTTCGCAACGAACCGGAACGATGGTCTTGCCTTCGTATTCCTTCGACTTCTGCTTGGAGACGGCCTCGATGTCGTCGCCGATCAGGCCGATCGGGCATTCCGATTGCACGGTGATGCCGTTGTTGAGCGGAAACAGCTCCTGGATTTCGTCCATGATCTTGGCAAGCTTCTTGTCGCCGCCGAACACGATGTCCTTTTCCTGGAAATCGGAGGTGAACTGCATGGTCACGAAAGTGTCGATGCCGGTGGTGCCGATGTAGTAATTGCGGCGCGCCGCCCAGGAATATTGGCCGCAGCCGACCGGGCCGTGGCTGATGTGGATCATGTCCTTGATCGGACCCCACACCACCCCCTTCGATCCGGCATAGGCACAGCCCCGGATCGTCATCACGCCGGGAACCGATTTGAGGTTCGACTTGACCCCGCAATCGGACTTTCCGGCTTCGTGCACGTTGAGGTGCTTGGCGCGGCGCTTGGCGGTCTTTTCCGGATAAACCGCCAAGACCTCGTCGATCAATTCCTTGTTGCGCGCCTTGATCTCGGCGACGCTTTGCGTCTTCGCTAAACTCATTTTGGCTTTCCTCGCTATCCGTTTGCGGTGGGACGGGGCCGGCCCCTCTCTCGCGGAGGGGCCGAGTGAAAAGGGTTAAGCTGCTGCGATTGCCGCCTCGGCGGCGAGTTCGGCGGCGGTCTTGCCGACGATGGCCTCGTCGACCGGCTTCATGATGCCGTGCTCCATCAGCATGTCCTCGAGTTCGTCCATGGTGATCGGAGTCGGGATGATGCCCTTGCCGCCATTGGCATGGATCTTCTGGGCCAGGCTGCGGTAGTGACCGGCCTGCTCCGAGTCCGGCGCATATTCCAGCACGGTCATGCGGCGGAGTTCGGCGTGCTGCACGATGTTGGCGCGCGGCACGAAGTAGATCAGGTGGGTGCCGAGCTTCTTGGCCATCGCTTCGGCCAGTTCGAGTTCCTTGTCGGTCTGGCGTTCGTTGCAGACCAGGCCGCCGAGGCGCACGCCGCCGGAATTGGCGTACTTCAGAATGCCCTTGGATATGTTGTTGGCGGCATACATCGCCATCATCTCGCCGGACATCACGATGTAGATTTCCTGCGCCTTGTTCTCGCGGATCGGCATCGCGAAGCCGCCGCACACGACGTCGCCGAGCACGTCGTAGGAGACGTAGTCGATGTCCTCATAGGCGCCGTTCTCTTCCAGGAAGTTGATCGAGGTGATGACGCCGCGGCCGGCACAGCCGACGCCAGGCTCCGGTCCGCCGGACTCCACGCATTTGATGTCGCGGTAGCCGACCTTCATGACCTCTTCGATCTCGAGGTCCTCGACGCTGCCGGCGGCGGCCGCGAGGCTGAGGATGGTGTCCTGCGCCTTGGCGTGCAGGATCAGCCGGGTCGAGTCCGCCTTGGGATCGCAGCCGACGATCAGGATGCGGTGACCCATCTCGGCGAGTGCCGCGAGCGTGTTCTGCGAGGTCGTCGACTTGCCGATGCCGCCTTTGCCGTAAAACGCGATTTGTCGTAGTGCAGCCATTTTGTTCTCCATGAACCGATTGCGGTGTCGTCCGTTGTCGTAAAGCCGCGCAGCGTGGTCTCGATGAGTCCCGTTGCGCGGCGCGGTCACGGACTTTGCTCTTCCGCTTCGAGGATGCAGCCAGCAACCATCGCCTTGCGAGCAAGAGGGTTTGCAACGACTGTGCCAGCGCTCGCGGCAATCAAATATTTCATTGATTCTAAGTAGATGGAGCAACGAGACGGAAATTGAGCGGCTTGTTGCAAACCCGACATGACGGGCGTCCTCCGACGTGCCGACATGCCGCTGTCTCAAACAAAACAACATTGCAGCACGCCTCACCGCGACAGAATCGCTCCCCGAACGACCAGTCCCCATCACGGTATGGCGTTTGCTTGATGCACGGCGCCATAGCAGCGAGGACGACAAAATGCCGATCGATTTAGTACCCTTCCCTCCGGGAGAGGATGACATCATTTTCGTGATCGAAGCCGACGAGGTCATTCGATCGGCGCTGCACTTCATCCTGGCCGACCAGAGCGAGACGCACTCGTTCGCGAGCCTCGATCTCGCCTTAGCGCAGGCCAGAGACGTGAGACCGTGTCTGGTGCTGCTCGGAATCGACACCCTGAAGGACGACGGCGAACGTGCCGTGGCCGGGATCGCGAGCCGGCTGCCGGGCGTCAAGATCATGATCGTCGCGAATTCCGCCGATGAGCCGCTTGCCTTGAAGGCACTCGAATGGGGCGCTCACAATGTGATGGGCAAGCCGATCAGCTTCGATTCCGTTCATCGCCGGGTCGACGGCCTGCTCCGGCGCCAGAAGGCATCGGCGGCCATGTTGGGGCTGTTGCCGCCCTCGGCGGCGTGGTGACCGACATGCAGCCGGAGCAGATGGATCATGCAGGCGCGGCAGGCATTCCGCCGATCGATGTCATCATCGACAACTTCGCGCTGCTCGACGAATGGGACGATCGCTATCGCTACGTCATCGAACTCGGCCGGGGCATGGATCCGTTGCCGAAAATCCATCGCTGCGACGGCAACAAGGTCCAAGGCTGCGCTAGCCAGGTCTGGCTCGGTACCTCGGCCGATTTCGAATGCGAACAGCCGGTGCTGCATTTCTGCGGCGACAGCGATGCGCATATCGTACGCGGGCTGGTTGCCATCCTGCTCGCGGTCGCCTCCGGCAAGCCGGCCGACCAGATCCTGGCGGCGGACCCGATTGCGCTGTTCGACCGGCTGGGTCTGCGCGAGCATCTCACACCGCAGCGCTCCAACGGGTTTCGGTCCATGGTGACGCGCATCCGCGCCGATGCCCAGCAGGCTCTGGCGAGACGAGCCGTGTCGGCCAAATAGCCGTGGGTGCAGCGATCTGAAGATGGGCGAACGACAGGCCGGCGGTTCGCGTGCTCAGCGGGCCGGCCGGACGCCGCCGCGCAGCGCGGCTCTCGCCATCTCCTGGCCGCGCATGATGACCACGGCCGCGTGGGCAAAGAACTCGACCGTATAGTAGGCCTCGCCGAGAAAACTCCAGCTTTCGCGGACCACGCCGATATCGCCGCCATGCACCAGGGTCTCGCCGAGATCCCGGTGCGGATAAATCCCGTCATTGGTGACCCGCGTCAGCGAACGGACGGCGTCGCCGGCCTTGAAGTCGCGCCGTCCAGCGATGTCAGGGCCTCGCCCGACGCTTCGGCGGCGTGGGTGATGCACGACGCGGGCGATGATAGCCGGCCGTGCCTTGGGAGTCGGATGGCTCATGTGAAGAACTCCTGCGCCTTGATGAGGGCTCGCGCCAGAACATCGATCTCGTCATGGGTGTTGTAGAGCGCGAACGAGGCCCGACACGTCGCGGTGACACCGAACCGCTCCAGCAGAGGCATGGCGCAATGGGTACCGGCCCGCACCGCAATGCCGGCACGGTCGATCACGGCCGCGAAATCATGGGCATGGGCGCTCTTCATCTCGAACGAGACGATCGCGCCCTTTTCCGCCGCGGTCCCGATGATGCGCAGCGAATTGATCTCGCGCAGCCTTTCCTGGGCGTAGGCGAGCAGCGCGCTTTCATGCGCCCTGATCCGGCTCTTGCCGATCGAGTTGATGTAGTCGATGGCCGCGCCAAGGCCTATTGCCTGGACGATCGGCGGCGTCCCGGCCTCGAACCGGTGCGGCGGCGCGCCATAGCTGACGTGATCCCGGTGCACCTCGCGGATCATCTCGCCGCCGCCGTTGAACGGCGGCATCGCCGCGAGATGCTCGTGTTTGCCGTAGAGCGCGCCGATACCGGTCGGGCCGTATAATTTGTGGCCGGTGACGACATAAAAGTCGCAATCGATGTCGCGGACATCGACGTCCATGTGGACGGAAGATTGCGCGCCATCGACCAGAACCGGAATGCCCCGCGCATGCGCGATGCGGACCACGTCCTTGGCCGGCACCACGGTGCCGAGCACGTTCGACATCTGGGTGATGGCGACCATTTTGGTGCGATCGGTCAGCAGCTTTTCGAATTCGTCGATCAGGAAATTGCCGTCATCGTCCACCGGCGCCCATTTGATCACCGCGCCCTGGCGCTCCCTGAGGAAATGCCAGGGGACGATGTTGGCATGGTGCTCCATGATGGAGAGCACGATTTCGTCGCCCGGCCCGATGCGCTCGCGCCCGAAGGTCTGCGCCACGAGATTGATTGCTTCGGTGGCGCCGCGGGTAAAGATGATTTCGTCGCTGCGGGCGGCATTCAGGAACCCGGCGACTTTCTCGCGGGCGCCCTCGTAGCCCTCGGTGGCGGCATTGGCGAGATAATGCAGCCCGCGATGAACGTTGGAATATTCGGAGGTGTAGGCCTGCGTCAGGCGATCGAGAACCACCCTGGGCTTCTGTGCGGACGCGGCGTTGTCGAGATAGACCAGCGGCTTGCCGTAGACCTGCAAGCCGAGAATCGGAAAATCCTCACGCAGACGGCCGACGTCATAGCTGCCATTGCTTACCGCCGGATGCATCATTTCATCCCCTCTGCCCGAGCCAGCCGACAATGGATTCCATCAGCGCGTCACGGACGCCCTCATGCTCGATCGCTTCGACCACTTCGGCGGCGAAGGCCTGGATCAGCAGCGCCTCCGCCTGCTTTTCCGGGATGCCGCGGGCCATCAGATAGAATTTCAGCTGGTCGTCCAGATTGCCGGTGGTGGCGCCGTGGCCGCATTGGACGTCGTCGGCGAAGATCTCGAGCTCCGGTTTGGCGTCGGCCTCCGCGTCATCTGACAGCAACAGCGCGCGGGTCATCATCTTGGCGTCGGTCTTCTGCGCCTGTTGCCGGACCGTGATCTTGCCCTGAAACACGGCGCGGGCCTCGTCATCGACGACCGCCTTGAACAGTTCGCGGCTCCGGCAATCGGGCGCTGCGTGCTCGACGGTGAGCGTGGTATCTGCATGTTGGCGGTCGCCAAGCAGGCTGAGACCGCGCATGTTCGCCACGGTGCCCTCCCCCGAGAGCAGCACGAACAGCTGATTGCGGACCACTGCGCCACCGGTCGTAAATACGCATTCGTTGAATTTTGCGCGCGCCCCGACATGGGCCAGCAGCGTTCCGATGTGAATGGCGCCCTTGCCCTCGCGCGTGATCTTGACATGATCGACCGTCGCCTCGTCGCCGATCACCAGCTGCAGCGCGGTGTTGACCTGATAATCCGCCTGACCGCGCCCCTCATGGGTCTCGAAGAACGCCGCGCGGGCGCCCTTGCCGACCACGACCAGCGATCTCGTCACCATCGCAGCCGCGCCGGTATTGACGAACACCAGGTGGATCGGCCGCTCGACGACGACATCCGGGGAAACCGTGATCACGACGCCATCGCCGGCCAGCGCGGTATTGAGCGCAAGCGCTGGATCATCGGCGGGAACCATCGCACCCAGCCCCTGCGACAACATCGGCTCGTCCAGGGCGAGCGCATCGGCCATCGAGCGAACCGTCAGGCCGGGCTCAAGTCCGATCAGATCGGACAGCTCTTCAACGAAGGCGCCATCCACGATCACCAGGCGCCGGAAGTCCAGTCCAGCCAGCACGGCTCCAGCGTCCCGCGCGAGCTCCCTTGCTATCGCGTCAGGGGACGCAGCAAGTGGCTTGGCATACCGCATCAACCGGCGAAGGTCGGTATATTTCCAGGCTTCGACCCGGGAATTCGGCAACCCTGCCAGCACGAAATGATTGAACGCGGCGGTGCGCACCGCGGCGATATCGCTACCGCCCGCCAGCCCCTGCCGGCTGGTGTTGTAGACATCGACCAGCCCGAGTTCGGCTTGCGTTCTGACGGGACGGATGGCGGTGCTCATGACGTCACGCTGCCACGTTCTGATATTGGGCATATCCCGTGGCCTCGAGCTCCAGCGCGAGCTCCTTGCCGCCGGTCTTCACGATACGCCCGGCCGCGAGCACGTGAACGACATCGGGCACGATGTAGTCCAACAGCCGCTGGTAATGCGTGATCACGATCATGCCGCGTTCGCTCGAGCGCAACGCGTTGACGCCGTTGGCGACGATTTTCAGGGCGTCGATATCGAGGCCGGAATCTGTCTCGTCGAGGACGCAGAGCAGCGGCTCCAGCAGCGCCATCTGCAGCGTTTCGTTGCGCTTCTTCTCGCCGCCGGAGAAGCCGACATTGAGCGGCCGGCGCAGCATGTCGGGATCGATGTCCAGTTTTTTTGCCAGCTCACGGACGCGCTTGAGCAAATCCGGCGACGACAGCTCCTCCTCGCCGCGCTTGCGGCGCTGGGCGTTGAGCGCGGTGCGCAGAAACGTGACGGTGGCGACACCCGGGATTTCCAGCGGATACTGAAACGCGAGGAACACACCCTTGGCCGCGCGCTCGTCCGGCGCCATCGCCAGCAGATCCTCGCCCTTGAACAGGATTTCGCCGCCTGTGATTTCGTAGCCGGGCTTTCCGGCCAGCACATAGGACAGCGTCGACTTTCCGGCACCGTTCGGACCCATGATGGCGTGGATCTCGCCGGCGTCGACCCTGAGGTCGAGTCCCCTCAGGATTGTCCGCCCGGCGATTTCGGCCCGAAGACCGCGGATTTCAAGGAGCGGCGTCATCGGCAATGGCCTCCATTACTTGGTTGATACGGCATCGTCATCCGACGCTGCCTTCCAGCGAGATCGAGATCAGCTTCTGCGCTTCCACCGCGAATTCCATCGGCAGCTGCTGCAGCACGTCCTTGACGAAGCCGTTGACGACGAGGCCGACGGCTTCTTCCTGGCTCAATCCGCGCTGCACGCAATAGAACAACACATCCTCGGAAATCTTCGAGGTGGTCGCCTCGTGTTCGAACAGCGCCGAGGAGTTCTTGGCCTCGATATAGGGCACGGTATGCGCGCCGCATTTGTCGCCGATCAAGAGCGAATCGCAGGCGGTGAAATTGCGCGCGCCGTTGGCCTTGCGGTGCGCGGTGACGAGGCCGCGGTAGGTGTTTTGCGACACGCCGGCGGCGATGCCCTTGGAGATGATCCGGCTCGACGTGTTCTTGCCGAGATGGATCATCTTGGTGCCGGAATCGACCTGCTGGTGGCCGTTCGAGATCGCGATCGAATAGAACTCGCCGCGTGAGTTATCCCCGCGCAGGATGCAGCTCGGATATTTCCAGGTGATCGCCGATCCGGTCTCGACCTGGGTCCAAGAGATCTTCGAATTGGTGCCGCGGCAGTCACCGCGTTTTGTGACAAAATTGTAGATGCCACCAACGCCTTCGGAGTTGCCGGGATACCAGTTCTGCACCGTCGAATACTTGATTTCGGCGTCATCCAGCGCCACCAGCTCGACTACGGCGGCGTGCAATTGATTCTCGTCGCGCTGCGGCGCGGTGCAGCCCTCGAGGTAGCTGACATAGGCGCCCTTGTCGGCGATCAGCAGCGTGCGCTCGAACTGGCCGGTGTTGCGCTCATTGATGCGGAAATAGGTCGACAATTCCATCGGGCAGCGCACGCCCGGCGGCACGTATACGAACGAACCGTCGGAGAACACCGCCGAGTTCAGCGTGGCGAAATAATTGTCCGACGTCGGCACCACCGTGCCGAGATATTTCTCGATCAGCTCGGGATATTGACGAATCGCCTCCGAGATCGGCATGAAGATCACGCCAGCCTGCTTCAATTCCTTCTGAAAGGTGGTCGCGACCGATACCGAATCGAATACGGCATCGACTGCGATGCGACGTTCGCCCTCGGGCCTCACCACGCCTTCCAGCATCTCGACCTCGCGCAGCGGAATGCCGAGTTTTTCGTAGGTCTTCAGGATTTCGGGATCGAGTTCGTCGAGCGAGCCGATCTCCTTCTTCTTTGGCGCAGAGTAATAATACAGGTCCTGGTAATCGATCCTGGGGTAGTTGACGCGGGCCCATTTCGGTTCGGACATCGTCAGCCAGCGGCGATAGGCCTGCAGCCGCCAGTCCAGCATCCACGCCGGTTCGTTCTTCCGGGCGGAGATGTAGCGGACGATGTCTTCCGACAGCCCCTTCGGCGGCTTCTCGGACTCGATCAGCGTCTCGAATCCGTACTTGTATTGTTCGACGTCGATATTTCGTACCCGTTCGACGGTCTCTTGCACGGCTGCCATTGGTCACTCCACCCGTCGATTGGACGCCGAATTGGGTCGGGCATGCCAATGCGTCATTGATTCCATATCGTCATGTGAACGCGCGCGTGTTGCGGCGCTGGCGATCGTTTCGCGCAACCGCCGGTCCTTGTCTGCAACCAGCGCCATCAGCAACCCACCCAGCCATGCGACCAGTTGCCCCGGCGCCGCGATGTTGCTGCTGCGGTTTGCCATCGCACCGATTCCTTACGCGGGCACGCAGGTATTTTCGACCGGGCACACCACCGCGCATTGCGGCGTGTCGAAATGACCGACGCATTCGGTGCATTTCTTCGGGTCGATGATGTACATGTCGTTCTTGAGACGAATGGCCGCGTTCGGACATTCGAATTCGCAAGCACCGCAGACGGTGCATTGCGAGGCGATGATTTTGAGGGCCATCTTCAGACTCCGAAAGCGCGCGTCGATGCCAGATACAGCTTCCCTTTCAAGCCGCGTGCCAGAGCTCAGAGCTTTGATTTGGTTTGGCTATTTGGGGTGGGGCGAGATCGATGCGCTGTCGCGCCCACGACAGGCTGTCGCAAGTCCGACAGTCGGGATCGGCGCACTTCTGCCGCTGAACAGAGACAGATTCGCATCGGGCGAATGCCGCGACTCGGCGCCGGGAGCCCGGCGCCGAGTCGATCGTGATGCGGAAGGGTTTCAGAGTTGCTTGACTTCGATGCCGTGCTTTTTCAGCGCATAGCCGATCTGGCGCGGCGTCAGTCCAAGGATGCGGGCAGCCTTGGCCTGGACCCAGCCCGCCTTCTCCATGGCTTCGATGAAGCGGTCGCGGTCCGGCATCTGTCCGGGGCCGGCTGCCTCTGCGGATGCCGGAATGGACTCGGCCGCCGGCTGGCTTGACGACGGGGCCGCGTTCGCCGCGCCTGCTGCGGCCGTGCGCGGCAGCACAGGAAGCGAAACCGCAGGCCGCAGCCGCGGCGGCGCGATTTCCGAATGGCCCTTCCACAGCATCGCGGACAGGCATTCGTTCTTGCGGCAGGCGAAATCGTCCATGACGATGGAGGGACCGTGCGCCAGAGTTGCGGTCCGCTGCACGCAGTTCTCCAGTTCGCGCACGTTGCCCGGAAAGCCGCAGCCCATCAGCACTTCCAGCGCGCTGGTATCGAGCGAAAGGGCGCGGCCGTTTTCCTCGTTGAAGCGTTTCAGAAATTCGCCGGCCAATTGCGGGATGTCACTGCGCCGATCGCGCAACGGCGGCATCAGCATCGGCACCACGCTGATGCGGTAATACAGGTCGGCGCGGAATTCGTTGCGCGCCACCGCTTCCTCGAGGTTCCTGTTGGTCGCCGTAACGACCCGCACATCGACCTTGATGGTATGGTTGCCGCCAACCCGCTCGAATTCCTGTTCCTGCAACACGCGCAACAGCTTGGCCTGGAACGCCGGCGAGATCTCGCCGATTTCGTCGAGAAAGATGGTCCCCTTGTCGGCGAGTTCGAAGCGTCCCTTGCGCGTGCTGATGGCGCCGGTGAATGCACCCTTCTCATGGCCGAACAACTCGGACTCAAGTACCGATTCCGGCAACGCCGCGCAATTGATCTTGACGAAAGGTCCCTTGGCGCGGGGCGACAGCTCGTGGATCGCCTTGGCGATCAATTCCTTGCCGGTGCCGGATTCGCCGCGCAGCAGCACGGTGGAATTGGACTTGGCGACGATCAATATCTTGTCGAGCAATGAGCGGAGCGCTGGGCTGTCGCCAATGATGCCCTTGATCAGCACTTTCTTGCGCTCGCGGGTCGGCTTGAGTTCGGACAGTTGCTTCTGCAGGCGGTGGCTCTCGGCCATCAGCCGGTCGCGGTCGCGCGACACCACTCGGTAGAGCTGCACGGTCTGCCCGATCAGGTTGGCGATCATGGTCAGGAAGCGCACGTCGGAATCGAGCCTGAATACCGAACGTCCGTCCCAGACCCGATCGATGGTCAACGTCCCGATCACCTTCGAGCCGATGCGGATCGGGACCCCGATGAACGATACCCTGACATCCTCGGCGGCGCCGAGCGCGCCTGCATCGGTGGTGAACAGCTGATGCGTGGCGACGTCTTCGACGACCAGCGGTACCGCGGTCGCCACGATTTGTCCGATCGCCGTTTCCGGCAGGCGCGACCGGTACCGCTCATCGGTACCCTCGTTCCAGCCGATTCCGACGGTGATGTCGGGAACGTCATCATCCGCCAGCAGCGAAATAACGCCATGCCGCATTTGCAGGAATGAAGAGAGCACATTGAGGACGCTGGAAAGCGTCGTCTCCAGCCGGTTCGGCGCGTTGAGTATCTTGGAAATCTCGTAGATTCCCGTGAGCGCTATCTCGCTGAGCGGAATCAGCGGAGCGCTCGGCCGTGCGTCCTGGCTCTCGACCTCAGATACGTCAGCGTGCGCCATGGCGATCTTTCCATCGTCTCTGACGTTCCCCGCCGTCGCTTTTGAAGAATTGTTATGATCCTGTCCCATCTTCTCACGATTGTCGTGCCCAAGTTTACCGCATCGCTGCAGAACATAAGGGCGGGAATCTGCACACTCACCGCCCGTCGGGCGGTATCGATTGAACCAGCAATTACAAGCGCGAGAGCAACTTTTAGATCTGGCATTGATCTGGATCAAATGCACCGGGCTAAAGTAGCAGCACCCGCTCGGCCCCTTTCCTGCCGGCTTCTCGCCGTCTCGCGATTCAGACGTGCTGTCCGCCATTGATCTTGATTTCTTCGCCCGTCACATAACTCGCAGAATCGGAGCAAAGGAAGAAGATGACCTTGGCGACCTCCTCGGGTGTCCCAATCCGGCGCATCGGTATCACCGGCGCGAACATCGCTTCGGTCTCGGGCGACAGGATGTCGGTCTTGATCTCGCCCGGCGCGATGGCATTGACCCGAATGCCATACGGCGCGAAATCATGCGCCATCTCCCGCGTCAGGCAGGCGAGCGCGGCTTTCGACGTCGCATAGGCGGTGCCGGCGAACGGGTGCACGCGGGAGCCGACGATCGATGTGACGTTGACGACGGTGCCGACCCCGTCTTTCAGTTCGTCGAACAGTCCTCTCGCAAGCAGAATCGGCGCGAGAAAATTGACATGGAAGACGCTCATCCAGGTTTCGACCGGAGTCGTCAGCGACGTCAGCCGGCCGCCTTCGTCGTTTTTCGGGGAGAGCCCCGCATTGTTGATCAGCGCATGAAGCGGCAGGCCGCAGAGACGGTCCTTGATCTCGGCAATGGCACGCGGCAGTGCGCGATGATCGCCGAGATCGACCTCGACGTGGTCGTCCGCGCCTGAATTCCAAGGACAAAGCTCGCTATCGAATTTCTGGCGCGAACAGGTGATGATCCGCCAGCCCGCATCCGAGAACAGCTTGACCGTCGCATGCCCGATGCCCCGCGAGGCGCCGGTCAGCACCATGGTCCTTTGCTCGACCGAGGGCAGCTCGATCTTCGAGGGCACGCCTGGATGGGGACAGAGCACGATATTCTCCAGCGCCGATCCTGATTCAGACCGTCGTTCGGGGACGCCTTTGCGCGTGTCGACGATCGGGGCTTCGCTGCGACCATTCGTAACGCGAAGCGTCGCGAACTTTCCGATAGCTAACTTCCCGATAGCAAACGATTTGCACGATCCGGGCCAATCCGGCGCAATCCGGTTTCCGCGGGGCAAGGTCGCCGGATTGGATCGTTTCGAACATTTATTTGGGTTCGGAAGCGAGCACATGTCGGTGTTCCGACACTGTGCGTTCCATTCGATACAAAGTGCGAGGTCACCCGACACTGGTTCATGCCGACGCTTCGCGGCAGCAGCCGCACGGATTGGTCCGGTTCCTGCACTGCCGTGTCGGTTGGAAATTCCGATTGGCGAACTGGAGGCGCGGCCATGCCGCTTTATGGTTTTCACTGCCCGAAATGTAACGAGGATGTCGAGCTGCTGATCGGATTCTCCGAGACACCCATCTGTCCAGCCTGCGGCAGCAAGAAGCTGCAGCGCCTGATGTCGCTTACGGCGCCACATGGCAAGAGTCGCGGCCTGATGAAATCCGCCCGGGCGCAGGCCGCGCGCGAGGGGCATCTGAGCAACTTTAGCCGCGCCGAACGGCGGCGCTGACCGGTCAAGAGCTGACCGATCAAGGGCTAACCGATCAAGACTTGGCAACGCCGGCCTTTCAATCCGAGGTAATCTGGACCTCGGGCATCTCGTCCGGTTCCGGAATGTCGAGCCCGTCTTCCTCAGCCAGGTCTATTCCGCTCAGGCAGACGTCACCGTCGTCGACGATCAGCTTGATCGGCCTCAGCGTCTGGCCCTGGCAGGGGCCGATGAAGCAATGCCCGGTATCCAAATCGAACTGGGAGTGATGGTTGCCGCAGGTGATGAAATTGCCGTCTTCGTCCATGAACTCGCCCGGCACCGTATCCAGCCGCAGGCCCTGATGCGGACAGGCGTTTTCGAACCCGAAGAACTTGTTTCCCTTGCGCGTGATAAGGATGGGCCAAGGCCTGGCGCCGCCGTCGGGCTCCTTGCGCATCAGCATGAAGCCCGTCGCCTGGCCGTCATCCACCTGATAGGTGGCGCATATTGCAAAAAGCGTGTCCATCTGCGGGTCCTTCCAGCCACACTCCACGCTTCAGCCAAAGGCTGCGGAAGCGGAGAAGTCCCTCTCAGCAAGCGATGTGCCAGCAGCCGCGGCAAGAGCGCAACCGCCGAAGGGTCTGCGAGCCCGACGAAACCCTCACAATGACTGCGGCCTTTTGAGCATCATCGCCCTCCGTCGCCATGGTTGCGGATGTTCCGATGCAAATCGGTCGATGATCAGGACAAAGGCGATCGCGAACGCGACGGACCAACATGGCCAAGTCTGCACCTTGTCGACCGCGGTAGGTATGGAGTTCATCGAGGACAAGAAAACCTAGCCAAGCCCGGCTTCCACCGTGTCGGTGAGGGTCATCGGGCAACGACCAGGTCAGCCCCGATGCCTCGAACCGGCGGATCGTCAGCCGGACCGTCGAGGGCGCCGAACCGACCCGCCAGGCGATCTCGCGGAACGGTTGGCGAGATCATTCCGGAAGGGTGGGCGGCATCGAGCGGAATCAGCATTCTTGGTGCCCATACCTCGGGCCTACAGGCACGGCTACCCCGGGGCCTACAGGCACGGCGCTGGGTGTCGGAGACGGCAAGGTAAAAAATAGTAATGAAATCAATAGGTTATCTACTTGCGGAGAGAGTGACCGCCACAATGGTTACTTTATAGTATTGTTTTCATTACGTTTATTTTTTCGGCCTGCGGTCTTAGTACCCGGCTTTGTACCCGACCACCGAGGCGATTAGTCACGCCCGTCGAGCGGTCCCACGTCCCACCCTATGATCGCGACTATTTATCCTTGCCACAGCAGCCAGAGCAACCGCAAGCGCCACCAGTGATGCAGCACGAGAACTCCCCACTTCGGGCGCTCGCTTCTTCAAACTCGCGAAAAGTCCGCGTAAGCAGGGAAAAGCTGCACCCGTGGTTCAGTTGGATAATGCGTTGCTCTCCGAAGGTAGAGATCGCACGGTGGAATCGTGTCGGGTACGCCATCTAAACCCTTGTCCAGGGGCTCATGGGATCGTGGCGAGGATACGATTGATCTCCGCAAATGCCTCGTTTTTCTCCGATGGTGTCATCAGCGAAGCCTGGATTCCGTTGCGAACAATCGTGACGATCTCGTCGCGATCAAGTCCCAACGCGTCCGACACCGCGCGGTAGTTCTGGTTTACATATCCGCCGAAATATGCGGGATCGTCGGAGTTGACCGTTACCATCAGTCCCTTGTCCAGCATCCGGCGCAGCGGGTGCTTTGCCAGGTCGTCGACCAC
>Ga0307516_10002009_pt1 | contig 27751 bp, 42 predicted proteins | sample 19_EM_MG_FD_203310 | JGI IMG/M metagenome (GOLD analysis project Ga0307516, IMG submission 203310) | Populus trichocarpa ectomycorrhiza microbial communities from riparian zone in the Pacific Northwest, United States - 19_EM | ecosystem: Host-associated > Plants > Roots > Unclassified | place...
CCGCGGGGGGGGGGGCTAATCACCACTGTTCCTGCCCACGCCTGACTTCATGGCGTCCGCAGGAGTAGGTTAAGCGGGTGTCAGTTGTCTCTTTCCTTTGTCCTTTCCTTTGTTATTTCCTTCGTGCGCATCACTTCTTTTTGGGACAGGCCTGGGTGGAAGGCTACCGCGCGGACAGCGGACAGGAAGCGGACAGTACATAATCTCGTCATGATCTAGATAGGTCGCATGCGAGTGATGAATAAACAAAAAAAAAAGTAAAAAGCAGGAGATATCCGAAGAAAAGCTCTCAGGGTATATATACTCGACTTGTCCGCTGAAATTGAAGCTGATCTTCACGGTCCTCAAAAGAACGCCCGAATGATGATTGAAGCCCTTGAAGCGGAACTTAAGGAATCCGAAGAGAATCTTAAGGCAGAAGAAATGAGTGATGCAGCGGTCGACTCAAAATCCACCACAGGCCTACATACACAGGGTCGCAGAGGTCGTGGAGGATACAGAGGATGTGGTGGAGGAGGTGGAAGAGGAGAACATGGTGGTAGAGGCTGACAAGGAGGAAAAGGTACAAAGAATCGTAACTGCACGTATTGCCGAATGGACAATCACACCACCCAAGACTACTGGAAGTGTCCGCAACATCCAAATCAACAACTGCAATCTCAGTCTCGGAAGAATACTCGATACCTGACAATAACGATGAAGTAATCTGCTATCATTGTGGAGAATCCAGTCACATGCGCAACAAATGCGAATTGAAGAAACGGGTCGACGAGATTAGAAGACAATATAACAGAAAAGGCAAAAGACTCTAGCCATCGAGGACAAACCGTCATCACCCAATCAGGTCGAGGAGACACACGAAAACCAGCAATGACTAGTCTGCTCGCATGTTCTGGTTGCCAGGGACTCATTAAATATCGGTCATTTTGCCGTTGCTGCAGAGGTATTACTGTCGACATGCATCATCGACTCAGGTGCTTCACATCACATGTATAACGGGAACGATTTCATTACCTATGAGCGTCTACCCAATCCAATACGAATTCAATTAGGCAATAAACCTGCATTTCTGCGACGCATCACAGGTTCACAGCTCCCTACAGATGCACAAGGGTCATCAAGTCAAGGCTTGCTATACCTTCCTTCCACTATTCTCTACTATCACTTGCAGAACTGGATTCTCATGGATATCATACAAAGTTTGGTAACTGCAAGTGTTTCATTTAAGATCCTCGAGATTCCTCAGTCATGGTCATGGTCATGACAGGAAGCCGAAATGGACAACAATATCAAGTTGATCCTATCCACTCTCATCATTTTACTCGATCGAACACAGAGTTGCAACCCTCTGCAAATATTTCAACCACCGAGTCCTATCTGTGGCACAAATGTTTGGCCCCCCTGAACCACATAGCGATAAAACCACCTGTTGACAGCCACGTACCGACAGACATCTGCGAGGTCTGCATAGTTGCAAAACACGAGCGGAAAATCATTCGAGTTCCAGAGTTACAGACAATGACACCATTCGAGCCCGTCCATTCGGACACCTGCAGCCCCTTACCACCAAATCGCACTGTGGAGGTCTACATTTCATTATATTTATCCATGACTATACCCCATAAGGAAAAAGAGACCTGCGTTTCAACGCAGCGTTTAGTTAGACGCGCTGCGAGCGTTGGAATAAAGGTTAGGCTGAAATTTTGCGTTCATATGCAGCTGGCATTCCGTTGGCAGACAACACGCAGCACTTCCGTCCGAACGCAATGCCAGGCAGGGCATCTACCATCCACGCAGAGTACCTTACTAACTTCCGTTGAAACGTAGTCTGGATTGCAAATTATTCTTTCCACGTAGTGCTTCTGTCCAAACGCAACGACAGGCGGGGCATCTACTATCCACGCAGCGTACCTTACTGGCTTCCGTCGGAAGGTAGTCTGGAAGGCGAATTACTCTGTTCACACTGTGCTTCCGTCCAAACGCCACGCCAGGTGGGGGATCTACTATCCACAGAGGGTACCTTACTGACTTCCGTTTGAACGTAGTCTGGAGGGCGAATTATTCTTTCCACGCAGCACTTCCGTCCAAATGCAACGCTAGCTAGAGTGTCTATCATTCTGGCAATATGCACCTCTTGGCCATTAATTCAATACTTGACACATGGCATTTCGGACCGCAATGTCATATTAGACGTAATACAACACAAGTATGTATCATCTCTTCGTATGTCCATGACTCGCTGCCGCCCATCGGTGGGGAGAGTAATTCGGGATCGACAAGGAGTTGTCACTGGGAAGCCGAATCATCGGGGCGAACGATTATCATCGAGTGCTTCGTCTTCGGCATGGCATCGATACTGAGATCGCTGTTAGGCATTCTGAGTAGTGTGCTGGGTGGTGTCGGTAGGATGGATTTCTAGCGTGTCGGGTCGAGACAGCGGTAGGAATATAGTGTTGGTGAGTGGGGTCTTGCATACATACCCCGCGTTTTCACCCTAAACCGATTTTTTTTACACTAGTGGGGTGCCTGGAAGGCTTCGGCAGTCCGTCCAAGTTCTATACCAGGACGGACCAGGGAGGTTCTGTAGATTCCGTGCACCAGAACTGAACTATGCAGGGGGTACGAAATCGGTTTAGCTAGTGTACGAAAAATGGGAGGTTCTGTACTAGAACTAACCTCAGCAGCGGTGTGGGACAATTTCCCAGTACTATGGCGGTCGATTTTTTCTGTTCTGTGTCTGTCTTCATATCGTTCTTTCAGTATCTTCATCACCCCATAACTCCGCCAGAACTTGTCTGTTTCATTCGATTTTTAGTTGTTCGGCCTCGGTGCATCAATCTCTTTCGATCCGCCACTTCCGATCTCTTTATACATTGTTCGCTCGCGAAAATCGATTTGGCTCTGCCAGCGTTTTACGGTGTAGTTTTTGACAACGTGTGTAGGACCAGCGGGTGGAGTAAAAGCATCGGTATAGGAGTATCGACAGCTAGGGAGATAGCTGCTATAACTGCCGATGTAAAGTTTCAGCGGCATTCTCAGGGATGACTTGAAGAACACAGAATGGAATTTCTCGTGCAAAGTTGATGGAGTACCAGGAGCTGCCAAAAAGTCATGCCTCACCACCATTACGAATTATAAGCGCGGATAAGCACTAGTCTATATTAGGTGCGTACTAAGCCAGATACAATTAAATGAGTGGTTATGACTAAGTTGTATGAGGGAAAAAAGTCGTGCCTCACCCTCCGTCCACCCACTCAATATTTCGTCGCCGCTCCTCCAGCATCAATGACAGCTCGTAATCTCTCAGGCATGCTCTCTACCAATGCATCTAGCCCTTCCTCTGTAATAACCCGAGCCCAACACACAGTTAAATACAATTGTAAAGCTTCAACATCCGCTGCTCGTCCCCATATCTCTCCCAACTCTGTCTCTACATCTCCCCAGCAAGCCTCTATTGGATTGAAATCCGGAGACTCAGCCGGCCATTCCAAGGTCTCCATCCCGTTCAACTCTCTGTAGGTGTTGAAAGAATATCGATTCGGTGGTGAAGATCAATATCTAGTATATTGAACAAGTATGTAGAACAGAAAGAGAAGTACAAGAACAGCAGATATCCCTTCTTACTTCCCCGCTCTTGCGGGAACGTGTCCTCAACAAAACTGTAAAACAGAAGCGCCAAACCTAAAGACCGTCTCGGCGCGAGAAGCATTTCCAACAGTAGGCTTTGGCATACCCTTTATGCCCTGGAGCGTTATCCTCTTGCACAATAGCCCACCCGTATTCCTCGCAACACTGATGCCAAAACGGTACAAGAGCAGGCTCAAGGACCATTCGTACATAGGTTGCGGAGTCGAGCTTCGCTCCGCCGGGAACGAAGATAAGAACAGACTTTGTTGTACCACAGAAGGCCCCCCAAACCATCTTACTCTTCCGTCCCGAGTGAAACTTTAAATCGACGCAGTTGAGGTGATATTCTTCATCTGCTTTCCGGATGACCCATGGACGGTGACCGAAACCTGCCGTTGAGAAGGAGGATTCATCCGCCCAGATAACTCTCTTCCACTCCTCTTTAGTCCAATGCAGTCTGGCTTGACACCAAGCAACCCGTTTCGGTTTGTTGTCCGGTTTTACGTTGAACTTCGTTCTTGGTACACGTTTGTGATATCCCAATGAAATCATCACATTTTGCACAGTCTTTGGATCGCAGGCGTAGTCCATCTCTATGAAGATTGCCTCCCAGCTCAGACGTCGAGTACGGGAGTCGCGGGTAATAAAGGCAACGAGACGCGCTTTCTCTTCATCGTCGAATATTGGAGGTCTGCCGGTTCGTTTCCGGTTCGAAGGAGTGCTATACTAGTTATAGCGTGATAAATTCTTGAGGCCGTTCGAGGATCGATCCGGAGCTCTCTTCCTATTTGCCTCCAACTCCATCTGGCATTTTCACGTAATGAAATAACACGCATCCGTTCGTCCCGGGTGGTTTCTCGGTGCCTCACTCCAACTGCCGGATCCGGGCTCCCTTCTGCTTCATGGCCGAATTTTTCGTGTAATGATGACTTCACGTAACTTAACGATGACTTTTGATGGCGGACGGGAGGCAGACGGGCGGCGGGTAGTTGACGATGTTGATGAAGTTCAATGTTAGCCCCTATTCACAGCTCCTCGTCGTGCCAACCCCCCCTGTCCGCCAAGCAGCTAACTACTACTAAGCGCCGTTAGTTAATGGTGGTGAGGCACCACTTACCCTTACACCCTCTGGCACGCGGTCGCCGTTTTCTGCAAAGGCTCATAGACGCGAAAAAAAATTTATGTCCCCCCCCCCCCCCCCCCTCTGGCACGCTGGCCAATTAGCGTCTTTGTTTACATTCTATTGTGCACGCTAATTCGTGCACTCCAGTAGTTCACGGCGTTGACCAGGGCCCTGGTCTGCACAATAATTAGAGTGCAAACTTTTCTACGCTTTCCTCTACATGGAAGGTCCTTGGTCCGTTGCTGTGGTGATAGTTCTAGTTCTTGTGCACGGAGGCCAACAGAATCTCCCTAGTAACTGGGCAGTGGGGACCCTGCCCGGGACGAGACCGTTTGAAAGACTGCCGGGCCCGGCCGGGCAGGACGGACTATTGCGAGGCCTGGCCGTTGGCCTATAGTCTGTATACAAGCCTAATTTTTTTAAAAAAAAATTGCACATCTCATAAACTCCACAATATTCTCCTCACGCGGTGCATTGAGCATTTCCTCAATGGTTCTGACATCAACCCTTGTAGCCACAATCAAGCCATCCCGCTGCCAGTCTTCAGAAATTCGACTATCTCTACTCGTATAGGAATGCTGATGAGATGGCTGCGATCTTTTTGCGCGCGGCCGCAGCATGGTAAAGGTCTCAGATGTAATGAATAGTCGAGCAACACTCCAGGTAGATGGGCGAGATGCGGGCGAGCGATATGATCTGGCAAGTGGACAAGCTGCCTGCGGACGAGTGCACGAATGGTTGGACGACTGGATGGTTGAACGATCGAGAGACCGGCAAACGAGCGCGAGTACAGGCAGTTTCAGAAGCGGGAAAGCAGTCAGGCGAGTAGGTCAGCGTAATAGGACGAGCGGAGAAGGTATGTGTCACGGCGAGAGGTCTCGGCGCTTGGAAGGTTTTGGTTGGGAGTGCCGGAAGGTTGTTTGGAACGGCGAGAATGACCCGGCGTTGGTCTGGATGCTCCATGGTATTTTAGTGTAGATCGGCGTCGATCAAATTGCACATCATTCTATGAGTGCCAGGCCAGACTTATCCCGGCGTCGACCGACATCGGGATAGTCTGACCGACTTAGCCACACCCTCGTCGGGACGATCTATTTTCTATTCCGACCGTGAAATGCGACCTCGGGTCGGTGTCTTGGCAGACCGTCCGAGTAAGTCGGCCGACCGGTCTGGTCTATGTCGACACTGGTCACGTAGTGAGGATTCCCGGAAGAAGGAGATACGTGAAGCGCAGGAATTCGAGGCACCAGTCATAAGATTTGGAGAACAGATCGAAGGATATGCAGTCGGGTGCAATGAGCCGCTGTTGTGGCCAAAACCGTATAATGGAAGTGGGGTCTGTCAGCATCACCATCAAGATCTTCACTCTCTGGTTGCATTGTAGAAGGATCCATCTCGAGACCGAGTTAAGCACGTAAAACAGACCGGAGTCGAGAAGTAATAAGAGAAAAATGAACTCTTCCTCTTCCGTGAAGTTTGAACATTGTGTGAATATCATGGCGGCACCATCACGGCCCCGCTTTTCGCGACAGACATGAGGTAAGGGTAAATCGTGGGGTTGCGGCTGGCCGGTGGTCATTTCTGTTTACATATTGGACGAATTTTACGCGGATTTCAGTCGCGCATATTATGCTCAGCTCTCGACTCCGTCATAGCATAAATCCCCGCAACCCCCGCTACTAGCGCCGTTGCTGTGGCGAAAAATGCACGACGGAAACAAGACGTGGTCCACGAAACCCCGATAATGTCAAGCAACCCGTCTTCAATACATGCAAGCCTAGCTACAGCCGTCACGACTCATGCAGTCTACCCACCCCCCTTTTTCACTCTGTATGTATCAACGTACCAAAGAGAGAGCCTCTCGGCGGGAGATATATTTTTTTTTGTTTAATCGTACTCGCATGAAGCCTTAGCTAGACTATGGCGACGTACATTTTTGTCCGGTTTTCCCGTCCGCTGTCCGCGCGGCGGCGGCACGTTGCAAGCTCCTCTTTGCCCTCCGCCCAGGCCTGTCCCAAGAATGTGTAAGGCGCACCAAGGAAATAGAAAAAGAGGGACAGAGGGAAAGTAGCAGAGGGGCACGTCCCCAGGGTCTTACTCCTCATCTGCGGGTGTCATGAAAGAGGGCGTGGGTAGTAACAGCGGTAGCCCCTCTCTGGCGACAATTCGCCCGCGGCACCCAGTTCCACCGCCTCCGCCTCCCGGCCCTCTTCTCACTCCCGGCGCTCCCGGAGCTCCCACTCGGACGCCTCACATCCAGCGTCGGCTCCTTCTCCCAGCGGTGGCACCAGCCTTCACACGTCCGTGGAGGAGAGAAAGTCCAGCACTGCGTGCCCACATTTTTCGTCGGCCAGCAGGTCTCGGGCCGTCCACCTACTCTTCCACCTCCTGGGTCTCCTTCAGCATCTCCACCCACAGTACCTTCTGCTGCATCTTCCACTCCGGACACACCTTGAGGAGGTGGTCTCTCGTCTGCGAGGGGCACTGGCACCACCAACACTGGGCAGTGGGGCGAACCTTGGCCCAGTGTATGTACTGTCCAGCGCGGGCGTGCCCTGTCTTCAGCTGGTAGTACCTTGAGGCGAGCCTCTTGGTGCTACCGGCCACCGCGCCATCGGGCCTCTGGCTCTTTGGTATGGGTACTTCGTTTTGGATGTCCGGCCTCCCGCCCATTGCCGGGCTTCCGCCCAGTTCTTCTCGGGGGTCGCCCGCTTGAGGTTTGCGAGCGACCTCGGGAGTGGCATTGCGTGCGCCTCTACCCGATCTGAGTAGTTCAACCATTCCACCCTGCGGGTGTCAGGCTCCTTTGCCGCAATCTTCGCCCACTCGTCGGCCTTTTCGTTGCCAGCAATGCCCTTGTGGGCCGGGCACCGGATCTCGATGGTGACGCCGGGCCGGGCCCTTCGCAGTGCAGCGATGTGCATTCTTGCCTGGAGCGCGTACTGCTGGCCGGGGCCAGGCTCCTCCGAGGCCATCCGTCTGATAGTGGCTTGAGCGTCTGTGAAGATCGTGACTCGCTCCGGTCCAGTCTGTCTTCTCGAAGCCGATTCCAGCGCCCTCGCGAGAGCGGCGCATTCCGCGTCATAGGCTTCCTGGTTGTAGCCCAGGTGCATTTTGATGCCCGCCCAGGTCAGGCCCCTCTTCCAGACCACCGCGCACCCGGCAGCTCCGTCATCCAGCCGCGACCCATCCGTAAACATGGTGAGCCCGGGTCGGTCCTTCTCCACCTCAGCCCTGGCCTCCGCTTCCTCCTCTTGTAGCAACTCCGCGTCGAGGGTTTCCGGCTCCTCAAGCAGAATTGTGCTCTCCGTCCTTCCGGCGGAGGCAAGGATATTCGTGAGCCTCCGCCCGATCTCCGTTGGGGCGCCAACAATGCCCCGTGCCTGGTCTCCCTGTGGCAAGCTGAGCAGCCGTAGGCCAAGCCGCTGCTGCCTGTTCTCCAGCTGCGTCGCCGCCGCCCTGAGCCCGGATTCCATTGAGAGGGCTCCCAGGTTGGTTGTCCGGAAGCAGCCCGTTGTTGCCCGCGCCTCCGGGTTGACAAGCAGCTGGAGCTCGTCCGCGGCCGATTGTGCCTGGAATGTGGTCCCCTTTCCACCACAGCTCCGATCCAAACATGGCGACTGACTGGATGCACGCCGTCATGACTTTCCTGCAGTTGAGTGGCGAAAGTCCCATCTGCCCTGTGAGCCGGCGGATCCTTGCCATTGCCTTCCTGCCTTCCTTCATTCGGATGGCATGGTGTACCTTGAGTGTGAGCTGGGAACCAAGCCAGATTCCCAGCCACCGGGTCGCCTCCTTGCCGAACGGAACGGTGTTGGCGCCAACCGTCACTGTTGCTGTGGGTGCTGCCCTTTTTCTGTGGAACAGTGCAGCCTTAGTCTTGCCGTGGTCAAAAGCTACCCCGTTTCCGGCCGCCCACTCCATTGAGGCTGCTGCTGCTGCTCAGAGCTTGGCTGCAACCGCCACACTGTCCGCGCCGTCTGCCCACCAGCTGATGTCGTCTACGAAGGAGAGGCCGGCGGGAGAGATATGGTATGTACTAACTATCCTTGTCTTGCTATCGGAAGTCATACTCAGCACCGTCACCCTCGTCAGATTCCTCTGCACCAGTGATTTGTGGGAACACAATTCATACGTATTAGTAGGTTTCGCGATCAACTTCGCACTTCTTGTACCCGTACTAGTTAGCAGCAGCTGGCTCAACGCCAAGTAGTAGCAACCTTTCCATTTTCCGGTCCTTTCTTAACCTCTCCGCTCCCACCTCTTTTCCCAGCTTCCGGGTTCGGAGCCGAGACTGATGCCATGCTGATACTACGCCTGCTGAGTCTATGCGCGCTGGGGCCATGCGCCCTGAGCCTACGCTCACCAGGGCCGAGTTGCCGGTGATGCGCGAGGCCACACATGAGTCGCCAATGGCGAACGAAGCCCCAGTGGTGTCGTCGGCAGTGAGTGAAGCCACATTATGGGACAGTGGCATGTTGGCTGATGGGTCTGTGAGGTTTACAAATGGATCGCCGTCAGACCAGACTCTACGTCGGAGCCATCACGCTCTGACTCATCGGCATCATCTGAGGGGCCTGAGCCACTATTCGTCGGGGCGCCTTGGGTTTCCCATTTCTCAAGTGTATTCACAAGGCGGGAGGTGTTGAGTCCTCTGATTGAAATTGCAGCATATGCGCTGCCGCCAATGGGGACATACTCCCAACCATCGGGAACTCTGCGCGATGAACCATGACGTCTTGCCTACTAAAAAACTTCTCCCGTACCTTAGCTACACAATGCGTTATCATGAGTCGCGACTCCCTTCGTACGAGGGCCTGGCCGCTGCTTGAACTTCAGAGAGGAACGGATATCTGCTGTTCTAGCCGACTCATCGTCGGCGGTAGACTGTGCGTTGACGGGCAGAATATCCTTGAGAGTTCGTGGACAGGCGGCAGGTGGCACCGGAGAGTCAGGAACGGATGCGATGAACGCGGGGTGTCGGTGGTGGAGGGAAGTCGACAGCAGGGGCGCGTCGCCTGCCTGCGGGGCGCTGTTCGGGTATTCAGCGGAACCTTTTATAACCTACAACTTTCTCTCTGTTCAAATTCTCATTCACACTCAACCCCGGGCTCTGAGATGCCGAGTGTCGCAGAAGTGTTTATTAGGTGTTTTTGGAATCCCTGACCAATCACAATTCGGATTTTTCAGATGACAGTGGTGACAGGGGGTAACCAATAAGAAAGCTTCTTTGCAAGAATTCATGCAGGAAACCCTCATTGTTGTGAGATTTTGGTGGCGACGCCGGCTCACCATCAACACAGTTCGGCTAGTGTCGGTTTTACCCGATTCCCTGCTATTTGTACATAGTTGGTTCAAGGTTGGTTGCTGGACCTTACGGCGCCGAAACAAAAAAACGCCCGGCAGTCTTCGGCAGTCCGTCAAATACCGTGCCAGGATGGGCGAGGGCAGTGGAGGCCGTGCCCGGGACAGGACCACCGTAAGAGACGGCTGGGAACTGCTGCGAGGCCTGGTGATGTATGTCGGGAGATGAGGTAGCGTAGTAGCGGAGATGACTGTAGCCAACAGACCCGCCACCCCGCACCCATAGCCGGCAGTGGCCGGGCCTCGCAGCCAATCCCACGCCGCCACCGCTTACACCCGGGCACTGGCGGCTCCCCATCGCCCACGCTCTCTCGAGGCAGCCCGGGTCGGCGGCTGCCGACTTGCAAACAAAGGGGTAGCAGGTGCGTTCCTCCGCATATACCTCTCGTATCGCCAGTTTCTTTTCTTTTCTTTGATCTGTCAGTAAGCGACACACGTGTGCAGATGTGATTAGACGTTGAATTAAGGTTATCAGTTCTGTAACAAGCAAATATCGAATGTGCGTCACGCCGAGGGAGGGATGGGGGCCATGCAGAGAAGCACGCGGGGGCTGTTCCCGGCGCCCGCACGCAGGCGCCAGATGGCTAGATAGCCGTGCCAGAGTGGTTACACACGCACCGATAAGGTAATTCTGACTTCGCTTCGCAATTCCGAAGTAAGGCGGCTGTGTTTGAAATTCGTCTTTGGGTCGGACTGTGTCGGTACTGCAATTTGATCCATAAGAAGGCTATGTCTACCCATATACCTAACCCCTAGGGCGGCAGTCGAAGCGGGACGACGAGACAGGATCCATGAGACAATGACAGCGGAGTTGGTGCCAACGCGCGGCAGGTGCTGACCCCCACCCTACGACACGGCAGTTGGCTGGGCGGCTGCATCGTCATTGGCAAGCATTCGTGAGGTCCCATAGGGCAGGTGTAGTTGACAGCAGTGGGTGCCACACCTCACCATGATCTACCTAGATAGGCCGCATGCGATTAATGAATAAATACAAAAAGAAAAGGCGGGGAGCTACAACAAGCCGCAAGGACGGGACAGTAAACGGGAAAGCGTGCACATCGCCATGGTCTGGATGGGTCGCATGCGATCATGAATTAACAAAAATTAGCAGTAGCCAGCGCGGAAGATTTTATAATCAGTCACGAGCTATAAAGGTCGAATGCGAAGATGATCAAACAAAAAAACGAACTGAACAGCACTCGGACGCGGGAGGCTGCTGCGCCAATTACGCTTTCGTGCTTCAACTCCGGCCATGGTTTGCAGCCTGCCTTCCCATCGTCCCCGGATAGACCCCTCCTGCGCCGTAGTTACCCACGAGCTCTAACCCAGTCCAACGAGATGCGCAAACACGGCCACGGCGTCCTCGTCCGGCGTCTGTTGTAGCCACACGCCAAGGGTGTACGACGTCGTCCTCGCGCTTTCGGCGGGAGCGGCGTGGCCTTGCCCTGGCTTACGTCAGTGGATGGCTGCTGGAGAGCGGCCGAGGCTTACCGATGTGGGGGGCGCGGGCGGCGGTAGGAGGACAGTAGTGACGGAGGTGGGAGCGTACTGTGAAGCCACCGTGATCCCCAAACCTGAGACGGAAGTGACCTAGCCTAGCCCCGGCGGGCGCCAGTGGGCGTGCGCCGAGGGAGGGTGGTGCTTACCGTTGCGAGTGGATGGAGAGGAGTGGGCGGGAGCGGTTGGAACGGGCTGCGAAGTCATCGTTGTGACGTGGATCGGTAAACGGAGGGATGGGATGGCGGAAGGATGGAATGGAAGCGATATTTGTACTGCAAGGAGGTTCTCTTTTCTTTTTTTCTTGCTCTCGCACTGCGGTGTCGAATAGTGCTGACGGGTGACCAGCCGTGTACGTGCTTACGCGGGGAGACGCGACTAGAACTGCCCCCCTACCTATATAGAAGCTATACCGTTTTTCCGAACTAACTGAAAGGATACTGTGGGTCGGTGATGCGGTACGATGGTGCCCTCGATGCGTCGATGGGCGACGGAAGTTGGGCGCCGGCACCTTTGTCTCCGACATGGACACTGTCAGTCACTGCTGTTTACCTGTCCGCCATAGTCTGTACAGACAGCTTCGCTCTCCTACCGGGCTTAAACTTATGTGTCCAGCCGCAAGCCGACAGCGCGTGGGCAGATGAACACGTATGCGGGGGTCGTCGTGAGGGATCACCCTGCGTGCAGCTAACTGCCAGCTGTGAGAGAATGCGTGGAGGAAGGCGAGAACACCAATATCCCTGTCTGGCAAGCAGGTTTCAATTGGTTTTGTTTGCTCTCTTCTCTTTTTTGCGCATCTTTTGCATCTTATTTGCTGTTCTTTTCCATTTTTGCTTTTCTTTTCCATTTTTGCTTTTTCCCGGGTGGGGAATCTAGTCTAGGTGGTTACGACATACCGGATGCGGTGATGCTTTGAGTGTGGTGGATTCGATCAATGATCTCGATGCACGGGGAAAAAAAAGGAAGATGAGGCCGGAAACAGCGGATGCACCAAAAAGGTATATACTAGGACGGGTAGGACGGAGCGGGTTTCCATGTCCGCCACGACCTCTACTCCACCGTCCAACATAAGAATGTTTCCGTTTAAGCAACATACTGGCGAAGCATGTGGAGAACATTCCTGCGGTTTCCACCCTCTATCTGGAGGTGATTTCGTGATGCTATATGGTCGGGGACACGTTCAACCGACGACAGAGGTCCGTCCGAGTCGCTTCCAGGGTGATAAGGCAGCACCCAGCACATATGTAGTCCAGTCTGGGAACTGCTGATACATAGAGGTATCTACACCATGGGCGCGCTAGAGAAGAAGTTGCCGAGCGAATCTAGCACTATCCCATTCGGGCGGTTGTTTCTTAAAGTTGTGGTGCGTTTTTTTTTGTTTAATCATTTACTCGCATGCGACCTAACTAGATCATGGCGAGATTATGTACAGTCCGTTTCCTGTCCGCTGTCCGCGCGGTGGCGGCCCGTGCGGCAGAGGAAGCTGACGCAGGGAGCGAGGCGTCGGAATGGGAGCTCCGGGAACGCCAGGAGCGGGAAGACGAACGGAGGTTAGAGGCGGAGGCGCTGGGTGCTGGGGAGGAGCCGCTGTTCCTACCCAACCCACCCTTCATGGCATCGGCGGGGGAGGAGTAGGGGTCGGGCGGGGTCTCCTTCTGTTTTTTCCTTTGTCTATTCCCTTGGTGCGCAATAATGTTGTTCGGGAGGGGCCGGGCGGAGGGCACAAGGGGAGCTTGCAACGTGCCGCCTCGCGCGGACTGCGGACGGGGAAACTGGGCAAAATGTACGCCGCCATGATCTATATAGGTGGCATGCGAGTATGAATAAACAAAAAAAAAAAAAAGCGGTGGCGGCCCGTTGCAAGCGCCCCTTTGCCCTCCGCCCAGGTCTGTCCCAAGAAGATGTGTCTCGCACCAAGGAATTACAAACGAAAGGAAAGCGAGCGTGAAGGACAAGGGAACAGACAAAAGAAAGAGACGAATGAAAGCGCCTAGACCTCTTCTACGGACGCCATCAAGTCAGGCGTGGGTAGGAACAGTGGTAGTTCCCCCCCGGCGCCCGACCCCTCGGCCCCCGCTCCCTGCTCCTCCAACCACTCCCGCACCTCCGCCTCCGACACCTCACTCACCGCGTCCCCCTCGGCCGGCACCCGCCTTCCCACATCCGTGGTGGATAGGAAGTCCAGCACCGCCCGCCTGCGCCTCTCATCCGCCAGGAGGTCGCGGATCTTCCACCTATCCTTCCACCTCCCGATCTCCTTCCGCACCTCCGCCCACAGGATCTTCTGTTGGGTCTTCCACTCTGGACACACCTTGAAGAGGTGCTCTCGGGTCTGGTTCGGGTACCAGCACCATCAACATTGCGGGGTGGATCAGTTCTTCGTCCAATTGAGGTACTGCCCGGACAGACAGTGCCCCGTCTTGACCTGGTAGAACCGTGAAGCGAGCCTCTTCGTGCTACCCGCCACCATGCCATTGGGCTTCTGGCTCTTAGGTATGCGGTACTTTTTGGAGGTTCGGCCTCCCGCCCATTGTCGGGTCTCCGCCCACTTCTTCTCAGAGATCTCCCGCTTGAGGTTTGCAAGCGATCTCGGGAGAGGCATTGCACGCGCCTCTATACGATCTGAGTAGTTCAGCCATTCCACCCCGCGTGTGTCTGGTTTCTCTGCCGCAATCATCGCCCACTCATCCGCTTTTTCATTGCTGGCAATGCCCTTGTGGGCCGGGCACCACCGAATCTCGATGATGATGCCTGGCCGGGCCCGTCGCAACGTGGCGATATGCTTCCTGGCCTGGAGAGCATATTGCTGGCCGGGGCCGGGCTTCTCCGAAGCCATTCTTCCGATGGCAGCTTGGGCGGAGGTGAAGATTGTGACTCTCTCCGGCGTAATCTGTCTTCTTGAAGCCGATTCCAGCGCCCTTGCGAGGGCGGCGCATTCAGCGTCGCAGGCCTCTCGGTTATAGCCCATGTACGTTTTGATGCCAGCCCAGGTCAGGCCCCCCTTCCACACCACTGCGTACCCGGTAGTCCCATTGTCCAGCCGCGACCCGTCCGTAAACATGGTGAGCCCGGGTCGGTCCTTCTCTGCCTCAGTCTTAGCCTCAGCTTCCTCCTCTTGTAGCAACTCTGCGTCGAGGGTTTCCGGCTCCTCAAGCAGGATTGTGCTCTCCGTCCTTCCAGTGTATGTAAGGGCGTTTCTGAGCCGCCGGCCCATTTCCGCTGTGGCTCCGACCATCTCCCGCGCCTGGTCTCCCTGCGGCAGACTCAACAGCCGTAGCCCAAGCCACTGCTGCCTGTTCTCCAGCTGCGTCGTTGCTGCCCTAAGGGGGGGATCGATTCATGCGTTGGGCATGCTAGTACACACTAGCTCTTTTGGGGGCTCGCCGCACAGCCACACTATTTTCCAAGTTATAATGACTAATAAGAGTGCTCTGTTCAGACAAACATCCTTGACGCGACGGCGGAATCTGCGCGACGAAGGACTCGGCACAATGGAAGGACTCGGCAAAAAGGACTACCACTACAGTTCCCATGGTCTATTTCTATCTACAATTTGTTCCGGTGCCAGGTTTACCAATGGAGCGACGGAAAGCTTCTTCGATGCTGTGTGTATGGGCAGCATCGTCCTTCCTCTCTAAGAAGACCATCACCGGTTCACTGCCGCTCGGAATGGTGCGTTATCTCCATCCGAACCTGACAGAGATCTTTGATCCGGACTGCAGTCATTCGGGGTTTGACAACACGGCCTTCATTTCTCGCGACATTCGTACCGGTCTTTTTGCTCCTCCGTAGACGACATTCGTAGTGTTGAACTTGTATTGTACCCTGCCGTTGAGTCGTGCTCCCGCCTATCTTGGTCCAAACAGTGTCAACCAATGGCCAGAACTCATCGAATTCTTGTTGGGTTAACTGGACAGGTTTCTCCAGTCGGAAAAGCATCTCTCTGTAGGTGTCTGCCTGCGAGGGCACCAAATCATGGTGGAGGAGGACATTTTCGCGTGTGATTGATAATTCGAGTTATGGTGGTAACGGAGCCCCTGAACGGTACTGCCCCTGTATCGTACTCACACTTTTTATTTTATTTTATTTAATAATTTAATTCGATGCCACATGTGGCGGAGAGTTCCAAAAACGGACTAGCGTGCCCAACGCATGAATCGATTCCTCGTCTGGACGCCAGACTAACAGGGCGTACAGTCCAGTGGCGTCCCGGGCGGGGGTTTCCTAAGACTAGTCCGTCTAGTCTGGAGACTAAAAGCCCGGATTCCCTACAGGTACCTATGACATTAGCGTGCTGTGCTAGTCTGTAATTGTCGTAGCGGACATTAGTTGGAACCGGGAATGAGCACATTGCAAAGGCGAATGAGGTGGGGCTGGAAGGGTATGTCAGGATTACATACGTGCAAGGAATATTCATCATGGGAGTTTGGCGTTCTCAGTGTTTTCCCCTCGTTAGCTTGTGAGGTGACCCCGGGCGCGTACGGCTATATGCAAAAACCTTCTGCGCCATCCGCGCAACCCGCATAGCCTCACAGCCACACGCCGACAGTCGATTCCGGGCCGTCTAGGTTAGGTATCAGTCCCCATCTCACCAGCCAGGAAGCCTGTAGTCCTCGCTTCCCTCAGCCCGACTAACTCCGTCCCGTTCCGGGAGACCGCCAGGGCGGACCGGGAGGACGGCTGACAAACCCGGCCGCCGCAAGGCACATACCTATTAGTGGCAGTACCAGGAGTAGTAGTACCAGCAGTATTAGTAGTATTAGCCATTAAAATTATTACTATTATTATCATCAGTAGTAATAGTGGCGCATAGTGGTAGTGGTTGTATGTAGTAGCTGTAGGCGCAGTGCGCAGATTACCTCGATCGGCTCGCGACGGGATTCTCTACCGCAAACCCCCCACGGTCGGCCATAATCTCCAACACTCGCTGTTGCCATATACATGGCGTTGCTGTTGGTTGCTGCGGACGGCACGGTGCCGGATAGAATTGAGCGAGCGGCGTAGTCGAGTGAGTTTGACGGGCGGCTAAAAGTTAAGCGAGTAGCGCATGGGATTGCTCGATTAGGAATGGCGCAGTGCGGCTGCGGCGCTGGAGTCGTTCGGTCGTCATTTTTCCTTCTTCTCTTCTTCTCTTCTTCTTCAGACAGCACTAAATTGCCACCGACATCCAAGTTTTGCCTTGTCCCCCTAGTCGTGTCCTCTTTTACTCGCTCAGCTCCTCACGGCATCACGCATCGAACTCTCCCCTCACCTGCTCGCGCCCGCTCTCCGCGATTACACCGTGAGCTGTCCACTCACCCCCTGGCCCGCTCAGAGACTCTCTTGATCGCCATCTGGCGCGATCGCACAGTGCGCTGTCTGCTCACCTCTTCACCCCCTCTTGCTTTTCTTTTCCGGGGTTGAGAGCAGGGGCCAGATCAAAGCTCTAGTGCGTTGAAATTCCGCGAAGAAAAGCAGCACCAGCAGGTGGCGGTTTCTAAGGACTGCCGATACGGAGGGTAGATACTTACATATGCGTGCGGATCGTGCGCCTGAGCTGATGCGGCTCGTGAAAAACAATACAACACGCAATTAATGGTACGAGGCGGTGGCGGTTTGTGGGCTCGGGCCCGGTGGGTGTGGGCGACAACTAGCGGCAACTTGTCGGCGCCGGAAGCGCAAGCGGAAGAGCCGCAGCCATCTGACGTGCAAAGTGCCAGGCCCTTGCCGCCCCCACGTGCCTGCAATCACCAATTACCAATAGCTTTCATCCGCTTTGCTTGATCCCGCGCCGCGGCGATTGTTTTCTTGCCGCCCGCAAAATGGGTGATACATACCGGTGACCCATAAAGTTACGGTGGTGCGGGAGGAAATGTCCGTCAAAAAGAAGAGAAAAAAAATGCCATTTTGACCGACCTAGCGAGCGGTCTCTCTTGCTTGCTTGCGCTCCCCCCGAAAGAGGAGCGTTGCTTGCCCACCGCAGCCACAGATCGTCACCGAGTGCCACCGCGCGCCGGCCTCCGTCGTCGCAATCGGAGTCCACAGCCGTCACGATGTTGCCATGCCCACTCCACGTCACCCGTCTCCACGTACGAAAAAGATGTCGATTCGCGTCCCGTCAAAGCCCCCCCATCCCGGTGGTAAGATGGAAAATAAAAACCTCATTAGCCTTCAATTATCCACCACCCGGCAGCCAACAATGCACCCGGAAATCGTGCTATCCATACATAGAGTACATCCCGCTCTCAATAGTCCGGCCGGCCTGCGGGCTACCCGCGGGGTTTTGGGGCGGCCCAGTCCGGGCCGGGCTTTCGGATGACCAAGACCGGCCGGGTGGGCCCAATGGCCGGACTGCGTTGACCCAGGCCGGCCGGCGGGCACCCACGGGCCAACGCTAGTACTAATTAGTGAGTAAGATTTCATCGAGCGATTCCACGGAGAACCGCGAGTCAACCGCCCGCACATTGGCAAAGCATCGAGCCTTCTTACCCACAAGAAGCAGCCAAATACATACCCACGATGCGGGACATCAATACCAGCAATGATCCCTATGCATCACCCGATCCGACTTACCAAAACTCGGAAACCAAGAAATGGCTACCAGATTTCCCTTACAGTTCCGCCATCTCTTCTCCTATCAACAGAATTCTTCGACAATCTTGTTCCTCTACTCTTTCCGGTGCTCTCCTGGGTGTGTGCCATTTTCTGCCTGTTGTGGTGGTGACTTGGCCGTAGTCCAAAACCCGGAAACGCACTCACCACCCATGATATTCTGGGACGCTAAGGGAAACATAGGGTCTCACTCGTTTCCCGACCCGACCCCAGTCCGACCAGCCGGGCTCCAAAGAAGCCCGTTGGCCCGTGGGCTCTGGACTAGCGCGAAATACCTCTCGCAGACCAGTCTGGTCTGTGGCCGGGACTGGCCCAGCCGGACTGTTGAGACCCCTGGTCTGGCGTGTCGAATGGAACCGGCGGTAGGAATACATAGTGGTTGGTGAGTGGGGCCTTGCATACCCCGCCGGAGTAAAGGCTTTCATCCTTATACGGAAATTTTCACGCTACTGGGGGGGCCAGCAGTCTTCGTCAGTCTGTCCGAATCACATAACAGGACGAACTAGGGCAGTGGGACCATGCGCGGGACGAGACCGTCCTAAAAGACCGCCGGGCCCGGCCGGGCAGGGCGGACTATTGCGAGGCCTACCAGGGCTCCCACCCTGACACCTCGCTCTGACTATATTCCTTTGTCAGGCCTGGGATGTGCGGTGTCTTCACCCGGAGCAGCTGGGACTGGCGACACAGTGAAACTAGTACTCGCCACGAGTGCGGTTGATGGATAAACCCAAAAAAAACGGTGAGCAGCGAGTGATTTTTGATCGGCCACGATTTATAAGGTCGACTGCTAAGATGACGAAACGAATAGAAACATAGTGAACAACACTCGGACGCGGGAGGGTGCATCACGGCGTGTGCTCTTGTGCTTCAACGCTGGACATGGGTTACAGCCTCCCCCCGCCGTCCCCGCATACACCCTCCTACCCCGTAGCTACCCGTCACTCTTGCCCGTCCAGCAGGATGTGTAAACACGACCACGGCGTCCTCGCCCGCCGTCTGCCGCAGCCACTCGCCGAGGGTGTACGTCATCTCCGTACCTGCGGCGAGATCGACGTGGCCTGGCCCTAGCGGACGTCAGTGGATGGATGCCAGAGAGCAGGCGAGTCTTACCGACAGGGCTGGGCGCGGGCGGCGGCGGGAGGGCGGTAGTGGAGGAGGTGGGAGCGTGCTGTGTAGTCACCGCTATCCCCGCGCCTACGGCAGGAGCGACCTAGCCTAGCCCTGGCGGGCGCCAGTGGGCATGCACCGGGAGAGGGCCAGACTTACCGGTATTGGTGGGCGCGGGCAACGGTGGGAGGGTGGTAGCGGAGGAGGCCGGAGCGTGCTGCGAAGCCATCGTTGTGCCGCGGACTGGTGACACGGAAGGATGCGACGGAAGGATGGGGTGGATGTATGGGCGAAAAGCAATTGTATTTATACTCCAAGGAGATGAGTTTTGTTGGGGAAGGGGCAACAGAAGATCCTGTGGGCGGAAGTCAGGAAGGCGACTAGAAGGGGCAAGGATTGCTTGAGCATACGGCTTGCAGACGAAAGGTGCAGCCAGACGATCTTGGACTTCATTGCCACAACGCAGGTGAAGAGAAGAGGGCCGGATGCGACTGAGTATGATGCACGGAGTGAGACATCAGAACGGGAGCTTCGGGAAGTGGGGGGAGGGGTGCAGGGAAATGGGGGAGGGGAGGGGAATTGGGCGGAGGGTGAGCGGTGTCTGGCGTTCCTCCCGGCGCTGTTCGGCGACCTATTGACGATAGAGGGGGGGAGGAGTATGGAGGGGAGTGAGGGAGCGGGGGCGATCTTCCCTGTGATTTCTCTTGTCTTTCCTTGGTGCACTTCATATCTTTTCGGGACAGGCCAGGGCGGAAGGTGGGGAGAGAGCCACAACGGCCCGCGGTGCGGACGGTGCACGAGAGCCGGGAAAATTTCACGCCGCCATAGTCTAGATAGGCTGTGCGGATGTTTGCTCACGCAGGGTGCCGCGGAGGACCTACGCACTTGTCAATTTCCCAGCGACAACACTTTTAGCTCTTTTTTTCTTCGTTGTGTGTCCAATGGTCTTGATGGGCGGCCGGCCGTGTGCTTGTTTTCGTGGGAGGCCAGACTCGCCAATATGGCGTAACTAGCTGACGGTTGCGTCCGCTCGTGAGCACGTGCGCGGGGACGGGCCGCGTGCGATCGAACCCGTAGACAATGCATCCTCCTGCCCAGGGCCAGCCAGCTACCAGCCGGGAGGAAAGAGCGAGACGGGAAGGGGGGAAACTAAACGTGGAAACCCTGTGTGTTAGTGGACGTCAGATGTCGGGGATGGGATGATTAGTAGAGTGGTGATGCAATAAAGCTGAGACTATCAGTCGGCCCTTTCGAAGCATGTGATGCCAGGCCCATGGTACAGATTGCAACCCGCTTCGAACCTCCGGCCAGAGGCCAGCGCCCGGAAAAGGGAGACTAGAGAACCACAGCAAGAGAGGTCTGGCTGCCACAACAGCGCCGGCTGGGGGAATTGTATTTCGTGAGCTATAACTACCCGAAGTCCTCGTCACAGTGTGCACTGAACATGCCTTCATTCACCTTGATGACATGTGGGAGTATGTGGATGTTACTTGGTATCGTAAGATAGACTCACGTGTACTAGTAGCCTTGGCAATGCCAGTTAGAGTTAGTGTAGTTCAATTGCCTACAATGCAAGTTGCGGCGGATAGACATAACCTTCTACACATCTCTGTACGGTACCCCTTATATATACGAGTCTTACATGGCATCACGCTGGCCGTGATCAGTCCATGTGTCTGCCAGCGCTCAGGCTTTGCGCTCTTAGCAGGTATTATCAGATAGTACCAACGACACATTCAATACCGTTCTCTGGCAGCCAAATACGATTGGATTACTCTTTTTTCGTAGCTTTGAAGACATTCCAACCTTCAGGCATCATCCCACGAATCGGCACCCTCAAAAATGATTAAACAGACAAAACACATTGTGTAAACAGTGGATCGCGGGCGGGGTCAAGGCAGTCAGGCCGCGGCCCCATCCTGCCGGACTGGGTCACCAGAAATCCCGGCCCGGACTGGACCGTCCCAAAAGCCCGTGGGCAGCCCGCGGGCTGGCCGGACTATTGAGACCCCTGGGTACGGTGAGCAAGAAACAGAAACTGCGACTAAACTTGCACAAGAGGTCTACAGTTGCCTATCCCTCAGGCCGGTCTTCAGTTTCGGTTTGCGAAACGATAGGGGTGGAGGGACAACCAGCTTCGAAAGATCATCATCTTCATCTTAATCGTCTAAAGTTTCGCCTAGCTTCTTTAAGTGTAGATGTAAGGACGAGAGCGGTGAATTGCAATATGGCAGTGCCAAGCGCGCTTGGAGTTGTGAAATCGACGTAGCTACTTCCCATTATTGCCTCTGTGATTCTCGTTGTTTTGATCTCCGTAAGTCTACACCACGATGCTGGCTTAAGGGCGCCTGCGAGCTTCAACCTCTCAACTTCCTAATTAAGTGAGGTTCAACCGCCGCCAAGGCGCTAACCCGAGGCTGACTAGCGCGCGCTAAACCTGGTTCAAAAGTGACTCTTATCCGGGTCTACTTTTACGGTAGGAGAAGCAGAAGTATTCGGTTTTTCTTGTGGTCGAAAATGATGGTTGCAACACCGGCGGTTGTTGCTAACAGCCAGTCAGGTGGTTTGCTACAACCTGGCAGACTGCTGTTTACATATGCTCTGCATGGATGCAGAGCATAAATCCCTGCTCCGATCGCGTTGCGTTGTTCTGCCTACATAGCAAAACAGAAGAGATATGTATGCAGCTCGATGAGCGGGCTGGGGGGGAAGGCCAAGACCTGGGGGTTTGGGATCTTGGCGACTTGGGTTTATTTGGGATGATGCTTGCTGCCGGGGAGCGGCCGTTCTTTCTTTTCGATTAGACATCAACAGATACTTCTCTCCTCTTTCAGGGACGGTTCGCCCCGCGCTTCTCGTGATCCTCTCCCCGTGCCTCCGCTGCCGGAAACCTTGAGCTTCCCAGCTGAGCTGTCCGCTCAGCGTCCTCACCCCCTCACCGCATCGGTTCTAGATGTCCTCCATCATACATAGCATCCGGAATTTTCGCCTCTGACCGGATCCCCCGTCGCATCTGCCAGGAAAAAAGCAAAACCGAAAAGATTGCGCAGCATCCGGAATTTCGCCTCTCACCAGATCCTGTCCCATCTGCCAGGAAAAAAGCAAAACCGAAAAGATTGCGCAGCATCCGGAATTCTCGCCCCCCACTTCCGGATCCCGTTGTGTCTGGCAGAAAAAAACAAAGGCAAAAACGATTTGACATGAGCCGGCGACGGGGGAACAGGTGCTCCCCTCGTTACTTTTTCCACGTGGCTGTCCGGCTGTCCCCCCCCCCCCTTTCCGCTCGCGCCCGCTCGTGCGCGCAATCGGCGCGACGACCGGATGAGGGTCATCCCCCCCGCATGCAGCCCAATGTTGCGAACGAATCGGCGTGAAAAGTGGGACCTGCCGGGATACATAGACAGTCAGCCAGCCGCAGCACGTAATTAACTCTGCACCGCAGGTATTCACACGCGCTGGTGATACGTCATCGGCATTGCACATGCACCCCGCAGCTGCGGATTCTAGAGCAGCAATTGGCGCGTCGCAACCGTGTTGACACGGTGTGGAACGCGATGGTGAAAAGAGTGAACCTCTGGAAAGGTGTCACTGGCTGGCGTCGCGGGCTCTGGGGATGCGTGTTGTTATTGGTTGTTGCATAGGAAGCTCTAGTCATACATACCCCGCCGAGCACGCACGGACTGGTGGCGAGGCAGAGGGCGGGGCCGGTCGAAGCAAAGCGACGAGACAACGACTGGCAGGCATTCACGGGTGCTCATATTTACTTCTTTTCCTTTCCTTTCCTTTTTTTTTGGATATGCCGGGATGGGACTCGCCTGCACTATCATCACCATTACCGCCCAAACACCACCGCCGCACGGATTTGACGTCGTCCCGTACGAGGCTCTCTCTCGTCGCCCCGCCTCGACTGGCCCCTGCCACCCCTTTAACCGTAGGACTTCTGGTCACAGGTCTTTAATCCCTCTTCCCGGCCCAACGAAGGACCAGTTCCCTGATGTCTTGCGGGGTGGAGAAATGCGGTCCCACGATGCAAGACGGACCTGTGATGATGTCCGGTACCGTGGAATACGACTGCCACCATTTTCCAGCCGCCTCACGAGGCTTTTTTTTTGTTTAATCATTACTCTCGTGCGACCTCGATAGATCACGGCCGGAAGCGCCGCCCCGTGGGCGACGTGACAAAAAATTGCCGGGTTGGGGTGGTGGCACTAAGTTCATCCGCCGACCGGGGTGTTCAGCAGTGTGATGTGTGATAGTTAGTGACAACTGAAATCACACGTTTGCCCAATTCGACGCTACAGTGCGGAAGCGCAGAAAAAAAAGCAACAAGCAACACGACGGAGTACAAGTATCTCTTCCATTAGTATCTCTTCCATTCCATCCATCCATCCCATCCCATCCGTCCATCCCATCCCATCCGTCCATCACATCCTCTCATCTTACCAGTCCCCAGCACAACGATGACTTCTCAGCACGTCCCCACCGCTCCCGCCAGCCCCCTTCTGCCCACCCGCAACGGCAAGTCTCGCCTTCCTCCCTTGCACGCCCACTGACATCTGCCAGAGCTAGGCCACGCCGCTCCCGCCGCAGGTGCGCAGACGGCGGTGGCTTCGCAGCTCGTTCCCGCCTCCGCCGCCCTCTCGCCGCCGCCCGCGTCCGCCCACATCGGTAAGCCTCACCCGCTCTCCAGCATCCATCGACTGACGCTCGCCAGGGCCAGGCCAAGCTGAGCCCGCCGCAGTTACAATGACGCCGTATACCCTCGGCGCGTGGCTGCGACAGACGTCGGACGAGGACGCCGTGGTCGTGTTTACGCATCTTGCTGAGCTGGGGTAAAGGTCGGGGGTAGCTACGGGGCGGGACGAGTGTATGCGGGTTTTGTTTCATCATAGCATTCTACCTTTATAGATCGTGGCTGGCTACAAAATTCCTCCTCGTTGTTCACTGCTATCGTTCCGTCTATCCACTAACCGCAGGCGACCTCACTACTTCATGGCGAGCACTCGCTTGCACAGTGTCGCCAGTCTCGGCTAACTGCAGAGGAAGACGTCGCACATCCCCATGATCTACCTAGATAGGTCGCATGCAATATCCAAACGTGCTCGATCGGATTAAGGTCAGGGGAGTACGCAGGGTGGGACTCGAGCGGAACCGCATAACGTTCAAAGAACGACAGCATGAGATTTGCAGTGTGGATTTTGGCGTTATCCTGTTGGAAAAGCGGATTTCCGACGACTGTCCGTACTTCCTCGAGGACTGGGAGCAGCCAGCGACGTAGTAGGTCTCGGTAAACGCGGGCGTTGACGGAGCCAGTCTTCAGCGGAACTAGTGGGCGGCGCTGCTTGCCCCAGAAGCAACCCCACACCATCACCTTCACTTGACGATGCTTGACAGGATTGACACAGTCTACCTGCCACCTCTCCTTCCCCGGCATGCTGAAGACCCATCTCTGCTGGCCTACTGGCTGCTGCTCCACACTGCATTCGTCGCTGTAGACCACCCGCTGGAAGTCTTCCGCAGTCCAGTCCTCGTGGGCGACCATTGAAACCAGGCCTTTGCGTGTTCCGTCTTTAGCCTCGGTCGCTTTTTTGCTAGCCACTTCTTTATATTGTGCTGTCGGAGCAAGCGATCGAGAGTGTAGAGCGAAATATGGGGGGCGTAGATCCGACGAATTTGCTCGCGTGTATACTGCCGGTGCTTACGTACGGCACGTAGTATCGTTCGCTTGTCTCGTTTGCTAAGGACCTCAGGCCGGCCGGATCGCAGGAGATTATCTGTTGTCCCGCGTTTATAGTACATACCGCTGGAGGAAACTCTTCACAGTCGACCATGGGCGCCCGACAAGGAGGGATACCGTCGAGACGACGCCGTAGATGACGAAGAAAGCAATGATCATGCCCTTCTCAACATTGCTCAACTCTCTTCGTTTTCCGTTCGAATTCTTTTGGTATTTTGGAACCTTCACCATCTGAGGCTTCAACTTCCCGCGGGATTTCTTCGGTGTGTGGATCATGATGTTTGATGAGGTGGTGGAGAGAAATCACGGTGGCAGAGGAAGAGAAGGAAGGGTAGTATCCCCGCTCAATGCGGCTGAACTGAGACACGATCTGACGAATCACGAAGACTTGTACCTAATCAGTAATCACAATCTAGACCTTTTTTTTGGGTTTAATCATTACTCGCATGCGACCTATCTAGATCATGGCGAGATTATATACAGTCCATTTCCTGTCCGCTGTCCGCGCGGAGGCGGCACGTTGCGAGCTCCCCTTTGCCCTCCCGCCCAGGCCTTTCCCAAGAAGATGTGATGCGCACCAAGGGAATAACGAAAGAAAGGACAAGGGAAAGAGATTAAATCGCCTAGACCTCTCCTACGGACGCCATGAAGTCAGGCGTGGGAAGGAACAGCGGTGGCTCCAGGGGTCTCAACAGTCCGGCCGGGCCAGTTCTGGACTCGGCCTGGTCTGGCCTGCGAGACGCAGTCCACGCTAGTCCATGGCCCGCGGGCTCACCGGCTTTTTGGGCACGGGCCTGGTTGGCCGGGTTGGCCGGCGGGCCGGGAAAACGAGGGAGATCTCATGATCCTCTTACCATATTGGGCGGCGAGTTTCCAGGTTTTCGACTAACTAAACCATTACTGGAAGCTCTCGGCATCCACCACAACAGATATAAAACCGTACTTACCTTGCAGAGCACTGGAAATATAAGGCGAACGAGATCATCCAAGAATTCTGTTAACCGGAGAAGAGATGGTGGAACTGTAAACGAAATCCGGTGGGTATTTCCCGTGTTGTGGGTGGGTTCGAATTTCCTGTTACTGGGAGCTTTCGGCCGCCACCACCACAACAGGCAGAAAATCGTATATACCCGGAAGGCTATCGAGATTATTCAAAAATTCTGTTAATCGGAGAAGAGATGGTGGAGTTGTAAGGGAAATCGGGTCCGCATTTCTTGGATTGTGGGTTTTCGGGTGTTGGGCTACACCTAACCGTTAGACTCTGGGAGGTTCCAGCCACCAACACAACAGCAGACAGAGAATCGAACATGTGCGGCAGAGCACCGGGAAGATAAGGCAGACAGGATCATCTAAAAAAAATTGTTAAATTGGAGAAGAGATGGTGGAGCCGCCATGTGTGACAACATTTTTTTTTAACCACTAGTACTAGCGTTGGCCCGCGGGCGCCCGCCGGCCGACCCGGGTCAAGGCAGTCCCGCCGCTGGCCCCATCAGCCGGACTGGGTCATCAGAAATCCCGGCCCGGACTGGACCGTCCCAAAAGGCCGGCCGGACTATTGAGTCCCCTACGCCTGCTCGCGCCCGCTCTCCGCGATTACACCGTGAGCTGTCCAATCGCCTCCTGGCCCGCTCAGAGACTCTCTTGATCGCCACCTGCACAGTACGCTGTCTGCTCACCTCTTCACCCCCTCTTGCTTTTCTTTTCCGGCGTGCGAGCGCGGGCCAGATCAAAGCTCTAGTGCGTTGAAATTCCGCGAAGAAAAGCAACACCGGCACGTGGCGGTTTCTAATGACTGCCGATACGGAGGGTAGATACATATGCGTGCGGATGGTGCGCCTGGACTGACGCGGCTCGTGAAATGCAATACAACACGCAGCGATACGAGGCGGCGGCGGGTTGTGGGCTCGGGCCCGGTGGGTGTGGGCGGCAACCTGTCGGCGCCGGAAGCGCAAGCGGAAGAGCCGCAGCGATCTGACTGCAAAATGCCAGGTCCTTGCGTCCCCACGTGCTCGCAATCACCGAATAGATACCAATAGCTTTCATCCGATTACCCGATCCTTACTTGGCTGTCATCTTCATCCGCTTCGCTTGATCCCGCGCCGCGGCAATTGTTTTCTTACCGCCCCGCAAAATCGGTGGTACCGGAGTCCCCATAAAGTTACGGTGGTGCGGGAGGAAATGTCCGTCAAAAAGAAGAAAAGAAAAAAAAAAAGCCATTTTGACCCGACCTAGCGAGCGGTCTCTCTTGCTTGCTTGCGCTCCCCCCGAAAGAGGTGCGTTGCTTCCCCACCGCAGCACACAGATCGTCACCGAGTGCCACCGCGAGTTTCGGTGTTGCCGAGTGACTTATCCGCCCGCGGACCGCGCGCCGGCCTCCGTCGTCGCAACCAGTCCACAGCCGTCACGATGTCGCCATGTCCACTCCACACCACCCTTCTCCACGTACGAAAATGTCTCGTCAAAACCCTCCCATCCCGGTAGTAAGATGGAAAATAAAAACCTCATTAGCCTTCAATTACCCACCACCCGGCAGCCAACAATGCACCCGGAAATCGTGCTATCCATACATAGAGTACACCCCGCCCGTCACAGACGCGAACCCACGCACAGCCCACGGCCAACAGCCAACACACCACCCCTCCGGTCGACACGACACCAACCAATACCATTGCCAGTAGTATACAATAGTGCAAATATAGATCTTC
>Ga0307516_10002010_pt1 | contig 27751 bp, 43 predicted proteins | sample 19_EM_MG_FD_203310 | JGI IMG/M metagenome (GOLD analysis project Ga0307516, IMG submission 203310) | Populus trichocarpa ectomycorrhiza microbial communities from riparian zone in the Pacific Northwest, United States - 19_EM | ecosystem: Host-associated > Plants > Roots > Unclassified | place...
TTGACATTCCTAAGGCCTTGGAGGCATCCTTTCCGGCGAACAAGTTGTACGACTTTCCCTTGCCGTACACCTCGACCTTCTTGCTCACGTCGAATATCGTGCCTTCCAGGTCATGAGTGGGGAGAGGAACTGCAAGATAAGGCGACAATACCTTTGATGGCGACGTAGATGGGTTTAGAAGGATCTGATCCGTCAAACTCCTTCAGCTGTTCTTGAGTGTAGGGAGCATCCAAGGGTTCGGCGAGATTTTCGTTGGGGGGTTGCATAATGCTGCCTGCGCGGGGTTTCGGGTCTGTATCCTCCGGTTGAGATTGAGGGGAGTCTGGTGGCGTCTGTCGCAGGAAAAAGTAGGTGAGGGTGAGCACCGCGAGCAACCCGCTGGTGTATATTGCGGCAGCGTTGGCGTTGAGCATGATCGTGGATCGGATGTGCGGGCTTATGGACCCGGATCAGTACCTCAACCGTCTCGAGGATTTTCTCTCTCGCCCTCTCCCGAAATCCTTGTTCGCCGCCCATCCAAACGACGTCGCAAAACAGTCTTTCGCTCTATCCCCAGAATGGGGGACGTGGTGGGATTGGGCTGCCTCCACACCCGTCGCAGAGCCATGGATCGAACTTCTCAGTTACTATGTGGTGCTCTCGAACTTGGATCAATACTCTCAGGCTGACCAACTGTTCTCTCAGGCTGACCAACTGTTCTCTCAGATGGAGCGGAGGCCGGCTGGTGATATTCCCGGGCCGCTCTCCCGGCTAATCGACGACGTCAGGGCTCTCCAACTCACTCGTAGGCAAGGACTCCCGCCCGTTCCGGCTGGGTTTCGTGCACAACTCCCCGAAGCCCAGTACACTGATATTAACACGAGCCGCACCCGGCCTCCAGTGCAGGGGATGTCACCAAAGAAACTACACGAGGTGACGGCCATGACCGCTCATATCGTACACCTGCTTCGAACGTCCCCTGCTCTCAAAGGTGTTCAGCATATTGTTGACGTCGGCGCTGGTCAGGTAACCATCTCCCATCGGTCTTGACCCTCTTCTGAAAAAGAACGACCAGGGTTATCTTTCGTGGAATTTACGGGCTCTTGGGATGTACGTCTTGGCTCTAGATGCGTCGGATAACCAGGCGAGGGGGGCTGGGAGACAAGGACTGCGTCAAAAGTCACCAAGCGACCAAGGGTCCTTGACATACCGGATTGGAAACGTTACCCCAGGCACTCTTCTCCAATCAGTGGACAAGTGGATTACAGATATTTCTCCTCCGGCCGCCGAGTCACACCCACACCCCGTAGTGTTTGTTGCGCTCCACGCCTGTGGGAGCCTCACACCCGATATCCTCCGCACATTCGTGTCAGAAATGCATGGGGGCGATGGGGAAAATCGCGGTTGGTCTCTCAAGGCGGCAATCGTTGTTGGCTGTTGTTATAACATGATGGAGGGGAAAGGTTTGCCTCCCCCATGACATTCCAGGGAGGTCTCATGACTTCCCACCACAGATTTTCCTTTATCTTCTGGCATCTTAGGAAATGGCTTATCCCTATCACCATCACACCTCCAACTGGCAGCACAAGTCCCATTGACTTGGCTAGACAGCAGAGCTCGAATGCAGGTCGCGCTCCGGAAGGTTTCGTGGAGGGCGCTCCTCGAAGTGGCCACTGCTGAGAGCGATGATCCAGGTGGCTGCCCCACTACAAGAAACCAACTTGGCAAAGTCAGTAATGGCCTGTACCAGGATTGGAGACAATCCCTTCAAGTATCATCGGCCAAATTGTGTAGGGAGCCTATCCACGGCATGGAACTGTTCCCTGAGGAGCTTGCCCGGCTGGAGAAGCAGATATCTACCCTCCATACGCTCCGCTGTATATTGGGTTCATGTGTTGAGAGCTTGATTATCTGGGACAGGTACATGTGGCTGAAGGAGGTGTCTGTGAGCGGAACATTCTTTGAGGCACACCTTCTGAACTTGTTTGACCAAAACCAAACTAGTGGTAGGAACATTTCAATTACCATTCTATCCAAATAACTAGGAAATGGAAGGGCAATATAAGAACTAAAGGCTGCCCTCAGTAGTCCTCTGCCTCTCACTATTCTTCTGGTGCAGAAGTGCCTGGGTAAATTGTTGACCAATTGCAACTGACATGGGCCATGCCACAGCATTTCCAATTTGCCGATGCATCTAGAGTAGTTTCATCAGTGGAAATAGGGCTGAAAAAACACGTTACACACTGTCTTCACACTCCCACCTTCTGAATGGAAGGTATAATCATCTGGAAATCCCTGCAGGCGTGCTAGTTCTCTGACTGTAACAATCCTCCTGCACTATTTGAGGTGAGTAGCTTGTATCTATGGATGGGAGATGCTAAATCTGCAATTTTACTATTGGCTCAGATTGTACCAAACAGTGGTGGCCATATTTACTAACCTTACAGATGGGTGAAGAACCCAAGATTGCTTTGCAGTGGGCCCAATGTTGGTAACAATTGCATGGAAGTACTGGTGTTTGCTAAGACGCCCATATGGTCCTGATGATTGTGTTTATTGGAGGAGAGTGGGCCATTTATGAATCATACCTGCTTTAAAGCCCCCCCTTGCAACACCAGACAGAGGATGTGATGTTTGGTATTGTTGGATCTCTGGGTTGAGTCCTAGTAATAGCTGATCAGTGTCTGAGGGCAGAAAAAAACAGGAGATGTATATACTTCTATAGTCAGCACCTGATTCCAAGGGTACATTAACAACCCTGTGCATTGTAAGATAAATCATAGAGATGACATATGATACCCACTGTTTCACTGTATCTTTATTGAATGATTGAGTAAAATGTTGAAGATCACTTTGGTGTTTTGATGTTTCTCTGCACCACTTCTGATATGCAGTCTGTGGGTCTTGATCATATTTGACCTCCCCATTGATGTATCCAACCTGCCCTCTTGCCTCATCAACCTTAAATCTAGCAGGTTCAAGGTGATCTCCAGACATAGGGAAGGATATTGTTTCACTGGGGTGGTTAAATCAGTAAGTAGAGTTGGGAGGTTATTCTGTTGTAACCCACCAGTACCAATCAAATTGAGGGAGGTCTGATATTGCATCTTCAATTGTGATAAAATCCCTAGCAGCAAGTCCCTTTCCAGTAATAACTGGGGTAATTGATTTGTTATGGGGAAGCTTTATTTCCAGTTTATCCGCTTGGGGGAATGTGTATGATGGCTGGGGGAGTTCTGGGAGGAACTGGCCAGCCTATGAAAAAGTGAGGAATTGATATGCTGGATACGGTGTAGATCTTGCCTTTGCAGCAAATAAAAAGAAGCGCACCCTTGACTGGGGAGCACCATAGTGACCTGCTTGCAGGAGTGAGAACCTAACTTGGTAACTAGACATTGGATAGATTAGAGCTACCCAAAGGAGGATTTTAAAATTTACTTCATTGCAAGGAGTGCATAAGCTAGGAACTTGAGCCCACCCATCTTTATCCCTCCACTCACACGATATTTGGATAGTTGGGTTGCATTGAGGGAGAATTGCAGAAACCCTCTAACATTTTCAAAAAAGCAGAACTTGGGCTTCAAGAAATCAACCCAGGAAAGGAGGTTCAGTATAAGGTTAGATTTCTTGTCATCTGCCTTCTGAAACATATTGAGGGTTGAATGAGGTTGACTAATCTCATCATCAAATTGGTTCCCACATACAGATTAAGGCATTTTACTCACCAGGGGAACCCTGCAACAATTATATCAATGGCCTTGGGTTTAGGGGGGGGAGGAACCTCCGCCTTTGTTCTTATACAAATTGGCATGTCTTCCTCCTCCAAGAAGCCATTATGGGACTTGACTGCATAGTGAAGCATCTCGTTTGCACACTGGTTGTAAACAATTGTTTCCTCATCCCTTGTGTAGTCACTTGTGACCATTCAGTATCTAGCAGCCCAGCAAATTGGAAGTAGATACCTTAGTGACTTTGCAGCACTAGGGGATATTTCAATTGCATGAGTGAGCTTGAATGGTGTTCCTGAGGCCTTCATTCCAAGACTAAAGGCACCTGTCCCAGCAAAGAGATCAAGGGCCTTCAGTTGTGATTGGGTAGTCTGCTTAACCTCTGTAAGGATGGTTTCCTTCCTCTGTGTGAGACAGGGAAGGCACGCATGAACTTCAGAGCTGTCCAGGATCCTCCTCTGAGACCAATGGCTCTTGTGAAGGGTAGGGAATAAATATTGGAGAAAAAAGTGTTGGGGAGAGGCATAGATCCATGCTCGAAGGTCCCCAATCTTTTTAAGAACAAGGACATATGCCTTTTGAATGATTGCAGAGAATGAGATATGAGTGACCTGGTTTGTCAAAAATAGCTCATTCTGGGGAGTATTAGTTTCTTGAAATAATAACAACTTAATAACCTACCTCATCCTTCAAAATACCCTTTGGTTTTCCATCAACATCACCAAGCCTTCCCAGCAGCCGGACTTTGATCTGAGGATCTCTTCTATCCGATGTTCCCTGCCTGATGGGGATTATCTGCCCAAGACCACATGTTACATTTCCAGTTTTGAACTGGACAAAATCATATGGGTGGTAGGATATCCCGTGGAGCTCAAAGCCATCCTGGGAGAAGTGAGGAAAGGCTCTTGCTTCAGCAGCCTTGGTCCTTGTACAGTTCATACAGAACCCAGGGTCATTGGGGGGTGACAAATCCTTAGGGAGATCAACAAAGTCTCCCTTAGATTCAATATATTCCATCCTGCTAAGTGTCAGAACAATGATATTGATAACCCTAGTACAAGCCAAGCTCACTTGCAATAGAATGCTGGTTCAGGAGCATGGGATGTACAGCTTGCTAATGTCTTCCCACATGGCACTTTCCCAAGTATATCTGCAAAGGAGACATCATCACACACTTGGGTCATGAACAGTTCCCTTGGATCTGAAACTTCCTCCAAATAGGTCTTTGAGGAGTGCTCAAACCAGTGGACATGTGCTGCCTTTTTCCCAAGATTATCAGTTATTGAGATAACCTTGGCAAACCTATCACACTGATCAGCAGGTAAACCAAAACTGGATTAAATTTACCTACCAGAAGTAGTCGGCAACTTTGTCCGGCCATGATGGTAGGTTGCAGTATTCATTGAGCTTTTGTTGGAGCCCATCCATTGCTAAAACCACTGTATCCCCAATCTAATGGAGGTGTGTAATGACAAAGTAACATCCATGCCAAGCTCACGACTCACAGTAAAACTTTCTTCATCAATCTGACCTCGGCTGAAGAAGTTCCCTCCGGAAATTCTGTCCAATCCATCCAACCTGACTCGCCGATTGCCTATGCAAAAAATTTTGAGCAGCCGGTCAACAAACTCCGCCTCGCCGGAGGGTCCGGGCTGCAAGTGTCTGCGCTCGTGATCCCCAAAGTTGACCTGGTAAGGGACTTCACGAAATAGCCCCCGTGATAGATGGTATACCAATGGGGTAACCACTGTCTGATTCTGGTTCTTTGTTTGCAGAACTGCCTGCTCTAGGTCTGAGTCCGACAGGTTCGGCAAATCCACCTTTCTGCGCCTTCCTTCTGGTTGGTGCTGTCTTGCGGTCAATGCCGAACCATCATTCAGTGACTTCAGAAGAGGAGATCCCAGTAGCCTATTTGAAATGTCTAGGCTTAACCCAGCGTAATCTTTGATAACAGATTTGATCATTCCCGACTATGGACGTTCAGAGTCGGGACAACAGTGCAAGGAGTGATCGCCCACCGTCTCGACCAGGTCCCGAACATCAGGCTCCCTCCCAAGGATTGTATGATCCAGATTGGTGGTTCCGGCAAGGAGATCGGTCGTGGTTGCGGAGGTGTTGACAAGAAGACTCGAAACGGCGATCTGGGCCATGCGGTGGAACATGTAGAATTTGACATAGAGGGGGAAATATTCAACAGAGGGTACACCAAGTCTGTACCAGGCGTGCCCCGTCTCAATGTAAAAGGGGCTAGACATTGTAAGAAACTTGGTTCAATGACGTAGTTAAAAAACGCACTCGTTGTGTTTCTCATAATCAATCGATGCGTTGATTATTGGAGTTAGGTGGAGGAGGACAGGTTCATTGACGTCCTCATCCTCGTCTGGCATTTTTTCACTGGCACATACGGCAAGCACCTCGCCGACCCCCTCGATGGTCGAATTGTAACCATCGTGGGCGAGGTCGTCCAATTCCGCTAATATGTCCCGCTCCTGCGAGAAAAAGGTAAAGTTATCCAAAATCCGAACTGGTTTTTCCCCACGGCTTGGGGGCTCTCCAGAGATGACGGTGTCCGTTTTCTCCCTTGGGACACCCTCATTGAATCGAAAACCTGGGTTGGCTATGAGCGAGGGCTCGTCTTTTATCGTACGGGGAACAAACTTGGAGGCAGATTTGATTGAGCCGCACCCGACTCCGGCTGGGGCAATGCTTAGGATCGTCCCCACCCACTAGAGAATAACCACAGCTCACGGTGTCAATACCCCTCTTATTCTGGTGTTCCGTTTCCCTCGCATCCGATATTACAGGAGGGCTATCGCCAAAGCTGATATCAAGAGCCGACGGGTGGTTTCGACGATAATGGGAAGACATTGGTCGTGGCTGATGATCAGACCGTGGTCAAAGACCCGAACGAGCGATCGTGACATCACGGGCGACTGTTTGTCTGCCCAAGGCACCGGATCCGTGAAGCGTAAAACTGGTTCTGGGCTACTTTCTAAAAACAAACAGCACCCACAACCGAACGAGCGGCAAACCAGAAACTACGATGGTGTGTCTAAGCGGCCTTTGGCCCATGCTCCTGCTTCCACCACTAGAGACATGCATCAGCTTTTTCGCACCCTACTGAATGGTGTTGGTGCCCTACCGAGATCATTCGCTTGATACCCTCCTCGACCCCGACCTGTGGCTCATAACCAAGGACCCTCCGAGCTTTTTCGATATTATGCCACCTCACACCACAACTATACGCAACCCTGAACCGCGTAAACATGTGGGGTTTCCCCCGCAACCAACCCCAAGACTCCGCAAGCGACGCGAAAACGTAGCCAAGAGATTGCGGGAACACGATTCTTCGTTTTTCCAATCTATTTTCTTTTCCCTCGGGATCGATGATCTTGTCCAGCTCATTCCAGACATATCTCGTAAAGTCCCAGAAGTAAACGGGCTCTCCATTCGTGATGAAAAAGACCTGTCCGGCAACCCGCAATGGAGAAGCCTTCGCCCGGGAGAGAGCGGTCTCGGAAAGGGCGTCGAATTTGGTACGAACAATAGGACGAGGCTGATGCTGGAACGAAGGATCGTAGAAGTTTTGGGCGACACGACTGCTTTCAGGGGACTGCTGAAGTACGGGACCAGGAGGTCGTGCCTCCGAAGTGGGGATACGATGGTGACCCGTCGAGAGTCGGATAGGAGGGAGATATTTATCAAGTGTGTCTGCTTCTTCGGCAGACAGCGACAAGGGCTCAAGGGGGTCTCGTTCTGGGCCAGGGTCAACGAGTTTGTCCGCCGCGAGAAGGTGGGCGTAGGCGACGTTCTCGACATAGGACCAGTCGAAAAGATTGGTGTTGTCCCCGATCTGGAAATGCGTTTGTCCACGGTTGTAAACTTCATACAACCCCTGCATGACCTGCCTGTCTCCAGGTCTGTGATATAATGAGCACAACTGTCAGCATCACAAATATGGGACGTACCCGTAGATCCCTGCTGGCCTCAGAGCGACAGTAAGAAGGCCACCCTTTCCATTAGCGGCCAATACTATCTCTTCCGCCTTGGCTTTAGACTCATTGTATGCGTCCATGGCTTTCTCCGGGGCAGGCAGACGTTCGTCGGCGCCGATGATGTCGGAGCCGTCGAAAACAATACCCGCGGAACTTGTAAAGACGAGCTTTTTGACATTGCTGGCGAGTGCTGCGGCTATCACGGCCGAGGTACCTTCGACGTTAACCTTCCAGTATAATGCGTCGTCGTCCAGTCCATGAGGGGGGGAAGCGGTGTGGATGATACACGTCGCGCCGCTCTAAGAAGGCTTTTAGGGAAGGTCAACTAGGAAAGGCCAGTGGACCAGCACACACCTTTCTGAGAGCATCGGATATAGAATCCTGTTCAGTGATGTCCCCAGTGTAAAATGGAACATCGTGATGGCGTTGAACGATGTCGAAAACTGAGACAGAGTCACCCCTCGCCAACAAAGCGTTGACAATGTGACGGCCCAGAAACCCACTGCCGCCAATTACAAGGTAAACGTTCTTCGAGGTTGAGGTCATTGCGTGGCAGGGTCCGAGCAAGGAGTGGAGTGATGTGAGCTCGACGGTGACCCGCGTTTCTGATTGGGCGGGGATCGCGCCCATAATCGAACGACACTTGCATTTCTTTTCGCCATCCGTAAAACTTTGCATCCTCTCAAGGGTAATACATACACCCACACCCACACCAATCACGGGCAGAGCTTCGTACCAACCTCAAGTGTCAATTGAAATATGCCAGCCTTCTTCGCCATCGCGGACGCTTTCCCCTCCAACAACTTCCGGACCTGAAACACCTCCAACAGTTGCGATAGCTGAGTTTCATATGCTGGGGACAACCGAAGGAGGAATCCAAGACTGGCAACGAGCCTATGGACTGCGTGGCTTCAACAAGATGATCCTCCGAGCCGACGGAGAACTCACGGATTTCCTCGCCCTCTTCACGTCTAATCCCTTCAATGACAGCACTAACAACCTCTATTTCCCATTCGACATCTACCCCCGTGGGCGTCCGTGGAACCAAAATACCCCTTCCTGTATCTGCCCTTTGAAGCTGGGTACCGGATGCGATGTTGAAAACCAGGCTGGCTGCAGCGGTCCTGACCTGGCCATCCGCTTCGAGCAATTGTGAGATTGCCAGGGCTGTAAGCTTCTCTCGGAGGGGGCCGGGTACTAATAGCCGCTGCGACAAGGCAGGTGTACCGAATGCATTGGAGAGACATTTGAGGAGAGTGAGGACGAATGGCCGGGGGAGGGATTTAAACTCTGCCTTATTCAGAAGCTCAGATATAATGCTGGAGGTCGAGCCAGGGGTACTGAAAGGTTCTCCCGAGACCCACGTTCCTACAGTTGTGCTTAGGAGAGCAAGGCGCCACAAATCGACTATGGGGAATAGTCTCTCGGTAGGTAGCGCAGATATAAGCGTTTTTGAGGCGTCTGCCCACTCGGTCAGCATTGGGGCCAACGAAGAAAGCGGCTTCGCTGTTGATTTGCCAGAAGGCAGAATCTGGAGCTTCAGGAACGGCAAAGTGGTGGACTCGATCGTATCTTTTATCCTCGCCTTTTCTTCCGCCCGAAGCTCGGAGGTGTCGATGAAGTAGGACAGTTTGGCGACCACGGCATCGAGAGAAGCGATTGCCTTGAACATGATCGGCTCCGTTGACACGGCTGCCAGACAGGGAAGAGACAGTGATGAATGGACATGAGCTGAGCCGTTCAACGCTGGTCAGGTGGTGGACTAGGAAAATGTGATATATGTATGGCTCACGGGGAAAGGCTTCAAAGAGGAGTATATCGATCTGCGCCCTCAATTCGGGCGCATTGACACCCCGCATTTCATGTTTCTGATCATTTTGAGTGAAAGAACGGCAAAGGCGTTTTAAAGCACACCTTTTGTTGGTCCATGAACATGATAAAGGTAGGTGTGGCCCTCACGGAGTACCGAGCGGCGAGCTGGTGTCCAGCACCCACTTGGATATCGACCTTTACAAAAGCGATGAGACCAGATCCCACCCCCCCAGTTTTCTGTTCAGCGATCTCTTCGAAAGTTGGTTCGATGAAGCGACAAGGTCCGCAGGTGGCAGACGTGAAGAACGCAACAACGGCATGGTGTGTCTCTAATATGGACTGGAATGAGGCTAAATTCGTTGAAACATGTATCGGGGAGACAACGGAAGACAATCCAGAGGAGGGGGGATTCAGGTGAGGGGGGGCCGGAGATACCGTCGCACCCTCTGCCACGGATCGCAGCAACGATGCGGCCACTTGGGGGGTGCTTGGGCCAGGGGATGGGGCTAAATCCGCGGCCGATCCATTATACATGCGATCAATGGTGGGTCGTAGCGCGCGGCCAAAATCGGTGGAGAGGAAGTCTGACGGGAGATCTGCAACCGTCGTGTCACGGGATAAGTAGAAACTATCAAAGACATCGAAATAGCCATGCCTTTAATCCAAGAGGGTATCGTCCCCCCTGTGAGAAAACCAACACAATCGCTTGTGAAAGAGTTGCAGTTGAAATCTAAGCTGGAATTTCAGCGAGCTGGGGATGTCAGGGTTTTTTGTTTTCTCGTGTACCTAGGAGGTGGTACTAGGGCGGTCATTAGGGCTCATCTCTTCCTGTAGTTGTCGATGAAACCCAACCTTCTCCGCAGTATAATGGTCTTTCATCTCTATCAAGTACTCATCAAAAGTATCTTCATCGAGAGCAGTCTCGCCCACATCAAATACTTGCAGTGGTTGGCCATACTTGAGAAACGTGCCTCAATCGCATCGAATTGGTGACAATGAGACAAGCATACGTGTGATGTCCCGGGACTAGTGGTACGTATGCCCTGGCCGTAGAAAGTCTCTCTCCCAAAGGCAACGACTGAGGTGTGCCTAGATTGACCGAAGCGATCAGCAAGTGGGCCCCATTGTACCGAAGATGCGTACCAAATCCCGTCTATTTGCTTCCCTGTGAGGGAGAGAGACAGCTGACGGGCTAGACCATTGCTGAGGTCATAGACGTACAGTTGTACCCTGGACATGGGAGATCGAAAGAGAGATCGAAGCTGGACATAGTTTTCCACTCGCGCTCACCTGCGATGGAAGTCTCAGAGCGCATTCAAGCTGTCTCTAAATTTCTGCTCGAATCGCCTCCGGGGGAGATCAACGACGTCTTGAATGGTATCCCCTCTTTACTCTCCATCCCCGCCGACGGCTGAGTTTAGTCGCAGATGTTCGAAACATCATTGCCGACGACGATTCCTTGCAGCAGGGCATTGCTCCAGCTCTCCGGGAATACAATCTCGCTCAATTCATCACTGTCGATGTCCCAGGATCCAACCACCAAGTGAGCGTCAAGGTCCCCTTGGTCTGTGGTCGAGCACTGAGCAACCCAGTCAATTATCAGCCAAATCGCGCTCGTCAGCGAATCCTCTGATGAAGAGGACATTGAGGAACGTTTTCGCGATCCACGCTCCAGTATGACGTTCAAATTTGACCATCTGAGCCTTGTATGCGTTGTCTCTCGCTCAGCGCCTTCCTCTCATCGGGTGCGTTTTCCAGGAAACTTCCGACCCACAGCCATACGAGCCCGACCCCGCCTCTGAACCTTTTCGGTACGTCCCCCATCGCACCCGATATTATCCTCCGCCCCAATCGTCACAGGGCCGCCCTGGAGGCTTCAGCCCGCGCCTACCTAGCTTCTCACTTCTCGGATGGAACAACATCAGTGTTTTCGTGCCCAGAGAGTCCCTCGGTGTTCATCATCCAGATCATCGCTAACAGATACAACCCCTCAAATTTTTGGTATGTGGTGTGGGTTTACAATGCACGTAGACTCACGCTCACCACGGCGCTCCAGGTCGGGAAGGTGGAGGTCAGAGTATAAGGTAAACCTTGAGTCAAGGTTGGCGCAAGGAAAGATTGCGGTAAACGTCCATTATTATGAACAGGGGAACGTGAGTCATACAACCACCTTTGATTTGACCTTGCCTCTCATACGACGAACCATCTTAGGTCCAACTAGCAGCGAACCATGAGGTGTCGTTGTCGTTGCCGTCCGCTATCCTTCAGTCGTCACCCACACCATCTGCGGCTAAAGTCCTCGCCCTCATTGAAAGCGAGGAGGGCGAGTATCAGACTTCTCTCACGGAAACATATCAGAACATGAGTGAAAAAACCTACAAATCCCTTCGCCGTGCATTACCAATGACGCGATCGAAGATGGACTGGGACAAGGTATTTGAAAACACCATCCATTGTTTACTTGGACTGACGAAGACTAGGTTCTGGGTTACAAGCTTGGGGCAGAACTGTCCGCTGGAAAAGGAGGCCATTCATGATTTTGCTGGTATTTACATATCGTACCGGTTCGGGCGTTCGGCCATCTCAGTCTATCGGTGTCACCGTGACCGCTGTACGAAACGCGTCACGTGGTCCGAGAATTGTACCTCACCGCCCCACCTTCCAATTTACTTCTGGGACTCAACATGCAACCCTCTTCTACGGCAAAGCGCTTCACTCTTAAAGATAAACAAAAACTGCTAGCAAACCTAGATATCGAAGGTACGTTCGACGCGTTCTGGACGCAGCACGACCTTACCCCCTACAGTCGAACACAGGACAAAGCAGCTAGAAGCGTGGCTGTCGGACGCGATTGAAAGTTTTCGAAGCCGCAACGAAGGCTACTTGTCCAGGATTCCCCGCATTGTCCTTGGTGTCAAGATGCGAGACCTAGAGGCGAAATACGACGGCGATGTTCTGACGTGCATGAAGGTATTGCAGATGGATAGGCTTGCTGAAGGTGCTGCAGGTGTAGAGCGTAGCACGAAAAAGCGAAAGTGGCTCGCCACACAAGATATTGACCCGGAGAGAAGCGACGAATCGTCTCGGGCTAACAAGAATCGTATGTACAAACACTGTACTTCACCCTTTACCCCCTTAACTTTGCCACAGCTCGAACTTCTGCCGTAACTCCTCGTAGGATGAGATCCACAGCTGGTTACCTCTCTCCCACGAAATCTCAACTCCTGAGGACGCCGGGGACTGTAAGACAAGCACGGAACATCCCATCCCGGCCACCACTTAGAGGTCCCTCGCCTGGCGTCAGGAATGGCCGGGTCCCCAGCATGGCCCGCACTTCCCCATCAAAAATATCCTCCACCCCTCAGAGTTCGCGTCGCCCTCCGTCATCAGCAACGTTCAATCCGGCGATCTCGAACGGTGTTCCTTCATACCCGAACCGCGACACCTACACCCTCAAACACAAGGGGAATTCCACGTGGAACCCACACTATTTTGGGAACACCGGTGAACTACTAGGTGTACGAGAAGAAACGGAGTGTGGGGGGAGCAGCAGTGGTGATATCAAGCCAGGAATTATAAGGGTCAACAGCATTACTGTGAGAAGGCAACCTTCGTCAGTCGACTTCCACTCCAGGCTGAATCCGACGACCGTCCGTGCTCCCCCCGATGGACAACCCCATCACCTGGAGCATCTTGGGTCTACTCATCCCATTGATCCACCGGCAACGGGCTCACTGCCTGCACGACAACTCTTTCCAGCCCAAGTTCAGGTCACCGTCCCAACCGTTGACGGTTTCTTTCTCGAATTCAACCCATTACTGGTTTCTCCTAACGCTCTAAACGAACTTGAGGGAATCACGGAGGATGCCAAGAAGCAAGCGAGAGAGGAAATGGTCCGGTTGGTGAAGGAAGCCGTGAGCAAATGGACGATTTAAACCCTCATATTTTCTTGGCCCATCCTATCTATACGCCGTAATATTTAGGTATTGAATAACGAGCAACCATATTAAGCAGCAGTCCTCCACGCGCCGCCGAAAACCGCTTCCTGGCGGTTCAGTTTGAGTGGTCGAGCAGGGCGATTCGGGCTAGCCGACACGAGTTGGAGTTCGTGTTTCGAACTTTGACCACACACATCGTGGTGGACACCCTGTGGGAGGGCATTACGAGGAGAACTGCCAGAATATGGGAGAACGTACGCCAACATTTGCTTCTTCACTTCGACCATCCTAGACACGGCGACGGTGGCTATACCGTGGGGTCGCCCTCGTGACAACGAGTAGGCTCCCGATGTGAGGTAACCCATGATTGAATCTGGGGGAGAGGGTTGAAGTTCGAGGGACTGCAAATTTTCAGAGTTAACCTCACCGGGGCCAGAGGTAAACCTTACCTCTCGGAGGCTGTCGAAAGAGCGACAAACATGCAGTTCATCACCTTGGAGGGGGTAAACAACAGCGGCGTCGCCCAGTGTTCCCCTCCCGTGCAACTCCACCTGAACCTGGACCAACGCGCCACGCCAGAGATCGTCGGCACTGACTTCCCAGAGAAGTCTTGTGCTTCCGCGACCGAGTTGTAACGTCCTCAGCTTATCATGAAGCCATACCTCTGGGTTTGGTGCACCGGCAGCCCCATCAAGCACGAAGGCCGCCAGATGTTTACTCAACAACCATGGGTGGACCGTATCTCGTTGGGTCGGGACATACCCTCCAACCCCCAGGGTGCACTGCCCGAGCACACTTCCCCATTCTGCCTTCCAAGGGTTGCCAATTCCTAGCCGCTCATAATTTACACGTTTGGCGGGGGGAGTCCTTTCCCATCGGCGTCTTTCGGACGCCTCCCATGTTTCCACGTATTCACGGTAGGGTTTGGTTGTGGGAAAGTCATGTGGGAATCGTGGAGCCCCGGCTTCGAGCATCTGAGTATTCCTTTGTTGTTGGCCCCCAACCAGTGCCCCTGAATGAGTCAGGGAGGTTAGAAATGGCACGGCCCAACCAGAGGGGATTATCATTGTCCACCCATGTATCGGATGCGAGTCGGAGTGACCAAATAGGGATCGTCGAATCAACAGGAACGAGATTCGGTCATCTCCGAGGAGAGGGTCAAGCTTGCCTCCAGGGATTGCATTCTAAGGTTCGTGAGTTTGACATGCGATCAAAGAATGGTCGGTAGCCTGACCTTAGCACGCCGTTCATCGAGATATTTTTTTGTGAAGCGGGGCGTGTCCGATGGGATGGAGGTTGTGTCCCATATTTCACAATATGCCAAATCAGGAGTGGGACCAACAAGTTGCTGGGGTGGCGGAGCTCCAGAGACATTAATAGGAGCGTTGACCGGGGGGAAGCTGATAAGGGTTAGAGCGACACCTCTAGACCTGGGCGACAGTACCGACCTGAGTCGCGGGTCGTGAACTTTCAGACCAATGACCATATCAGATGGTAGCTCACCGGGACATTGTAAATGCTGCAGTCCACTCCAGAACTTGAGAACGTTGTTCAACACCTCTGTTCTTTGCACGAGAAAAGAGTGAACAGGGCTCACGTGGGTTAGTTCCTCACATCTGCCGTCAAGGATAGGAACCAATGCTCCTTTGATGACCTGACTGGACTTTGGACCCATAAGTTCGAAGATGTTGAATTTTCCCCGAAGGTCGACGATCTGAACTTTGTGTCTTCTCTTGTCGTCAGATTCAGAAGCCTCTACCGCGAGCGAGGATGAAATAGAAAGGCTCCGGAAAGCGCTCTCGAAGATGGAAGGGTGGCAGACAACCCATACGGTTCTTGTGGAGCGAGCCAGGTCATCAGAGTCCGGCGAGGCTGTTGGGCACCATAGGACAGTTACGGGGCCGGCGAGGTCGTATGGATAGGAACCAGGCATGTACAACAATCCCTCGTAAGCACGCGAACCAGTCAGGTAGCGTACCGATCCGGGGCTTGCTGGCGATTCACAACAAAGATCCAATAGGGACACAAGGACCGCTTGAGGAGCGCGGACTTCAATCACTTCGTAATAAGAGGCATCATGCAAGATACACCCATGCCTGGAAGCTCTGTGAGACGAGCGGAATGCCTTCTCGGTGGGATGCAGTGCCTAGCTTAACGGCGTAAATATCCGAGATGCGTGACTTGGGATGAAACGGACCAATTTGTACCCCCATAGGGTTTCCATCGCCATACGCTTGGCGTGCCAGATGTGTGTTTCCAACCAGCGCTTACCCCCTGGGTTTGACACGATATGCATCAGTCACGTAAGCGCACTTCGATGGTGGGGAGAACGACCTTGACGCTTCAGTAATGCCTCCGTACGTGGAAGGCCCTTAGGTTTTCCCGCTTTCTTCAATCTTGACTTGGAAAGGACATTCTTGCTGGGTGGATCCATCTACCAAAGTCGGCACCTGACTCACGTACTGAATGGGAGGTCTCACCTCCACCCTTGCCTTCTCTCGGAGATACGTAGGTACTCGTCGTATGTCATGGCTTGCTGCCCTCCTACGGAGGTGACGCGGGAGTTTCTGCCACGACCTCTTGGATGACCCGGCCCTGAGAAATGTTAAGAAGGCGCATGGTTGCCAGTACTGCTAGCATTACTTTGCGTTTGCCATTGAATCTTGCATGGCCGTGATTTCGAACCTTCGCGCCTGACGCAACATTAGTGAATGCGTATCAAAAGAGTGGACAAGCTTTACATTTGCAAACCGCTCTACGTCTAGGGATACGGGAAGCTTGCTACTGCCTTTCTGGGTGTTAGGCGAATCGCGATCAGGAGAACAGGATACGCACCGTCTGCGACATGGGTGGGTACCTGTATTGCGATCTGGCGGGCTTCCTGGATCTTTATCTTCTTTTTATCGTGAGACCGGGGCGTATCGACCCCTTCGCCGTCTTGATTTTTGCGTTTTGTGGCCATTGATATTGACGCAGGAGGCGCGACACTCGATCAACTTGGCGAAGGAACTTGTGGCTGAGATCGAACGATGATCAGGCATCCCCGACTTGTCCGTCTCTTCTCTACATCTCGCCTGTCGCGGTCAGTGGACGAGGCCGCACAACCTACACCCAACTTGGGAAGCCCTTTGGTTCAGAGGAAACCGCTAGGCGCATTCAGAGGCGGGTCAGTATCAACCGTTTCTTCGATCCCAGCAGGGGTGACTGAAGGCGTACTGTTGCAGCGTCGTCGGATTTCTCTTAGGATTCTCTCTTGCGTCAACTTATGCGGCCTACCGTTTGGTGGATGAATATAAACAGGCGTCTGCCATCCTTCAAACAAGTGTCGAAGAACTCCAGGCAACTACCGCCAAGGTTAGTGGCTTCTCTCTTTATATTGTCTCCATCTCACGGAGGGGGGCAGGTTTCCACCCACCTGAAGCGAATCGAAGCCGTGGAAAAAGACCTCAAGGTCATGAGCGAGACCACTGTCGCCAAAGTTGAACTTACCAATCTGCGAGCAGAAGCGAAGAAACTATATGACGGACTTCACATAGGTTTGCGGTCTCGGCTGCTGAGAACCGTTCCGACCTCACTGACTTTACGTGTAGAATTCTTAGACTTGAGGAGTCACGTTTGGGGAATCCGTGGGTACAACCTCTCCCTGTACCACAAATCAACGGCTGATGCTTCTGGTCCCCGCAGAACAAGATTTACAGACGCTCTCAAAGAAAGAGCGGAGTTCCGTTCGACTAGTTTAATAGAAATCCTCCCCGGCGTTCTGTTTCGAACACCACTCCGGTCTGGAGGTCTCGATCCTTGCATCTACTTCAACAGACCCCGTCGGCGGGGAGTACCCGTTCAAAGCCTCAGCAGTGGTTCTTCCTTACCCGCCACGTTCCTCTCCGTGCAGACTTTTCACTCTTTGATTTGGCGCTCTGATCCCTCTCCCTCCGCTACACTCGTTCATTGAAAGGTTCACCCCGCAGGGGGCGCACAATTTCCTGAATGACACCGCCATGTCACCTCTCAGAATCTGATTGTTTCTTATACAGCTGAAGGTGGGATCCTCGCCGCAGCCGGAAGGAATGATGGACTACGGAAGCCTGATATTTGAGATAAAAATACAATCCTCACCGCTGGGCGATTGTGTGTGCAACACGATCGGTGCGCGAACGCAGCCAACTCTAAAACAACGGCAGACGGTGCAGGAAATTGGGATGGATAAGTAGAGCAGCGGACGCAATGATACCACCTGGACCGGATGGGACCTACCGTCCAAGTACAGCAAACCCAGCACATTCGTCCCAACAGACAAGCGTTCCGGAGGGAATTACTCTACCCCTCGACCGAGAACTCACCCGGGTTCACAAACCATGTCGATTCTTTTCTTAGCCACCGTGGTGCACCACCCACACTCTTCAGAGCATGTGGTGTATCTCTACCTCCATCCTCTGGGCTTGTCTCAGCCACATAAAACACCCCGTGGTTCGTCATACACGAGACCATCCCAAACGCTCGAGCTTGACCTCGGATTTCCCAACACCTTAATACCTGGACACCTCAGCACCGTGTTTGTACAGGAAGTTCAAGGTGGTTCCGGACCAACAGGCGGTTTGTTACATGGAAGGTAAAATGCTGTGGGCTTGTGAGACGGTCCTTGATAGGCCACGGGTTCCTACATGCCTGCTGTGCCATGCAATTTTATGTGCGGGTGATCAAATACACCCCATTCATCGGCTTTCCACCTATTTGAGCTAACGAGCAGAAGGTGGAGGTTCTGGACGAAGTGGACACAGGAACAACTCTCGAGGAGTCCAACCGAATGTGTCTGGCTCGTCTGGGACTTGTGCAAGCTTAGGTAACGATCATCAAGGTTTTCAACGTCTGGGCATGAATAACGAAGGACCGTTCCCGACGAGGGCCCTTCTGGGGACGTGACTGGTCTCCTATTGTACCGAGTCCTTCATCGGATCGGAGCCTAGGCTCTGAGGCCTCGCGACATCGACCAGAGGGACTTGCAAAGGAATTTCGCAGCATAAGAGTCAAAGGAGGAAGTTGCATTGAAATTACCAAGACCCTGGGGCAGCGGCGTAAAGCAACGGAATCGATTCGCGAGATAGTGCGATGACGGAGGAGAACGCGAGTGCGGATACCCTCCCACTGCGCACAGTCAAGATCAGACCAAGATTGGATTAACCGCACATGACAAGTAGGGACATGTATGTGATGCCTACCATAGGACACGGTCCTCGCGGGCAAATGCAATGAGAAAAAAAAAACACCACACAGCTACCCTGTGTTATTTTCCTTGGCTTCCAATCGGTCACACGTGTCCCGGGCTCTGCCGCTTGCCGGCCCTACACTTTATTCTTGCTTGATTCACTTTTTGTCCTCGTATTGAACCAAAAATACGGAATTCTCACGATTCTGATCCTCTCTCGGGTTTAATTTCAACACCCACCACGCACCAGCACACAAATGGACAACGAAGACGCTTCGCGTCCGTTGAAACGGGTTCGGACGGACGTTTACAGATCCAATAGTTCCGCAACATCTCCTCTCAGTAACATGCCGCCGCTATCGTTATCCATCTTGGGTGTTGAACCCATGGATGAATTCATCCGCGAAGTCGCGGACTTCATCTACCACATGATTGGGATGCGCCCGCGGGACATCCCCGGGGCTGTAGTCGAAGTGGAGGCTAAGATAGGGATTCTTAGGGATAGGTTATCGGGGAATAGGCTCAACCTCCCTGTATTGACCGAAACCAGTAAGCCCACCATTCTTGCCCAGCTACCGTTCCGACACCCACACATGCCGCCTCTTCGGATAGTTCTCTCTCCAAACTTCGGTGATTTTAGGTTCGAGTCGAACATGACATCGGTGCGACCGTTATCGTTTGGGGAATGCTGTTTCCCTTCTCACATGTGCCACAGAAACAACACCAACATTTCAACGTACTCCTCAATAGCCTCAAAACATCCCCACCATCAACCGTTCTGACGCCAGTAAATTATACCCACCTTTTTCTTATCGATTCCTTCTATCAAAGTTCAGATCCGCCATCCGCGTCCGATGATAAAATCCGAGTCACCAGAGATGAAAAGACCAGCGAGGTGAAGGAGTGTGTCAAAAAGATCAGGCTGGGGGACCTGAACATATATTGTCCGAAAAGAGTCGCGGACTGGCGTATATCAGTAAATGTCGAAATTCCAGGTGATTTCTTTGGTATCCCTTAACACATATCCACCCTGAGTTGACCCTGGAATAGTTACCCATCCTTTGGGAGCCGCAACGCATACACGAAGGAAGGATCGGATGAGCTACTTGCATGAGGAATTCAATATTGACTTGACACAAGTTACAAGCACCCATGGAACTGCCAGGGTGAGAGTTCCCCCCGGCCGTGTTTCACGAACCTGATTTTCTCACCGCCATAGATCACGCACGAGTTGGAGGTTGAGATTGCACGACCGGCCCTTTTGCTCAGTACCGCAGCCAACCGCAACAACCCAAATGTCTCAGAGCACGAAAGAGGGGCGTTTGATGAACTCATCCGTGCCTTCGTCAATAATGCCCGGACCTTGATCAGGAATGTGTCAATGGATTGAAGCCGCCTCGAGTACTGGCGAACTGTATCATTGTATTGAGTAGGTAATCTGGATTGTAACACACTCGTCGTGGTTGAGCGAATGACGTTCATACACCAGCAAAGGAACTGGGGAGGTGACTGTCCTGTAGCGATGAGAGTGCATCGCGAAGGCGCTCGACTTTCTTCCTTTGCTTTTCCAACATATCCATCTTACCACTCCGGATGTACAGGTCTTCAATAGTGTGATTAGTAACCGAGTGGGGTAAAGAGGGATCCAACCACAAACCTAAGGACCGCTCGCTCACCCAGAGACCTAGCTGAATATTTCCAAATGTTAGGACGTCGCTCGGGGCTACCTTGTCCGGAGGAGCTCCCAACCCAGCAGCGAGTTGTTCACAAGTTGAAAGCACTTGTTCAGCTTGTTCATAAGCCGTATGGAAGTAATGAGAGGAGACGAGGGCCATGATCAAAGCCCTGAGATGGTTGTCCTGTGATCTGCTGGCTTTGCCCAAGCCATCCTTTAGGTTCTGCCTAGGGGAAATGAGCAATCAACGGACGAGATACACGACAAAACCCCACTTCGCTCTCAATATCTCCGCAGAAGTAGCCGCCTGAATAACTTTTCCGGCAGCTTCCAGCGTGCCACCCATACCTTTGGTGAGCTTGGCAGCCCGGGAGCCGAAGGTTAAGAGCCCTTCGTAGTCCATGTTGGTAGGTAGGGATTGCCTTGCACCATTTTCACCACTTCCGTGGGTAGGGGATACTGGAGGGTTCGCGGAGAGTCCGATGAGCAGCTCTGCACGCCCGAGGGTGGCTGCGACATCAACGAAGACACCAGCGCCTGAGAGAGTGGATGCGACAATATAATGTGCAAAGGCTTTGGCACTTTCCCCAAGCGAATGTGCGAGGTGAGCACGGTGTAACGCTATGCGAGCACTGAACTCATCAAACACGCCCCATGTGCGGGTGTGCGCAATGACGGCATTCGTTTCCTGTTGGAGAATTCAGGGTTTTGGGGTAGCATAGACAACAAGAACCCTACCATTTCTGCTGCATTGAACTCACTCCGAATGACGGAAACTGCTATCAATTCACACAAAATGTCGGCCTTGATTTTTACCACGTGTATCTGCATTTGGTCTATGTCGGAAATACTCCACCACGAGGGGCCTGCGTATTATTAAGAAAGGTGAAGTCGCGAAGGGGTAAAACCATACAGTCAAGCGGCTTGGTGAGCTCTCTTTCACACGCTTTCAAACCTTCAGTTGCAAAAATCTTCCGCCGGGGTTTTCTTCCCATGGCATCACGCTTCGAGATGCTCGTAAGAAGGAATCCAAGCAGGTAGAAGATCCGCGGGTGAGTGATTTCGAGGTGTATGGGGGGTCCTTTTGGAAAATCGATCTTGACGGAAATTAGATCGACAATACAGGAGGTACTGGTGAGGTACCTTGATGCTGCCATCTCCCAAACATTCGAGAGCCTTTGCGTCCAGGAGGGCATGCAGATGGGAAAGTCGGGCGGATGATTCCGAGGAGATCCCAGCATGAGCATAGTAGATGATGCTCAGCACGAGTGTATGCAGTGCCATGACGCATTCAAAGCGGTCCTCGAAGTCGATGTACGTGGGCGGCACGGTAGGTGCGGTTGGTGCCAGAGTGGGGAGATTTTCGTAACGGAGTCCAAGGGTGTCTTCTGCCGTACGGGATGCGAGACCAGTGTCAGACCAAAGGCCCCCTGAGATAAGGGTCCTGAGGCGAAGGACATGGGATAGCAATGTGACACGAGAATGCTGGCGTTGAGAGGAAGAATCCCGCAGTTTATCGACGAGCATGAGGGCGGTGCGGAATTCGTTGAGGGAAAGATGCTGTGAGATCATTTTCAGACAAGTAAGGTATTCGATTTGGGGGGGATCTGAAACTAAGACGAGGCGTTTGAGAAGGGTGAGGGAGAACCTGGGTTTCTGTTGCCAAAGGGAGAGTTGCGCGTGAGCTAAGATTATTTGGTGTTTGTATTTTCGGAGCGAAGTGTGCTATTGATCGTTAGCCTCTGCGTTCTGGGTGGTGGGAACAAGTTACCTGGTGAGCTAGTACGCTCTACCAAGAGAGGGCCATAAATACGGGTTATGGCTCTGGTAATAAACGCGACGTACACCCTTAGTGATCGCTCTGTCGACCTAGAGATGAATTAGAGATCACCAACACAGGGCGGAGGCAGTTGTTCACACCTCTGCTTCAATATTTCGGGCCCATGCGTGGCGTTCGTGAGAGCTAGTAGACAGCCGACTGCCTATTACCTGCAGGCCGACCTGCGCCAGGGTGGTCCATGCCCTACACTCTATCTCAGGCGGGAGGGCCCTCGTGAGAAGGCACCTCCGCAACGCCACCACAGATAAGCGGAGACTTTCATCGTGAAGCAGATGGCTCGGGGGGAGAATCAGAACGGCCGGCAAGGACAGCAGGAGCAAGGGCAGTGGAAGGGGTCTGAACGGTGAAACGGGTTTTTCTGGGGACGATGGGAGAGGAGTGAGGGGGGATGAGCGCGGGGGGAGGGCGAGGACAGACACAGGCGTTGGCGTTGTGGAAAGCTTGCGACGCTTCGAAGGACGTACATCGAGGTCCAGCCCCCGGAGGATCAAGTCGGCGGACATATCGGACGGAAGGAGAAGCGGATGAAGGCGTGTCCCAGGTGGGGCCCGTGTCTGGCAGAGCGCGATCTGGCGCGATCGATTTCGGCTCGTCACGTGCTAAGTCAGCCAATCATGCCTCCCCGTCCTCGACCAAAGCCAAAGGTGCGCTCGGGAAGCGGCTCCCAGCCTCTCAAAGAGACACCTCCTTCTCGGGATGAAGAGGATTCTATCTTCATAAAGAGCGGAAATCTCACCACCGCGACCTGGAAGCAGATGAACCAGATACCAAGCGGTGTGTTTCCTTACAATCGAAGGTCGTCCCCACCTAATGTTGAGACAGTGCGCGAATCATACGAGGAATACGATTCCGACAATGACGAAGATGCACGCAAAACCACGAAGAAGCGAGGCGGAAAGGCACCGATCCCCGAGCAGTACCCACCTAAGCTCTTATCAGGTTCTGTCAAATGCCTAACAGTGCACCCTCAGGGTCAGATCCCATTTCGATAAAGGGGCAACGGAGGTGCTGTATATCAATGATTCGGACGAGGAACCCGTGCCGCCTGCGCAATCCAAGTCGCCCTCCAGGAACTTAAAACGACCCCGTACCCGTTCGAGGTCCATCACGCCTCCCCCAGAGCTCGGTCCGGAACAGGAAAGGAAGGCACGAAATTTAGTGAGGTAACTTCTAAATAACTCGGCCACGGTTTCCATCATTCATCCCGACAGGCAAGCTTTAGGCGTCTCGAACCGCCGTTCAGTTTCCCCCCAATCCACGTATTTCGATCACCTCAGAACAGATGACACAGAGGCATTTGACCCAGAACTCGCGTCAATTGCACTGCGTTCTGCGAAAGTTAGTTTACTTCCTTCAGGGATAGGAGAGGGCGATAGTCCCCATGAGGCCATCATCAATGTTCAGTGGAGATACCATCCGTCGGAGAGCGGCCAAAAGGCGCCTGGGTGGACGTTCCACGTTAACCGGGTAGGTTTTACCCGAGCAGAATTGACGCGGGAGACTTCCTCATGTCTGTTAGTCAGACAACCTACGTCGCATTTTCAAGGAGGTTGCGGATGATATGAAGGTTCTACCCGATGAGATCGTGCTAGCGCTCAAGGGCCATAAAGTATACTCATCGGTATCACTGGCTGCCCTGGGCATATGGTCAGATGGGGAATTTGGTATTTTTCTTGATAATCCTATGCGACTTCCAATAACACACACGCAGACGCCTGCCTTGGAACGACTTATGAGTTTCTCAGGGACAGCCGCTTGGGTGCCCCTTCTGGTTCGCGCGTTACCACTGCCGAACGTGAAGAGAGCGAAGAGGCAAGCTCAGACGCGGATAGTATTGGAGGTACAGCGGAAGATACCTTCAGGCTTACCCTTCGCTCGATGAAAACCCCGAAGGGGATCGTATTGACCGTCCGACCCCAGACAAAATGTGGCGCGATACTCAAGGCCTACCTTAGGAAGGCTGGTCTTGCTCATGAATACTTGGAATATGACGCTGGCGCGAGGGGTCAGAACCGAAGCAGGAGGAGTGTGATAATTGCCTCCGGTCCTCGGCTCATCATTGATGGGGATAAACTTGACAATGAAGTTGAGATCCGAGAAGCAGACGTGGAGGATGGGGATATAATTGAGGTTACCGGTCTGTAATTCCTAAGATGGAGTATACGGTACAATGTGGCACCTGGCTTTCTGTCGGTGTTTGGTCAAGTGAAAGAAGGCATCACATACCCAACCATTCCGCGGCCGCCCCAACCATGCTGGGGTGTGAGCCGCATGACTATTGTTTGATTGTCCCTCGAAACTGAGAGCGGAATAGGGCGCTAGTGGAGTCGTGATCAGAAAGGTAACAATGGCTAATTGGAAATGAGAACATTTTTGTTGCGTTCCACCTGTTCGACAATAGGTTGGAGGGAGCCACTGACATTCCCTGCTGTCAGTGGGCCAAATTTAATGACAAGATCCCCAGGACGTAGTCCCTTTGGTGGAATTATTATAATAGGTTGGTGGTTGGTGAGATGGCAACTCACAGCTGCTTGGGCAGGGCTATGCGGGGCGACAGCATCAACCTTTGCAAAGGGGAGGGGGGGCGGAGGTGTTTCCCCATCGGCAGCAGCCCCTGTAGATTGGGATGCATGGACGCGTTCCAAAGCCCTTGCGATCTTGTCCATGAGGGAGGACAGGTCGTTCCGCAAACAAATAATCTTGACACGTGCGTGCCTCACCGCCCAAACGTCGATATCGGCCCGAGGAAATCCATCTCCATCAGTGAGTGGCGACTCAAGGGTAGAGTCGTTTGCCCTGAGAATGGCCGCTTGAGATTCAATTTCATCCTCAATGCTGCTCTTTGATATGACCAGAGTGTTGATGTCATTAGCCGGACACCATTTGGTTGAAGTGGTCATGGTTGGGTTCAGGGTTCCAGGGGTCAGCCGGTATTTTTCACACACCTTGAACTTCTTTCACACGCTCAATCTATTTCCAATATTGTTTACACCAGCATCCCAGTCACTTTCCTGTCAACAGAGCAAGCAAGCTTCCACAGCCACAAGTACATCAGAAAAAAATAATATGATCTTTCAGTATTGTTCAGAGATGGGGGTCAATGTTAAGTGCCAGTCAGTGCTGATCAGTACTGGTCAGACCTGTGACCCCTGACACCACATCAGCACTGGTAGGTGCAGGTCTGTTAAAGTCACTGCAGAGATGAGGTAAAAAGACAGAGTAAAAACCCATCTCTGCAGGAAGATATAGGTATGGAGTGTGGGAAAGTACTGTATAGTACTCCCAAAAAAGGAAAGATGCTAGAAAAGGAAAGATGACATAGTCAGATGATATTACCATAAAAGGAAATATTGATGGCTTATGTAATCAGGTCCAGAGAGAGACAAGAAAATGAGTCAAAACAAATGATATAAAATGAAAGAAAGAAATGGTAGTGACATTGAGCCACAAGTCATGTGACAGGGTCACACTTCAATACAGCAATAAAATGCAATAAAATCTGGTAGGAGTCCTAAATGAATGTAAGTAGGAGGGGTGCTTGCAAGTACACCAAAAGCAGGGACAGTGTTACACACCCTTTCGTGACATTACTCCTCACCCACCAGATCTTGGGCCTTGATCCTAGCCCCAGGTAGTCTTGTTGCCAACTAATAAACCTCAATTTTGATACAGTAGTTAATTGTTCATCTTAACACCTTCACTCCTCTTAACGATTGTGGTTTGTACGTTCCACACTCCACTTCTCATTATGATTTTAGTACCATCCTGTAGCCTGGGTTATTCTCTACGCATCCATGTAGTTTTTGTGTTATTTTCTGAAAATTTAAGCAAGATATATGGAAAGTGCGTCATATGTTGGAAATTGATGGGTACTGGGGCAGGCCTCAGACAAGCACAATGCGGAATAATTGCCATATATGTTGTTCATACAGTCTAGCCTTGTCCAAACTAACCGTCTGGACTCTTTTCGCAGCCAACCGATGTGCCTTGTGAGCGGAAACAGTAGTTTCCTCTCATCTGGGCTGTGAACCGTGACACATGTGACATTTTTATGGTCACAGGCCTGCTAGTCACGCTGCCTGTCTTATGGAGGATCTCCTCCTCACAACACCAAAACAGGGTATGATACAGATAACCTGGTTTGTAATGACGTGTACTACTAGTAGTGTTACAGCCTTGAGGGAAATAATATGTGCGAGAGCATCTAGTGGTAGAAAAGTAGTGTGACCAGATGATGTGACACTGTTAAGAGGACCGATTCAGACACGGGTTCTCAAAATGCCACAGCATGGGTACTCCATGCGTTCATGCCCAAATTTCAGTCTCATTACATAGATTAGGTGTACAGCTATGCAGCCTGGCTAATTTTGAGGGAAAAGTGAGAGTACCAAAGTGAGGGGGTCAAAAATCAGTTTCGGTGTTAATATGAATGATCAACTACTGTATGTTTTGGTGTTATGAGGAGGATAGTGGGATGCAAGAAATGTGACAGGTGGGCCCGTGACCCATAATGATGTCACATTTCTCATGGTCCAATGCCCACCCAGAGCTGCAGAAACCATTGTCTCAACTCAAAAGGTCCATTGGTTGGTTGTGGAAAAGGTTCAGGTATTGGATCGAGATTAGGCTTGAGAATTTGAATGCCTTGTGTACATTTAAGGCCTATTGCAAACATTCATCAATTTCCAACAAATGACACACTTCCCATATATCTTACTCACATTTTCACAAAATGTCATTAAAATAACATAGACACCTAGAGAGAAAACTCAGGCTACTTGCAGTGTCAAATCCATGAACCATGACCATCAAGAGAAGATTCTGAGTATTATGGTTAGCTAGGAACAGAACTCCAGCAACAAGAACACCTACTAGGTTTATGCCTAGACCCCTGACCATGTGGCTGCCCTGGTCTTGTTCTCCTTGGTTGAAGACATGAGAGAACTTTCCAGACCTTGTGTATAGATTCTGATCCAAAATTTCCACATTCATTAACTATTCTCCTTTCCGTCACTACATTTGTCCTCCCCTTTGTGCCACACATGGTTTGTGCACAGTCTCTGCCCTAAACCCCTCCCCTTATATAGGAGGTAGCATACTGCTTGTACTTCCCCAGACTTTGTCAAATCAAGTTATCTCCCTCATGTCTGTCCAAAAAGCTTTGGGGTAATACCCCGCACTAACCAATCAACTCAACTTGACACAACATCTCCACTTGTTCCCTCCTGTTGTCAACAACCAGTCATCCTCCAAATCTCAGCCATCTTGACTCCTACCTGGATCAATTACTTTAGGGCACTTCATCAGAAGAGTGCAGTTATATCTAGACCCAAAGGCCCAGACTGCTGATCACCCAACAGGTACCCAAAAAGTGTTGAGACACATGATGAGGGGAGAAAGGCTAAGTCCAATTGATGGGATCACTAGCTACTTATACACTACCAGAAGTTCCCGCACTTGCTACTCCTAGCTACACTGACTTGAACAACAAACTTCAACAAGAAAGGCTCAGTGTATTGATGGGATCAGTACCACTGACTGAGTACTGGGCGAAAATCCATATTTGCCTGCCATCCAAGGA
>Ga0307516_10002011_pt1 | contig 27743 bp, 23 predicted proteins | sample 19_EM_MG_FD_203310 | JGI IMG/M metagenome (GOLD analysis project Ga0307516, IMG submission 203310) | Populus trichocarpa ectomycorrhiza microbial communities from riparian zone in the Pacific Northwest, United States - 19_EM | ecosystem: Host-associated > Plants > Roots > Unclassified | place...
AAAAAACCACCCGCGATGACCAGGGTGATGAGCGTTATGACGGAGAGGTATAGGAACAGCGGAGCACGCCGGACCGATTTCTCTACGATATCCGCATAGGTAAGCTTCATCTTTGCCGCTTTTTCCGTCTGCCTCAGACCCTTGCCTACCAGGTAAAACCCGACATGGGTTGTACGATCTTCTTCTCCCTTGCGACCTGCGGCTTCTTTAGCGAGTTTGATAGCCAGGCGGGCAACTTCTTCTTCGGATGTGGAACTGTTTCGGGCAATTTTTTCTACAACATGACGATAATGATCCCGGGTGATGAAGTCCATTCCCGCGTAAATGTTCCCGATATCCTCCCGCAGGATCTGTTCGGCCATGCTGCTGGTCTCTACAAATTCCTGCCAATCTGTGGTCCCGAGGAATCGGAGGCTGCCGATACTATTGCTCATCGAGACCTGGTCGGCCGCTTGCTTCTGAAACTCGATCTGGACAAGTTCATTGCTGGTCTGCCCGGTCTCGGATAGCCGCTGTTCGATCCACGTAAGGGGCAGGGCCAGGGCGGGGCCCTTCCCCTGTAACATGCGCGTGAGCTCCGCTACGAAAGAACTGACCATGGGCGGTCCCGATCTGGCCATATCGGCAATGACGAGGATCAGGCTTTTGGGATCTTTCTCCGCGGTAAGGGTCATTTGTTCCGCCCAATAATCCGCAAGATTCTGATTGATCCTGTCGATAGAGATCTGGGCTCCCAGGCGGCGCAGGTTCTCGATCAGGGCGAGGCGGAGCATAATGGGAATGGCCCATAGCTCACCCAGCTTGAGAGGAGTGACGGTCTGGTAGGCGGCAATGAAATGGGTCAGGCCCTGCATATCCACCCGCCCGTCGCTGTGCGAAATGATCTCCAATGCGATGTCATAAACGCGGGGCAGGCCGGCAGAAGGACCGTTAAATAATTGGGGGAGATCTTCGCTATAACCTTTGGGCAAATGCTTTTTACCGATGCTGATCTGCTCCTGGATCAGGTAGAAATTGTCGAGCAGCCACTCCCCCGCGGGTATGATCCGGCGGCTGTCCCGCATGGCGTCGGTCAGCAGATCGTGCACTTCCAGCAGCATCTCTTCATTATCCGCGAGGCGCTTCAAAAGCTGGTTGGGTGCGCGGCCCGTCACGATCTGGTGGTTGCCGGCCAGGGCCTTGCCATACTGCGCCATCTGGTCGGCGCTGAACAATTCCCCCCGTAAAGGAGGCTTTTCATTGGCATATTTGCGCAGCAGGTTGTCCCCCGGAAGGGAAATTCTAAGATGGGAAAGGAGATCCTGGATAGAAGTATTTTTCACTAAAAGCGATTGAAATTAATGGGGTGTGACCTTAGCCTAATCTAATGGTATGCCAAGTTTTCCCTTCTGTGAATCAAATACTTGTGAAGGTTTTGAAAGGGATTGCGGTAAATATAGGACAATCCATCCTAATGGCCTGTGAATGATTGACAACGCTCAAGATTATGTTATATTAAGTGATTACACTTAAAGGATTCTGCTCTATATATAAATAAATACGCCTAATTTGGAGTTTGTAGGTTCAAGTATCAACCCAAACCGTTAGGCCTCCCTGGTTAGCGCCCCTTTAAACACCCGTGCGCGCTTTCATTTAACCACATAATTGCCCCATTATGATCAGGATTCTATTAGCTGATGATACTACTATTATCAGGAAAGGTCTTCGCCAGATTCTCATGCAGGAATATCCTTCCGCCCAGATCGAAGAGATCGAGGAGGACGATGAATGGACGGAAAAGATTGGAGGAACTGCCTGGGATATCATTATTTTCGACCTGCTTGTCCCTGACAGGGGAGGATTGGATACGCTTAAAAGGATCAGGCAGAACTTTCCGAAAATACGTATACTCATACTCAGTCTCCATCCAAAGGAGAACAATGCCATGCGGGCACTGAAAGCGGGTGCATCGGGTTATTTAGGCAAAGACGTCGCCCCCGATGAATTGATCCGGGCCGTACAGCAGGTGCTGGCAGGGAAAAAGTATCTTTCTGTCCCCTCGCTGCAGGTCCAGGCTTACCAATAGGTTTGTTTTTTCCCTAACTTACAGCATCCGGTCCGGGAAAAAGACCGGACCTAAGTCATATGGAAAAACAGACAAAAGACGATTCGCGTCGCAGTTTCCTGAAAAAAGGATTGCTGGCGGCCACCGGTGTTTATATTCTTCCCAGGCATGTATTAGGCGGTAAGGGGTTCATAGCCCCCAGCGATAAGCTCACCATTGCCTCTATCGGGGTAGGCGGTAAAGGCGAGACGGATATTAATTACTTATTTGACAGCGGTAAGGTGAATATCGTTTCTCTCTGTGATGTGGACGACCGTCGCGCCGCGAACACCCGAAAGAAATTTCCTTCTGCCAGCTATTATAAGGACTACCGGGAATTACTGGATAAAGAGCATAAGAAGATCGACGCGGTCACCATCTCCACACCGGATCATATGCATGCCGTCATAGGAATGGCCGCCATGCAGCTTGGCAAGCATGTCTATATTCAAAAGCCGCTGACCCATGATATCTACGAAGCCCGTATGCTGACGCAGGCTGCTACCCGCTACAAGGTAGTGACCCAAATGGGCAACCAGGGCGGTTCGGGCGATGGCGTTCGCCAGTTGATCGACTGGTACCGTGCCGGCGTGATCGGGGATGTAACGGAAGTCTATTGCTTTACTAACCGTCCCGTATGGCCGCAGGGCATTCAATGGTCCGATAAGAAGGCCCCGGTGCCGGCTGAACTCGATTGGAACCTCTGGTTGGGGACGGCTCCTTATAAGGATTATGTGGACAACCTGGTGCCGTTCAACTGGCGGGGCTGGTGGGACTATGGTACGGGGGCATTGGGCGATATGGGCTGTCATATCATCGCTCCTGCCTTCCAGGTATTGGAACTCGGTTATCCTACAGAAGCGGAATGCAGCGTAGGAAATGTTTATATAGGTGAATTCAAACGCGGATATTTCCCCGATAGCTGTCCACCCTCTTCCCATATCACGCTAAAGTTCAAAGGAAAAAATGGTAAGCCCGATGTAAAATTACATTGGATGGACGGAGGGATCCAGCCGGAGAGACCGGACGAACTCGGACCCAATGAAATATTCGGGGATGGTGACAATGGAACTTATTTTATCGGTACAAAGGGCAACATGATGTGCGCCACCTATGGCAGGGACCCCAACCTCCTGCCGACTTCGAAGACAAAAGAGACTACCGTGCCGCAGACGATCGCCCGTGTGCCGGGTGCAGATATTACAGGCCACTACACGGCCTGGGTAGAAGCGGCGATGGCCGGCTATGGCAGCAAACAGGAAAAAGAACTCAGCTCCAACTTCAAGGTTGCCGGCCCCCTCACCGAAACAGTACTGATGGGTAACCTGGCCATCCGCAGCTATGATCTGCAGAAGCCAAAGGCCGATGGGAAAGGATTCGATTATCCCGGTCGTCATATCAAACTCCTATGGGACGGGGCCGGTATGAAGGTGACGAACTTCGAGGAGGCCAATCAGTTCGTGAAAAGGAGCTACCGGGAGGGATGGAGCCTGGGAATTTAGTACATTTAGAATATGTACAAACGATTTCCGGTAAACGTTGCCGGAGCGATCCTTTTTTTAATGACCGCTCCTCTCTGGCTGGCCTGCTCGTCGAAAAAGCAGGATCAGTCTACGCATTATTCTTTACTCACCCAGGTAGATACCTCGAACGTCCAATCGTTAAAGGTGGCCTGGGTTTACCATACGGGAGACGTGGATACCCTGCATCATTCCCAGATCCAATGCCGCCCTCTTTTCGTGGACGGTGTGTTGTACGGCACTTCCCCGCGTCTGGTCCTGTTCGCAGTGGATGCCCTGACGGGAAAGGAAAAATGGGTGTTCAACCCGGTGGATTCCAACCAGAACAGATCTCATTCCAGCTTCAACCTGAATAACAACCGGGGTGTCACCTGGTGGGAGAGCGGGGAAGACAAACGCATTTTTTACACGGCAGGAGCGCAGTTGTTTGCCATCGATGCGCTCACCGGCAAATTGATCCTTTCTTTCGGCGATAAAGGCAAGGTAGATCTTCATGAAGGATTGGGCAAGGATGTACATGACCTCTATGTCGCTTCTACTTCACCGGGGGTGATCTATAAAGACCTGTTGATCCTCGGGACACGGGTATCGGAAGGTCCCGATGCGGCGCCGGGACATATACGGGCATTCGATGTCCGTACGGGGCAATTGAAATGGATCTTTCATACGATCCCGCAGCCGGGGGAAGAAGGATACGATACCTGGGATGATCCTAACGCCTGGAAGCATATGGGCGGCGCTAATTCCTGGTCCGGATTCAGCCTGGATGAAAAAAGAGGGATCCTGTTCGCTCCGACGGGCAGCGCTTCCTTTGATTTTTATGGAGGTAAAAGAAAGGGACAGGATTTATTTGCCAATTGCCTGCTGGCCCTAGATGCCGCTACGGGAAAAAAGATCTGGCATTTCCAGACCGTCCACCATGATATCTGGGATAAAGATCTTCCCACCCCGCCCGCCCTCGTCACGATCACCCATGAAGGAAAGACCATCGACGCCGTAGCTCAGCCTACGAAGACAGGTTTTGTATTCCTGTTCGACCGGGTAACGGGAAAGCCCTTTTTCCCCATCGAAGAAAGAGTGGTGCCTGTGAATACGGACATACCCGGTGAAAAACTCTGGCCCACCCAGCCCATCCCCAGCCTGCCCAAACCCTTTGTCCGCCAGACTTTCCATGATTCGGATATCAACGATCTCCTGCCTGATTCTTCCCGGTCGGAAATAAAAGACCGGCTAAAAGGATACCTGACAGGAAATATGTTCAACCCTATGTCCAAACAAGGTACGGTCGTCATCCCCGGACTGGATGGCGCGGCAGAGTGGGGGGGACCCGCTTTCGACCCTGAGACGGGTCTGCTCTATATCAATGCCAATGAAATGGCCTGGATCATCACGTTGACGGGTATACGTCCTGAGCAAAGCGGCAAACAGACGTACCTGGAAGCCGGCAAACATATCTACACGCAGAACTGTATCAGTTGCCATGGTCCCGATCAAAAAGGCAGTGGTAATTATCCGACCCTGGTAGGCGTTCAAAAAAAAGTTACATCTCCGCAATTCTACGATCTAATCAGTACGGGCAGAAGGATGATGCCCGCCTTTAAACAATTATCAGGGCAGGAAAAAGAGGCCTTGGCTTCCTTTATCCTAAACAATAAGTCGGAGCAGCAAAGATCTTTTGTCTCCGTTCCTGGTCCGGTGGACAGTTTCCGCAACCTGCCGTATACGATCACGGGTTACAACAAATTCCTGAGTAAAGAAGGCTATCCCGCACTCCGTCCGCCCTGGGGCACTTTGAATGCCATCAACCTGAATACGGGCCAAATGGAATGGAAGATCCCGCTGGGTGAATATCCCGAATTTAAAAAGAACGGCATCCTTACGGGTACGGAGAATTATGGAGGCCCTGTAGTAACGGCCGGAGGGCTCGTGTTCATTGCGGCTACCCGTGACGGAAAGATCCGCGCTTTTAACAAGCGGACGGGAAAATTGCTCTGGGAGGCGGAATTGCCAGCTCCCGGGTTCGCAACCCCTGCTGTTTATGCGGCCGGCGGCCGACAGTTCATCGTCATTGCCTGCGGAGGAGGAAAATTGAATACTCCTTCTGGGGATAGTTATGTGGCTTTTGCCCTGCCTTAGGCCAGGAGTGTGCCGGCAGAAATGCCTAATAAGGACCCGGACTCACCGCCGTCCATCCCCCATCGATCACCAGGGTCTGCCCTGTAATATGAGCGGCCTGGGGAGATACCAGGAAGAGGGCTGCCTGCGCGATGTCGAGAGTGCTGGCAGGACGGCCCAGGGGTGTAAGTGAAGACCATGTCTTCTCATAGCCGGATTCTCCGGACGTCCTTTCCGTAAGCGTCGCTCCCGGAGCGATGGCATTGACCCGTATATGATAGGGAGAGAGTTCGATGACGAGGTTGCGGGCCAGCATTTCAAGAGCGGCCTTGCTCATACCATAAGCGGCTAAATTTTTATGCGCCTGGTGGCCGGTGACAGAAGAAGTGATAAGGATACTTCCTCCTCCTCCCTGTTGCTTCATTTGCATAGCTGCCGCCTGGGTCAGGAAAAAACTGCCTCCCAGGTTGACCTGCATCACCTTATAAAAGGATTCGGGGGAATAGGACAAAAAATCACCGAACAGGGTAATGCCGGCATTTGCAATGGCGATGTCCAACTGCCCCCACTTCCTAACGGCGGTATCGACCATATGGCGGATAAAAGAGAGGTCGGAGGCATCGCCTGCCAGGGCCAGACAAGCATCCTGCCCCGTATCTTTCGGGGGCCTTATTTCCCGGTTGATCTTCTCTGCGGCCTGCATGGCCAGTTCCTCCCCGCTGTCATTGAGCAGTACCTGGGCGCCTTGCAGCACCAGTTGCCTGCTGATCTCAAAGCCTATGCCCTGGCCGGCTCCGGTAACGATCGCGACTTTGCCTTTCAGTGTTTCAACGGTCATGGGTATACTTTTTTAACAGGGGTTCCCAAAGTGTCCAGTAAAGATCGTTCATTCCATTGCCCGGCCCTTCCAGCAATTGTTTGAGCGTTTTAAGATCCAGGGGCGGGGCCGAAGGCGACCGGTCCTTTATCCGGCTGCTCGTGAAAAAAAAATATTTTCCATCGGGACTTACAAAGGGGCAAAAATCGATGGCCTTCGAATTGATCGTCGAATCGAGATGAACGGCGGGCATCCATTCCCCCTCCTTGTTCTTATAAGAAAGATACAGGTCGCCGCCGCCAAGATCGTCCTTCCTGCCGAAGGAGGTGAACAGTAAATATTTTTCATCCGGGTCCACGAAGGCGTTGAATTCGTATTGATCGGAGTTGATCGCCGCCGGCAGGCTATAGGGTGGCTGGTAGCGGCCATTCTTCCATTCGCTGACGACGATATCTTCTTTTCCTTTTCCATTTTCCATTTCACGGGTGAAATAAAGGTTACCGCTGCGGGCGGGGGAAGGATAGAATTCGTCTTTGGCGGAATTGACCGCCGTATCCAGCCGCACAGGCGTTCCCCAACGCCCTTTTTCCTTTTTCACGGTAAAGATATCATAGTCCTTAACGGCCCCGTTCGGGTCTGCCGGCCGGTTGGAAACAAAATAAAGTGTTTGCCCGTCTGAAGAAAAGGCTGCCTCCAGGTCGCTGTATTTCCCGGCAAAAGGGGCCATCTCGGGGCCAGACCAGGCGCCCGATACAAAATGCATAGTCAGGATCGCACTTACCTGTCCGCGGATGCCCTGGATCGTATAGAAAAGCTCATCTCCTGCCGGCGAGATCGCCATATCCCGGTTGGACATCCCATCGGAGACCCTGCCGGCATCGAATAGGCGGGGCAGTTCCCCGGGTCTCGGCTGACCCAGGTATCTGTCTTTATCTGGCAAATGGCCGGACTGGCCAAAAGACCACCCATTTGTCATCAGCATCAACAGGAAAAGCATAATTTTTCTTATCATGGGTTCTGCCTTTAAATAGGCTCAAAAGATAAGCATTTCGGTAAACAGACCCTTGCTTTGCTCCTGTTTATGTAGTAAATTTATAAGGCTGACCGATCTCTCCGGTCAATGACAGAACCTCAATGATCAGAAAGGCGATGAATTCTGCGAGATAGGACAAAATTAATGATAATTAGTATTTTATGCATTTGATTTAAATTAATATGTTCCTTTAAGTAAATTTATTCAATGAGTTATACAATAAAACATGTCTTAATCCTTTTATAAATGGTTAGTCAAAGATTATCCAATTTTCTAATATCCAATTGCTGAAAACCGATTTTTAAAACCAATGTTATGAAACCCAAAACCCAACCACCTGTCAGTTTTTGCAGGCATCTACGAAGTATTTCTTCCTTTTTTAATTCCTGATCAGTTATTCCGCGACGCCTTCCGGCAAGCACGGGCATTTATTACCTGCTCGTCTTATCAGGGAAGCTCATCACGGGATAGAACCATCGGATATTTTTATTAAACCCCGTATCGTATGACTGCCCCCATGAATCCAACTGTACTAACCTTCTTGAAGTTATTCAGCAACCCAGGCCGCCGCCGCAAATTACTTTCAGCGCTGGTCATTGGGCTTGCTTTTATAGTAGGTATTCCCGTCAAGGGCGGGGCGACTCCTGGCCGCACCCCCGGTGTGGCTGACGTCGTAACTATTACGATCACGCGTGACTATGCGATTGCCAATTTGCAACAGGACATTATTACGGTGCACGTTAGCCCTGCTCCGAGCCCCAAGGGGGAAAAGATCAATTTTTCCTGGCTGGGTTTTGGGACGGACATTACTACGGATGCGAACGGTGACGCTGTGCTCTATTTGTCCGGTGTATCTGCCGGAACAGTATCTGTGAAAACGAAGAGAGAAGATGGAACAGACATCGGTACGGTGGTAGTAACCTTTATTTCCGGACCGGGACCTGTTGATGTCTCCAAGAGTTATATCGAAGTGATACATAGCCCCGAGACGGCGGATGGGGCTTCCGAAGATATTGTGCGTGCGCATCTCTTCGACCAGTACGGCAATGCACTGACCGACACGGTAGTGACTTTCAGCATCCTCAGTGGAACGGCGAGCTTTAGCAGTGCGTCAACGGGAAAAACGATTAGTGGGATTCTCGATGCAAAGCTTGTCAGTAATGTGATAGGGGATGTACAGGTAGGTGCTACGGTAAAGGTAAATGGCGTAGATGTATATATCAGTAACGGCAGTACAGGTAATTCGGTGACGGTGCAGTTCATCGCAGGATCGCCTGATCCCACCAAGAGCTATATTATGACGGTACACAGCCCGGAGGCTGCGGACGGAATTTCTGAAGATATTGTGCGTGTATATCTTTTCGATAAGTCTGGCCATCCATTGACCGACACAATAGTGACTTTTGTCATTCTCGGCGGTACAGCGAGCTTTAGCAGCCCCTCCACGGGACCAACGGGAGGCGGAGCCGGATCTATCGATGCAAAACTTGTCAGTAACGTGGTAGGGAGTGTGCAGGTAGGCGCTACAGTAAAGATAAATGGTGCAGACGTGTTTATCAGCAATAACGCCGGAGGCACGGCAGTCACCGTCAAGTTCGTAGTGGGACCGCCGGATGTGACCAACCAGGAGACTCAATTGGTGGTGGACAAAAAAGTGGCGACCGCTGACGGTGTCATGACCACCATGATTCATGCTCACTTGGTAGACAAAGCTGGCCGTCTGATCGATTACCCTGTGGACCTGAGCTTTTTTGTTATCCCCAGCGGATCGGCAGATGGCACGGCGGTGCTGGTGGGCGGTGGTAGTTCGTTGACGCCTGATGCCAACGGAGACATCTATCTGACTATCACGAATACGACGGTAGGCACGGTATTGTTAGGTGCGACGGTCACGTTCAAAGGAGTGACCTCCACCATAACGTTCGGCAGCCCGGCCCCTGTAAAATTCGTAGATCTTACGCTGGATCCTTCCAATCCGGCGAATTTGCTGGTAGTGGACAAGGGGACCGCGACGGCCGACGGGGTCGACTTTACGACGATCCAGGCCCATTTAGTGAATGCCGCCGGCAGCCCGGCCAAGAACCAGTTGGTGACACTCGTCTTTTTCATCATCCCTTCCGGCGGACCTGAAGCGACGGCTGTATTGACAATGATTGGTGGTCCCAATCCTGTTATGACGGATGGCAACGGTGACGTATACCTAAATATTACCAATACCAAGATAGGTACTGTACAACTCGGTTGCACGATTAGTGGAATTCCCATCACCACCGGTAGCCCTGCCCCCGTGAAATTCGTTTCGGGCGTTGCCGTACCTTCTGCGCCCGGCGCTCCTAACGGCACCGGCACCATGCTGACGATAATAAAAAATTTCGCTCCGGCCAACGGCATTGCCACGGATATCGTGAATGCCCACATCACCGATGCGCTGGGTAACCCGGTGAAAGATACTACCGTAACCTTTTCCATACGCATCGGTGGAACGTCCACTGCCACAGCCCAACTGGTAGGAATAGTGCAGGTGAAAACAGACGCTAATGGCAATGCTGTTATGAATATCATCAATACCGTCGGAGGTACGGTGTGGATAGATGCCACCATCATTTACAACGGCAATCCCACTGCGCTGATAGACGGTAGTTATAAAGAAGTTACATTCACCAATTTCCCCGACGTAAATAATCCTCTGACCAATCTGTCGGTAGTAGCCAATAATGCCCTGGCGGACGGTCAGTCGGTCAACAGCGTTAAAGCGCATATCGTAGACCAGAACGGGGTTCCCCTCGAAGGCGATACGGTGGTCTTCACCATACAGTCCGGAAATGGCCAGATCATCACCACTGGACCCTGGGTAACGAATTCCAACGGAGACGTCGTCATCGATATTACAAGTAATGTTGCGGGTAATGTGCTGATAACAGCTACCGTAGGCAACTTGTCCATTAAATTCGGCAGCCCCGCCAAGGTCAGGTTTGTCGCGATCAATATCTATGTTCCGCATGTGTTCACACCGAATGGGGATGGTACCAATGATGTGCTGAAACCCATTTTGGTAGGGATCTCGCAGTTCCATTATTTCAGTATCTACAATCGATGGGGCAACCTGATCTTCACTACGCAGGATGCGAATATGGGATGGGATGGACGCTTTAAGGGAGTGGTGCAGCCGGTCGAGACTTATTTATGGATCGCGGAAGGAGTGACTACGGAGGGTAAGACGATCGTTCAAAAGGGTATGGTATCCCTGGTGCGATGAAGTGACCAGGGTTTATATAAATGTTTTTAAGGTACTGTGTAAAATAGTAAATCCAATATCGAGATGAGAAAGAATTACCTAATACTGAGCCTCCTTTTAATAGGAGGGGTGGCACGTGCCCAGGAGATCAATTTCTCACGCGTGCAGGATATGGCGATATGGTATAATCAGTCCCTTAAAACAGACAAACAAAAAAGCTTAAAATTAAATTACAGGACCGTCAGCTACGGCGGCCAGTTAGCGTATAACAGCGTAAGCGCCATGTTCGATATGGCCCTTGTCTCCAAAGCAAACATAGATAAAAGCAACACCGGTTATTTCAGCCTCAGCGCGGGCGCCGCATCCGACAAATCCAACCAGGGAATACTGAATAATACCCTTGGCATGCTGGGGATCTCCTATGCCGTGCCGCTTGGCCGAAATGAAACGTATCTCAGCGCAGGATTCCAGGGTGCCTATTATCAAAGCCAGTTGAATGTAGCCGGCGTATCGAATGCGTTCGGGGATCAATATGATAACTATGGCCCTATTGAAGGGGCCCCCAGCAGCGACCGCCTGGCTTCGGGCTGGTCTTACGGTCATTTTAATGTAAATGCAGGGGTGTCGGTCTTCAGCAACGCACGCTATAATAAATGGTATGTCGGGGCTTCCGTCATGCAGGTGAATCAACCGTATTCCTACAAGATCAAATCGGACTCTACCCGTATGAAAACGGGCATCGGGGTACAGGGCGGATACAGGTTTATCACGAAGACGGAAGATGAAGTAGCTTTTTATATGTCGATGGGTTGGCAGGGACCTGCTTACCGGCATTATTTCGATTTCTGCTACGTGAAAGCCATCCCGGGTGTGACGGGCGGAGCAGGTGTTGGCTTTGGACTGGGCTATCGTTATGACGATGCGATCATTCCCAATCTTGAATTAAGGTATCAGAAAATAATACTGGGACTTTTATATGATGTGAACATATCGAGTATCAGTGCGGCAGGTATCGCGCGAAATGGCCTGGAACTGTCGCTTCGTATGGATTTTTAAAAATTAACCAATGAAAAAGGTAATCATTTGTTTGGCTGGTAGTTTGTTGTTGACCGTAGGGCTGCATGCCCGGGGAACTGGTAAGCAAGCCCCGGATAATGCTTTCAGGCAGTTGCGGGATACGGTCATCCAGGGGGAGGACAGCGTCAAACAGGTGATCGATACCACGACCACGCCATCCGTAAAGTTCAGCGACAGCACGGTGAAGGTCGTGGATAGCAGCGGCACGGTGCAGCATGTGATCGTGAAAGTGCAGGATAACAGTAAGAAGGATAGCAGTGCCAAACTGCAGGACAGCACCGCCAAATCGCAGGATAATGTCGTAAAAGTACAGGATAAGGATAATGGAACGAAGGTAGCAGAAACTCCTAAGCCAGCGCAGGAAGAGAAGAAGGACGGACAGGCGGACGATCCTCCCACACGACAAGTGGATACCCGCTGGTTCATCGCGCCCCTGACCAAATTCCAGTTCCAGGATTTCGGCATGCTGGAGAAGAATCGCAAAGGCTATTTGAGCGATGCCAATACCCTGCCTTTAGCGCAAAGGGGCAACCTTTCATTCGCGGCTTCGGCCTATAAGAATATAACGGGCCGGCTTTCCGTAAGCGCCGACTTGGGGCTTAGCTTCGGGCATGTGACGAATGACAATGTGCTGATCAGCCAGACAAAATCAAAGACCTACAACCTGCTCAACGCTACAGTGTACTATCATCTCCTGAGCGCCAGTTATCGACTCCAGCCTTATGTGGCGATCGGTATCAACGATATCATCAATGATGCGTCCTATGTAAGCGCCCCGATGGGCATCGGAGCGAAATTCAACGCGAAAAAGGTCATGGTGACAGGGCAGGTGATGTATGGGTATGCGCTCAGTAAAAGCATCTCCAATACGACGATGTATTCCTTAGGCATCTATCTGCCCATCAAGAATAAGAAACAGAAAAAGGCCGAGGCGGACGAAGCTGCCAATAAGAACGGTGCGAAAAATGATACTACGGGAAAGAAAGGGGCCGGCGTGACGAATATTTATATCACGATCAACCTGGATTCTTTATTGAACGCCCGTAAAGGTAATGATGGACGGGATGGCCAGAATTCAGGCGATGGCAGCGGTGACGGGGATGGAAGCCAGGGTTCTTCGGGACGTAAACATGGTGAGGGAGGGTTGAAGGACTTCGACCTGCAGAATTTCGACCTGCATGATTTTACCGTGGACACGGTAGACGGAAAGCCGGTCATCAAATTTGTCATCTATTTTGAGTTCAATGATTTCGGGCTGAATTCCAAAGCATTCTCCAGCATCGACAGGATCCTCGGGACCGTGCGCAAGAGCACTACCCTCAACACCGATATCCGGGCCTATGCGGATGATGTCGGTACGGTCGAGCAGAATAATTATATCTCTAAGAAAAGGGCCCAGATGGTGTATGAATATATGAATAGCAGGGGAGTGCCCGCCGACAAGATGAAATATCATTTCTACGGTAAAAGCCACCCGGTGGCGGATAATAAGGATCCCAACCAGTCCTGGCTGAACAGGCGTGCCGAGATCGTCGTATCGGAGAAATAATCCCGCTCACATCCAATAAGAATAATATAAGTTCATCCCGGTCTGTTGCAAAAGCAGCCGGGATGTTTCTTTTCGTGCACATTCCCTCATACAGCCGCTGACCCCTCCTTTCTCCGCCAGCCGGAAAACGGGTCTCCGGGACCAATAAAAAAATAATTAGTAATGCAACCGATTGCAATTTAACAAATAGATCATACATTTATTCTGTCCTATTTAAACATGAATAATACAATGAAACCGATTGCATAAACTTTATATTACTTGTATGAAAAAAAAGAAGCTTCCGCTAATCCTTATCCTGGCTTTTGTATTTGGAGCAAGTTCCTTCCATCCTCAAAAAAAAGAGCCTGTTTATCCTTACCTGGATCCTGCCTTGACAACGGAAGAAAGGGTCAATGACCTGGTGGGAAGAATGACCCTGGAAGAAAAAATAGGGCAGATGATGAATGCGGCCCCCGCTATCCAACGGCTGGGAGTACCTGAGTATAACTGGTGGAATGAATGCCTGCATGGGGTCGCCCGGGCAGGATTGGCTACGGTATTCCCCCAGGCTATCGGCATGGGCGCGAGTTGGGACGAGGACATGATGCTGAGGGTATCGACGGCTATCTCCGACGAGGCGCGTGCGAAGCACCATGACTTTGCCGGTAAAGGCAAACGCCTCATCTACCAGGGGCTTACCTTCTGGTCGCCCAACGTCAATATTTTCCGCGATCCCCGCTGGGGCAGGGGGCAGGAGACCTATGGAGAAGATCCTTTCCTCACGGGCCGCCTCTCCGTCCAGTTCATAAAAGGCCTGCAGGGAGACGATCCCAAATATTATAAGACCATTGCTACGGTGAAACATTTTGCCGTTCATAGCGGACCGGAGCCCGAACGACATTTTTTCGATGCACAGGCGGACGAAAGGGATTTCCGGGAGACCTATCTACCGCAATTCGAAATGGGGATCAAGGAGGGTAAGGCCTATTCCGTTATGTGCGCCTATAATAGATTGTATGGCGAGGCCTGTTGCAGCAGCAACCGTCTCCTGACCACCATTCTCCGTAAGGAGTGGGGCTTCAACGGCTATGTCGTCTCCGATTGCGGCGCTATCGATGATATCTATAAACATCATAAGATCGTAGCCACCCCTGATGAGGCGGGAGCGCTGGCTGTAAAAGCAGGCTGCGACCTGGAATGCGCGACGACCTATGAACACCTGAAAGAGGCTGTAGCGAAAAAGATCATTACGGAAAAAGAGATCGATGTGGCCGTTAAAAGATTGTTCACCGCGCGTTTTAAATTAGGCATGTTCGATCCCCCGGAAATGGTAAAATATACAAAGATCCCTTATTCCGTTGTCGACACCAAAGAGCACCAGGTACTGGCATTGGAAGCCGCGCGCAAATCCATTGTCCTGCTAAAGAACGAAAATGACCTGCTGCCCCTGAAAAAAAACATCCGCACCCTGGCTGTGATCGGACCAAATGCAGATCAATGGCAGATGTTGCTGGGCAATTATAACGGTCTTCCCTCCAAGGCCTACACTCCCCTCGAAGGCATCCGGGAAAAACTGGGTGCGGGATCGAAGGTCCTGTATGCGCAGGGGTGTGAACTGGCGGAAGGATTGCAAAGTTTTGAAAAGGTCCCTGCCGGTGTACTCACACACGGGGCGACGGAAAAAGGATTGAGGGTCGAGTATTATAATAACAAAGATCTGCGGGGACCTGCCCTGTATACCGCGGTAGACCGCGAACTCGATGCGAACTGGAGCGAAGGCTCCCCACGGAAAGATATGAACGAAGATGATTTCGGGGTGAGATGGACAGGCGAGATCACGCCGGACGAGACAGGTACCTACGAACTGGGGGTCATCACTACCTGTAATACCCATCTCTACCTGGACGACAGTGTGATTGCGAACACCAGCTATCATTTTCGGGATGAATTCAACGATCCCCGTCTTCGGAAATCTGTTTCCATACCCCTGGTGGCAGGAAAAAAATATAAGATACGCGTCGATGCCTCGGAGACTTACGGCGACGCCCGTGTTCAACTGGTATGGTCCAGGCAAAGGACCCATTCCACGGAAGAACTGAAGAAAAAAGCGATCGGGACTGCCATGCAGGCGGATGTGGTGGTCCTATGCATGGGGATCTCGGCCAGGCTGGAAGGGGAAGAAATGGACGTCAATATCGATGGGTTCAAAGGTGGCGACCGGACAAGCCTCGACCTGCCAAAGATCCAGGAAGACCTCATAAAAGAAATAAAGGCCCTTGGCAAACCCGTGGTATTGGTATTGTTGAACGGCAGCGCGCTGTCCGTTAACTGGGAAGAGAAAAATATCCCCGCCATCGTGGAGGCCTGGTATCCCGGGCAGGCCGCAGGCAAGGCGATCGCGGATGTGCTTTTCGGGGACTATAATCCGGCGGGCCGGCTGCCGCTGACTTTTTACAGATCTTTGCAGGACCTGCCTTCCTTTGGGGATTATACGATGGCCGGAAGGACCTATCGCTACTTTAAGGGCGAGACCCTCTATCCTTTCGGTTATGGTTTAAGCTATAGTAGTTTTCAATACGATCATCTCAACGCCGGCGGCAGTCATAGGCCCGGTGACACAGTGCGGGTCTCCGTGGACGTAAAGAACACCGGTCGCATGGAAGGCGATGAAGTGGCGCAGTTGTACCTCACCAATTCCGATGCAAAAGTGCCGGTGCCTATCCGGGCCCTCAAAGCGTTCAAAAGGATCCACCTGGCGCCGGGAGAAGGTAAGACCGTTCATTTTGCCATCGCCCCGGATGCTTTCTCCATCATCGACGAAAAGATGCAGCGGGTGACCCTTCCCGGTAAGTTCTCCATTTCCGTAGGCGGAGGGCAACCCGGCTATCGTCCGCATGGAGTTGACAATAATCTCAATACCAATATAGTCCTAAAATAAGAAATTATATGATCCGCTATTTATGGTTTGCCTTTTTTTGCCTGGCGGGCGGCAGCAGCTCCGCCCAGCATATAGCGACATTGGAAGTAGAACTTTCCCGCCCCGCCAATGGACTTTCCATACCGGCGGTGATCGATCTCGATCCTATCACCTTCATAGCCGATTCGGCCCTGAGCTTGCTGGAAGTAAAGAACGGTCGATCCGTTCCCATCCCTTTTCAGATCGAACAGGGACCCAACAGGCGCTTGCACTGGATGGTGAATACGGACCAGGCAGCTTCCGGAAAAGCCGTCTTTGAACTGGTGAAAAAGCGACCCGGCGCCTTCGCGGAGATACAGGCTATCGCAAAAGACGGTGAACTGACGATCCGGAACGGGGAGCATCCTTTATTGCAATATGTATTCAAGACCGCCTATCCGCCGGAAGGTATCGACACGGCGTATAAAAAAAGCGGGTTTATTCATCCGCTATGGTCCCCTCACGGGCAGGTGCTTACACGTATCCAGGCGCCTGACCATTATCATCACTATGGTATCTGGGACCCCTGGACCCATGTCCTGTATAAAGGAGATACCGTCGATTTTTGGAACCTGAAGGATCGGAAAGGCACCGTCCGCTTTGCCAAATTCGCTTCCATCACCAGCGGGGCCGTATTTGCCGAATATCAAACGATCCACGAACATGTCGCTTTTAAAAAAGGAGGAGGAGAAGAGGTTGCCATGAACGAGCTGCAAACAGTGCGGGTCTATAAACCCCGGGACCATGACGATTATTATATTTTCGATCTGACCATTCAATTGAATTGCGCCACGGAAGAGCCGGTGTTGCTCCTGGCCTATCGCTATGGCGGACTGGGATGGCGCGCTACGCCGGAATGGAATAAGGACAATAGCGAAGTGCTGACTTCCGAAGGAAAGGCGAGAAAGGAAGCGGACGGATCCAAGGCGAGATGGTGTATCGTGCAGGGAGCGGTAGGCGGTGACTATGCCGGCGCGGCCATGTTATCCTATCCCGGTAATTACAATTATCCCGAGCCTCTGCGGGTATGGCCTGATAACTCGAATGGCCGGGGTGATATGTACGCTAATTTTTCTCCGACGAAGGATATGGACTGGCCCCTGAAACCAGGGCAGAATTATGTGCTCCGCTATCGCTGGCTTGTCTTCAACGGACATCTGAGTAAGGATCGGGCGGAGAGCGCCTGGCAATATTTCTCTGCGCCACCAGGGGTCACCGTTAAAAAATAAGCATTCATCATACCATTAAAAGCAGCCATATGCAAAAGAAAAAAGCAAGCGTCACCAGGAGGGATTTTCTGCAATCCTCCGTTAAAGCCGGATTGGCGATCGGACTTTTCCCCACCATCGTCCCTTCCAGCGTCTTTGGTAAATATGCGCCGAGCAACCGTATCAATATCGGAGCCATCGGAACAGGCCGTATCTCCCGTATTCACGATATGCCCGGCGTATGGAAATACGACCAGGCCAGGATTATGGCCGTTTGCGACCTCGACTCCCAAAGAGTGGAAGCGGCAAAGACCCTTGTTAATGAGTATTACTCGAAGAAGAACGGCCAGCCCTACGATGGCGTAAAGACCTATCATGATCACCAGGAATTGTTGCAGAATAAAGATATTGATGCCGTATTGATCAGTACCCCGGATCACTGGCATTCCCTTGCCGCCATCCATGCGGTGCAGGCGGGAAAAGACGTCTATCTTCAAAAGCCCGCCAGCCTCACGATCGCGGAAGGAAGGACTCTGAGCAATGTGGTACGACGCTCCGGGCGTATCTTTCAGATTGGCAGCCAGCAGCGTTCTTCCTCCCAGTTCCGGTATGCCGCCGAACTGGTGCGCAACGGTCGTATCGGCCAGTTGAAGACCGTATACGTAGGATTGCCGGGAGACCCTTCGGGAGATGAAGAAAAAGAAATGCCCGTGCCTTCCAACCTGAATTACGATGCCTGGCTGGGTTCCACTCCCAATATATGGTACACGGAAAAAAGAGTTCACCCGCAGGTGGGATTCGACCGGCCTGGGTGGCTGCGCTGCGAACAGTTCGGGGCGGGTATGATCACGGGCTGGGGCGCACATCACATCGATTCCGCGCACTGGGGCATGGATACGGAACACACGGGTCCTGTCGAAGTATGGGGGCATGCGGATTTTCCGGCAAAAGGGTTATGGGACGTACATGGTATTTTCAAGACGGAAGCCCTGTATGCCAATGGGGTCAGGATGGTAGTAAGCAATGAATTGCCCAACGGGATAAAATTCGAAGGGACTAAAGGATGGATCTTTGTGACCCGGGGTAGCTACCGCGCTACGGCCAGCGACCCCCTCCCGGACGCCAACGGGGTCAAGCCACTGGAATCCGGCGACCCGGCCGTTATACGGTCCGTGATCGGCCCGAATGAGATTCATCTGATCGAAAGCAACGACCATCATGGGAACTGGCTGGAATCCATCGCTTCCCGCAAGCCGCCGATCACCGATGTGGAAATGGCCCACCGTGCCTGTTCGGCCTGTTTGATCCATCATATTACCATGAAACTAAAAAGAAAAGTATATTGGGACCCGGTAAAGGAACAATTCAATAACGACCCCGAGGCGAACAGCATGCTGTCCCGTCCTCAAAGAGCGCCGTATATCATTAAAGAATAATTATGCAATCGTTAACCCGATCACTCATGGCTGCTGCGTCCGCCTCTTTGTCTCTGGCCTGTCACAACCCCGCAACCCCGGAAAAGAAGACGGAGGATCTGCGGATCGTAACGGTGGATCCCGGACATTTCCACGCGGCGCTGGTGCAGAAATCCATGGTGGAAGGGATCGATTCTGTCGTGCATGTCTATGCACCCGAAGGACCGGATGTAAAACTGCATCTCGATAAGATCCAGGCCTATAATGCCCGGGAAAAGGATCCGACCCATTGGGTGGAAAAAGTATATACGGGTGAAGATTTTTTCGGGAAGATGATCGCCGATAAGGCTGGCAATACCGTGGTGCTTGCCGGTAATAATAAAAAGAAGACGGAATATATTCTCCGGTCGCTGGAAGCAGGCTTTCATGTCCTCGCCGACAAGCCCATGGTGATCGATCATAGCGAATTTGAACGGCTGCAACAGGCTTTTGCAACGGCGGAAAAGAATAAACTGCTGCTGTACGATATCATGACCGAACGATATGAGATCACTTCCATCCTGCAAAGAGAATTCTCAAAGATAACGACCATCTTCGGCACGCTGGAAAAAGGAACGGCGGAAGAGCCCGCCGTCGTAAAAGAAAGTGTTCATCGTCTCTATAAAAATGTCTCGGGCAATGCGCTCACGCGCCCCGCGTGGTTTTTTGACGTAACGCAGCAGGGAGAAAGCATGGTCGATGTCATGACGCACCTGGTAGATCTTGTACAATGGGAATGCTTCCCGGAACAGTCCCTGAATTATAAAGAAGATATCCGGGTGGATTCGGCACGACATTGGGTCACCCCGGTGCTCTTGTCGGAATTCAAGGCGATCACCAAACTGGACAGCTTCCCGGATTATCTGAAAAAGGATGTTTTGCACGATACGATCCTGCAGGTATACCTGAATGGCGAGATCCACTACCGGTTGCGCGGGGTGCATGTAAAGACCTCGGCTACCTGGACCTATAAAGCGCCGGAAGGAGCGGAAGACACGTATTATTCCCTGATGCGCGGCTCAAAGTCCAATCTTGTTATCCGGCAGGGTGCGGAGCAGCAATATAAACCCACCTTGTATATCGAGCCAACTTCCGTAGGGCCGCCGGGCGAATGGGAAGCCGGGCTGATGCTGCGGGTGCAAAGCATGCAGGGGATCTTTCCCGGGCTGGCATTGAAGAGATCGGAGAAAGGTTGGGAAGTCATCGTTCCCCCGACATTCAAAGAGGGGCATGAAGCTCATTTTGCCAGGGTGATGGAAAGGTTCCTGGAGTTTCGGAAGATCGGTAATTTGCCTTCCTGGGAGACACCCAATATGATCGCCAAATATTATACTACGACCCGTGCGCTGGAATTAGCAAAACAACATAAATAGTTCATGATGAAAATAGCTTTTACCCTTTTGTTCCTGTCGGCCCTCAACTTCGCAGTTGCACAACCAGCCGGTGTCCATGCCGCTACGCCAGGAGCAGACACCCTGAAGGAAGGCGTCTATCATTGGATAGACTTGAAATTTAAAAAAGACGCGGGCGGGGGTCGGGCGCAACTCCTCGATGGGAATACAACGGATCTGACTTCCCTGGAGATCCATGTAACGGAACTGGACCCCGGCAAAGCTCCCCATCCGCCGCATACGCATGCCGATATGGAGGAATTGATCGTGGTAAAGGAAGGTGACGATAAAAGATAAGAGCCAGGTGTTGGGACCAGGGGGCGTAGCCCTGGCTTTTCCCGGCGATGAGCATGGGGTAGAAAATGCAGGCGACACCAAAGCGAGCTATTATATCATAAAATACCAATCCAGGGCTGGGCTGCCGGGCGGCCCGGTCGCTGCGGGTAAAGGATCCTATATGGTGGACTGGAAGGACCTGGTAGCGGAAAAGACGGATAGAGGTGAAAGAAGGAATCTCTTCGATAGACCGGGCGCCCTGTTCAGGCGACTGGAACTGCATGCAACGACCCTCAACGCAGGGCAGGTCAGCCACGCCCCGCATGTCCACCGGCAGGAAGAAATTATCCTGTTAAGAAGCGGCGAGGTGCAGATGCAGATCGGGGAGAGTTTTTATAAGGCGGGCCCCGGGGACCTGGTCTTCCTTGCCTCCGGCGTGAAACATGCCCTTAAGAATATGGGTGCCGGGGCCTGCGAATATTTTGCTTTACAGTGGGAATAACAGATCCGGCGATTGCCCGCATTCAGGAAGATCTTCTCCCGATAAGGTTCATTACATTTTCTTTGTAATTGATCCCGATGGGAAGGGTCGTCTTCCCCACTTCAACAGAATTCCCGTAGATGGATTTGATATGTGCCACGGCGATGATATAAGATTTGTGTACCCGGATGAACTGACGGGCCGGTAATAGCTTCTCCAACTCATTCATGGTCTGATGCGTGACAAGACTATAGTCAGGCGTATGGATCCTCAGATAATCTTTCATGCCTTCTATATAGAGGATCTCCGAAAAGCCGACCCGGAAAAATTTGCTGTTGGATCGTATGAAGATATGGTCCGGGGACGATCTTTCCTGCGCTGCGCCCAGGGGCTGGAACAGCCTCCCATCGATGACCTTATGCACGGCCCTGGAAAACCGTTCAAAGGAAATAGGCTTCAGCAGATAGTCGATGACGCTGAACTCATAGCTCTCCAGTGCATATTCTGCATAGGCGGTGGTGAGGATCACCAACGGGGGATCGGGCAGGGACCGTAAGAGGCCGAGGCCGGTCATTCCCGGCAGACGGATATCCAGGAAAAGGAGGTCTATTTCCAGGGTATTCAACGCAACGATGGCTTCGGGAGCCGACCGGTAAATACCCACCAGTTCCAATGGTTCGATCTTCTCCAAATGGCTTTGGATCACCTGCTGTGCGAGCAATTCATCTTCGACTATGATACATTTTATCAAGCGGGTCTGGATTTTAAGATTAAGGATACGGTGAAAGCATTCTTGCTTAAGATAGCGTCGAGGGTATAAGAATCCGGGTATAAAGATTCCAGCCGCTCCCTGGCATTCCTCATTCTCAGGCTGCTCTTCCTGGATTCTTCCTTTTCCGTCTGGATAATATCCAATGCGTAGGCATCCGGGTACAATAATTCCAGCAAGGTCCTGCTGGTGGAAATGCCTTTCCCGTTGATCCTTTTCGCCTGTGTTTCCAGGTCGGCCTGGGTGCTGTTCACTACATTCAGCGTGATCTGCTTATCACCGACCTTTAAGGTGATATAGATAAAAGGTTCCTCAAAGGAGTTTTCCAGGGCATGCTTGAAGCCGTTCTCAATAAAGGATATGAACAGGAAGGGCTCGATGAGGATACCATCTGTCGATCCTTCCACGGTGAAGCGGATATCGGCCTGGTACCGGATCTTTTCAATTTCGATATAGCTTCGGATGAACTCGATCTCTTTATTCAGGGGGATCTTTTCTTCATTACATTCATAAATGAGATAGCGCATGATATCCGCCAGTTTGATCACCACTTCCGGGGTCTTATCCGATTTCTGTAAACTGAGGGAATAAATGCTGTTCAGGGCGTTGAAAAGAAAATGGGGGTTCAACTGGGCGCGGAGGTACCGCAGCTTAAAAAAATTATTATCCCTCTGGGTATTGGAGAGAAGCTCTTTTTCATCCAGCGCCTTCTTTATAAAGAAAATGGCGATCGCCAATGACATATTGATGATCACCCAAAGGGTTTCCCTCACCAGGGTGCCGGGTGTATAGGAAAAGTAGGATCGCTCGGCCGGGGATAAAGGAAATTTCAAAATAAGGGAATAGACGGCAAACAGGAAGGTCTCTATGACGAGGGCACAAAAAAGGCTCATAAAAATAAAGAACACCGTTCGCCTGCGGGTGAAAAGAACGGGCCCCATCGCTTTTGGATACAGGAGATAAGCAGGAAAGACGGCCAGGTTGGCCAGCAGCAGTACCGGCCAGATCCGGATCGACCCCGGGAATACGCTAATGGAATTGACCAGCGGATTGGCCAGGGCCAGGAATACCCAATAAAATACTTCGATCTTATTGGCCCGCTTTCTTATCCTGTCATTATCGTATTCCATTTTTTATTTTAAAACTACCATTTGGGAAAATGGGGAAGAAAAGTTTTCGACCAAATCTGTTCAAACTTCGATGAACCTCATTTTCTTAACCCAGGTTAATGGATGAGGGGTGCTCTTGGGTGTACTTTTACAGTATAAAAAGTAGAAGTTATGAAAAATAGTATATACCACAAAGCCGACACCCGCGGACACGCCGATCACGGCTGGCTGGACAGTCACCAAACCTTTAGTTTTGCCGATTATTATAATTCGGAAAGGATCCATTTTGGCGCCCTCCGGGTGCTGAATGACGATGTAGTGGCCGGTGGCCGGGGCTTCGGATCACACCCGCACGACAATATGGAGATCATCAGCATCCCCCTGGAAGGCGGTCTGGTGCATGAGGATAACCTGGGGAATAAAAAGACCGTCAGCGCGGGAGAAGTGCAGGTCATGAGCACGGGAGAAGGGGTCTTTCACAGTGAATTCAACAGCGATCCGCTGAAACAGGCAAAATTTCTGCAGATCTGGGTTTTCCCCAATAAGCTGAATGTAACTCCAAGGTATGACCAGATAAGGCCCGACCCCGAAAAAAGACAAAATAAATTGCAGCAGATCATTTCTCCCGATCCTCAGGGAGAAGGCACCTGGATCTACCAGGACGCCTGGTTCCACTTAGGCGAATTCGACAAGGAAAACCATGTTTTATACAACCTGAAAAAGGAAGGTAATGGAATATATTTGTTTGTCATTAACGGCTCTTTCACAATTGACGATCAGGTCATGAACAAAAGGGATGGCTTGGGCGTATGGGATGTGAAAGACCTGAAGATCACGGCAAGAGAAGACCAGTCCGAACTCCTGGTCATGGAAGTACCCATGAAGTTCTTAAGCTAGGTTAATGGAAAGGGCGACGGCCCGGCGTAATTTTACATATTATTTCAAATCAATAAAAATTAAATAAAATGGCACAGTCAAAATGGGCATTAGACCCAGCACATTCAGAAGTAACTTTTAAAGTGAAACACCTGATGATCTCTACCGTTACCGGTAAATTCGACAAGTTCGATGTCCAGGTAGAAGCCGGTAAGGAAGATTTTACGGATGGTAAAGTAATTTTTACCGCAGATACCGCCTCGGTGAATACCGGTAATGAACAAAGGGATGGACACCTGAAATCAGGAGATTTCTTCGATGCAGAAAATTTCCCGCAGATAAAATTCGTTTCCCGTTCTTTTAAAAAATCGGATAATAAAGGGGATTATACCCTGGAGGGAGATCTGACCATCAAAGAAACATCCAAACCGATCACGATCCCGGTGGAATATGGCGGTACCGTTCGCGATCCATGGGGTAATACCAAGGCCGCTTTCAGCATTGATATGAAGCTCAATCGTAAGGAATTTGGCCTGGGCTGGAATGCTGCCCTGGAAAGCGGTGGCGTACTGGTGGGAGAGGATATCCGCATCCTGATAGAATTAGAACTGGCTGAACAGGCCCAATAATTTAGCTATGGAACTTCATAGGTTGAAAATATTAGCCCTGGGACGAAATGCCGGGATTATGGAGGTCGTCACCAGGCTGATCAACGCTCATAAGAATTGGGAAGGCTCCTTCGTCCTTACGGAGGAAGAGGCCATCGCCGCCTGCGGCAGTGGGCACTATGACATAGTTCTGTTGGGCGCGGGTATCAGCCTTGAGGAAGAAGGAGGCCTGAAAGCACGCCTGACCGCACTAATTCCTTCCGTCATAGTTTTCCGGCACTATGGCGGAGGCAGCGGCCTGTTGGAGAATGAAATATTGTCCATATTGGAAGAGCATAATATCCGGCTTGCAGAGGCCGGTTGAAAAACAGATCGATCATGAATGATAAAATAGCAGGCATTCACCATATCACGGCTATCGCCAACAATGCCTCGACAAATTATGATTTTTATACCCGGGTGCTGGGTCAGCGGATGGTAAAAAAGACCGTGAATTTTGATGACCCCGGCACTTATCACTTTTATTTCGGGAATGAAACGGGTGAGCCGGGTACCATCCTTACCTTTTTCCCCTGGGAAGGGATCGGCGCCGGGCGGACCGGCACCCGTATGGCCACGGAGATCGGTTACTCCGTGCCTGCCGATAGCCTGGATTTCTGGGCCGACCGATTTAAGGAAGCAAAGATCAGGCAGGGTGGGATATCGGAAAGAATGGGAGAACTCTATCTTCCCTTCCAGGATCCGGACGGATTGAATATCGCCCTGGTCGTTCCAAAAGAGGCCGATCCCCGGACGCCCTGGGAAACGACGGAGGTAAAAGCCGGTGTAGCCACCAGGGGTTTCCATAGCGTTACGCTGACCCTGAAAAATATAAAGGCAACGGCGGAGATCCTGACCGAGGTCTTTGGATACCGGCTGCTGGAACAGGAAGGCAACCGCTACCGGTTCATTACAGACGCCATCCGGACCGCATCGATCGTAGACCTTGTGGAAGCGCCGCAGGAAGCCGCAGGTCATGGAGCGGCAGGCACTAATCACCATGTCGCTTTTCGGGTAGCCGATGAGACCGTACAAATGGCCTACCGGGAAAAGATCCTGAGCCGTGGACTGCAGATCACGCCAAAAATAGATCGTGATTATTTCTTCTCCCTGTATTTCAGGGAGCCGGGTGGGGTTTTATTTGAAATAGCTACGGAGAATCCCGGATTTACGGTGGACGAACCGCTGAACGAATTGGGCGCCCATCTTAAATTGCCCGCTCAGCATGAATCCTTGCGTGCCCGATTGGAAAAAAGTTTACCAAAGTTATAAACAAGCATATGGATCAACTCATCACCGGCATTCACCATGTGACCGCCATTGCCGCCAATGCACAGAAGAATATCGATTTCTACGCGGGTATCCTGGGCCTTCGGCTCGTAAAGAAGACAGTGAATTTCGATGCCCCGGAAGTATATCATTTTTACTATGGGGATGAAGCCGGCCACCCGGGTAGTATCCTCACCTTTTTCCCTTACCAGGGATTGATCGGGGGAAGGCATGGAAAAGGAATGCTGAACACCACTACTTTCTCCCTGTCCACATCCGCCCTTAATTATTGGCTGGAAAGATTTAAGCGTTTTGGCATCTCCGTTAAAAGCCCGCAGGAGCGATTCGGGAACGAGCTGGTGCTGTACCTGGAAGACCCCGATGGGCTCGGGCTGGAGCTGATCTTTACGGACAGGGATGAAAGGGCTGGCTATGCCCATGGCCCCGTCCCGGAAGCCTATGCGATCAAAGGATTCTACAATGTAGAGATCTGGGAAGAAGGATATGAGCGGACGGCAGGACTGTTGACGGAACAACTCGACCATCGCCTGGTCGAAGAAAAAGGCAATCGCTTTCGTTTTGCAGCCGACGATAAGCCGGGGAATTATATTGACATCCTATGCGCCCCCGATAGCTTGAAGGGACTGGCGGGCAGCGGCACCGTACACCATGTCGCGTTCAGCACTCCCGGCAAAGAGACGCAGCTTGAAGTGAGGGAAAAGATCCTGAAAAGAGCAATGAATACCACACCGGTTCTGGACAGGAATTATTTCACGTCCATTTATTTTCGCGAGCCGGGCGGCGTATTGTTTGAAGTCGCGACGGCTGCCCCGGGCTTTGCCGTAGACGAAAGCCCCGAACATTTGGGAGAGGCTTTAAAATTGCCGGGCTGGCTGGAGAAAGATCGGGTAGAATTGGAAGGCAAGCTTCCTCCGGTCATTTTTAAAAAAGAGGATTACAAATAATACTATGCACAGCAAAAAGACCCTTTCGGGGGGAAAGAAATTAAAGGAAGCGGACAAGGTATTGATCATGCTCCATGGCAGGGGAGGGACTGCGGAAGATATCCTGTCTCTCGCATCCGAGCTAAAGGTCGATGGATTTGCCTTGCTGGCGCCACAGGCGACCAACCATACCTGGTACCCTTATTCTTTCCTGGCCCCGCCTGCAGACAACGAGCCGTGGCTGGGTTCTGCCCTGCAACTGCTGAAAGAACTGGTGGATGACCTGCTGGAGCAAGGATTCTCTTCAGAGGATCTTTATTTTCTGGGCTTTTCGCAAGGCGCCTGTCTGACATTGGAATTTATCGCAGGAAATGCGAAGAGATATGGCGGCGCGGCGGCCTTTACGGGAGGTTTGATCGGGGATAGGATCTATCCGGAAAAATACAAGGGCGATCTTGGGGGAACCCCCGTCTTTATCGGCGCCGGCGATCAGGATCCACATGTGCCCCTGGAAAGAGTGCAGGAAAGTACGGCTGTATTAAAGAGAATGCATGCCGTCGTCACGGAAGTCATCTACCCCGGAAGGCCGCATACCATTATTCGGGATGAAATAGAGCAGGTGAATAAATTGTTGTTTACGCTTTCTTAGACATCGTACCTCTTACCTTACTGAGGAATTCCGGGGAGACCCCGATATAACGCGCGATCTGCCGCTGGGGGACGCGTTGCAGGATCTGGGGATATTTCTCGATAAAGGATAAATATCTTTCTTCCGCCGTCTGCGAGACCGCCGCATAGAAGCGTTGTTGAAGAACTCCCAGCGAACGTTGCACGAGAATGCGGAAAAGCTTTTCAAATTTGGGCACTTTTTCAAAGAGCAGGGTCTTGCTCTGGTGGTCAAAATAAAGCAATTCGGAATCTTCGATCGTCTCGACGAACAGCCGGGAAGGGG
>Ga0307516_10002012_pt1 | contig 27733 bp, 34 predicted proteins | sample 19_EM_MG_FD_203310 | JGI IMG/M metagenome (GOLD analysis project Ga0307516, IMG submission 203310) | Populus trichocarpa ectomycorrhiza microbial communities from riparian zone in the Pacific Northwest, United States - 19_EM | ecosystem: Host-associated > Plants > Roots > Unclassified | place...
GGTCCGCCAATTTTCATGAAAAGTGGCAGGATATGATCCCCTAGATGTGCTCTAAATGATGGGATGTATCCCCAATGGAATTAAATAATTTGGGTCATCCTTCAAGGCTGAAAAAGGCCCTATAGAACTCAATGAACACTCTAAACAGATATTTTAGCTCTACGTATACACGCGAGTTGTAACGGCGGTCGCAATGCGAGAAGCAGTTAGAAACCTGTTTGATGTCCTCCGACTAACACGCAGCTGAAGTCGTCGATGAGCCTATGCGCCCCTTACCGCAGGGGTTGCAATTACATGGGGACCACCACGAAAAGGAATTGAAGCAAAGCAACCCCGGTGAATATGTGTGGAGGCGGAGCAATGAAATTGGGCACGGAGGATAATGGATCACGGTACGTCCCCATCAACCGCGCCAGCTTTTAATTTCAGCGGCAAAACGTCAACGAAGGGGATGACAGTGCCAACGCAGGTTCGTTGGACAGGCGGTTCCTCCTCCAGCCTATCTTCGGATAGCTAGTGTCACGTCTGGAACGCTCTTCTTACATTCAATGAGTTATGGGTCCCGTGGATCGTTGTCAACCATATACACTGCATTTGTTGCGCAGCAGATAAAAACATCTCGGCGTCGCCGCACACGGGGGGTTAGGTCGGTAAAGAGCTACCTTCAATCCCCGCTTGGTGGGGAGCGTATGAAATTTGAGTAGACAGATTGATTACGGATGCGTGAAATATGATGACCTGGTGATAAAATTGCTTCGCACAACGGAACCTGGAGATCCCGTGCGCCCGCCCAAATTTCGAATGTTGAACGTTGGACATCGGGCGTTGGAATATAACCGGTTTTTCCAGGTCGGTGCCCGCCGCCGGGATTTTTCCTCGCGTTTGTGTTCTTATTCCCATCATCCCTTGTGATTTGCAGACAGTTAGCCTGCAAATGTAGGGGCCAATCAGGATACGTGCGGGCGAGTCACGGGCGAAAATACAGACCAAACCGATGGGCATTCGTGGCAATCTCACAGACCAATTCCGAGCTCCCGTTTTCCTTCGGCGTTACGGGTCACAATAGCGTTGACGCCAGAACCGTAACCCCCGGCACTGAAATCGTAGCCGTGGTCTGCGTGGACGGTCACCACGGAGGTCCATAGGCTCAACCTAGTGCTATAGCTCCGCGACTCGGATCTGACGCTAACAGACGATACGGCCAGCAACGGTTCCGGCCTCGAGACTTCTCGTACGCACTGTAAGGTTCCGGTTGGCGTCGAATTCTGATGGCGGAGAAGGGAAACGAGGACGCACTTCTGGAGGTCACCCAAAGGCTGCTGCTCGAAGACGACCTTGTCCTTGGTACAACGAGCAGCGGAGTCGTTAGCTTTGATAGCATCTCGGCGGTTTCTAGAGATGGAAGTGAGTTAATACAAGAAGGCTCGGGTGAGATATGCGTACCCGATGATACCGACACTCTTGAGAACAGTGAAGGGGATGGAGGCCCTCGAGCTCAGCAGCCCCTGGGAAAGCCGACGGCCGTGAGCGTTCCGCCAGGACGGAGGTATTCAACCGCCCGGGCGTAACCGGGGGGGGGGACTAGCGGCAGTGACAACTGCGGAGTAAGCAGCTACCTCCGGCAATGCGCTTGATGTCGCCAACGAGGTCCTGTGTCTCTTTGAAGTCGACCCAAGCCTCCGAGTCGGCACCAAGGCTGAAGACGAGACTTTTCTTATTGTCGCCGGAATCTAGTTGCGAGCGATGGCGTAACAAGAAGAGTCAGTCTCATCAGCGGGCCCGGGGAAGGGGAAAATGACCCACCGATAGCGATAACACGAAGACCCCGGCTGGTGATGGGATGTTGTGGAGCAGGGTGCCCGAGTTCCCCACTGGCACCCGGGAGGATGATCCAGTCTGGGAATACTTGATGGCACGGTAGACAGTAATGCACTGTCGCGTGAAGCTGGTCATAGATTAGATAACAGAGGATAGGAGCGATTGGAATATCACGCACGGGACAGAGGATCGAAGTGGCATCAGGACTTGGGAGTGCCTCAGGAATGGTGGTGACATCTGGAAAATCTGATCGGTAATTTTCCTTGGCCGTGCGCGAGACGAAGCCACATACGATTAACCCAAGAGACTTCCGAAGCCAAATCGCCTAAGGGACGAGGGCCACATGTGAGACGGGGTAGATATGTACGACGTATTCAGGAAAGGTTCGGTCGACGCTGAAGCCGCTATTCTTGGCGCTGACGAAATCTGGAAAAGGACGGAAGCGATTTGAACCTTTGGGGAGAAACTCGAACCCGAGTTCCTCAAAACATGCTCGAGCTTCTGGAGGTGGACCGAAGTGGACCTGGCGTCCGTGATCGTGGACCATGAGCTGGTCTAAAGGATCGTAGATACCCTCTCCGGGTTGGTGGAGGGAGACGAAAGTGATCCGACCAAGAACGTCGGTCAGACCTTTGACGAAATCCAACGGAGTGCTCACGTCGAGCCCACGCGTCGAGTTGTCCCACGATTGAACGCGAGCCCGGGTGGTCATCGTCTCGGCGATGGAGACTCGTTTCCGCTGGTAACCACCGACGCCACGAATGAACTCGTCGCCGACGAGTGTGGATTTGGTGTGCGAGATGTTGAGCATCCGTAGCAGGAGATCTTGGACATCGACGCTGGATCCCACTTTGGGAACACCAGGTAAGCGACCTCGGGATCCTGGAGCTTTGGTTGAGAGGGGAAAGTCGAGGGTTTATCCGACCGTTGGCATGGAGGTGTGGGTATCATCTGTCGGGAATGTGAACACTCGTACCGTATGTCACCAGGTGCCTTATTCCTCACCCTCTTGGTTGTGTACAACCCCGCCACCATAGTGCTCGAGCATTTCCGAATGCGAGGGTACACGCATACCGGACGTCACCCGCTATGCTGGCATACGTTCCACGTTTGTTGGCGATGACCTTGAGGAAGGTGATACATCCAGATCCATGTGCACCGAGCACTAGAACCCGGAATGCCGGGGTTCCTGCAGAGATAATTAGAATCCGACCAAAACGCTCTCAATGCGGGAGGCGCACCTGGGAAAGATATTCCGAAGAGGTGGTGATTCTGTCAGTTTCTTCGGGAGAGAACTGGACGGAGCGCGTTTTGCAGGAGGACGAAAGGGAAAGTGACGAGTTCAGTGATTGCATCGGGAACGTGGGCCTGAACGGACCGACCTGAATACGTGGGCACGTACGTCTGGCGGTCGTGGATGGTGAGATAACGATCGTATGAAGCCCTCCACCCAATGACGAACCTTGTTATCCCCACCGCCGATACCTGAGACCTCGAGGTCCTCTCACATCACCCCAACCTGCTCGTGTTTGATTCCAGCAGCTGAGGTCGTGTCGTTTGACGACGTCAGGTACTCTCGAAGGTCAAAGACCTCCTGACGATCCCCATCGTGCCCCCTTTCCAAGCCAGCAGGGCTCTAATCTCGAAAGGTGGCATCGCAGGGAACCTTCTGCGTCTCAAGATGTCGCGGTCATGCCAAAGCGTTGAGGTATTTGATATGGGCGTGTCCGTCACGGACGAAGAAAGTGGGAAGGAAGGGCAAAGGTGGGGAGCGGATGAGTTTTTGCATCCAGTTGAGGAAGTTGAGGCGACCGTCTGGCCCAGCGGGTGGTGGGAGTCGTCCTTCGACGTGGTGGGGACGGGTTGTTGACTTCGGGTTGACCACGGAGGTCCCGGTGGAACGGGAGATGGTGGGTGATGTATACGAGAGCGCTCTCGGAGCGCCGACATGGGAAAATGGCGGTTTGCCCATACTGAATCGATCCGCCAAAATCGATTCCAACTTTATAATAAATAAGCCTCCGAGATAACAGCTGGAACCCCACACAACGGGTTTCGCAAAATTCGGAATCCTGGCGCCACCGCCTGGTGGGTACCCCCTCTTGAGTCGCCCCCCCGCCCGTCAACGGACTTGTGGGGTTTGGCGCTTCCCCACTCCATCGAACCAAATCAAACATTGGCGAACAAGCTGGTCCGTTCACCGACGGCTGGGCGATTGGCGCTACATGCCGAGACGGCGATCGTCAGTGATATACGCGGTCTGCCTGAGGAGACTAGGTGATTGTAGGGGCCTGGTGGAAGCTCATCATAAAAGTACATTCAATCCATACGATGTCATCGGACGATTGTCAGACTTTAGAAGCAGCGTAAATACACGACAGATACCGACCGAGCGCAATGAACTAGGGCGAGAGAAACAAAAGATACGCATAGCCGATCGTTTTTTTCGATAGTCAGAGAATGTGGGGGAACTAGTGGAGCTTCCAGTACGATGTAATGCACCAGAACAGGAGGATGTGGTTGGGCAGGTCGTTGACGTCGTCGCGGGAGGTGCACCAGGAAATGAAGGACTCCACGCTCGGCCAATCGACCCCGACTTGCTCAGCGACGAAAGCCCGCAACGAGGGCGGTGATTTGGCCCAGAACGCATAGAGAGCGGGACGGATGATGTGCGGGTGGGCGCATCTCGCATGGTCATGCCATCTTGCCCCGGGGGCGTTGGTCCTGGACGACTGTTGGCCAAGTCAGCGCAGCGCCACGGGGAGGACAGACGAAGACGCTCACCGTAGGCAGCAGGCAGCTGAAACACAGATACCCATCCTCGAACGTCAACCCGGCCTTGAAACGTTTCCAGGCGTCGTCCCCTTTGTGACCGAGGGGGAATTGGCATCCTTCCCCAGCCCGGTGGCTGTTATCCCTTATCCCGAGGATGGTGAAGCAGGTCGCGCAGTCTTGATCACAGCGGTCACGCGACAACGATTCCAAGCGTCTCCTGACCTGCTCGACGAGATCGACCGCGACGTCTTCACGAACAGTCGACCTGAAGGCGACGTCGAGGTAATCGGAGCTGGACTCCTGCTGAAGGTCCGGATTGTTGCCCCTCCCGGCCCTAACCTTCTCCGAGTGGATCACTTGCTCCATATCGACGACCAACGGAGGCCTGGTGAGCCCGACCCTCACCTTCTTGTCCGGTAGCCCGCTGGTGCCCATCGTCAGGGTCGTCAAGCGTGCACGCGCGAGAGAGAGAACTCACGGGGTTTCGTCTGGTTCCCGCTTGCGTTTTCGCCGCTGAGGTGCACCACTGGTTGGACTGGAGGTGTGAGTTCACGTCGGGACGTCAAACGTGGGAAATAATTACCTCTTCCGAACGGCGGTCTCCCCGAGAACTCCGGGCTGTGAGGCAGGGCTGGAAACGGCGCTGGTCAATCGAAGCAACGACCCCGAAGTAAAAAAATGGGACCCACAGGGAGACCATCAACCCGGAGGATCCGGGGGGGAGGGGTTTGAAGGAGGACGTCGTCGGGGAAAGCCGAGGAGGAGCAGGGAGCGGTCCTGACGCGGTCAGCTCGGGATTCTCAAAGAATCCGACACCGTGCTCGGGGCGGGGTTCGCGAGAGAGGAGAGCGTTCCTGCAGTGGTCACAGAGGTTGGCGTTCTTCAGGAGGATGCACGACGTCGGTTTTTGATCGAGAACCTGGGCGATCAGAGTCCTCCTGCAACCCGACTGCTGGACGAGCCATTGACGGAGGGTGTCTTCCGTGTACCTGAGCTTTTTGGGAGTTCTGTCCAACTCGCTCCTCCAGGTGACCACGTAGGAGGTTGCTGGCTTTCCGTCTCGGGCTGCACGGCCGGTCTCTTGTGCAAAGTCGACGGTGGACCAGGGATTGTCGAAGTGCCAAGTGTTTCGTATGTGGGCGATGTGGACCCCCGCACCGAGAAGTGAGGTCGCCGCGATGAGGTCCTGGTCGTCTTCCTCCACGAACCGGTCGTATATGTCCCTTATCTCGCTCGAGGTGCGTTCATCACGATGGAAGGCCGGGCAGTCCAAGAGAGCCGCGATTCTCTCCGTCGTTTCGTGGCTCCTGCAGAAAATCAACCCTTTGTCACCCCGACGGTAGAAGGCTCGAGCCGCCGCGACACTATCCACAAGCCACCTCTCTGCAGGCTCCATGGAGTCGAAAGTGAAAACATTGTAGGATATCTCCGGTCGTGGGGTGGGGGCTCGAATGACCAGACAACGTTCGACCCCCACCATCCGGACGACCTCACGCTCGAGGTCTAGAGGGCACGTAGCGGTCATCATGACGAGTTGGACGCCTGGAAACCGAAGGTCAGTCCCACGAGGAGCACTGGCGGAAAAGTCACTCACCCAGTTCGATGAGGCGACGGTGGGACGAAAAGCAGCTGCGGAAGTCATCCTGCGTCTTACCCATGTGGACCTCGTCGTAAACAAGCCGGAGGAGGATCCCCCTCAGCTTCAGGTTGCCAGCCCACTTCAAGAAAGATCGCTTCGCGGCGTTCTCGGGGGATACCATGACGACCGTCGTCTCAAGCTGGGTTGCTTCGGTCCACTCAGACCACCTGATTCCCAGCTTGTTGCAACGACGCGAAAAGTCAACCCTGAGGGCCGAAAGGGGGACCAGGACAATTGTGACCTTGTGTGGCGACTCCATTGCGGGGATCAAAACCGTGGACGTTTTCCCCGCCCCGGTGGGGATGATGATGAGGACGTGATTGGACCCACCGAGAACGGCCTCCAGGGCTTGAGCCTGTTCTGGGAGGGTGAATTGGGCCTTCTGGTCACCCATGAATGCCCGAAGCTTCGCCAGGTTCGAGGGGTGAGGGCAGATTGTCAGCTCGTTGTGCGGTGGGGGGTCGTTGGGGGCGGGGGGGGTCGAAATGTCAGGTTTCAGCAGGACAGCGGTGCGCTGGACGGTTGAGGGGATGGCCTTCTGGATCGTCCTCACCTCCTCCATCGTCTCGGACGTCCGCTTGTATAGGTCACCTGCCTGCCTAACCAAGGATTCCAAGGAGTCGTGGGAACCGGGTTCGGGCACCGGGAGTTTTTGGATGCCTGTGAACCCACTAGGGTGAGCGTGGGGTGGTTGAAGGAACCGGACGTGGGGACTTACCGGTCAGATCTTGCCAGAACTGCGAGGATTGGAGGTGTGCCTGGATCACTTGGATTGCCACGCCGTTGGGGTAGTTTCTGGTCCGATTGTAGTGTCGGAGGCCCGTCTTGGCGGTTTGGCCCCTTTGAGCGAAGTGGGCGGGCTCTGCTGACTCCTGAACGGCCCCTTCGCAGAAGGTCTGGACGAAGTTGGATTCGATTTGGCGCCAGTCATGCAGGCCGATCTCATACCCGAGGTGGTTCATCGTCGATGCCCGCAACATGTCGGAAAAATCTTGAGACTCCAGAGGCTTATAGAACCCGGGGAACACGAGGTAGCGCAGGCGGTGCGCCAGTTCGTCCATGCCAAGCACCCGGGCAATCAACACCCGCAACGGTCTGTAGAGCAGCCACTCCCGAAGGAGGTAGGGAACGAGGGCGTTCGGAGGGAACCGGAACATGACCTTCAGTTCCTCTGTCTGTGGGTCCGTCAGCTCAGTGATCGTCGTGTACGAGGGCGTGTTCCGTACCTGGTGGGTGGTCTTGTTGTACCCACCAACAAGGCAGACCATCCCCTGAATGATCTTCACGTTCCTGATGTCTCCCCCAGGAGAGTTCCGGAGATGTAGAGCGGCAACCTCTGGACCCCGAGGGGGGGGGCCACAGGAGATGTGGCCGGAAGCGAACAGCAGGGCGTCGAGCTGGGCGAAGCGCAGCATAAGGTCGGTGCACGCGGCTGGGTTGTAGCTGAATCTGCCGTCACCGGTGTCGATCAAGTACCGACCCCGGAAACGCTCGTGGGTCAGGAAAACATCGATGACGCGGTCCCCGCAGCCAACAAAACCGTTCCTGGGGATGTCCCCAAAGAAGAAGTCGATCAACGTGTTGTTAGGTTCATCGCTCAACATGACAGAGAGATCGAGCTGGAAACTGGGGTGGGTGTCACAGAGTCCGAGCGTGATCTCGCGCTCGAGCTCGGCGATTTCATCCGACAGACTCCTGAACATGCCACCGATTTCGTCCAAGCGAACGGCCGTGTCGTGTATGATGGCTGTTTGTCCAACAATGTTGACGGTTGGCTGCAACGTCTGAGCATCCACGAGCTTTTTCAGGAGGTTTCGGGTAGAGTACAGAAGAGAGAGCGGATAGTCGGAGCCAAGCATGAGATACTTCTTAAAATCTTCGTAAACGCTGGGAAACGGTCAGCTCACGCACGGTCGAAGGTTGGAAGGGCGTGGGCTCCACTTACGAGTGGAAACCACGTTTCTCGCGATCCATTATGGACTTGATCATAAACAGCATGGATCCACGGCCGAAGAAGACTTCTCTCGAGATGATCTGGGTGATGTTGTTACACAGTTGGATGCTCCCATCGTGGCGGAAGGAGTAGAGTATGAGGAACCGATAAGCCAGGAGGGCTTGCGGTGGCCGGTTGGCCAGGTATTCGGTGAAGACCGAGTAGAGCAAGTCTTGGAGGGGCGACTGTTCCGAGCCATCGCGCCTCAGGAGGTGATCCAGGAACCGCTTGGCAAGCGCCTTCTGCTCGTCCGTGGTTTCCACGTGGAGCTCACCGAGCTCATCCCTGCATGCGCCGACGACGAATGTGACGAGGTCGGTGCCGCAATCTCCGTATATTCGCTGGGTGCTCTTCTCCCGGAGGGGTTTGAACACATCCGTTGTCCACATTTCTCTGTTGGTTTCATCAGTGGTCTCGAGCGGAATGGGTCGAGGAATAAATACCAACCCGGTGTAGCTGCCCATGGCAACCCTTGCTGAATGGGTCGTGCTAACCCGCAACACCTCTGCGACCCTGGCAATATACCTGTTGATGGCGCCAGAGACTAACAACCTGAGGGGCTTGTTGACCTCCCTGACGGCGAACCGGATTTGTGCACCCGTGAGGTTGTCGAGGGCCGAAATCCAGTCTTGTGTGGCCAAAAAGTGGTGAGCGTCACGTGGGTTCAAGGGGAGTGTGATGGGGACGTTCGCAGGGCGGGGGTCTGGGAAGGCGGCCTTGATGGCCTGGACGAGGTCAACAGGCTGCTCTTCACGCTGTCGGGTAGGCACGGTGACACCAAAGAACCCTCCGTGGTGTTGATGGGGAAAGAACGCCTGGCCGACACCCCCGACAATCGTGAACTGGTCGCAAGAGTGGGCGCCCAAGAAGCTACGCTCGTGCTCCATCGCACGGTTGCACCCCGTGCAGCGCACCAAACCTTCCTTGAGTTCGAGACAGGGAATGGCACGCCTCAGAGGGGGCCGCATGCGCACGAGGTCTGCCTTTGGAGTGAGGGAAAACCTTTTCTTGAGCGACTCACAGTAATCTTTGGTGATGCGAATGTGGGGGTGACAATCGTGCATGTGAGAGTGGATTTCCTTTGGATCGACAACTGTCTTGCATCCGATGCAGATGAGGATGTGGAGTGAACGGTGGACGATGAACCCGTAGTGAGACATATCTCCATCTTGAACGATGTCGTCATCCCAGGGGATCGAGACCTCAACTGGCCCCTTTCGTTGGCCGCTGCTGGAAGCCTGAGTGGCATTTTGGTGGTCTCCACGTTTGTCGCAAGACCCACTGACGGATGCGGTGGTGGCCTCAACGACGGCTGTGGGGGTCGGGTCTGAAACATCGTCGGCGTATTCGAGACCAGACCCGGCGTCTGAGGGCTCTCGCTCGCGCTCGTGGCACTCTCTTTCATCCCGCTCCTCCAGTCGCTTTTCGATGAACCTTTCCAAGCGCTCGTTAGCTGCTTTAGGTTGTTTGGGAGACGGTCGTTCATCGTCGTTCACGAAGTCGACCGGCTCTTTCGGAGACCCGGTGTCGGTGAGAAGACGTGGGTAGCGATCGAGGACGCGTTTGCTGGCTTCAAAGAGTCGTGCTGGTGGAGGCGAGAAGCAGCGAGACGGTGATAGAGAGAAGGAGGGGGGGGGAGGGCCTGTCGATGCGATGGGCAGGGAGGACGCTGAGGATGGATTACCTTGTCCACGGGGACAGCCAGAAGCGACGTGATTCTATGGCTGAAGTGAGCCGTGATCAACGTAGACGTCAACAAGGGACTTACGATGAAGGTGTCCCTGGTTGGGCTTGCGAAACGGCACCTGGGGCAGTAGAAACAGCTGTCTTGGTGCTGGTAGAGGACAAGGCGCTGGCCATCGGGAAAACGGACGCGGAGAACATCGGGGTGGATGCTACGAAGGTGTTTTGGGAGGTTGTCCTGCAGAGAACCACACTCGGGGCATTTTCTGTGTGCAAGCTTGGTAAACAGAAGCGAGGAGGCGGGGAAGCCAGAGCTCACCGGGTGGGTGGGGAACTCCCACTGGCGACGGACAGAGAAAGCGGGGGCATGGATGAAGACGATAGCGGAAAGTACAGTTACTGAAGAGAAAACGAGATGTGAAAGGAGGGGGAGGCAGGGGAGAACAAAGATGGCAACGTTCGACAAGAAAGGAGGAAGAGGGAACTTGCGAGCCCTATGAAGATAAGGTGGAAGAGACAAGTGGAAACCGTTCAGTACGAAGAGAGAGAGAGAGAGAAATGGGCTTTTTGGGACTTGGGAGGGCGGGGTGAAAGAAATGGATGGAGACGTTGGAAACGAAAGGGGGACGGGGGTTGGTTGCGAGCTACAAGGACGAGGTGGAAGAGATGGGCGCAAACTGTTCGATACAGAGAGAGAGAGAGAGGCGAGTTTTGGATGGTGAGGTGAAAGAAACGGCCGGAGACCGCACGATATGGGTTTTGCGAGACTTGCGAAGGCGAAGTGGAAGAAACGGACGGAAACTGTTCGATATGAAGAGAGAGAGAGAAGCGAGTTTTGTGATGGTTGCGAGCGTAAGGTGGAAGAAATAGACGTGAACCGTTCGATGAAAAGAGGAGCGGGTTTTGCGAGGGTGAGGTGGTGGAAGAAACGGACGTGAGATGTTCGACAAGAAAGGAGGAGGGGGATTCGTGGGCCCTCACCTGCGGAAGCCCTGCTGTGGATCCACGTCACGCGAGTGTTTAATTTTGGAACAAAAACAAAGACACCTTGACAAGATACTGGGGGGACTAGAAGCCAGGTTCAAGGGGTGAACCAGAACCAGAACCAGAACCAGAACCAGAACCAGAACCAGAACCAGAAGCTCGACTAGAACGTTCCAGGCAAAGTGTTGGCGTTGGCCAATCATCTTTCAGCGAACCCGCCACGCCTGCATGGCGACACTGGCCCGTTTACCTGGAACCAACATCTGGGAGGACCACCCTGATGGTAGCCATGCCCCGACACATCACCGTGGACGACGACGGAAGGCGGGATGGCGCGTGGGCGGGGGTGGGAGGCGGGAAGTGATCGGCGCCAAACATGAAACGATTGGCGCCTTGTTTACGGTTGTTTGTCCTGTTTGATCCATGGGCGGCATATATTTCTCCTTCATCGCAGGCGGTAGTTCTCAAAACAACATCGTGGATGGCGGAACTCATGCACGAGACATTACAATCGGACTCTACAAACCCTGTATGCATGCGCAAACGGGGTGGATGCCATCGGAACGGCGACGCGGGCGGGACCGTGGGTATCACACCCTATAATTTAGACTCGGTTTAGACTCGGTTTAGACCGTCCGCTTGACACAAGCCTAACACGCCTTCTGGTGCCAATCCCGTAGGCTAACTCCCCTTGGGCAACCGCCGGTCGGGGACAAAACTTTATTTTCACGTTTCCCAAGATTTTCCCCAGTTTTCTGCCCACAAACAGACACAATTGCAGATGAATTATCAGGAGGCGTATGCTCAGATTCATCCCTCGAGACTTGGAAGAACCGGAGAAAACGCCCAAAACTACCCACGGTAAAATGCAGGTTGCGATTGGTGCAAGGCGGGGGAAGTTATTTACCTTCAAAGCCCAAATGAGCGTTTGTGCCCCGAACGTGACGAATGTTGGCTGGAGTGTAACGCTCAGTCACGCGGATCAACTGGCGTCGCACCGCATCGGATCAACCAGCCACTGGTCCTTCAATGTCGGGGCACAATCGCTACCAAGTCTTTGTGACCGGACTCTACCGATTTTTTTGAGTACAGATAACACCACTTTGGGCCAGTACCCGCGACGGAGTGACTGCAATCGCAGCGCTATGAGGCGGCGGCGGCGAACGAAGATAAGGTACAGAGATGCTGCGTGTCACAAACCGTGGCCAAGAAGGACCCAGACCGCCTACAGAATCTTTCAGAGCCTTCTCGAATGTGAAGGGGTGCTATGTCAGGTCGAACACGTCCCATACGTCGACATCCACCTGGGTGGGTGGAATTATCACAAGACGGTCTCCAAGGGCGAGGACGGACCGCTCAAAGGTCCCTGGTGCTCCGAGAATGAGCGGTACGCGGACGTCTTCCAGGTGCGTTGGATCACAAACCTTCCCGCGAACCAACCTACTACCGCATGATCCATAGGAACGCACGGAAACCTGCACTCACGAATACTTCAAAAACAGAGAGTCACACGCGCAGGAAAGGGTGGGAAGCACCCATCGTGGAGGGATTGGCTAAGTTGACCGTGGGGAGACCCAGCAGCGTCTTCGTTGGACCGGGTGTTTGTACCATCGCCGGTGCGTCGGACTGTGTCGGACGAAATATAATACCGCGTGCGGCATCCTTTCTTTGGACGAGCAGCAGACCCCTGAATGGAGCTGAGCCTCACAACTCACACGGCAAACCCTTCCCCCCAACCCAACCCTCTGAGCAATGAAAGTGACCAAGAAAGCAGGGACTCAACGCCCTCTCGGCAGGTTTGTGAACCATCACCTTTCAGAGGTTCTCCTGACCCACAAACAAGGGTTCTGTGCGCAACCTGCAACGTCTCAACCACCGACGTCTCGACCCACTGGTCTGAGTTCCACGCTGGTTCGATCTCCGCAACGGTCGCCGGGGGCCGGACGGTCAGGCTGGAGAGGATGTCGACGGGGTTCTTTCGGTGCCCCTTGTGCACGAATGACCAAATCAAGGACGCTCGGTCGGTTAAGGTAAGCCGCTCCCATCCGTTTTCCGCCTCTGACCTCTAATAATCTCACATCAAGGCCCACGTCGAGAGTTGCACCGCCTGGAAGGAGCCGTCGAACGCTATGACGCCCCCCTCAACCAACGTGCCAACCGAGAATGTTCACGATCGCCCCCCCCAGCATCCTAACCACGCAGAGCCCCGGACGGTCCCATCCACACAGCGGGAGATATCCTCGCCGTTGACAGTGGGGACCATCACCTCGGAAGACGAAGTCGAGCACTATCTCCTGGATGGAGGATATGAGGATGAAGCGATTTGAGTCTTTTGCGGACTGCACACTACCGAACTGTATGGCGATTGCCGGCGTGGGCGCTGGCACGCCACGAAAAGAGGCGGGTTTATTGGTTATAGCACCCCCCATGGCCATAAGCCGCATGTATGCTACACGCGAACCATCCAGCATTCCGACAGGTCGGTAAAAGGGTGATGTCTCCCAGCGAGTAAACGGGCGCGAGGACCACACCGGATTATTATAAGACATGCAGAGTAGCGGGAGGGTCGACATTGTCACCCAGGGAATATTATACAATTCGTCGAACGTAGGCTCTGGTCGGGTCCGACCACCCGTGTAGCCCAACCCGTTCCATCAGAGAAACACATCAATCCCACGGTCGAGGTGAATGCAGAGGCAACACTCACGAAGGCCAAGTGAGTCAACGCGCTGTCCAAGTCCTCGTTGAGATTCTTCGCACCGGTGTAGGATTCGGTAGAATGACGACATGGGGGGGTTGGATTCTTTGTGAATTCCTACGAGAGTGGGTGAATTACAAACGGGAAAATCCGATCGTCGAATCAACAGAGTGCTGTCCCCGTGTGTAACACACACGCGGATGTGGAAAGAACGTACCGGGGATGCACGTTTCCCACCCACGAACAGAGAAGGCCATCAGCAAAACATGTACAGGAATCACTTTGCTCTTCTTTCGAGCGCTTTCTCGCTTCGGGTAAGATTTCGGGTCCATTGCCAGCAAGTAGATTCTATTGGGCACAGGCCATGGACCGTACGTGATGAAACTGTTGTGGAGGTGGGTTGGTGTAGTGAATTTGCTCGGCGGAGGCGATGGGTGTAAAAGATATGGGGTAAATCATGCGAGCGTTACTGTAGAATAAATCCCGACATCGCTCTTTGGTTCGTCGAAGGGCACGTTCCGGTGGAGGAGCTATGATCCTTGGTCATCCCCGCTCTCCCCCGCTGTGGATTCGCCAGAAAAGGGTGGTCAACATCGGTTGGAGCTGTGCGGCGGAGAACGACCGTCAATATGCCTCGTCCATCTGTACACAGGGTAACCCGACTTGCTACCCATTCCGACCCGCCATCTGCACCGTTTACAGAATGCTCCACGTGGTTCCAGCTCACCACAGTCCAGTCGTTCTTGCAGGTATTGAATTCCTTGTCCCTCTGTTTGTCGGACCGTTCCGGACGTCGATTCTGCAACGGATTCGTCAGTGGTGTCTGCCGGGGATGCTGGGCGCCTGTAGGAGTGAGTAAGGAGCGGCGAAGAACAGCGGGACAATGGACGTACTTGGACCCATTGAGGGTGTTTGAATAACGAGGCCCGGTTAGGAGGCTCGAGTCGGTGTGGGGGGGTGCTGCTTTCTGGGTATTCCCTTTGTTTGTTTTTGCAGGTGTTGGCGGGGGTTATATTCCGCATTCCTTGCGTGCAGCATGATGGCCCATAAGTCAATTCAGTAATCCGGCCAGGTTCACAGTGGCGACGACGTTTTGGAGGGTCGGAACGATGATGTGTTACTGCTCGAGGGTGAGAGGGGCAGGAGTGGCTGGCACAATGGTGGGTCCAGTAACGGCGTCGGTAGTGGATTGGGCGGGGGATTGAGAGGGTGTCGTTGACGTCGAGGGTCCAGGGGAGGGATAATGAACGCCCAAGACCTCATTGACAGACGCTGGCTGCTGAAATGGCACAGCCGTACCATGTGGAGACGTGCACAAGAGTAATGGCCCAAAGGAGGCTACCGGCAAAGGATGGAGACCCGCACTTTCTGCAAAGAGTGGAAGCGAGAGACACGTAGGTTCAAGTGCTCTGATCAGAACAGCAACCATATGACGACTGACCTGAACCCCAATTTTATTCGTGAGTGTATACGACACCGCGGGCAGCTGAGAAGCAGAAATGGAACACCGGCGAGTTCATGCTATCGGAGGGGTGAGGAAGTTATTACGCCAATTGAACGTCTCACGCTTGAATCAGTCCGACGGTGGCACCGGGATTATACTTCCCCGCATCATACCGTGATCATGCCTCCGCTGGAGCCACTACATCCTCAAGGTCCAGGTCCAGGGGCAGCGGTTTGTTTGAATGGTCAGTGCACACTTTTTGACTTCCCATTCCATGCACCGCGTTGACCTTCCAGGCCTCAGGCCTCAGGTTTCGCAACACTCAACACCAGTGGTCCACCGCCTCACCCCTCCGACAGCGCGTACCACTGGCACACCCACCACTCCCTCCACTCGGACCCAGGGAACCCTTCACGTCCTATTTGGATCCTTCCATCCGGCCAGGGAAGGGTCCACATCGTGCTGAGGCCCGTCTGAACGCCAGACAAGGTGCCACTACATCAGGGTTCAGGTCGGTCGTTGTATGGATCAGAGCGCTCGAACTTACACGTTTCTCGTTTCCGCTCCTTGCAGAAAGTGTGAGTCTCGCAGCCGATGTCAGTCAACAAGGTCTCAAGCATTCATCACCCCTCCCCGGGCCCTCAACGTCCACGGCACCCTCTCAAACCCCCGCCCATTCCACTATTAGCACTATTACTGGACCATCACTCAAACAATCGTACCCGCCACTCCGAGTCCCGCTCCTCTAACTCTCGACCAGCAACGCTTCACTGCCGTGGGGGGCATCGTTCCAACTTAAGCACCATAGCCCCAGACACAAGGAATGTGGAATGCAACCCCAAGGTCCGTGGCGTATTTTGATCGCAGTGCACAAACCGTTCCAATGTTCGTCCACCTCAACAGTGTTTCACCGCCACCATCCTGAGGATCCGTGATCCCAAGACGACGCCGCTGATTTTCGCGTCGGGAAAGATGGTCGTTACGGTCGCAAAGTCGGAGGACGACTCAAGGCTGGTGTTGCGCAAGTACGTTCATATCATTCGATCGCGCTTGGATTCTGCCCAAAGTTCTCCGAGTTTGAAACTAACATTGTTCGTGGTCGCAACGTCAAGCTCCCCATTCGTTCGCCCGCTTCGGTCCGGTTGCAACACCACCTTGGCTGCAACCCCCCGCCCCCATTCTTTCCCCCAACCCTCTTGCCCCACTCCTCAGCAGTTATCTAGGAATTCACTCGGCTTCTCCGCTTGCTCGCCCCTTATCTATCTTATTATCACACTTTGCATATCACGAGACGATTCTCAAATCAAAACCCGGCCAATCTATGTACCTGAGCACCACAGCGGGACAGCAAAACAAACCTAATCACGCACTGTTCGGATGCGTCACAAGCAGCGCCCACGGCGATCCGACGGTTTTGCTGATGAAGTTGTCCGGTAGCAACGTTGATCAACCCATCCCACGCTGGACTCGACCGTGCACGCAGGCATTGCCAACGTAAGTGCGTGCATCGGTGAGAAACCGAGCAAAAGGTGGTGTCCGGGTCAAGCAAATTTATCTGCCAATCCCTGATAAGGCTCAAGCGTGGCGGTACACCTAGCGGCAGCGGCCAGCGACCATGGAAGCCAGTCGTACTGAGTTGGTGGGACAAGAGAGTGTGGCTTCAGTAACCGCGTGCCACGAATCGGACTTTGCTTTATATACATGCTCTTGGGCGTATCTACCACCGTTGCAGGAGTCCACCCCTTGCGTCGCCTCTGACCTCCCTATCCCTTGGCCTCTCACCAGCTGTTTTTGTGCTCAACAGAGGGCGCGTTTTTGTCCTTTGAACGCCGTTTACCTCTGCACCGGCGGTCCACGTATCGTACCCGTCACTCCATACACCCATCCGTCAAACAACCCCAACGGTTCCATTCTGCGTGGAGTTCCTTGGATCAGCACATGCGCCGGCGAGAGAGCAGCCCGATAGCGATTGCATCAGAAAACATGTCGGTCCCTTGTTTGTCGATTATTCAACGCTTATGGCCACTTATGGCCACTTGACATTTAATAAGACGACCCTGTCTCCTGATGCGAGGATGTCGGAGAGAGCACACTGACCTCAGGGTTCTTCGTCAAGCGGGTTGACCCCTTCGTCCTTTGCAAGCTCCGCCACAAGAGACGCTATCGTGGGTGAGGAACGGATAACCTCCGTAGCAACGGGCTCGTCTGCAGCAGCAGGAAAGACGGTGACCTCCGTCGAGAAGACCACCTCCCTCCTCGGCTCGGGAGGGAGTATTTGAGACAGGGACGGTGGGCTCGGTGAACCCATGCCTGAGTTCCGAGTGGGTCTGACCAGATGGTGGGTTGGTTTTGGAGCCAGGATCTCATCCTGGGCACTTGCTAAACGTGCTCGGCGTGTGCTGCAGGCTCGGAGGTGATCCTGGACGCACGGCTCAGACCCCGACTGGAGCAAGCAGAACGACTCACCTCCATCGCTCGAGCACTGGCCAGCTTCATCTTGCCCTCCCGTTTTGTTCTGTCAACACACCACGGACAACGGAAGAGCCCATCCGACCGGTTCACGGTCAGCAGCTCTCCCCCACACAGCTCGACGATGACTTGGTTCACATGCTTGTGATCTAGGTGGCTCTCCAGGTTTGTTGTGTTGGCGCCGCAGTGCACGCAGGTGGTGCTGTAAAGCACATTAGGCTTGGTGTGGATAGTGGAGAATACTGTGCAGGTACCGGCTCGCGTCTCGTGCCTCCCTGGCGATTTTCCGCGCTTTTTTGGACTTTTTCCCCCCCGGCATTTCAACAGCTCTGCGAGGATCTGATGGTGGAGGTTTGGATGGTCAGCACAGTGCCGATCGCCGCCGTCAGGAAAAGGGGAACCCTCATGACGCAGAACGAGGTTTATTGGGGGCTTGTGAACCCTCGATAACTTGCCTCACACGTCGTGGACCTGACAAAGGTTTTACAACAGCAGTGTCATCTATGGCGTGTACACCGTAGGCCTTTCGTCCCGCCTGCTACCAGGGTTCGCTGGCACGTGTGTCAAGATCCGAGTCGGTGGTTCTGAATCTTTACACCTTCCGTCCGCCGTGGTTGATGATGTACTGACGTACTTCCACCCCTGTGTGCACTGGTCAGTACATAGGCATACGGTCGTGTCCGCTGTGTCGTGGGGTTGCTTCCCCTGAAGTGTGAACCGGTATCTCCGGGGAAGCGCCAGCAAAGAGGCAAAATTTCGTCCTTCGTGAATTTGAAAAGACCTGTGTATTTCGATTTTCTTAAAAATCGTGTGCTCGCCCCAGGGGAGGTCTGGTTGCATGAACTTTGGGCGCTTCTGGATCCTGAGCTTGAGCGCTTTGTGTCAGTGAGCAGAGCGCCTTTTTGGAACGCCTGACTCCGGAGAGACACAGTTTTGTGTATCGATAGCACCTCATGAACAGTGAGGGCTTCATGCGGCTTCGGCTTCAATTGTGACCTTCCTTGTCGTGCTTGCAGACAACCTCAACAAAAGATACCTTTCACGAGACGCCCAACTCACGATAGGTACAGACAAGCGCCAGCCTTTAGGTCAGACGCAATAGGTTTCGAGATGACACAGTTCCAGATCTCAGAGACAGAGAAACTCACCGCCCATAACTTAAACCACGAGGGCTTGCTATTCAGGTATGGTAGTTCTCGCCCCGGTGTCGCGGAAACAACAGCTCATGAACGTACACCGCATGACCACGGTGTTTGAAAGGCCCCTTGACGAACCGTACAACACACCCCTCGTGCGGCTCCGTATGGGGCACAAGTGGGAGGAAGTGAGCCGACACAGTTAACACAGCGGTGCCATATCACAACGGTGGCGACGACCGACCGGTCGATAACCATGCGGTGTTCAGGTGACGCCAGTTCACGCTCGGAGGGTGGACTGTCCCATCGAAACCCTGGAACCGTCGAGCCTGCCTCGAGGTAAGCTTCTCAGGTGCACGTGTTGAACAAATCTCGATCTGGCACCGAGGGGATTTCTTTGGGACAACTCAAAGCGGAATCAACAGGCATCGGAAGAGTGCAGAAGGAGGAATCGGGAAAACTTCTGATTGGTTGGCAGGTCGATAGCTTCGCCTTCCCTTTCCATCTCTCCGCCTAACCTTCCTTGAGAAGTACTGGTTCACGCTTCGGGATAGGTTCACCGCGGTGTTTGGACCAAACGAAGGGCAACATGTAACCAACGAAGGAGTGTGATTGCCGTGGGTTTGGTGGATGAGATACCGCCAATGACTGGACATTGCGGTCCCTGAGGGCGGTGGAGGAGTGCGAAGGAGAACGACAGTGCCCCAGACGTTGCTCTGTGTATACTCCTTCTTGACTTAGGATCAATAGGTTCTTTCTTGAGAGGTACTTATGCCTCGGTGGCGGTCGTCGCCATCTCCTGGGGCAAAGATTCACCCCAACACGCCAGATGACGGACCAATCATAAGCAAAAACCTCCTTTTAGAACAGGACACTGGCGTGGTTTGATAGTAAGTACAGTCACAAAGGGGAAACGGACTCGCTGTAGCACAAAACGCGAAAAAAAAACGACCAAAGTGAACCACAGCCAGAAAATCACGTTTGGCAACGTGTTTCTCGGTCATATCCGCGGGGATCTCCTCGACCCTACTCCTCGTCCTCGTCCTCGTCCTCGTCCTCGTGATGGACCTGTGGCTCGTCCACATAATCGGAGTCAGATACATACTCAATCTCCGGCACCCCCCCACCTCTCGCACTGGCCTCCACGTCAACCGACGGTCGAGCCTGGAGGCTGTCGGCACCCTCCCACGCGCGAAGGCGCCGCTCCATGGATTCAAACTTCTCATTCACCTCGTGGCGCATGTTACCAATGTCGTGTCGCAATAGCACCAGCTGGGTGAAGATCTGATCCTTGGTTCGGGGGCGGTCCTTGGGAGGGCTAAAGCTCTGTGAGAGTGGCGGTCGAATGGGCCAAACAATCACTCACTCTGAAGGTTGAACCGTTGCGTGAGTTGACATCTTGGACCTCTTTGGAGGACCCTGGCCCAACCTTGCGCTGTCATGCGGGGGGTGTTCATCGACGTGCTCAGTCGTCCTCTTCCTCCTCGCCCCTATGACCACCTCGGCCGTGGGGGATCCACGGACATTGCGGTGCCTCTGTTCCTGCTTCTGTTTCCCCCTTACTGCGGGCTCTTCTACCCGCTCGGTCGGACCGTCGTCCGTGCCGCTGTTTTGGAACGGGGTGGCTGATCTGACCATGTACTCTGTTTAGAGGGACAGAGGCAAGTGTCAGTAAACTTTGATTCTGCCTCAAGTGGAAACAAGCGAAACAAGCGACGGAAAGTGTCTTGGGCGGGGGACCCTCAGCCGCAAGCGAGCGCCCGAAAGGCGCCAAAAGCGCCAAAAGAGACAAGTGCCAAATGAGAAGAGTCCGGGGGAAAGCGCGGGCAGTAAAAAGTGATCCGAAGGCCCACCGGTGGCCTCAAACGGTTCAGGAACGCTCACCTGAGACTGGTTGAGTGATCACGATGATGTGTAGAAGGGTGGGTGGAGCCAAGGGGTACCTGATCATGACGCAATCCTCGTCGGGAATGGCCGTGCTGTTCACCGAGTTCCCACGCTTGTGGCGTTGGGTACAGGCTTGAACGTCAACGTTGGCGCTCGATTAGAATCATAACTACGATAACTGGTTAAAACAAACCTCACTCCATCTCGGCCAGACTACTCAAGTGTAACGTCGAGCGGAGATCACCATGACACCTGGGTATGATAGCGATCACAGCTGGCCTTGTCTCTTGGTAAGGGTTCTGACGGACTACGTTCCTCTGGGCGCCGAGACCGATTGGGCGTGAATCACAACATCGTGATATGACGGTGCGGGTGGATGCCAGTGGAGACAGAAGGCCGAGCCCGGTCCTGCGTGGAAATGAAGCAAAGGAGAAAGACGAGCCGGAAGACCCAACGAGTCTCTCCCGGGTGATTCCTGTGGGTATGTGGTGAGATATCGGGGACGACTGTACCGTGCCAATAGGCGGCGTACGGCCGAGATTGGGTCCTCGAGGTTGACCTCAGTATCGGTCCATCAAAGATCACCGGCCAACATGGGGGAGATCAAGTTGCCCTCCGTGATGTTGCTCTCGTCCGGTCGCAAGATGGCTTTTGCCTTTCCGTCGTTTGAGGTGGAGGTCATGGAGGAGCGGGGTGGAGCGTGAGAACGCGTTATCTAGCCCAATCCGAGGGATCCGAAGCTCGTTGCGGGCCGAAACCTAAGCAAGGGGTGAGGGGTACGGTCTTGCGTGGAACGAAACAGGGTTGAAGGGGGGAGAGCCAACCGGACACAAAAGAACCCCGAACCCTGCCAACCCGGAGTGGTTGGTTTGCCCCGGGCGACTCTGGCGGTCGTTTCGTGCGAAGGGTGATGGGTAGTAAGGACAAAGTACTGCCCAACGGTGGAGAGTGTTGTCAGGGCGATGTCTGATGTGCTGGGAGAGCAGGAAGGACCGGGAGAGGGAGGGAAGCAGGGATTGGGGCGGGGGTAACGGATGCGAGGTGGGAGGCGAACTGAAACCTTGCTGCAATGTCAGCACAACAGCCCACCGACGGAACAAAGAATGATCAAGTAAACAGAACGAATGGCGAGTCCAGGTTAACCCACCCCAGCTGAGCGACGGCAATTGGTTTGTTATGGGCAATTCCGGAGACGGGTGCCGTGGGTCGTCACCCTGTCAGTTTGAACGGTTTGAGTGTGCCGGTGACTGTCGAAGCGGCTGAGGCATGGGAAGATGGGTCGAGGGGGGCGATCTGCGGGCTGAGGTTTTGTGGTTGAGCCACCAACATCGTCCCCTACACGGAAATATGAAAATGGAAGGGGGAGCGCACTTAAAGGTCCCACAAACCATGGGAGTCGAGAACTGGTCACTCGCGTCGGTTGAAGATCCAAAGAGGGACGAGTTGGACTTGGATGATGGTAACACACCCAACATCTAACGGAGAGAACAAAGGTCAGCGTACCGGTAGGAGAGAGCAGAGTCATCACCAACGCAAACACTCACGTCGCGAACATCCGATGTTGCAGGTCCCCCATACTCTGGCCAAATTGTAGACACGAAAGGGACAGGATCAACAAAACCACCGCGTGGATGAAAGCCCTCGTGTACACGTAGTTTGGTGACCTCGAGAGCCCAACGAAGGACCTCTTCGTCACGACCCTCAATTGAATGCCAGAGCGGAGTCGCAAATCTCGAGGAAGACATCTCAACCGTCCCACTCTGCCGTTTAACAGCCTCGGTTTTGATCGCTTCGATTTCGTCGAGGGTCCCTTGGAATTCCGGGGATTCGTGCCAGGTGTTCTGCCCAGCCACGATTTCCGGCTCGAGGGGCGAGTCCGGCACCGATCACGTCGAGGAGGTGTTCAGTTGGGTTGACGTTATCCAGGCACACTGCACCGTGACGACTCGGAGCGAAGTACTCGCGGATTACGGACGAATCAGCTCCGAGTCACCGAAATAGACCTGCACGAATGTAAAACGTTAGGGTCGAGTTCTGGGTTGCCGTTTGGGATACCGTCTTACCATCTCTTTGCAACAGCAGCAACCAATCAAAACTTTCAAACAGGAGAGACGAAGGCTGATGGATCGTGCACAATATGGCCTGTTCGTGATCCGCCAACTTCCTCAAGAACCGGATGATATTCCACGCGCTCTGGCCATCAAGACCCGGAGTAAGTTCATTGAGGAACAGGGTTAACACCGGTTTGCTGGTGAGCTCAACACCGATCGTCACCCACTTCCTTGCCTCGCCCCAAAAACTGAATACCAAGGCGTCAGCAAGCGGTTGGAGTTCGAGGAGCTCGATGATTTCCCCCACATCATCAACCTTTTGGACCTCGGGAACCTCGTAGGGTTGGTGCAGGTGAGCGAAGAACCGCACCGCCCGTCGAACCGTCGCCGTACCCCCGCGAACGTCCGTCTGCTCAGCCGTCTTGACAACCAGCCAGTCTCTGGCGCAGAAATGGCGGCCATGATAACATAAAACGAAGTGTATGCAGTACCGCGAGCGGAGGAACGGCCAACACACCGACATTCTTCCGCTGGGCAAGAACGCCGAGAGCAGTCGTCCTCCCAGCATCGCTCGCACCCATCAAAGCGGTCAAAGCCCCAGGCTTGATATACCCATAAACGTTGTGCAGGAGGCAGCGGGTGCCGCCAGGTTGGTACAGGAACCGCGCAGTTGACCTTCTCTCAAGCGAAGGTCTTGTGGCCCAGGAACGACCTCTCCTTCATTGGGACGATGACATCGTGGACCTTTTCCCGAGTTTCCTGTCGTTCCTTGAGTGTCTCGTTCAGAGCCTTGGTCTCTGGGCTTTCCCTCCTGAAGATTGCGGCGACCGCAAACCCAAATGACCCCTAGATAAGCAGCACCGGTTCCGTTCAAGGCATTCGAGATGTGTAACGGGCTTGCGTTGAGATATTCGATGGGAAGGACCTGGATAGAGCAGGAACCACCCAGCCAGGGCAACAAGTTCCGCCTCCACAAATCATGGGCGTCAAGAGGGTACCCAGCGGCAATGTAAGAGGCTCCATCAACCATATCCTGGCCGGGAGTAGCACCGTACAGATCACACGCCTCATTCGGGCCGACGATCTCGGGGTATTTGAACGAACCCGGAGGGTTCCGTGGGACGACATAGTTGCCATCACACACCGAGCTGATGCGCATGAATTCGTTGTCCACGGTAGCACCCCATCCTGAAGAGAAACACGTTTAGCACGCCTGGACTGTCTGAAAGAACCACGCCTTCACGTACCGTATACAAGAGGATTGACGTAGTACTGTGCGGGAGAAGGGTAAGCCACGAGGGCATCGTGGTCAACGCCAGAGGAACCACCCACGATTCAGAAAGACATCACTCCATTGCGGCCAACGGCACCCTGACAGACCCCATCGTACCGAAGAATATGCAGGAAGAAAATGGCTGAAATCCCAAACGCCAGGCCGAAAACGCGGAAGACGAGTCCGAACGCCCGGAAGAATGGTTGCATTGCCATGGACGTCGAGCAAACCATCAGGTGATAGGTCCAAAAAACCCCAGCGGAACGATGAAGGTGTGTCATGAAGTGGGTGACGGCGTTGTAGACAAACACCTGGGTTGCAGAGAACTGGAGGTCTGCAAGTGCGTTTACGATCGGGAAGGCTGCTCGTCGGTACATGCCGTGGGTCGTCTGCAGGCGAGGGATCAACGTCACGTTGGTTTTGGAGGTACGCTCTCTGGCTTACCTGCTCGTTCAGGGTACCCCGACAGATCGTCGTAGGCCCGGTTTCCCCTTACGGATTGAACACCGCCATCAGAGGACCAACGAAAAGAAGAGTGACTCGAGTGAAGCCTCCAGCACCCGTCAGCGGGAGGTTGAGGTAAACGATCCCAGCGACGAACGCGACCCAAAGGTTGAGCAGGTAACTCGACACGGTCTGGAACCTGCCATGGAGCGTCGTATGAGATCGGCGAACGGTGAGAGCCTTGACTTGTGCAGCGAACCCAAGGGTGTATGGGCTCTTGCTCGCCGTCCCCTTCCTCTTCTCGACCATGACAGCGGTCCGGAACGCTTCCTGGTCCTTCTTTTTCTTCTCGCTATTCCTTCTTGTAGGCAGCCAAGCCTGCCGTCAACGTCTTGTAGTAATGTGGAGCTCGGAAGGCCATCTCCAAAGCTTCTGGAGTCGAAGGGACCTTCCGGGAACAAACCGTTGTTTGTACGTGTCTGTGCGCCCGATGAGGTAATCAGGTGTGCTTTGGTGAGGGAGAGACTTGAACCAGAGTCCCTCGAGATACGCTCGAGCTTCTGAAGGTGGATCAAAGTCCGTGATCGAGGACCACGACTTTGTCGAAAAGGTCGTAGGTACCATCGCCGATTTGATAGAGGGTGACGAAGGTGGTCTGACCGAGCACGTTGGTCATGATCCTCGGACCCTCCACGAAATCCAACGTGGTACTCGCGTCGAGCCCACGCGTCGAGTTATCCCACGATTGGACACAAGCCCGAGTTGTCATCTTCTTGGTGGTGGGGACTCGTTTCCACTCACCACCGCCGACGACCGTGTATGTGGTGCGCGAGGTGTCGACCATCCGTCGGAAGAGATCTCGGACTTTGACGCTGAGTTCCTCTTTGGAATAACCAGGTGAACGACTTGTGGGATCCGGGAGCTTTGGTTGAGAGGGTAAAACCGAGGGTTCGTCCGACCGTTAGCGTAGGGATATGGGTACCACCTGTCAGGCATATGAGTACTCATACCATATGTCGCTGGGTGCCTTGTTCCTTACCGTCTCGACTGTGTGATCATAGTACTCAAGCATCTCTGAATGGGACATACCCGCATACCAGACGATACCTGCCACGTTCATCGGCAATGACCTCAGGGAATGTGGTACATCCCGATCTGGGCGCACCGAGCACGAGGACCACCTCTCCCGGTCGCAAAACGCCGGAGATCCTGCGGAGAAAATCAGAATCCGACCAAAACGGTCTTAGTGGGTAGGCTGGCTTGTGAACGACATTCCGGAGAGGTGGTGATTGTGTCAGCTTCTTCGGGAGAATTGGCTGGAGCGTGTCGTGGAGGACGAAAGGGAAGGTAAACAGCCCGGTGATCGCACCTGCCCAAGACTTTTTGGGATGAGACCAGAAAACGGGGCCGAAAAGACTGGCTCGCGTGTGATTGTGGATGGTGAGATAACGATCGTAGGAAACCCTCCACCTCCATCTTATCCCCACCACCGATACCTGAGACCTCGAGGTCCTCCCAGGTCACCCCAACATGCTTGTGCTTGATTCCGGCAGCCGCGTTTGCAGGTCAACAAGGCTCGAATCTCGGAGGGTGGCATCGCCGAGAGCTTTTGTGGTTCAGGTGATTGTTGCGCCCGACCGAAATCGACTTCTGCTTGTGCGATGGCCACGCGATCCTGAACATCATGGCCATGGTAAAGTGTTGGGGTATTTGATACGGGAGGCGGGAGGGGGGGTAGGAGCGGGGAGGGGTTGGGTTTTCGCATCCGTCCTGTTCACGGCGTTTGAGGTGGGCCATCGAATACATGACGCACAACCAAAGAACCAGTCAACTGTTGAGAAATAACGCGGTCACTGGCATGCATAGGTCGGAGTAGGAAGCCTGCTCTTACCTTTGTTGTCGATGAGTCACCGTTCTGTAAACACGGTCAACACACCTCCTGCGGTTTGATCGGGACGAGACCGTTCATCGAGAGTCGTCAAGTCCTGCATACATATCGCGCCTGTTGGTATGCTGTAGAAGACGAGAGGTATCCGGGGTGGTGTTCAGGTCAGAAAGACCCATGCAGGCTGCCAGCGGGGCCAGCAAACCAGGTGAACCCCAGGCGATCCTGGCCATGAGAACGGGTGGCGGGTTTTGCAGCACGGCTCGTGGTGCTCGGCGGAGTTCCGGGAGCACAGTGTCAGAGGGGTGGGTGGGAAACGAATGGGTAGGGAGCGAACAAATGGGGTGGCCTCAGGAAAATCGATCTTCGTCACTTGGGGAAATTTTTGGTCTTGGGCCGGGTATGGGAGGTGCCGACGATTGCCGGGTACAGTCGCCGCGAGATCGGCCCGGTTTCTATTTCGTCGACCTCTTTTGAAGTTACATGGGGGTATCTGAATCCCGACTCCCCCGTTCCTCCCGTCTGCCCAACGGTATCATCGCCTTCTCCGACACTTTTAATGACAACTCTCCCGCTGGCTCACGTTCGCAGATACTGCTGACGACAAGCCTCTCATCGACGACCCCATGGCCGTGGTTCCACACAATCCCGTTCTTCCACCCTCCCAAGTTCCGTCGAAGGTTCGCTCAGGAAAGCTGGCTGCGGCAGGATCACCCATCGGTTGTTCCCCATTCTGTCCACTGATACCGCTAGGGATTTCGCTACGCTCCTCGAGATGATATATCTTCCGGGGTTCGTTGCTCTACCCACGTGCCACCGGACTGCCGCACTGACCACGGACCATACACAGATTCCCCGAACGGAATGAAGCGTTGGATTTTACCAGATTTTCTTCCCCCCTCTGAATTGCGGTGAAGTGCAAGATGCCCACAGCCCGATTTCGGCTACTCGAGGTCATCCGCGATGTGCACCCAGCAACTCTCGAAGGACTTGGGCCTTCCGAGCCGCTCGTCGGTCAAGCTCGGCCTTCCCGGTTTGGGTCTACAGAGTCAAGCTTGCACCCCAACACCCGGGGCAATCGCACGGAAGATCTACAACGATCAACTCCATCACCCTTCCCTTGCACCAGCCCAAGAGGAGCTGTCGGGTGCATCTGCTGTCAGGATGGTCGAGGATTGAACTCGGGCGCGGTGGCGGTATCAAGGTCGAGGGTCAGTTCAGTCTTCATGTCTGGCCCCGCCATTTTGTCCCCTTCACTCAATTCCATTCACGACCGCTGTCCTGCCTCGTTTTGGCGCAACGTCCAAATCACCCCCTATACACAGAGATCCAGTATATATATCCTGTACTAGTTACCCCTGAACAAGCGTCCGGGTTTCCCGTTCCCCTCACGTTCCACGTTCCGCGCTCTCGTCTCAGTCGTCGTCTCGTTCGCATTGTTGTCGTTGTCCTTTTCGTTCTCTCCTGGGTGGGATTCCATTGCACAACCGAAGCCCTCGCATTCGTCCTACTCTCCGGTCCCTTCCCACGAGTCGGCCGGCTTGTAGCTTGTAA
>Ga0307516_10002013_pt1 | contig 27714 bp, 44 predicted proteins | sample 19_EM_MG_FD_203310 | JGI IMG/M metagenome (GOLD analysis project Ga0307516, IMG submission 203310) | Populus trichocarpa ectomycorrhiza microbial communities from riparian zone in the Pacific Northwest, United States - 19_EM | ecosystem: Host-associated > Plants > Roots > Unclassified | place...
AACACCCGGACTGTCCCCCCCCCCCCCCCCCCCCACTCTTACACGTGAACCGGACCTGCGTATCCAAAACGTCCGCACTGAAAAATCGTATGTCCTCGATGATGCATTACTCTGTGCCGCCAACAGACCCAGACGAGGTTCCATTCTCACCACCACATCTCTCGCTCGACATTGACGGATTCTCAACGTCATCGATAACAGTTGCCGCGTTCAACTTCCACCCAGACGATCACTCACAACACGACCAGCAGCACCACGACCCAACAACAGCTGGCTTTGCACAGATCTCGGACTCGTCGCATTCGCCAGCCCTTAGCGGCAATCCCATCGCACCACGCCACGCTCAATCGCCGGTGGCCAACAACTTTGTGATGCCGGACGGCGGACAGATCCAGAACGCCGCTGCTGGCAAGGCGTCGCGGCGAAGGAGGAGTGCTGGTGGCAATGACGCCGTCAAGCATCGTCGGACCAGGTCGGGCTGCTTTACATGTAGGACGCGCAGAGTCAAGGTGGGTTTGGAACCGCTGTTGCTCCTACTACGCTGCACTTATTACGCCCATGAATGCACGGCTGCTGACGCTCTCATCTCGAACTAGTGCGATGAGACCCATCCGATCTGCGAACGTAACGAGCCCCTCCCCTCGCGCGCGCTCCCGGAACGAACAGAACGAAATGTAGAGCCTGCCTGCTAACATTGCCTGCTGTTCAGGATGTCAAAAGGGCGGTAGGGAGTGTAACTATCCGGACGTCATTTCGTCGAGCAAACCGGCACCGGCGCAGAAGCGTCGCTCGGAAAAGGTCCCCGATGTGGAGGGAGCGAGGGAAGGAAGTTCATCGCTGGACGACGTAGAGGAGGAAGAAGAGGATGAGTACCAGGACGGCCACAGCCCCTCCGAGACTGGGCCGCGAGTGAGACAGTCTGCAAGCGTGAACCATCTCAAGGGGTCGGTGCATGCACGGAGGGGATCGTGGCCGTCGTCCTCTGAGCAGAGTCGTCACAGTAAGAGTAGAAAGACGGCGTCATCTGCGGACCCGAGCCCCTCCCCGCACGACGCCGACTCATCGGTGCCAACCTCCCCTGCCGTCTCACTAAGACGGACGGCTTCGACGAATAGTCTCGTTAATTCTCCGGAGTGGGCCCATCTTCCCCGCGACGTCGCATTCTTCCTCAATTACCACAACCAGATGCTCACGTGTCATCACTATCTACTCAAGAACGACATCGATGATTTCTTCAAGACTTCGTTGCTCGAACATGCGGTCAGGAACGAAGCGCTGATGTATGCCGTTGCGGCGTTTTCTTCCTTCCACTACAGTGTGTTTCACACTACTGGCGCGTTCCAAACTTTCCTCGAGTACTACAACAAGGCGATTGCACTGCTGCGAATGTCGCTTGACCAGGAACATTCCCTGGATACCGTCATTACAATCCTGCAGCTGGCGAGTTTCGAGGTAATGTGGGGCGATCCCTTTCCGAGACTCCAGTTCCTGACCGTCTGCCTTGTAGGAGTACTTGGGTGACTGGGTGAGTCTGATGGAACATCGGAATGCAGCCTCGAGGATCATCAAAACCGTTTGGACACCGGCAACGATGGCGGAAACGAGTGAGCGCCGGACAGTCTGTAACTGGTTCATGCACTTCGATCTGCTCGCCGCGTTGATGGCCGGACACGAGCCAACCTGCGGCCCTGAATGGTCGTGGAAGAATCGAGAAGTCATCGCGGCCCTGCAACGGGCCAAACCGGACGATCTCGTCCTCAGGCTTGAGGAAGCGATGTGTGCGTTTAGGGATCTCTCGCTTCAGATCTCTCAATTGACGGCGGACCGCGCCGCGGGTGTCTTGACGATCCAAGACTTCGGATTCCTCTCGGAGGAAATGCTGAAAAAATGTTTCGAGTGGCGGAACGACTTGCATCCGTCAATCCTAGAGGGTGCCGAAACCGTCCACCCTTCCTCGAAGGTCGCGGCGGACGTTCCGGTCTGTCCGTTCAAGCCCGCGCCGTTGTACAAGGGAGATCGATGGGCAGTCAACTTCCTCATACTGGATTACTATGGCATCATCATCGTTCTCAAGCATCAGATAGCATCTACCAGCAGCGACGACCATGATCCATCTTCGGATCCGTCGCTCCAGGAGTATGCGATCAAGATCTGTGAGATCCTCGCAGCAATTGAGGCGTACACGGAGACCCCTCGCGGATCGTTGCTGGCCGCCCAGGCTCCGATCGGGCTTGCCGCGCTGTGGCTACCGGATCGTCACAATTACCGTCGGTGGATGCAATACCAGTTGGCGAAGGAGGAGAAGATGGGGTGAGGTACTCCCGCTATGATATGCTATTGATCGAATGCTTACTGGCTATGTGAATCTGCAGTTTCGTGTATCCACTCGCCTTCCGCACACGGATCTCGGAGATGTGGGAGAATCCTCAACTGAAGCATACCTGGGTCCTCAACAACTCGGAAACAGCCATCGGCATGACCATTCGCCAACTTGTGGACATGCGAGATGCGGAGATACCACGGGATGCGCAGAGACAGGACGTCAAGGCGATCCGCACGCTGATGACGAAGATGAGGTTGGACTCGAAAGGAAGCGGAATCTTGCCGCCGCCCAACTCGAGTCCACAAGAGCAGTCACACGATCAACCTTTACTCCAGGGAATGGCACGCGATATGCGCGTGGCGAATACGCAGTCACACGATGGGAGCAGTCCCCAACAGGATCGCCAGCAGCAGTGGATGTGATCCTTCCAACTACTACTACCTGACCAACTTGGGGCTCGGCACATCGTTTGGTTTTCGTTTTTCTTTTGCTTGCTTGATACATGGATGGAGTACTATGGCGTGACGGAGTGGGCTGAACTGGAACGGGTGTTTGTTTTACTGTTTGTTTTGCTCCCCGTTCATTTCTTTCAAACTTTTGACCTTTCTCGAGTATTGCTTTCTGTTTTTTTTGAAAAGATTTCTTCTTTGGTGTTGTTTCCCGCTGGCGTCTCGCCTTTCATGCTTGCGCTCTTTGGGCTCCTTTTCCTTGCTTGTGGTGTTCACAGTCCAATGGTTTTGTTTCTACCTTACTTTCATCCCCCATCTCCACCTCCACTCCTGAGCACAGTTTCTGCGCTTGATGATATCTGAGAGATTCTAAAACCCTTCTCTTGCAATCTTGTTTTTTCTTTCCTTCTGTTCTATTTGCTTGCATATACGGTCGGTGTTTTTTGGTTCATTGTTCTTACTTTCCGCAACGTCCCTGGGAGAACTGACCATTTGGTATGTACATACGCTACATATATGCATTACTCGCCCGCTGGTGAGAGTGATGGTTAATTGGGATGGGCTTCAGCTGGGCGGAAGAGAATCTGGTTCTAATGCTTGGAGTGGAATGGAATGATGCCGGAGAACGTTTGTATCTGTATACTGTAGTCCTGCTTTACCCGGGAAAATGAGTGTCCGATACCTACTCTACTCCGCGTCCTCACGATAGGGGTGGGGTGGGTGGATGCGCGGCGAATGTGCGGCGAAATGGCGAGGGGGATGTTTCGTGCGGGGGGAAGAGTGTTTCGGCTTGCCGTATGGGGATATGCCAAGGATGACAGAACTTGCGCTGCGTCCCGGATGCTGGGGCACCTTTGCATGTCTGTAGTATGTATGCAGATAGACACCAACCACCTTCGCTCGTCTGTATCTAGAACATCTATTCTGTCTCGTGAGGACAGGGTTACATACACGGCGTCGAAGATGCTGCTCACTTACTTCCACCCGCCACGACTGCTCCTACTCCTCTTTCCCCTGACAATTCTGTACCTGTACTGTCTCCACGCCTCTCCCTCCGCCGCAACCGACAGCATCTTCGTCCGCGGCGCCCTCGGGACGCCACCTCCCTACAGTGCGACCGCAAACCCGCTCTCGCATCGCACGTCCCTACACTACGGCCCGTGGCAGCTTACATCCCCCTCGGCCGCCGTCGCGGGGCTGCCCTTCACCCTCTCCATCGTCTGCACCGCCGCCGCCGGCGAAGACTGTCCGGAAAGCTACTACGTCCAGTACTACGGCCCGACGGCGGGGAGTGTTCCCGCGCGCGCGTTCCGCGTGTCCGCCGACGGCCGCACGGTCACGGCCGCGTTCGCGATCGCGGATCCGGGGAAGTACGCCGTCTACGCGTGGCCCAATGCGCTGGCGTGCGCGGCGCAGCAGGATGCCGGCGTGGAGGAGGCGAAGCACATGTACCGCCGCATGGTCCGGGGCGCGCCGGCGAGGCTGACGATCGCGGGGAAGGGTCGCAGCGAGGGACGCGGCGGGTGTGCGGGGTTTACGCAGGCCGTGGACGCGCGCTGGGTCAGGACGGAATCGCTGAGGCCCGAGGTTAAGAAGATGTACGCGTGGCCTAAGAGCGGCGGGTATGTCTACGTTCCGTACGACTGCAAGATCCCGCATCGCACAGCAGGACAGGCACTCGCGGAGCTCGCGACGGAGAGCGTGCTGTTCCTGGGCGACTCGGTGACGAGAGGCTACGTGTGCTCGATTGTGTGGCCGCAGCTGTTTGGGCGCGGGTGCGACGACGACGACGACGGAGGAGGTACGCATGGAAATCGCTATGGAGTATGGGACGACCCGGCGGCCGGGCGGAAGGTGCACATTTCATTCGTGTTCCTCGGCGCGGAGGGCCTGAGTGGATCCGCGCTGCAACGGCTGCGGAAGATGCAGTCGCCCCCAGGGCTTGTTGTGTACAACGTTGGACTGCAGCTGCCCGACAACAATGAGTGGGAGATGAAGAGCGAATATCGGCGGTTCTTCGACGAGGTGGATGCGCTATGGGGCGAGGGAACGCGTGTGGTCGTCAAAGCGACGACGAGCGTAGTGCAGCCCGTTTCGTGCCTCGAGAAGGGCGGCCATGGGCGGGATAGGAGCGACAAGTTGCGGGCGTGGATGCACGAGGAGACGAGGAAATGGAGGCATCGGAGGAAGGCGTTTGTCGATGCGTTCGCGCTGACCGACACGAGGCCCGAGACAACGCTGGACGGGTTAGTTGGTTCTCCGTTCTTCAACAACGGGCGATGCAGGGACTAACATGGTGTTTCCGACCGACAGGTACCATTGGTCCGTCGAGGCCAAAAGCGTGCAGAAATCGCCCACGAGCTGGGACCGCAACGTCCGGCCGTTGGTGGGGGAGGCCGAGGAGGCAGCAATGGACTGGGTGTGGGATGAGGCGCTCCGGATGTGAGCAGCGGGTTTGGGGTTGTGGGTTTCTCGGGGATCGGGTCGCTCGCGGGGTCGGGGGGTAACCGATGCGCTGCCTGTGCTGCACCCCGCACCCCGCAATCCAACCTCCATAGACTCATATCGAGGCATATCAGCCATGTTCGGCCCACGTTGGTAACCATCGACGCCCCCCCCACCCCCCCCGACTGGCACATCGACGTCCCGCACTTGTTCGAAGCAACCGTGTCTCTGGCTGCTGGTAACTATTAGCCACCCATGGACTGGAGTTCGGTTAGAGCCAGTTTGGTATCCAGACGGTGACCAGTCAACGTTTGCCGCCGTACGCGTCGGATCCGCTAAGCAATGGGTGGGGCTTCACGCAATTCAGCAGGCCAACAGCTATCTGGGGGCCGTGGAGCGAGACGACGAAGGCTTTATGCTCACCGCCTTCTCCGACCACCTCGCAACGTCGGCAACCCTGAACTTCCCTATATCGCGCCGGCAATGCTGGGGACAATGTCATGGGAGCAGGACTCCGTCAACGATTACATGGCCGCCGCTCACACCGGAAGCTCCTTTGTCAAAGCGGTCGAGACCTCGTCGCCCCCCAAAAATGGTGAATCCGAGAGTATGATCCAGACCCACAACATGAAGGCACGAGCTATGATACTTGATAGTCAACTACCTCCAATTCTGTGGGCAGAAGCGATCAATACTGCAAACTATCTACATGCACGAAGTCCTACGACAGCCAATAAGGGGATGACGCCTTATCAGAAGCTATATGGAAGGAAACCAGAGGTCTCACTTGCGTCGTTTCGGATGTACTGCCTACTGGTTGTTGCCAGCTCCCCAACGACATGGAAAATTCACCTCCCATGCTCAGATGGTTTATACGCTTGGCTAGACCGCTTTGACAAAGGAGCTTCCGGTGTGAGCGGCGGCCATGTAATCGTTGACGGAGTCCTGCTCCCATGACATTGTCCCCAGCATTGCCGGCGCGATATAGGGAAGTTCAGGGTTGCCGACGTTGCGAGGTGGTCGGAGAAGGCGGTGAGCATAAAGCCTTCGTCGTCTCGCTCCACGGCCCCCAGATAGCTGTTGGCCTGCTGAATCGCGTGAAGCCTCACCCATTGCTTAGCGGATCCGACGCGTACGGCGGCAAACGTTGACTGGTCACCGTCTGGATACCAAACTGGCTCTAACCGTACCCCAGTCCATGGGCGGCTAATAGTTACCAGCAGCCAGAGACACGGTTGCTTCGAACAAGTGCAGGACGTCGACGACGACAACAATGGCCTCACCGTCACCGCTGCTAGCGCACATCCTCACCTTCCTCCGACCGCATCTCGCCTCCCTTCCCAAGCGCGCTGCCCCGCTCTTCATCGCCCTCTCCGGCCCTCAAGGCAGCGGAAAAACAACCGTGACGACGGCTCTCGCCTCTGCCCTCCGTAGCGCACCGCACTCCCTCTCCGTCGCCGTCCTGAGCATCGACGACCTCTACCTCACGAATGCGGAGCAAACCGCGCTCGCCGCCTCGAATCCTGGCAACCCGCTGCTACAGCATCGGGGCGTGCCGGGAACTCACGACCTCCCCCTCGCGCGCAGTGTCTTCTCGTCTCTGAAGAATGGCTCGGAGGTGACGCTGCCGGTCTACGACAAGAGCGCGTTCTCGGGTGCCGGCGATCGTTCCCGGATCGGCGTGAACGTACCGGGCCGCGTCGGCGTGGTGCTGTTCGAGGGCTGGTGTGTTGGGTTCCGTGCGCTCGCCGCGGACGCGCTGGAGGCGCGGTATGTGCGCGGTACGGGAGTCGTCGGGAAACATACCCTGGGGAATCTGGTGGCCATGAACACGGCTCTGGAAGGATACGATGAGATCACAGAGTAGCCTCCCCCTTGCCCTGCCCTTCCCTGCCTCCCAGCATCCCCCCAAGCTTCGCTAACCACGGCAAGCCAACTCGACGTCCTCATCCACATCGACGCAGAGAACATCGAGTACGTCTACGCGTGGCGCCTACAGCAGGAACATGCCCTGCGCGCGGCGACGGGACATGGTATGGCGGACAGGCAGGTTGCGGCTTTTGTGGATGGATGTGCGTATTCACCCTGGGACTGGTGGGAGAAGTACTCGCTCACGATGCCGATGGCAGATATGCCCGCGTACGAACTCTACGTGCCTGCGCTGAGACGAGGCGTGTTCGGTGAGAAGGGGAGGCAATTGAGGGTTGTCATCGGACGAGAGAGGGAGGTTGTCGGGGTTGCGGAGGTGTAGTTGGGGGGGGGGCTGGGGAAACAGAGGGTATCAATGGGACCTTATCCGTCTGGAAGCGGGGTGACGAATAGAAAGGCAGGTATGCGTTTGAAGTTGATGTTGCTCTCGAGTAGGATCGTGCCGGGTGCTGTGCCCCATCTACCTTTGCGAAGGTGTACAATGCTTGTCTCCTCGGGCATAGCCTCGCTCCGGGCCCTGCGCCGACCTCACACGTCTGGTTACTTCCATTCTCCGCATTGTTTTTATTTTAATCATTCTCGCATTCAGCCTATGCAGACGATGACGGCGTAGATACTTTTTGCCCGAATCCCGGCCACTGTCCCCCTACCCCGATCAGTCTGCAGTCATTGTAGCTCCCCTTGCTCTCCGCCCTAGCCTCCCCCAAAAATACTGTATAGCACATAATCCCCCCTACTCCCCCCCCGCTCGTCCGCCTCCAACCTCTTCTCTTCCCTCATGCCCCCAGAGGTTTTTTTTAAAGAATAATTCATTACTCTTATCCGACCAGTTTTTAACATGAAGAGCCGGGCCCCGAAAGCCTGGTTTGCGAGGAAGGCAAACACTGCCAGATCTGACAGGGCCCGAGAAGCCATAAAACTCAGCGATGCCTTAAAACTCTTCTGAATGCCGAAGTCATCCAAAAGCTAAAAAGCAGCGAGAATTAGTTTACGTCAGGTCTGAAACGCCTTGGCAGAAACTTTCGCCAACAAACTCCCGCAGCTTGTTTGTCTGGTCAGTGAGACAACTGAGCTGTAGGTTTAGTCAGTCAGGGGAAAGTTCTTGCTATGTACATATCCGAGCAAAGATAATTTGAGAGTAAAGTTTGAAGGCAGATTTCCACGCCTGGATTTTTTATTTTTTTTATTTTTTTTTACAAACTTCAATTGTTGGCCAGTTTATCGCAATAGAGAGAGCCCAGTGAGACACAAGGGGAAGTGCCATCGGCATTCAAACCAGAGCACAGCTCCTGTCCGGGCTTCGAATGGGCCTTTGCCTTGGTGGCATCAACTCCAACTCTTAACTACACTACAACATGCTTGCAGAGTGGGTTTTATTTTATTTTATCTATGGCTTCTCAGGCCCCATATGCTCCCGGAGCTCCGGCTCTGACGCCTAACTCTGGGTCACTTCCACAGTCCTGCCCAGGCCCGCCCTTCGTCCCACGTCCGTGGTGGAAAGGAAGTCCACGATCGCCTGGCCGCACCGCTCATCTGCGAAGAGGTCTCGGATCCTGAACCACCGATTCTTCCTCCTTCCAGTCGCCTGCAGCACTTTCCGTACTAACCAGTGAGACAACGTCCGGTCTACCTCTCCGAAGCGTTGCGATGTGCCTTCTGGCCTGGATCGCATATCGTATGTACATCTGACCAAGGTCTGGTTCCTCTGCGGCCATGCGCTTGATGGTAGCCTGGGCATCGGCGGAGATTGTGGCACTCTCTAGTGCGGTCCGTCGTTTCCAGCGCCAACGCACTCCAGCCACCGGTATATTCTCCTTACTGCTCCCACCCATCACTGGGGGGGCAAAGCCGAGTGAGAATCTGTGAGTGGTTGGGTTTGTTGTCCTTGCCTGACGATGTCTCGATGTCTCGACCGTAGGGAAGCGCTTTCGGTGGCGTCGACTATTAGGTACCTACCATAGGAGGACTCAATCCCTGAGGAATTGCTCAGCACTGGACTCCGGGGAGGGGGGATCGGATGCCATGCCCGCACCTCCGTGTCGCTGCAGCTCTTATATACTCCCCCCCGACTCTAATCTCGAGTGTATGATTCAAGAAGAAAATATAGCTCGAGACGCTTCCGCCAGCCAGCTAGCATCCAGGGAATTGTGCGAGCTGGCGGACCACAGAGATGGCATCAACCGTCACTCGTCCGCGCACAGCAAGTGCTTCTCAGTCGCCGCCGTCGACGGAGCGCAAAGCCTCCCTCCTTCCTCGACGTCTCGCACAGCGGCCAGAGCGTCAATGAAGAAAAGAGAAAAAAAAACGGATATATAAAAAAACATTAAAAAAAAAACCGCCCGGTCATCGCCAGCGGTTGGCGGTAAGAAGCAAAGTCTACCACGCGGGCTGGTTGGGGGTGACATCAATTTTTATATCGTCTATAAGCCTGTTAGACTACGGCGAACGCTAACAACACTAACCCGTATCCGTCCGTGAGTCCATGTAGCTATGCGGCTCCCCCCCCCCCCCATCAACTCCTCTTCCACTTCCACCGATTCATCCTTCCTCCTCCGCAAAAGCCATCACTCCCTTTCTCCCATTCCTCTTCACTGGCCTTCCGTCCAACATCGGTTGTGTCCAGAAACTTGAGTGTCGCCTTGGGTATAGCGTTCGTCTGCAAACAGAACTGTAATACCTGTGCTCTCACTTCTTCCATAGAACCTTTTGCTACTGTCGCCATGCAGTGCGTACCTACCTTGAACAGATGGTTCACGTATCATCTTCTCGACTTCCAATCCATTTCAAACACAGACCTGTTATAAGGGCATGTCCAGTCTTCGGTTGTTAGTACCGAGATACAGTACCTTTCTTTGCCTTCTGCTGGTGCTGGATCTGGTCGGGGTTTCCGCCACTGGCAGCACTTCACATGGTAACTCGGGTTGCTTATCCGTGAGTAATTGGGCCCAACCCTTCGCTTCCTCGGGCAGGACACCATCGAATCCTCCACCGGACATCCAATCTCCGCCAGAATATGTCTTGCCTGCAGGGCAAAGATCTGTCCAGGGCCAACCTCCAAGGTCTGCATCCGTTTGATTGAAGCCTGTGCGTCCGTGAAAATCGGCGTTGTTTCCGACGAGTTCGACCAACATGTAGTGCTCTGACGATCGCACCACACTCTGCATCGTATGCCCCTCCTGGCTGCATCCCCGTAAACTTTGTGTCCTTTCCATCCGCCATCGTTGTTTCTCCGCACGACAGCATAGCCACATGCACCATCTTCACTACGTGATCCATCCGTCCATAGAGTCAACCCATCTCTGACTGTCTCTGCCTCTTCCGTTGCCACCTTCCGTTCGTTCACCGCAATCTCAGCTAGTAACACTTCCTCCTCGCATACCACAGTAGGCTCTCGGTCACCAGCTCCATCCGGTCCCAGCCGGGTCGCCAGTCGCTTTCCAAGCTCACTTCTTCCGCCAATTATCTCTCAAGCTCCATCGCCCTGGGGGGTAGAGATGCAAGCCGTAGAGTTAACCCTCGAGCTCTGTTATTGAGTAACGATGCTGCGCATCTCAATCCGGATTCCAGCGTCAGTTCGCCTTGATTTATAGATTGGGAGGTTGACGGTACGAAGCAAAAGTCTTATCGCACGGGCTGGTTGGTGTCGGGGGGAATTGTGGTGTGGGGAGGGATTTGGATCGCCCGTGTTTCAATCGTCTTCACACGCGTCTCCGCGTCCGCTGCAGCTCGGGGCGGAGAGTTCCGGGCGCGGGGGAGGGGGGAACCGTCGCCGCCCGCCTGGACCCCATCGCGCTGCTGCCGTTTTGACGGCGGATTTTATCTCCGTCGGGGAAGGGGATGGGGGGCCAGCTTCGTCTGCGGGTGGTCGGTCGGCGGAAAGCCCCTCGGGAGGGGCGAGGAAGGTGCTTGAGTTTGCGAGTGCTGACGAAAGTGGTCGAATTGTACGTTTGGATGCGCTTGAGGACGGGAAGCGGGAGTGCCACCTCTTGGTCGGAGGCGTGCCGCCGAGAGCGGAGATGGTTGCGAAGGTAGGGGCCGACCTATTGGTCTGTGCTCGTGCCGCAACGGGCTGTCGCCGATGCTCATGGAGGTGGTGAGGGAGGAAGAGGAGGGGGGGGATAGAGTAGGGTAGAATTTAAGGAGTGCATAGAATCGCGCGGAACATGTATCCCCGCCGCCGCAGCATGGCCGCCCAACGTCCCTCTCATTCTCTCTTCCTACATCCATCTCAGCCCTCGGCGGCATCAACACCACTGACCGAGTGCCGACACCCATCTACCCGCCACGGGCCGCGAAGGCAGCGAAAGCCTCTCTCGACTCGGTCCAGCCCAGCAGCAGAGTGCGAAGGCCGAAGACTATACCAGCTCGAACGAGCTATGTTACCGGTTCGGCGACGAGGATTCTGCCGCGCGCGGGCAGATCCGGCGGTGCGAGATGGCGGTGCGCGAGAATGTCGAGGCCACGCGTGCGGAGGCGGGGGCGAGAGGGCCGGTCTACGAACCTTCGCGCTATACCCTCCGGCGTCACAGGCGCTTCCTTCCATCTCCCACACGACGGCGATAGAGTGCAGCCCTCGGCGGCTCACATGGTACGTCCCCTCCCCTCCTCCAGCGAAGCCGCAGATTTGCGTTGGCGTCGCTCGCCCCCGCGGCACCAACCAGCACGCGTGACCGCCTTTGCTTCGTACCGAGCGTCGGACGTGGGTCGAAGAACGGCGGGCGAGAGCGTGATCTCCGGCGACAATTTTTTTTTCCTCCCCATCGACGCTCTGGCCGCCGTGCGAGACTTTGGAAGGAAGGGGGCTTTGCACTTGTTCCGTCGTCGCCGTCGTGCTCGAGTGTGCCCATGGACGAAATGCGCGATCGCAAGCGGACGGGCCGTCCGGAGACTCGGAGCAGGGGGTGGAGGGAAGGCACAGTCGGGACGGTAACCGGTGTGTGTACCCGGGTCCGGCCGTGGTTCGCTGCAGCAACTACCGAGAACACTGACAGGCTGTGGGATCCGGCGACGGGGACCTGTCGTAGCACTCTGAAGGGCCATTCAGACCGGGCAACATCAGTAGCATTCTCACCTGATGGCAAGCTCCTCGCATCAGGGTCGGACGACGACACTGTCAGGCGGTGGGATCCGGCGACGGGGACCTGTCGTAGCACTCTGATGCGAGGAGCTTGCCATCAGGCAAAGATGCCACTGATACGACCCAGCCTGAATGGCCCTTCAGAGTGCGGCGACGGGGACCGCTGCCGGTGTCGTCCGCGCCGAGGCGGGGCGGTCGTTGGCTATATACGATGTGTTAGCCGGAGTCGCGAGTGATCCCCATGCTCGGGGTTCGCGGGGAGGCGGTCGGTCCCAGCTGGCAGCGGACCAACACCTGTGCGCGAAGAACAGCAGCGACGTGGACGCGGATGGCTCCATTTCGTACGCCACAACGGCAGCGGCGGCCACGTCCAGCCCGACTCGCCGCCTTGAGTCCCCTGTCCGACGTGAAGCCCGCGGTGCGGCACGGCCGTCGGTGGCCTCCGTGGCCAGATGGCACGATTCGATTCCGCAGGCGCGGATGTTTTATCCGCACATCGATCCCGGCCAGTCCCCGCTCTCCGATTCGCCGCCGTCGATGGCTGTTGTGCCGGGGGGGGGGGACGTCATGGGCGAGCTGCTTGACCAATCAGCACCGACCAGCGCGTCACGGTTCCTGGGTGCGCTGCCGGTCGACCGTTGAATGTCGGAACCATCCATCCATACCCTGCCCACCAGCTGTTTCTTTCTCTCCTGGCGATCCCTCCCGCGGTTCCGGTCCCGGTGCGCGCGGCTAGGGTTCCGGTTCGTGGGGATCCGCGCCGGACCGCGATCGGATCGTAGGTGAGTAACTGGTCGAGACTCGCGAGGATCAGCACGGATACGTCACGGCAGGCTTGGCTTGGGCGGTCAATTTCTGTCCTCGCAAACACCGACGCTGCGGTCGTGGCGCCCGAGTTGGATCGGTTTGCCGCGAAGGGAGCGCGAGCGGGAGCGCGGGGACGGAGCAGCGTGCTCTGCTGTAACCGTCCATCTGGAAGGTATGTATTATGGTGAGCTGGGGAAACTCGCTCACCGGTGCGTCCGCCTCCCAATGGCGTTCTCCGCATGCGGGCGTAAGCAGCCGAGGTAAGCTTATCGACAGAGCAAGGAAGTGGAGTACACAACACGTACAGATTGTCTCGCAAGCAGGGGCGCCGTGGAGCGCGCAGTGCAGAGTTTTCGCTCGCCGAGAGAGAGAGATTTGCAGGGGCGAGGCATTTGATACCTTAACGCTACCGGTTCGAACACCAGTGCATCACTCGTCCGCGGTCTCGGGGGAGGGACAGATGTTCGGGGAACGCGATTGTTTTTCCGTCCGTGAAGATCCACACACACACGGGGGCGCGCAGGGGAAAGGACGAGCGTTGGACGCATGGAACACGCAACACGAAGATAACGAACGCTGGCCACGTCGATAGCTGGCGTGCACACGTATGGATGCACATACGCACCGGGAGATCCGAGGAAGCGATACGGCCAGTCAGCCCCTCGAGTGCCTGGCGATGTCGAGCAGACAGCCAGCATCACCACCTCACCGCCGAGGACACACTTGCTGACCGCCTCCGCGGCAACGGCAAGATCTCGTCTGCGAGGAGCTGCAAACCATCTATACAACTCGCAGGAGCCCCTGGCGGAGCGTCACACTCCGCTTCTGCACGGACGACTCGGAAGACGCTGCGATATCGCCCCAATCGCGACGGCCCCACGGCGGCTGCGGTTAGGCAAGTGCTCGTGTCCGGAGAGGAGCAGCTAGATATCTCCACCCAGGCGGTAGGCAGCTGTCCGCGCGCCGCATCGGAGGGAGGCCCAGTGCGTACCGCCCAGAGCAGTTGCCGGCAGCGACCCAGAGCTGGTTGCTGCGCGGGGGAACTGGTGCCGGTGCTTATCTGTCCGTCCGACCGTCTGTCAGTCCGTCTGTCAGTCTGTCCGTCGAGACACACGGCGAAGTCGAGTACGGGGGCGTACCCAGCCTATCACGGTTGCCGCTCGATATACCCTTGCACCGGTACCGACAGGTTGCGCGAGGCAGGGGGAAAAGGAGAAAATCGGAAGGGAGGGGGATGGCAGGAACCTTGGTAGTCATCTCCGTCCAGCTCGTTCTTGCGTCTCCCCTTCGCGCGATGCGTTGGCCATCTGTCCATCGTCCGTCGAATTTCTGCACGGGGACATCATCTCGTCGCCGACGCTCGCTCTCTCCCACTCGATCTCGCGCTCCTCCCCACCCTCCACGCCTGTGCCGTAAACGATGCAGGTCCGTACTGCGTAGGTATTGCAAAGGTAGGCAAGCAAGCAGCCGACGGAGGGTCGCAGTGGAGACGAAAAGGGTGACCCGACGACGCAGCACGATCTCTGCTGCCCGTCCATTCTCGCCAGTAATTGCCGGAGATTCCGATGGTTGCGTGTCTCTCTCCGCGTGCGCGTAAACGTCTGGCCGGGCGAGGAGGGGCGAAGGGAGGGGAGGGGCGAAGGGAGGGGAGGAGTGGAGAGGAGAGGAGAGAAGAGGAGAGGAAAGTGGCACTACGCCCGTTGACCGCGGGGGTTGTAGATCCGCGGCTTCTGGAAGGGGTCGAGTGACGTGAGCGTGGCTGAGCGGTGAGAGTTCGAGCTTGGGCGGAGGAGAGGCCGACGGACGGACATCAGCTCCTTCCGCTCTGTCGCGGAGGAGGGGACCCGCGACGGGCGGACGGTGGGGTGATCGAGATGGGCGGCAGATGTTCCGGCAGGTCCCGTCGCACCGTCCAGAGCAAGCGCGAGGAGCGAGCACGAGACGTGGAGAGCGGTTGAGGTCGCCGCTGGCGGAAAACAAGATCACGCAACCTGGTGGTGCACCGCAGTGCCCGATCCGATCCGAGTCGGAGCAGCTGCTGTTTCCGCCCGCCCGCCTGCCTCGCCCGTTCTCGACCCCCGACGAAGAACCGCCGCGCCGGGATGCGGGAGTAATCGATGGCGATGGCTGGGAGCCGGTATTCGAAACCAGGCTGGTGATGCTGCTGGTGATGCTGCTGGTGATGCTGCTGGTGATGCTGCTGCCGCTGCTTCTGCTTCGTACGTATGTATGTAGACCATGATATGTATCTTTCGTCGTCATGCACCCCGCGTTTTTTTTTTCTTCTTTTTTTCTCGTTTCTCTCTCTCTCCCTCGTTTCCTTTCTTTTTTTTTTGCGCAGAAAGGACAGCATCTTATGTATGCATCCCCCACCGCGCTGTTGTCAACGAGTGCGCCGATCGGATCAGCAAAACATCAGCCGTGATTCCAGGAAATCGCCCGTTTTCGCGAGCCTTGCCCCGTTCCCGAGCCTTCTCGCTGGGCGCTGGGCAGATTGGGCGCAATCTGGGCGCAGTCGTCGCTCACCGCAACATTCACGTCCGAGAAAAAAGAAAAAAAAAAGAAGGAAAAAATAAAAATAAAAGGCGGAAGAACGCCAAGTGAAGTCGGGTCATCGGCGCTGAGGAATTGCGGATCGGGCAGCTTCCGCGCAGCGATCGTGAAATTTCTGCCCAGCTGGCAACCGGGAAGAGCGGATGGCGAGAGGATGGCGAGAGGACGGGGGGGGGGGTTTGCCACAGCGAGCATGGCGTGTGCACGGCTTGGGGTTAGTTACCTGTTATGTAGTAGGTACGTCAACGTGCAGCGGGCGGCGGGCGAGGGAAGAAGGAGAGAAAAGGAAAGAAAGGAAAGGGAGAGAAAAGGAAAGAAAAGAAAAGAAAGAAAAAATGTCCACCATCCGGTGCCAAACCCCATACGGTAAAACGGATGCGATTCGATCGGGGATACAGTATATAGATAGTCTACATACATAGATATCTTTTTTTTCTTTCTTTCTTTTTCTTTTTTTTTCCTTCCTTTTTCAGTCCCCGCTCAGTTAACTCCCCCGCCGTTCGTTCGGCTCACATCGACACACACACACACACACACACACACACACACACACACACGTAAGCAGAATTCAATCGCAGCGGGCTCCGTTGCGTGCGCTCGCACGGACCAGATCGCAGACGGGTCCGGCATTCATACGTCGTGGGCGGCGAGTGCTGCCAGCAGACCTGGCTGGCTGGCATGCGGACTGGCTGGACAGCTGGAATCAGCCGCGGTGGAACCAGCGCAGGCACGACTCCTCCCGCTGCGTCTGCTGTCCTCGCTGCTGTGCTGTGCTGTGCTGTGCTGTGCTGTGCTGTGCTGTGCTCGACGCACCGGCAGTCGGGATACTGCATTGCAGAGCCACCGGCGGGAATGAATGCTCTTGCTCTCCGTGTTTTCCGGCGGGGAATGGATGCTCTTGCTCTCCCTGTTTTCCGGCGGGAAATGTGTGCCCTGTTTTCCGACGGAGATGACGGACGGCGGCTTCCTGCTGCTGCTGCTGCTGCTGTGGCGACTGCTCGCATCATCAGCATCACCAGCATCATCAGCATCACCAGCATCATAGGGAAATCCGGCTGCCTGTTCTCGGCGTTGCTGCGACGCACGCACACGCATACGCATACTCTACGCGGGCAGGCGGGCAGGCTTCGGGCCGACGGCCGCCCCTGCGTACGTACAGTAGATACTCTATGTATGTACCACCTACCCACGGTACCGTGGGGGAAAGGAGAGGGGGGGGGGACCGTGGACGGTCTCACGCACGACGACGTGCTGCTTGTCAAGACATCAATCGTAGATACATATAGAGTACAGAGTAGAGCACAGTTACCCGGCGGCTTGGACCTTCCCGCTGCGGCATACATTACTAGCACGGACTTGGCGATCCGTCTCCGGCAGATGGGCGGGGCTCGCAGCCGGCTTGTCGACGGGGGGCTGGCCGTGCGCTGTGCGGCGCGCTTCGTCCTGTTCTGGTCTGGTCTGGTCTAGTCTGGTCTGGTCTGTCCTGGTCTGGCCCCCCCCCGTTTCCGCACAGCGGGGCGCGAGCGGGGTTGCGACTAATCCGGACACGAACACGGGGCGGCGCATTCCTCCCATGTGACGGGCCGCCTCGCCGTTGGGTGCAACGATGCACACGGCTGGAGATATCTAAGGATTATGTACGTATATGTATGTATTCCTCACGGCATGCACGCATCACCGCAGCGAGACGCAGGGCGCGCAGCCTCGTCCCCCCCCCAACCGACGGCCCACGTGTGTCCGCCCCCGTCCGTATCAGTCTAACTGCATACGTGCTTACGCGCGAGGCGCAAGGCTGTCGGCTCAACAGGCGCAAGGCTTCGGCAAGGCGGCGCCTACCCTCGCGGGAAAGATACACAGCCCACCACACGAACCGCAGCCCTCCGCGGCCAGCAGGGCCATAGGGAGAGCCGCACAGCTAGACTCGCGGACGGATATGGGTTGGTGTTGTTGTTGGCGTTCGCCGTAGTCTGCAAAGGCTCATAGACGCGAAATAAAATTGATGTCCCCCCCCCCACCGCAGCCCTCCGCGGAATCTGGCCCTCCACCGCTCGGCTGGGAGCTGTGTCCGCCGCCGCCGCCGCAGGTGTGTGTGTGCGGACCCGGACCCGCCGAGTGCGTCCCGGTGATGGCGGACTGGACATCGGGCCTGCACGCGTCTGTAGCTACGAGAAGCCGCCGACGTCGGGCGGGCGGGCGGAGCGAGACGCCGGAGCCGCCGCCTCTGCGCAGAACCGCCACCACCGTCGTCGGTGTCCGACATGCGCGCACCGGATCGGACGGGGCGCATGCTCGGGAGCCGCGACAATCCCGAGGATCCGCGGCCCGTCGCCGGAGCAGCGCAACATACACACATACATACATGCATACATACATCCATGCGCGCGAGACGCATCTGGCAGCTCCTGCAAGCCAGCGCCGCTGCGGCAATCGGACAGCAGCAGCTGCGGATCCGCCGCCGTCTCGGCCTGCCGGGACCATTCCCCGCCCTCCCTCCCTCCCTCCCTCCCTACCGCCCCCTCCCCGCTACTCCGCGCATTCCAGTCCCGCACGCGCGGCATGGATACTGCGCGCATCGTCAGCACAGGTTCCAACGGAGGAACGGAGGAACGGGAGCAGCAGCACGAGCCAGCCGAGGCCAGTCGAGCCCTGCCAACCGTGTCGGGTTCTGTTGGGCGCGAGTGAAGAGAGAGGGGGGTGGGACAGGGCGCGTCCGATCTTTCGCTGGAGATAGATATGCACGTATCTACAGTACTCACAGGTGCGACGTGATGCGGTTTCCTCCAGTCCTGGGGGGTTTATTTACCCCGTTTATTTGTTTTTGTTTTTTCTTTTCTTTTCCGAGACAGAGGGAGAGCGGGGGCCGGCGCGGGACTTGCTTGGGCTTGGGCTTGGGCAGGTGAGATCAAAGAGTCACAAGGCCCCTAGTGTCTAAGTATGTATGTACGTCCACCTGCTGTGCTTCCATCACTGAAACGCGGAAGGGGGTGGGGGAGAAACAAAACCAAACCAAACAAATAGAGACTAATCTTCGCCGATATGCACGCGTGGCATGGATGTGTGTGCTTAGGGAGGGGGGAGGGAGGGGGAGGGGGGATGATTTCGAGGCGCTTGCAATTGTTCCATATATCTACATGCGACCCCCAACGACGGACGACGGGATGTGGATCACGCCAGTGTGCGGCGCCATGTGTGTGTAAGTGTGTATGTAGATTAGTTATGGCACGATAAATAAATATCTATCAGTGTGGAGGAAAAGTATAGCAGATATCTACATAAAGTCCCGCAGACGCGGCGATCGTGCCAATCACCGGCGTTGATCGCCGCTGGAGTGACGCGGAAACAAATGTCTCCACCCAGAGTGGGTGGCGTATGTATAACATATAGATAGATAGTTACATATATCACAGATATCTAAGTGCTTTACGTAGTCTAGCTACATATGGGTGTGCAGAAACATTTGCACTTTTGTCGCCCGACAACCGGCCGGCTGGCTAGCGACTGTGTTGGAGGAATGTAGCCACCCAACCCAATCGCCTCATATAGGCGCTCCGTCGACGTGCATACTGTGCTGTTGTTGATGTTGTTGCTGTTGTTGGCATGTGGAGAGATGTATCGAAAGGGCGCCGTCCATCGCCACAGGCCGAGACTCAGAAGCCTCGGTTGACGACGATGACACACGCCTCGGCGCACACTGGCCGCAGCTGGAACTCCGCGTCGATGGGGCAGTCTACGGCCGAGCTGGAGCTGCGGTGGGGCGCTGGGAAGGGCAGTCCGGTGCGTGCGCGGGTGGCCGCGACGGCCGTGTCCATAAGATGCGGCTCGACGGCGGGGGCGGCGGTGGCGGCGCGGGGGACAATCGATCGAGGCAGGTGGGCTACCGTAGGTAAGTATGTTTAGTTAGCACGATGGCCCGCCTTGGCTGGCCGGTCCTGCAATGTGCGCGGGGAGACCTGCGACGCGGGGAAATACGTAGATAGATATCTACATGTCTAGATATGTATCTCCTCCCCTCGGCCAGCCAGCTGTCGACGAGTGGTGACACCCGAGCCAAAGTATCGTTCGAAGGACTCAACGGGCTCGTACTCGCAGTGGGTGTTCGGTATGTACATTCAGAGCATTCCAAGGGCGATTCATGGAAGGCGCCGTGCAGCTTTCTCCGCGATGAGCGTGGTTCCCTTTTCCTTCCGGCGGGGGGCTCGGGGGGGCTGCGTCCGCACGCTGCAGCCAGCCAGAAGGACTTCCGAACGATGCGTCTTGCGTCAGCCAATAGTGTTCCCGCCCGGGGGGGGGATCCAAAAATACAGGCGCTGGTTGGCTGAGCGACAAAAGCGCATGTGGTCGCAGTGCGTAGACCGAGAGCCTGCGGGTTCCACTAGATAGACATCTATTTCCCCTGCCGGACCGGGATGGAAAAAACCAGCTGGCTTGCAAGGTGGGTCCAACATGCGTTTCGGTTGGGTGATTCAACGGGGATCGTGGATGAGGAGAATAGATGTCTTGGGGTGACAATTTACGTCGTGCTACGTCGGATGAAGAGGTTGCTAAGGATCCGCGGCCATGGCACGAGAATCCGAAGGGATGGTGGTACCGGTGATGCTGGTGATGCTGGTGGTGGTGGTGGTAGTGGTGGTGGTGGCACTGGTGCTGGTGGTGGTGGTGGTGGTGAGCTGAGAACACGCTCGTCGGAAAAGGACCGGGAAGACGGCGAGCAGAGGAGCGGAAGGCAAAAGCGGCGTTCGCTCAGCGACGACTGTCCGACGGGCGAGAGTGGCGAGGGAGGAGGCTGAGGACGAAAGGCATGAGATTAGGGAACGGCCTAGCTGCCCTGGGCGAGGGTGAGATGGAGGCAATCAGCAGCAGATTCCACCTCCCAGAGGCTGGTGCGGACACAATGCCTGGACTCCAGGCTGGGGCGTCCGATTTGCTGACCCGTTCTCACGAAGCGGCAGGAGCCAACCAGCGCCAAGAGCAGGGCGAGACAATAGCGGAGAGGAGTCGCTCTTAACGTCCCTTCCGCGCCCGCACTCTCGCTCCATCGCCAGCTTCTCCAGAAGGATCGGTCCCCACACAGCAGCCGCAGCTTCCAGCCAAAACCCGCTCCCGTCGGAATAGCAGCACATTAATCAGCACGCCCGCATCCTCCTGACTTCGTCCGCCGTCACTCTCGCGCCAGCCACCACCGCCTCCGACTGCCGTCACGGCCACATTCGTCTCCCCGTAATCACCACCACCACCACCACCGCCGCCGCCAGCACGGCCCACTCTATTCGAGCCACTGTTCTATATTCTGCAGCTGCAACTTTGATGTGGTATCCTCCGCGCCCGTGCACCACCCCGACGGAACGCCAGCAGCCACCCATCGAACGGATAGAAACCCTGACATAATCCCCCAACGGCTGCGGAATCGACTGCTTCCTTCTCACGATCTCTTTCGGCTTCACCGTGCCGATCTCTCTTCTTGCCTGCTGCTGTTCGTCTAGCTTCGCTTAAAGTGGCTCGACTCGCATCGTCGCCGCTGCTCCAACCCTCGACTACATTGCTCGTATCTACGGCCCATACAGACCCTACGACACCTCACTGAACAAACACCACTCCTCGTCCACCACCCCGCCGCCCCCGGCATCTCGTTTGTAGCAACTCGCCACCAGCATCTGGGACCTCTTAGTAATCCGTCGGCCCCACTGGAGAATACTGCCTTTATAATCTCAATCCGTTGTCGGCTCTCGCGCTGCAACATATCTTCGCTCTGCAACCCATCTTCGCACGCCAATCCCTCCGCCACTGCTCTGTCCATCGGACTCCATCGGTACATACCCCACCGCCACCACTGCGACTGCCCACTACGACTGCCTCCACGACCTTCACGATCCGCCCACAATGGTCTCGACATATCTGCGCCACGACTCCGGCGACGACAGCAGCAGCAGCATGTCCTCGTCGGGCTACGACAGCTCGCCCCAGAGCTCCGTTCCTGATTCCGTGCCCTCGCTGGACCACCACTCGGCGGGAACGAGCTTCGACACCCCGCAGGAGTCCGAGTTGTTCGAGTCGGCTTCGCTCAACTCTTGCACCACCGTCGCCTCCAGCGACGACGACGACGACGACGTCGATGTCTACGACTGCTACGAGGAGTTCCCGGACGAGCCTTCGCGGAGCAAGGCCGTGCCGGCAACGCCTATCGAATTCGCCGAGCACTTCCCGTCCACCAAGCGGCTCATCATCAAGCACGACGACTCGACCTTGGATGGAAACATGAACGTGCGCGTCGATTGCGATGCGCCCACGAGACGGGAGCACGACCGCCGCATCACCCTCTTCCACGTCCGCATGTACGACCTCCGGGACCGCGACTTCTCTGTCCGCCGCTACGGCCGGGATTGCGGCCGCGAGGTCGCCCACGTGAAGCGCAAGGTGGCCAGGACGGTCCTGCAGCGGCCGGCCCTACGCAAGGCGCTCAGCAGCTTCCGCGGCAAGCCGTCGGCCGACGAGCTGCGACGGGTCGAGCGGGTGGACAGCGGCTACGTCTCCAATCCCGACGACGGGGAGGAGGCCGACGCCTGCCCCACGCCCGGCGGCACGAAACCGACGAACACCTGCACGCTCGAATTCTCGAACTACGCGCACGTCGACCTGGCCCGCCGCGGCGCCAAGTCCGGCAAGAAGTACGACTTTGAGTACTGGGGCAAGAGCTATTCTTGGCGGCGGCGCATCGCCGCCGGAACGAACGACGAGGAGGTGTCGTACCAGCTCACCAACAACGCCACCAACAACGTCGTCGCGTACATCCGGCCGGATCCGCTGACTCCGGCCATGGCCGCTGCCGAGGAGGCGAAGGGTGGCTTCGTGCCGCCGTGCTCCATGTACATCAACTCCTCGCCAGCCGATCCCGTCAACAGTGGCAACGCCGACGTAGCCGAGTGAGTCATCCTTTCTCTTAATATATATATTTCCCGTCGCCGAGCAAACCCCACTCACACAGCCCCGCAGCGTCATCGTCACCACCGGACTCGTCGCCCTCGTCGACGACTGCATCAAGCGCAAATACCACAAGAAGAGGTCGGTCCGACTGGTGCTGCCCACGACCGGCAAGCTGCCCAAGATGAACATGGAGTACGTTGGGCCCAAGAGGTTCATTGACGAGATGTTCCACCGCCGGCCCACCATCAGCCGGAGCCAGTCGGCGCAGTTCGGTCGCATGGCACCAGCGATGTCGCCGACACCGCCACGCAGGATGTTCACGAGCTGATTCCGCGCGTCATCTTCACGCTTTCTCTTTCTTTTTACTTTTTTTTTCTTTTTCTTTTGTGGCGTGCGACATTACTACTATCTACCCTCCCACGACTAAATCGACAGCACATCCAACGCGCATCATATGCATGGACTCTGTTGTGGCTGGCGGAAAACCCTCTTTTCTCTTCGCGACTTTGTTTTCCGTCGCAGCCGGTATATATATCCGCACTTGTTGTATATCTCTCACTAGGAGTTTTTTTTTTTTCTTTCTTTTCTTCTTCTCTCCCCTTCCCCTCGGTACAGGATGCTACTTTCATCACCTGCGTTTCGGCGTCATTCTTTTCTTTCTTTCTTTCCTTCCTTCCTTCCTTGGACTGTTTTCCCTTCCGCGCAAAGGGGGGTAATCACACACAAGACGTCGCGCTTTTCGTGTACCTTTTTCTACTCTATTTTTTTTTTTTGTTCCGTGGGGTTTTGCTTTCTCGGAGAAGTACGATATAGGGGATCCCGCGAGGGGGGCGGCGGTGGATTGGGGGCTATCTAATGTGGGTTTTTTTTCTTCTTGGGTTTGGGTTTGGGTTTGGTTTTGGATTCGGAAACACGTTGGTTGGTGGACGCACACCAACATACAGGACAGGGACAGCAGCACGGGGGTGGCTATGGCTGTCATAGTGGTCTGGCTTTTTTTGGGTTTGGTTTTGGTTTTTCTCTTGCTTGTGCTCTTGTGACGGTATTGCGGAGCTCTGGATGGATGGATGTATGTATGGATGGATGGGTGGATGGGTGGATGGACTAAATCGAACGACGACGAATGGCGAAATGGACTGTATTTCTACCCCGCGGACAGTGTTTTTGTCGCTCGTCGCCGTGATTGTTTTGGCCTCCTGACGTGCGCACTTGACGGACGATACACGCCCCTTGACGTCCAGCGTGTGTTTTTTTCTTTTTCTTTTCTTTTCTTTTTCCTTTCCCTCTCTCTCTCTCTCTTTCCCCTCGCCGTAGATTGTCCGTGCAGGTTTTGGGTTTATCATTATTGATAGTTTATTCTTTCTTTCTCCCCGTTCTATGTATCTGCCGGCGGGGGCCCATCTTGTACGCCTCGACCGACCGACCGAATCGAAGATCGAATTACTAGATATAACTTATCCATTCTATTATCATCCTCCCCCCCCCCTCCCCCACTGGGCACCGGCGGCGATCCTGTTTCTGGGAGCCGACAATTTTTTCTGCTGCACATCGCCCCCCACCCACACGGACGACGACACACAATATATCCGCCGCGACGAACGGCGATTCGCCGGGGCGATGACTGCTCGCAGCTAAGGAGTTCTGCCTCCTTCCGCAGAGCGGTAACTAGGATCGCAGCCTTACACACAGTGCCGTGAGAGGAAAAAAAAAAAAAAAAAAAAAAAAAAAAAAAGGAGCGACAAAGTGCTTTTCCATCTCGCGGGCGACTGGGGAAGGGGGACGACGATCAGTGCTTATGTGTGCAACTCTGTGTGTGTGTGTGTGTTTCTTCGAGCGAAGACGCCCGCCCCGCTCTGCACCTGCACCCCCCGCCCGCCCACGGCCACGGCGGCCCGGTTGTGGACGCGACTGCAGCAGCAGCAGCAGCAGCAGAGCGAGCGAGGTTCGTTTCCTCCCCCCCCCCCCTTCGCTCTAACGGTCGAACTGCGCTAGATACGTATGTACGGTATACGCTACGAGAGAGGACGACGTTGTTTCGCTGCGCTGCGCTGGCGAGGAATGTGCGGACGTCTTGCCGACATCAGCCCGGCTGGATTGGCTGCCCGGGGGGAGGGGGGCGGGGGCGGATTGCTGCGTCGCGAGACAAAGCTCGGAACTTGCGTGGGGGTGGGGGAGTTGCCGTTCGCCCCCCCCCCCCCGCCTCTTTTTCTTGCTTTTTTTCCTCTCGTTTCCTCGCCATGCTCGCCAACTCACGTCGGACCAGACGGACATCCCCCCTCGCAGACATGTGGCTGCCTGGCTGCCTGCCGCGCACATGTAATCATACATACGTACGTACTGTCCAGGGTGGTAAACGCAGGACTTCGCAGCATGAACTTAGATACTTGCACACACGGAATGTCCCTGCCCGACGAGCCGGCGTCGGTGGCTGGGCGGGGATAAAGAGATCTCTAGTTGGCGCCGCGTTTGTGCTGGAGTGGCGGGGGTGGCGCGGCGACGGACAGTCATCTCGCACTCGCGGCGGCCGTGTGCGCGAGCATCTGACCTAGATAACTACTCACCATGCAGATATGTATGTAGTAAGCATCAGTATACGCGGTACGAGCCCGGCGAGCCGTCCTCCAGCACGCGGCCCCGTCCTGCGGATCTAGAACTGGGCCGCACGCCTGCCCCGGGGCGACAACTGTCTGCACCGAAGCTTCTGTCCGACCAGCCTTGTCCGTCCGCGCGGAAGGCGGCCAATCGCCGGCGGCGACGCGGCCCACCGTGGCGCGCCGCGCGGGGATGGAGGCGCGGAGGGGGGTGGCCGGACACGAGGCCAGACGCAAGGCCAGCTGCGCTGTTACGCCCGCACTCCACACGAGTGCCAGCAAGAGGAAGCCAAGTCGGCCACGCCGCAGCCCCGGCGCCCGACTCTGGATAGATACGACGTCCTCACGAGGCACGCGCTGGGGGCTGAGGATGGCATCGACAGATCCGGCATCGTATATGCATTTGTAGCAGGTTCCACGGCGTCGCGTCGCACCGTGATCGGAGCGGGATACTGGCGCTGACGGATGACGGTGGCGCTGACGGCGACGGATGACGGACGACGGGCGACGGATGACGGCCGCAAATAGTGCTGCTCACCGTAGATCGTCGGGATCGTGGCGATACCACCACTCTCTCCGCTCGCGCATTGTCTGCCCTCCCCTCCAGCAGCCGTCCAACCCTGCGGATAGTCCCCGGCGACGCGATACGTGCACCGCCCCGGGAACGCGCACGTACGGACCCCTGGCCTGGCCTGGCCTTACGAGCGGGCGCAGCATCGAAGGCACCGGTTCGGGGAAGAAGGCACGTACATGGCTCGTGCGGCACCCAGCGGCGAGTGATCCCCCGTGCCGGCCGCAGTGGTTTGCATGTGTTGGACGGAAGAAGGGGCGGGAAGGAATGTCATCTGCGGGGCGCAGGTGCAGCACTGCCTGCACTTCCCAGCCCGTCGGAGCCGCATCCAGAATGGCAGAGCTACCGTCCGGTCACGAGGCTGAGACGTGTTGGGGGCGACACGGCCGCGGGATACGTACTCGGCCATCGGGACCCCTCTCACCGGAGCCGTACCAAGCTCCGATCCACCGAACGCAGCACTTCCATCGACGGCTCGCACAGCGGCCAGACCGCCGATGGAAAAAAAAGAAGAAAAAAATCAAATGAGGAGAGACCCAGCTCCCGCCGGTATTCCCCGATCCACAACAGCGTCGGCGGCGAGGATACTCGAGTGCCCCAACATGGGAATCAGATCCGTCCTCGTCATTGCCCTCGAGTTCCTCATGGCCACCAGTGAGATGCTCCGGCGACATCCGCTTCATCCTGCGACACGATGCAATGTCTACTACTCGTGCTGGTCGGCGTGACTGGGATGTCCTCGGGATCCGGCGTGTGTGTCCATCGCCATGTTCTACCAAGGTCACATGCACATAATGAAAAAAGGAAAAAAAAAGCGGCTGGGTCGTCCGGATCCTCCGTCTTCAGGGTTTCCGCCGTTCGGCTGCTCGGGGGGGCGTTGCGGTTGTGGAGGTTGTGGTTGGAGAGATCGGGTCAAGAGACGGCGGGAGGGAGGGAGGGGCGATATTTGCTCTGGACGCTCGAACACCGCCAGGTTGTGTGTAGCTGCAAGATCCGCGGCGTCGCTTGGAGGAGATGAGTAACGTGCTGTTGTGGTGTGGAGGGAGAAGAAAAGGGAGTAAGGAGTGGAAGGGCGGGGAGTATTTTAAGGCTTGCCGAGACTCGGCGATGCAGGGGTGCGGACGGCCCGATTTTGGCTTTGTGGGCGGCTTCGCAGTGCAGAATAGCCGCCACAATAAACGCCGCACCGGTCACGACCGAGATACACATCTACAATAATTCCTTATATCCTTCACTGCTAAACGAGTGCCCCTCCCGGTATGCCTAGTGGATCAGCTGGCAGCCAACATATAAAGCTTTCCGAAAGGGCTGGATAGAAGGAAACACATTTTGATAATCCGCTGAGTGCGGTTCCAATCCTCCCGGACCAATGTGTCCGGCACTGACTCCAGCGCTCCGGGTAGAACTTCACGGAGCCCTGCCAGCGTACACGTGCAGTACTTTCTGGAATATCGCTTGGTAGTACATACTCGATTCAATCCATCTCGCAATGAAACTTGAGATAGAAAATCACAAGAGATGGCCCGCTTTCTCAATACAGAATCATCGATTCGCTTTTGTCTATGCTGCAGTTTTTGGATTGTCGATTTTGCAATGAGCACGGAGAGATTAGGCCGCCACAACCCGCGCTCTTCCAATATCTTCTTCACACCCTTTGCGGTACCTTGGGAGTCCTACATCAGCTACGGTCGCTTTGTCAATGGGGTTGGATCCTGGACGAAGACGTGGTTGTTCACCACCAGGGGCCTAGGTTAAGATTCTCGGCGCGGAGGACATCTTCAGCATAGGCGGCATGTTTGGTGGTATTACCAAGGTTTGGTGCCCCGGGTACCGCTGTTCGAACAGAAGAATAGCCAGGTCTTTGATCTGTGAAATCATACTATTCGCAGGTCCAGTAGCCATCATTTCCGAAGCCCCGAATTTGTGTGCGCTCTCGAAACGTATCGCCGCCAAGTTCTTGGGGGGGGGGGGGGGGGGGGGGTAAACAACCAAAGGGTTTAAAAACGGGGTTTTTTTTTTTTTAAAAATGTTAATAAAAACCACAAAAAAAT
>Ga0307516_10002016_pt1 | contig 27699 bp, 16 predicted proteins | sample 19_EM_MG_FD_203310 | JGI IMG/M metagenome (GOLD analysis project Ga0307516, IMG submission 203310) | Populus trichocarpa ectomycorrhiza microbial communities from riparian zone in the Pacific Northwest, United States - 19_EM | ecosystem: Host-associated > Plants > Roots > Unclassified | place...
TAAACTAAAGCCCAAAAGGAGAAAACAGAAAGCTAATTTGAAGTTCATTATGCCGCCGTGAATAAATTCTCCGGAATGGTAATACAATCTGTGTGGGATAAAGGTGTTAAAATCCAGTTTGTTTTTTTATTTTAAAAATGTTTTTTAAAAGAATTAAATTTTTTATTTTAAATTAAATTTTTTAATATTTTCAAATTATTTTTATATATTAAATTAAAAATAATTTTTAAAAAATAAAAATATATATTATTTTAATACATTTTTAAACAATATTTGTTATACCTCCAATCACTCCAAAACCAGCAATCATTCAAAATAAACGTAATTATTTTGGTTCGGTTTAGTTTTTATATAAAAAAAATAATCAAACCAAATTGTTTTTATAAAAAAAACTGAAACTAGTTCAAACCGACCGGTTCGGTTCGGTGTTTTTAGGACAAAAACCGGTTCAAACCGGTTTAGCTCGGTTTTTCTGGTTTGGCTTGGTTTTTTCAGTTTTGGCTTGGTTTTTTTGGTTTGGCTCGGTTTTTTTTGTTTGGGTTCGGTTTTTTCAGTTTCAGGCTTATAAAACCGAACTGAACCGGTCAGTTTTTTCAAAATTCTAATCGGTTTTTTTTCACGATTTAGTTTTTACAATTATTTTTTTTAATTTTATCGATTTAATCAGTTTTTAAATTTTTTTTACTGTATCCTAATTCAAAGCTTGTATAACTGCACAATAAAAATTTAAATACAGTAGTCAAAATACATCAATAATAAGTTAAAAGCTTATTAATACGATGGACCTAGACTCTTTCTATAGTATAGGTCTTCTTTTTCCAGGAGTTGATTGACATGAGAGTTACAGCTTCACCCCTCCAATAGGATGGATAGCTTATCTTGTTTGGATTCCATATAAATTGAAATCTTTGAAAAAACAATTAGGATTACAGTGATTGATTCACTATGTATTCAGACATTGGATAATGTAAATAGGATCCTTTTTTCCTTTTCTTATTAAGTAACAAAAACTAAATAAATAAATAAATAAAACTATCCTTTTTTAAATCTTACTCATTGAGGTTTTAACGATCATTATTAATCTCAAAAAAATTGAGACAATCTATAATTGGATCGAATTTCACTAGTAGGAAATTGTGTGAGTCTAGTGGGATCCTCCTCTCTTGTGATGTGGAAAAAAATTTATTGCAAATTTATAATAAATTAGTTTGAGTATTATAATTATTAATATAATAGCCACTAAAAATTTACATGATTATTAATTTTAAAATCTATAAAATTATATAAAATTAGTTAAAGTATGTACAAACTGATTCGAATATCCACGTTAATAAAAAAACATTTCACAACATTAAATTTTACCCAAAAAAATAAAAATAAACCCTATATTGGCTTTATATATTAAAAAATGTAATAATCACGCGCTTATGTTTAGTGCGTGAGATTCCTTTTTTCTTCTCTTTAAACTTTAAACGACATGTCCTCTTTTGTCCCCACAGTTCCACTACAAGAAGAGAAAGTCTCAACAGTGTGCTCATGGCCACAGATGCCTTGTAAGTACGTCATTGCAGGACCACGGGCGTTATATAAACAGAACAAACCCCCGCACAGATTGACACGTTAGCAAATCAGAGTACACATCAGCTTTTTCCAAGAATCTTTTTATTTTATTTTATATTGTTTTAATAGTCTGGTGTTAAAAATAAATTAGTGATGGAATCCTAATTGTTTTTGATGGAGTCCCTTCTGCCTTCTGCATCCTCAAATTTTATCCTTTAATATTTTTATTGTTTTGAAAATTAATTTTTATAATTTATTTTTTATAAAATTATGACAATCTCAAAGAAACACCTCAAAATTTAATTGATATTTAATTTTATAAATATCTATTTTTGTTATTATATCATTAAATAAAAAATAGTTAAAAAATAAAGTTGTTATGCTAGATGGAGTTCATGATCTGGATTGCAGATTTGATGGGTTAATCCGTGAAGCCCGGAGCGATCCAATATATCGTTGTCTCAATAAAAAAAATATCATTTTAGCTTTATTTTAAAACCAAACTATATTTTTTACCTGTCATCCAAGTTGTATTTAGATCCACCAAGTTGATTAGATTACATCAGAATAACTTCCACGCATGTTAACTTTAAATCAAAGTTAGGTAAGGAGTTGAATCGAGAGGTTTTTAAGGTTGACCTGCTTGATCAAACCCCTTTTTTTCCTTAAAAAATTCATCTTTTATTTTTCCTTTTTAAATTGAATTCTTTTTATTTTTTTTTAATTTTATTCTTCAATATTTGGTTGATTTTGAATTGATATTCATAATTTATTTTGATTTTTTTCTATAAGTTTATTGCAGTCTCAAACAAACATCCCGATATTTAATTGATGCTCAATTTTATAAGTGTTTATTTTTATTATCAATCATTAAGTAAAAGTGGTTTAAGAAAACAAAGTTATTAAATCCAACAAAGTCCATGGTCTAGGTCGCTGGTTGGCGGGTTAAGTTGCGAAACTCAGGCCGGTCAAATATGTTGTTGTCTCAATATCAAAAAAATATCTTCTTGAATTTATTTTGTAAAGCCAAACAATATATATATTTTTTTTACCGATCATATAGGTTGCTTTTAAATCCACAAAGTTGAATAAGTCATATTAAAACAACTCACACACGAGTTAATTTTAAATTCAAGCTAGACAAGTAATCGGACTAAGAAATTTTAAAAGTATTTAAGATTGAGTTTCAACCTGTTTTCTATTAAAATTTGAAATAATTTTAATTTTACTTTAAATTAATTTTTTAGTATTTTTGGATGATTTTGATGTGTTAATGTCAAAAATAAATTTTAAAAAATAAAAAATATTTTATTTTAATATATTTTCAAATAAAAAATACTTTAAAAAATAATTAATATTAAATACTCAAACATTTATATCCTACCTATAAATTTATAATAACCTTTTTTTTTCCATAAATATTTTTTTATCCTAGTGCGGGCAGTAAAGTCGTACTATCCAAGGTTGTCAAAAACGTATTTTTGTCACGGTATGGAAAATGCAAAATAAACTCGGATCGTAAAATCGTAAGGAATTTTTTTTCATACATAGTTCAAGCACCTTAAAATAAATGGTTCAAATAAAAATTCATACATAATTTAAGTAACTTTTCATTAACTAACAATTAACAAACTTAAAACAAACAATCTACTAGTGTGTCATGTAAACTAAAACTAGCTTCATTGCCTTCATCTTGCTCATTATTCCTCAGACATTCATCAATATCATTATCATCAAAAGGATTATTAGTATCACTACTAGTACCAACACCAATATTATGAACATTAGTGTTACTACTAGTACCAACACCAATATTATCAATGTTATTTAACTCAAAACTCCTTGAATTCTCTAAATTGTCATCAATTTGAATCTCCAAATCATCTTCAATACCATGACTCTCCATTTCAGCATCATTAGGAATTTCTTCTTCATCACTTTCATCTTCTTTACTATTTTTTCTTCTTGTTGCACTATCAATAGCACCAAGCAAATCAAAGTTTGAATGTTTTTCTTCCTCGATTATCCAATCATCATTAGATGAAAGATCATCTACTACACCAAAATCATCAGCTTGCTTTTTGACTTGGTTATCATTCAATTTCAGATTGCACATTACAAATACCAAGTCATTCATTTTTTTCTGGTGCAAACGATTTTTTCGTTTTGTATAAACCTAAATAAACAATTCAAATTTATAAGATTTTATCAAATATTTCAACATTTAAAATAAAAAAATAAAAAAACTCACCATTTCAAATGCACTCCAGTTACGCTCACATCCAGATGAAGTACAAGTCAAGCTTAGAACTTGGATTGCAAACCTTTATAATTCTGGACATTCATCCCCGTAAGAATCTCACCATTGAGCTGGAGCTTTTTTTTATCTCTTGCTGTCTTGGCAGCCTCAATGCCAAACAACCCTTTTGCATCCTTGAATGATTCAAGTTGTAAGTCAATTTTGCACCTTTTAATTGCATTAGGCACCATCCTTTCTAAGCATTGATATAATTCAATTTTAATGTTGGCATTAACCTTAAAATTAGATTATAATGATAATAGGGATTCAAATAATAAGCTGCTGCATATAAAGGTCTGTGGAGTTGAAGTTCCCATCTTGCATCAACAATATTCCATATAGGTATATAACTATATAAAAAAAAACAATAAAAATATCATTACAATTTAGGAATATCTCAATTGGAAGTTTTCTAAAGACATTCATATTAATAGATGACAACATTTGAAATAAACAATTAGCAAGATATATACCTTTTTTTTCACATAACCAAAATTCACTTATATCTTCTCTTTTGCTTCATCCATTGCTTTATAAATAAAACCCATAGCTGATTTCTCATCTGAATCAACTAATTGAAGAACTTTAATTAGAGGATATGTTGCCTTAATATATATATATATATATAGTGACATCATGCCAAAACCTGTTGTCCAAAACACAAATTTGAATTCGTTTCCCTTCTTCTATTCTTGCAAACCTACATGAACTCCACTGTTTGGAAGTAAACATAGTTATCAGCTGTATTTTATGATCATTCAAACATCCTAGAGTCAAATATGATGTAGCAAACCGAGTGACAGCAGGCCTAATCAAATCCCTTCCTTTCGTAAAGTGCCTTAGCATGAAAATAAGAATAATTCTTGAATAAATATATGAGGTGATTCTCCTCTCATTAGCAATAGTTACTTGATGAACCTTTAACTTCTTCTTAAAATCTTCCAATATCAAGTCAATACAATGGGCAACACATGGTGTCCAAAACAAACCTTTTCTTTTTTCCATCAATAATTGTTCTGCTGTCTTATAATTTGCAGCATTATCGGTGACTATTTGGACAATATTTTCCTTCACAATCCTCTCCACAATGGCATCTAACATCTCAAATACCTTATTAGCAGTCTTGGACATATTAGAAGTATACACCGATGACAAAAATATTATCCCTTTAGGACTATTAACCAAAAAGTTACAAATACAACGTCTTTTTTTATCTGTCCATCTATCAGACATTATTGAACAACCTGTTTTTTTTCCATTCTAGCTTGTACTCCTCAAGCAATTTCATTGTTTGATTCACTTCTTGCTTCAAATACTTCTCTCTAATATCATGGTAGGATGGAGGCTTGAAACCTAACCCATGCTTTGCAACCAATTCAAGTGCCTTAAGAAACTCAGGGTTTTTTACACAATTAAATGGAATTGTACTAGTGTAGAAAAACCTTGTAATTTTTCGACATGCTTCTTCTCTAATATCCATTTTTAGTAATTGATTTAGGCTTGTTTGTATACTTCCACTCCCATTAGCTGCTCTATTTCCTTTTTTCCTTGGAGCTAATTTCTTTTATTTCATCATCATCATCATCATCATCATCATCATCATTTCCACTATATTGATGAACCTTTCTTTTCTTTTCAGTTGCTTCTAAATTTTTCACCAAAACACCCAAAATAATCTGCTTAACATTTTCTGATACTTGCTGACATGGTTCAACATCCTTACGTGTGCAAGCTAAATGCTGTTTGAAACGAAAAATACCTCCACTTATAATTTTTTACAATACTTGCACTGAACTTTTCTAGAATTCTTATCAATATCTATACCATGTTGCTATCCCACATCAAGCCTATTACCAGAAGAATTTTTTCTAGATGCCATAAGTTCAACAATTCAAGAATAAACTCAAATCAGCCCTGTAATCAATCCAAACATTTTATGATTGTAATTAATTTTTTGTTAAAAAAGAAGTACCGTAATACATGACTAGTAATATAAATCAATAGTGCCAATAAAATTAGCCAAGATTGTTCTCTGTGATTCATGCAGCCAGTATTATCCAAAACCTTATCAGCAGCTCGAAGACAATTATAAAAATTGTAGTGACAATTTAGAAGACTACAATCATGACCAGTAATATAAATCCTCTAAGCAGAGTGCGTCTAGACTGTAATCATGTTGCACCACCGAAATCTGGGCAAGAAAAAGAAGATATCCTCTGTAGTCAACAAGCTCAACTATAAACAAATATAATTTAAGCAGTAAACTATCCACAAAACCAATTAGCCAAAAACTGCAAATCCAGTTCCATCAATCATAGCTTATTCATAGAGCAGAACCATATTGATGAAGAGAAAGGGTGTAAAGTTCCCAACCCACATATCAGCCCATAACAGAAAATAATAATAATAAAAAACCCATAAATCCTCTAAATTTCTTCCCGATTTGAATAATTTCATACATTTTTTCTTATGACAATCTACTTCTAGTCTATCAAAATCTAAACTTTCATCACCTCAAAATCATTAGCAAACCAAACCGATATTAAGCACAATAATTTATCAAGAAATTAATTAAATTTAGTTCAACTAATCAGCATATAACAATAAAAAGGTCACATCTTTTTCTAAAACTTTCTCAACAACCAAACAAAATGACATTATAAATGGAACAACTTACAGTGTAGAGTGTAAATTGTAGAGGAAGTTGTTGATGATGGAAAAAAAGAAGACCGCTGTTGATGAAGGCTGAAGAATAAGTCGTTGTTGAAGATTGAAGAGGAGAGCGTTGTTGATGAAGAGTGAACAGTCTAAAGACTGAAGAGCGTTGCCGCTATTGATGAAGAGGAAGCTGTGAGCCGTTGATGATGGGGAAGAGGAAGCTGCGAGGCGTGAGTCGGTGTTTGGCAGGCGTGAGTTGTTACCAAGAGAGCGCTGCCACTATTGATGAAGAGGAAGAGGAAGCTGTGAGGCGTGAGGCCGTGAGCTGTTAATAGAGAAAGAGATTAGATTTAGGGAGTTATATTTTGTTTGTTCTGTGTGTGTGTGTGTATCAGTAGCTGAAATAAAGATGAAAGAATGCGCAATAACCAATGGCCCAATAACCGCTGGACGGCTGGAGCCTGGAGACAAGGGTTACGACAATATATGTTTTCTGATGAAATTGTTAAAATGATCTTGAAATCGTGTTTTTATATGATTTCACCCGATTTTAATGATTTCACCTGATTTCAATCTAATTTTATCTATTTTTGAGTTTTTTTAAATGATTTCGTACGTTAGATATATATTAACTTATAAAATCAAATGTTAAATAGTGATTTTAACAACTTTGAACTATTCATGTACTATACTGTGCTTTCATGTACAAAATAAAGCCACCGTCCCTCCCGTCCTTCCCTTCTTAATAATAAGTCGCCGTCAGGCGACAATTCCAACTGAACCATCCCTCTCTCTCTCTCTCTCTCTCTCTCTCTCTCTCTCTCTCTCTATAACACAACTGAAATCTATAACTCCAAACATTTCCATAAAATCGAAGATTCCTTCCTCCAACTTTATCACCACACTCCCTACACCCTACGCGCCACTCTCCCTCATCTCACGCGCCCCACCACTTTGATAATTTCTAAGATCTGAAGAAGGCTTTTTTTTTTTTTTGAATTCAAAGCATCTAATGATAGGGAAGATAATAACAACATGGGTGGAGTCACTTCAACAATTGCCGCGAAGTTCGCTTTCTTTCCACCAAACCCGCCTTCTTACACGGTGGTAACTGATGAGTCTCTCTCCGCCGTGTCTGGTGGTTTTACTACTAGACTGTGTATACCGGAGGTGCCGAGGAAGGATGAGGTGGATTTTTTGAAGTTGAGGACTCGGCGTGGAAATGAAATCGTGGCTGTTCATATAAAGCATCCTAGAGCTTCAGCTACTTTGTTATATTCTCATGGAAATGCAGCTGATTTGGGTCAAATGTTTGAGCTTTTTGTTGAATTGAGTAATCGCCTTCGCATTAATCTTATGGGGTTAGATCCTTTCCTTTTGAAGTATTACTTTTCTTTTTTTAATGTTATTATTATTTTGTTTGGTTTAGTTCTTTTAGTTGTATTAATTGACAGTATTGAACTTTATGAGTGTTGGTTTGGTGGGTTGATGCAGTTTTGGTGGTATCTTTCTTGGATTTATTCCTTTAGTATAATTAATTCATCAAGCATATGGAAGAGGCTTTCCATGTGTAGGTTTAGTGTTGATGGAGAAAAGACTTGGTCTTTAATGTCTGTGGTTGAGTTTGATGGGAGACTCTTTAGTAGTGAACTTTGTAGTTTGTTTGCATGGGGAGGAAGTAATGTATGCCTCTGGTGAGGGGAACTTCTGTACAACTGGTTTTGAAAGTGAACTCTAATGGTGGAAAGAGAGGTTTAGTTGTGTTTTCCCCCCCTACAAGTCTGCAATTACCATTTTGAATATTATCCATTTATTAGGACTTGAGAGAGTCTGTTGAAGATTACATATGAATTTTAGTGTGGATAGAAGTTTACTAAGTTAAGGTTGGGGCAATTGCAAATCCTGATGTGAATTGGATTAGTCTTTCATTTAGATACACCTTTTTCTGTCTCTCTGGAATCTATTGATACAAAATTACTGCTCTTCCTAGCATATCTGAAACAGAATGACTTTCATGGCAATAAGAATGGTCTTTAAAGGTAGATTTTGGGTTTTAACTTGGCATAGTTTAATCTCAGAAGTACCATTGGAATGGTTTTTACCTTTTAGGATAGGCCTTATGGAAGCAATGCAGAAGATATGGTATTTACTTTCCAGCACTACCTCATATCATGTGTACTTGTTCCCGTTGTAATATAATGGAGAAATATAGGCATATAAGAACCTAATAGTTGTCTTAAAAAACCAGAAAGAATGCAAAAAAAGAAAAAAAAATGATTAATATTCATATTCTTGAGAAATTGTGTTGCTTTTCTACTTGGTGTTTTTTTTTATTATTATTACTGTAGTTTGCTTCAGGGTTGATTTCTAATCTTGTATTACTGTTTCATTTTCCCAGATACGATTACTCAGGCTATGGGCAATCAAGCGGAAAGGTTTAACCAGCTTTCCCTATTCCTTGTTTCTAATGATCGGAAGAAATTTTTATGCCTGCTCTTAACTTCAGCAATTTTACATGCCCTTTGACATCTATTTCTGATGCATGCTTAGATATCCTCGTTGTTAAGTTTGCTTTGTTGGTATAATCATATCCTTGTTTCAGAGCATAGATATTCAAATTCAGAAAATGAAACATAAGTTCTCCTTATGCATTTTGATTTGCATATTTTTCATGCTGCTTCCATAAAGCAAGAAGTTTATGGCAGTATAGATGTGTATCAAATGCAACCATCGTATAACTTAAGTTTCTCAAACATTTAGCATTGTTTGTTTGTAATATATGGCATTGCTCTCAACATTTGTCACCTTTCATTTGAAACAGCCAACTGAATGTAATACATATGCGGACATAGACGCGGCATATAAATGCCTAAAGGAGCAGTATGGGGTTAAAGATGATCAACTAATATTGTATGGTCAGTCTGTTGGTAGCGGTCCCACAGTTGATCTTTCTTCACGTTTACCAAATTTGAGAGGTGTGGTTCTGCATAGCCCAATATTGTCTGGGATGAGGGTATTGTACCCAGTCAAAAGGACTTACTGGTTCGACATTTACAAGGTAATTTTTGGGGTGTTGATCCCATTAAACATCTGTTTGATTCTCTGTGCGAGCACTTATGTTACTTTCTCCTTTCAGAACATTGACAAAATTGGTATGGTGACCTGTCCTGTTCTCGTAATTCATGTAAGTATTATTTCCCCTCTTCAATTTTTTCTCTTTTTTTGAGTTGTTTATAATCTCTCTTTGGGACATAATTTTATGCGTTGCATGAGTTGGCAACTAGTGTGAAGAAGCAGGTCTTTTGGTTTTGATGTTGTTCTTGTGCTAGAGTACAAAATTTTAGACGATCATTGAAAAAAATTAGTAGCTGCAAAACCTTCAAAGATATGAATAAAGGAAATTTTTTAGTTTCACGGGTTTAACAAAAGCTTTCAACAGGATTCAACTCTGGTTGCAGTCATAACTCATAAACCAAAATTCTAGCATTCCAGAAAAAAATTTAAGGAAAATATTTTCTTAATAGCCATCATGAGCCTGTATTCAGTGTCAACATAAATCAATTTGGTCCTTAACAAATGAGCATTTCATGTGGCATTATTGTCTGATGTAATTAATAAAAAAGGCAAAGACAAAGTAAAATAACAGAACGAGGATCTCTTTAAACCTCAATTTTCAATTCATCATGTGCTAAGGGTGTAAAGGTGGCCCAATTAGCATCTATAGATATGTAGTTTGCAATAAACTACTTTGGCTTTTGGGTAAATCATGTCCTTGCTTAAACTAGATAGTGTTGTATAGACAAGTCCAACATAGATTTTATTGTTGCTTCTATCAGTCAGAAGAACAGAACAAAAGGTTGATATTTGCTGACCCTCCATTCAATAGCTTAAATTTTCTTTTTAACGTTCATTTTGCCGTTATTTGTATGTACATTCCATTGTTCTGACATAGTTTGTAGTCAGAGAGATTTATGTCTCATCACCCCAAAATTATGTTTATGGAAGTTAGAGATAAAATCATTATGCCAACATGTTTTTATGGATATAAGAGATTTTTATTTATTTATTTTCAAATTCAGGGGACATCAGATGAAGTTGTTGATTGCTCTCATGGGAAACAACTTTGGGAGCTTTGCAAAGAGAAATACGAACCATTGTGGATCAATGGAGGTGGGCATTGCAATCTTGAGCTATATCCAGAATTTATCAAACATCTGAAGAAGTTTGTTTTGACCATAGGCAAATTAAAAACAGCTACAAATGGTTCTAAGAAAACACAAGAGTCTGAAAATCAGAACAAACAATCTGAGAGTGGAAGCTCAGACACTTTTGAATTGGGTGACCTTCCTGTAATCTCTAGAAATAGTTTAGATAGCAGGCTTGAGAAGTCAAAGAAGCCAAATAAACCTGAAAAGTCTCGGATGAGCACTGATCGTGTTGATAGATATAGAAGAAAAGGATTGGTCTGGTGATAATTTATACCAAGAGCTTCTTAAATAAAATGCATGCATTAGTTGACTCGAGAAGGTAATTTATTTTTCACTTCAGCTTTTGTAATGTGCATTGAGTCTAGTACAAATTATTAGATTGAGTGTAATTTTCCACATAAATATTACATCTGTATGTATGCTTAGAGCATGAGTCAAATTAAGCGAAATCTTGTATTTCAACTCTGCTGTGGAATCAGCTGCTGTTCATTTGAAGATGAAAATGATGTGTTCCCAATGATCATGTGTTGCAATTTTTCCATCTGAACCCAGTTTTTCGTACTCTGTAGATTTGAGGAAACTGGTATATGCCAATGGTAACTCGAGTAAAAAATGCTCGTCTGGTGCTGACCATTTTCTTTCTTGTTTATGATTAACTTTGGTTGGGAAATGGAAAGCTTCTAACTTTCTGGCCTGGCAGTCGATAATGCAATTAGAGTAACTTTGAGGGTATATCCCATCTGCTGCTAAAGCGCACACCTCTGCGAGTTGACGAAAGAAGTGATAAATCTTTATATTTTCTTCCCGCTATCAGCATGAATCTTCTTCTGTACTCAGTCATACTACATGTTCAGTCATCACTTTACTTTTCAACAGTACTATTAACGAGTGGGATTTGAGAACGGTATTGTACTGAAAAAAAATCATGCCCAATTTGCTCCAACACCTGCAGATTGTCACTGTAGCCTCTTTCCATCTCTGAAAATGCAACACCATCTCTTTCCTACCATGTCTTGGCTCATCATATTTCTGATAATAATCTTCGTCAATGCTCCATCATCTGCCTTTGCCAATGATGATGAGCGATATCTGAGCTGCACGACTCATTTGATTGTGGAAATATTAAAGGTATCAACTATCCTTTCTGGGGATCCATCATGTATGATTACTGTGGCTATCCAGGGTTCTAGCTTGATTACCGTAGACAAGATCCGGAGATCACAATCATGCTATTGTCTTATTGTTATACATTGAAATTCACCAGAGAGTTATGAAGTTTGGGCCATGAAAAACATGACAAACATGATTGCAGACCATATTTAATAAAATCCAGATTTACATAGGTGACAGGTCACCTCAAACACGTAATAATATACAAAGTTAATGGATTTGAGCAGTTTTGGTCAGACGGTAGTAACATGGGCATAAGAAGCCCACATAATATAATGTTCTAAAAATAAAGATGAAATGGAGAAAGTGAAAAGTTAACAAGCGATTATTCATGTTTTTCCTATTTAAAGCAAGGCACAAGGAAAAAAAACAAGATAACAAGGATAATTCAACAATATTTTCTTTGCAATTCAATTAAGTTCACAAGATCTACAAAATCTGTTTATCAAGTAGATTGATAATTAGTATGCTTGTAACCAAGGGCGGAGCTATGATTATTTGTTAGAGGGAGCCAAAATTAATATAATAAGATATAATATTTATTTTAATTTATTATACATGAGTTGTAAAACAAAATCTGCATGATTTAGTTTTCAAATAACTTACTACAAACATATAATGACATTTGTATAAGGTAAAAGGTTTGGAGCAATACTAATCTTCATCCTCCATCCAATTATCATATCAATTGTGAATTTTTCAGCAATCTCTTTTTCTATATAGACAATCAAATAATTTGCAAAAAAATCATACTCTATCCGATTGCGAAGTCTTATTTAAACAATCTTTATCGTTGAAAAAGCTCGTTCAGCAGTTGCTGTCGAAACAGGAAGTGTAAAAAAAGCACATCGTTCCCCATCATTAACTTTCTTCCAACAATTAAATCTTTTAACAGTAAACGTGTCTGCTCCTGGCTTTCCAGATGGTTTACTTGGAAATAAATAGCAAGGAAAACAAAATGCAGTATTTTTCTCCGAATATTCAAGCCACGGATAACTTTTGAACCAATAAGATTGAAATCGATGAGGATGCTTTTTACCAGTCAGTGGATATTAATTCAGACATCAAAGGTTGATATGACCCCAGATTTATGTATGTCCTTCGAATTTCATCTTGTTGATTCACCGGGTATTTCCAAATTTGAGGACGATTGCTTGGATCTCTAATTAAATGAGCAATGTCGATTCTGGTAAGAGGATGCTCACTAATCAACACAAGTTCTTTGTAATCTGAAGCACATTGTAATCTGAAGCACATTGGGGCTGCTCAACCATAACTTCAACATTACACATTGGAGTTGGTTTACTAGGCTGTGAGTCATCAATATTTTTTCTTTTTTTTTCAAAAAAAAGGAATCAATTCTTCTTATTTTGTTTATGGTTCAATCTAAAATTTTTGGTGGCTCTGCTAAAAATAAAACATAACAAAAAATCCAAGCATAATAAAAAAAAACCAATAAAATATATCTAATTAATTAGAAAAAAAATCACTATAACAAGAATTCAAAAAATAATTGGTAGAATTAGCATATCTGAGAAAAAAAAGAGCGAAAATGGTATAATTATATAAAAAAAAATCATTAAATTATTAACAAACTTCTCAAAACAAAACAAAAATAGACTTTAAATTTAAATTACCTTGTTTTGTTTGATGAAAAATAAATTAATTGGTGGCTCTGCTTCAATTTTTTTATAGAAATTATTTTTCTGTATGATTGGTTGCAGGATTTATATTAGGATAAATTAATAGCTTTATAACTCTGTTTTTTATTTCATAAAGTAATGTATTTATAATTTTCTTTTCTTTTCACGTAGGGTGACGAGTAAATTGAAAATCAAAAGTAAAGTCACTGTAATAAGTTCCACCTTGACCTCTGGGCAATGAAAAAAATTAAAATGTTTTGAGGGGGGAACCGACCCCTGCTTGTAACCAATAAGTTGCAACCAGTAGGCTGATAACCAATAGATTTGTAATGATATGCTTGTAACCACTAGGCAATAGTTTCCATAGCAAGAAAATCCAAAAATATCAATCTATGTTCACCTATCAAGGATTTCCACTGCGCAATTATAATAAGATCAAGAATAACACAAATTTATGAGTAATGAAGAGAAAGATATAATATTTGAACATAAGGTGGAAGAAGCTAATAAAATACTTGAAGAGAGATATATGATTTGTTTTTAAAAAAATGAGGAAAAACATAAGCTAAAAATAAAAATAATTAAGGATATTATAATGCGGTTATGACAATGAATAAGAGATTAACTCATGTCATTTTAGAGTCAATTGTCAAGACAAAGACAATGTTGAGAGAAGTTTACAACATGAGGTAGGAAAGTTGCAAAACTTAAGTAGAGAATCCTATAAAGAGATAACCAAAGCTATAGAAGATGTCAATTCAAAATTGAATGCCAGAATAAAGAAGGGAAATGATGAAGTAATTTATGAGTTTAATCATACCATTATAGAAATAATTAATAGGATTTCCAAATAAGTAATTTCTGAGTTAAATATGTATTGAATAATTCTTTTCAGATAATCATAAATCATGCTTTAAATTAGTCGATACATTGTCTCATTTTAAAAATAACAACTCATGTTTTTAATGAAACATGTTAATTTATTTCCATACTCCTAACTTATGGTTTATATCAATTTATCTATTCCAATAATCATATCTAGTGCTTCAATCCGGTTAGGGATTCATTAATCTCATACCATACCTATAACTTATGTTTTAATTTGATTAGAGATCCATTGATCCAATATCCAATTTCCTTTACCCATACTTTAATTCAACTTCTAGATTCAATTAGAATAACCACACTCATTTATCCAATTCAATACCTTTCACTCGCCTTTATCTTAATCATGGTTTTCACTTAATTTATAATAACCATATTGATTTACCCGATTCAATAATTATCATAGCCCATTATTTTACATGTATCACTTGGACCCCCCGAGTCATTTTGGAACTCAAAATTCATACCTTACATCTACTGTATTCACCCATTTATTTCAATATTCATAATGCATGCTTTACATCAACTATAACTTCATTGATTTATTCTCATAATCTTAGAGCTTGTGGTTTACGTCAACCATGATTGTTTATTCATTTTAATGGTCATCATTTCATGCCTTAAGTTGTTGTATATTCATAGATTTATTTGAATAATCACTGCTTGGAATTTACATGGACTGTATTCAGTGACCCATTTCATTGTTTGAGACCTATATGTTACCTGCACCAGACAATCATTAATTTATCTCAACACTTATAACATGCACTGTACATCAACCATGTACTCATCAATTCAATACGATAGTTTTGGTTTATGTTTTATATCATCCATATTCATCAATTCTTCTCATTACTTGCAGCTCGTGCCTTTGAACACTTTCTAGCCATTGCCATCACGACATACATAAGTTTAAATTAAAAGTCACTGTCATAAGGCATATTTCTAATCATGGCTTTTCATTCCCCATTCCTTTCAAATAATAAAAAAGTTCTAAATAAAATAGAAAAATATAGCAAATCTCCAACAATAGCTTCTCTGGGAATTATCAAAAGATCTTCTCGATTTTTGATTGCTATAAAATTTTAATCCTATAGAAACAAGCCTATGGAATCTTCTATCAATTTTTCAGTACAATCCAATGATCAAATTGAAAATTATATCCATTAACATATTAAGTTGCATGTTCAGAAAAAATCTCTGCATCATTTTAAAAGGACTCCTTCCATAATGAAAGTATTTTGAGCCATTAGGATTCTAGCCTATGAAACTTTGCATGGAATAGGAGAACTATAGTTGGAAAATGAAAGGATTATAGTTTTGATATTTTAGATCATCTTGTAATAAAACTAGATAACCTTTAGGATTGAGGTTGTATTCCAAAATCCAAACTGCTCCAGGATCAATACCAAGACAAAATTAACGGAGCAAGGTGACATGCTCTAGGCTCTAGGTTGTTTTTCTTTTTAGACCAAGTTACATATTTGGTAAGCATTTTAGTATCTTTTAGTTCTATATATGAGTGGACTTTTAGTATCTTATTGCAAAGTGTGTCATGGCTCGTGCGCGCGGCGTTGAAAAAGACAACATTTGCCTTCTGAGAGTGTGGTGAAAAAAGGGTTTGGGGATAAGATTATGATTATAAAGTTCAGGAGTCGCCACCTAATACTATGATTATCAGAAAACCTTTGGTCAGCGAGAGTCCGAGTAAGGGACTGATTGTGCAAGAGAAAAATGCATCACCCCTAGTACACCCTACCTAAGGTAAGCTGTATTGTTGTTTGATTGTTATTCTAAGTCGCATTTGTGTCTATTGGTCTTAGCTAAGGTTCAAGGTAAATCTCCCTTAATTCATGAGAAAGTTTCTACCTTATCGGGTTAAATCCTAACCATTTTAAGATTTAAATTTTAGTATCACATTTATTTCTTTGTATCTTTAATACATGAAAGTATACTCTACTATGTAATTTTACATCCTAAAATATTAAAGTCTACAGCTAAACCCTAACACTTTAAATATAAAGTGAACAAAATGATTGGTGAAGGGTTTTTGATATTTTGGCCAAACCCTAACGAATAATTATAAACTGGTTATGATATCTATTTTTCATTTTTAAATTATGATAAAAACGACTCTGTTTTTAAAAAGTATGCATGAAAAACTTTTAGGATTTGGACGTATGCACGAAAACAAATTTTTTTTTTGTTTTTTGCAATGAAATTTTATTTTTAAATTTTTTGATTTATTTCTTATTTTTTTGAAGTTTCGGAGGAAACCAAATATTTTTAATACCAGATCTGTATCTTACAGTGTAAATATACAACCCAATATCATCCAAAATTGTTGGAAAAACATGCGAGAGACCACAAATATTTTTAAAATACCATTTGAAAAATTTGAAGTTTTTTTTATATATTATTTTATTATTTTATATATAGGGTTGGACCCGGCCCAGCCATCCGGACTAGGCTAGGACAGGTCTAGCCCGACTTAGTCAGGTTGGGCTGACTGTCAGCCCAACATCCTTCCCTCTTCTTTTGTTTTTTTGGGTTGTGCTAGACCCGACCAAGCTGTATTGGCTGGGTTAAGATGGGTCCAACCCAGCTTATAAGTTAATTAATTTGTCTCCTGTATGCAAAATGAATTTTCGTTCTGCATGCATGGCTGATGTTAGTAGGGAAAAGAAGAAGGAAAAGAAGAGAGAAGGGGATTACCTTGCGTGGAAGGAGAGGTCAGTTGGTCCTGCTATCGACTGATGGTAGAGCTATATGTGGGTGGAGACGCCAACGACTTGTGGTAGAGCTGGTTACTGGAAGAAAGTCTGTGGTGGAGAGGAAGGAGTTTGCAGTGGCCACTCTTGATGTTAGGGTGGATGGCTGGTGGTCGTGTCGGCGACTTTAGGTAGTGTTGAGATTGTAGTGGTTGAGGACACAACAAAGGAGGAGGCAAAGTGGCTGAGATCAAGACAAAGAGAATAAAATTGCAGAAAAAAATGGGCAAGAGATGATTTTTTGCCAACTTGTCATATTGATTTCTTGGTGCTCATTGATTGGAATCCACCCTTATTTATAGGGGGTGGAAGAGGAACATTTTGTCTCTTTTAAGGACAAATCTTGGCATTTGATTCGAACCGGAATGATCCCAACCATTGGCTCAAAGTGACCATCATGAACTGTCAAATTTGACAGTTAAAGGCTGCCTGAGTTGGCCTTTTTGGGCCGGCACCATGGTTGCTGTGGTGTCAATCGGCCAGAAAGGACCATATCGAGGTGTAGTCAAATGTCAGATCCTTTTTCATATTAGTCATTGGTCTTATATTTCTTTAATTTAGCCCCTAATTGACCATTAAACTTTCAAATCTCTTCAATTTCACCCCTGATTTCATTCAATTTTATCCCTAGAGTTCGGTGCCTTTTCAAAATGGTCATTGACTGCAAAATTCTTCAATTTAGCCCTTAATTGATCCCAAAACTTTGATTTTCTTGCGATTTTACCCCTGATTTGAACCAATTGACTTTGTAAAAATTACATTTGGTCCTCTAAAATTCTCTATTAAGCTCAAATTGTGTTTCCAAACTTATTTTTTCATCATTTAAGTCCCTAACAAAATTAATTTAACTCATTTAAAGTATAATTAAGTCCTTGCACCTAATTAAATCCTTTAATTTGATCCAAATTAATTCTTAAACATAAATAAACTTTTAATTTATCCCATGATTAAATCAAATTGGCCTATTAAAAATCTAATTATGTCATTAGACTAAAGTTTTATGCAGATTTGTCCAATAATCATTTTATTTGACATTAAATCTGCATTGTCTCTCAAGTTTTGGGCACAACAGGGTACAATCAGGCTTCCGATTTTGTCCAAAATTACAGCTTAATTTTGTACATATCTGAAATCCTTTTTTAGCCAGCTTTTTTTTATCACCAGTCTCCTTACTATTATTATTTATTATTTTAAAAATAAAAAAAATAAATTTAGAGGAATAATCCAGAGATGAGTTATGACAAAGTGTACTAATGTAATGTAATTGTAAATAGTAAATTATAAACCATTTCTGACGTAATGTAAAGTGAAATAGTGGCCATTAGCACTCCAACACAGAAATGTTTTCTTGCCTCCTTCTCTGTGAAAATGTAATCCCATTTCTTCTCAACCATGTCTTGGTTCATCATATTCGTAACTATAACCTTTTTTTCAGCTCCATTTTCCATGCTTTTTGATTAGTGGGTTCTTTTTTTTTGTCCTTCTTTTTTTAATCTTATAACTAATATCTAAGATTTTTTCTTGTAATATTGATTTTTAATTTAACAATGCTAATATAACTTGGAATGATAAAGTTGTAAGAAAATAAAGTTTAATAATCAAAATTAAAAAAAAAAACGTTGTATGAATGAATAATGCAGTCAACAGGATGTTCAAAACCCCTAGTGTTTTAATTTCTTTTATAATTTGTACTTTCTAATGTAATTATTTGTCCTATATCCTAGATTAGATTCCTGTCTCAATATCAACACTAATGCCCCTCTTTGTTTTTAATGGTCAAGTTTATTGTTTTGCACTTGTGCAGCGTCGTGGCAATCATTTATTCTCAAGTATATTTTAATTATCTGGCAAATATAGACAGATAAGAAATCCTTGTCTTTTTCAGTGAAAAGATGGAAGGAAAGTCGCCACCTAATATTTTGGTCATTAGGAACCCTAATTGGTTTCAGAGATCGGGTACGGAGACTGGTTGCGTAAAGAGAAGATATTAGCACCCCAAATACGCCCTACCTAAGGTAAGTTGCATTGTTTTATTGTCTGATATATGCTAAGGTTTCATTATATTTCTATTTGTTGATATGTCTACGGTTTAAGAAAAGTCATTCTCAGTAAGGTGGTCCTTATCTTATCGGGTTAAACTTAACCTTTCTAAAGTCAATATAAAACTATCTTTTTAATATCGAGACTATGTCTTACGTATAAGCGCGTAATCCTTAATATTAAAAGAAAATAAAATGATTTTTTTAAAGTTTTTGAGATATTGACTTAGTTCTCATGACTTTAATAAATTGGTTATTAAAGTCAAAATGCATGCTAAAATTATTTTTATTATACGGAAATACAATATGATTTTTTGAGACTTGGCCATATGCATGAAAACAAAAACATATTTTTTTTATTTTTTCAATGTTTTGATGAAAACCGGGTATTTTAATACCGGATTTGTATCTTTATAGTATGAAAATACAAACCAACATTAAGCAGTAAAAAAAATATGCGGGGAAATCACAAATTTTCCCAAATGTTTTTTGAGATTTTTTTTTTACGGGCCGGACCCGGCCCAGTCATTTTGGGCTGGGCTGATGAAATCAAATGTTATACTACCTACAATGTATTTGATAAAATCAACAAATGTTGACCCTACGAACGTGATGTAGTTCTTGACTCATCAAATTAAAAGATTCATAACATGGTTTATATTCTTTTTCTTTATTTTTTAATGTGCTCCATATTTTAAACTTTCTTTCCTTTTGCATCTAATTTTTATTTTGAGACATACATATTCTACTATTCTTAATGGAATAACATGGTGAAATATTATGTGGACATAAGACATGATAAATTACTAAAGTCAAATAAATTAATAAAATACTCCTTTGGTATGGGACTAAGTATTTAATTGAATATGGGTGTATATATTCTTTATTTTTATATTACGTTAACCAACTAACATACAGAATCTTAATTAAAAAATATAAAAAGAAAGAAAAGTTCATAAAAAATTATTTAAGGCAAAGGATGAAATATCATATTTTTAAAAAATAATAAATAAACCAAGCAAATAAGCAAATGATTATATAAGGAGTGTTGAAGATGCTACAATTACTTATAATTATATATAAAAAAGAAGCCTAACAGCAGTAATTAGCTGTTAATTATCCACCATTATATATGCTTTTGTTGTTGATCTCTCCCCCCATCCTCCGATATGGTCCTAAGCAAGGATTAAGTACGCCATAACAAAGATCAGCAAGCTGAAGACAGACAATGCCTGCAGAATCATTCAAAATGCAATTCAGCTTTAATTATACTTCAACCAAAACACTAATTAGTAATGATGAGAGAAAATGTGACTTACATTTATATTGGATGCTGCTGAAGAATAAACTACTCCATTTGTAGGAAAATGATCCTGCAATCCAATATTATAAACTGGGGAACAATCAGGATAGAAGAGTCCATAGTTCCTTTCAGATGTTGGACCAGTTTTTAAATCCTCGTTAAAGAGTGCGGAAACATATACTTCTATCGGGACTGATGGTTTTGCCGGTGTACCTTGCTTCTCCTGAATTCTTTTGATCAAATTACTATGATATAGCCTTGCATTTTCTGGTGTTGATCCCACCTCATCAGGGTCACCCTTCGATGGCCAGCCTGTTTCTGAAATCTTAACTTCAATATCCGTGTGCCCCATTGCTTTCATTGCTGAATACACGGCATCTACTTGAGCATACAACATGTTATCATAAAGCAAATTAGTATTTGGATCTTTCATCCCTTTGTTAGGCTGGAAAAGTACATAGTCCAGAGAAATCTGAGTCGGGTCAGCCTTGTACGCAAAAAATGGATACGCATTGATAAAGAAAGGCGACTTGATTTGAGAAAGAAAACTCAATAAAGGCTTGATGTATTCAGCAAGATCTTCTCGAAAAGTGCCACATGAAGGAGGATAGGAATTTTCCAAGATGTTAAAAGAATGTGGAGTAGTGATCATCACTTGTTTATCTAATCCAAGATTCACAAGAGTTTTATGAATCATTTTCATTGCTGGGAGAAGGTTGAACATTAACTGGGCATCATTACTGCTGAAGACCTCGTTTCCGACAGCGATGCAAGTGATTTTGGTTTGAGGGATATGGGGCTGAACATTCTGTTGAATCCAATTTTCAGCTTCTGTGGGAACAGTCATTTTTTGAATGTCCTCATTGCCAAGTCCAATAATGAGCTCAATATTAGAATTGGAAAAGGCAATTAGGACATTGAGATCAGCATCAAATAGTTTTACCCTATGGACATTGAGAGATTGAAGCAGCACAGCTGCTAGAGTGGGTGATGGGAGATCGTTGGCAATCTGACCATAGTTAATCCCAAGTTCAACGCCATGGATTTGGACAGCTGAACCTGAGAAAAGAGTGACAAACAGAGTTTTTAATTATGTGAACAAAACTAAAATCAAGAAAGGTGCAGCAAAAAAAGAGAGGAATAAGCACAAGAATCATCAAATATCATAACAAAAAGAAAATAAAAATCTTTGGTTCAAAAATTAACAGAAAAGAATGAATATTTTTTAAGAAAATCTCAGGACACAGAAAAGGAAACTTTTTCTGAAAATATATAGAGTAAAAATAAATATTACTATCATGATATCATCAATTCATCATAATTGACATTAAGCTTCAGTTTCACTAAAATTCTAAATCCCAATTCATAATAAGAACACAATCAAGAGAAGAAATACAAAAAAAAAAAGTAATCCAAATACAAAAACAAAGAAGTAGCACGTAATCCCACTAATTTTATCACGAAATTGAAATTAAAAAACCTGTGTTTTCATGCTTGAATAAAATACAGTGTAAAAGTAAAACAATATGCTCAATAAAAAAAAAAAAAAAAGCAGCCCAATGAAGCCAAAGAATTATACTACTCAATTAGGTAACCCACAAGTTTAAGTTTTTCTTTTATTTTCTTTCAGTACTTTTCCAGGAAACCAAACAGAACAATGCAGGCATAAAAAATAGTTAAAACAAGAAAGAAACTTACCCCAAATAACAAGAAGCGAGAAAAGAAGACGTAAAAGGACTAAGCAAGTGGCCATAACTGATCTGTTCTTGGTTTAAACAAGGCTTGATGCACAAAGACGTTCCACTTGCCAGCAAATTGGTGGCAATTAGGCAGACCTTTCTTCACAACAAAGCAGCACAACAAAATATAGTGAACGTCTTGTGCTCTTTTATCCCTCTCTTGCATGGAATGTGAAAGAAATCAGTCTTTCGTACGGACAGACCTCCTCTGGGTTTCCTGTTTAGGTTGCTGGTTTTCTTACAAGTATTGGAAATCTCTCTCTCTCTCTCTAATGTATGTGCATTACCTTTTCCGGCTGACTTAGCCGTAGTGTACAAGGAAAGCTTTGTGTGCTCGAATTTTTTTTCCTACTTCGATCAGGAAATTTTTTTGTTTTAAACAATGTTAGTGTTTGGTTAAGCAACATGGGCAAATATGTATTAACAAAGTGTTTAGCAACTCTTTAATGGATTAGGTTCTGAATTAAGGACGATTTCTACAGTTATTTGAAGACTTAATTAAAAAAATTATATTGACATTACATCCCTTCCCTTTAATAATCGTTGATTATCTGTCATGAGGTTCTCCCATCATCTTTTTTACAGTCATACCAGCTACTGTGGCAGTGATATTAGGAGTCTATATAGTTGTGATACGATGGATGGATTATCTACGACCAAGCCAATGACTCTCTGGTGGTGGAAGAATACAAAGGACAATCAAAAGATTGAGGCATTCATGGTGAATTATCAATCTCTTACTCCAAAGAGATATTCATATTCAGAATTCAAGAAAATGACCGACTCATTCAACGGAAAATTTGGTCAAGGAGGATGTGGTGGTGTTTATAAGGGGAAGTTGCCAGTTGATTCTCTTGTGGCAGTCAAAAGTTCTAAATAAATCAAAAGCTGGAGGACAGGAATTTATTAATGATGTTGCATGCATTAGTAGAACTTCCCATGTAAACATAGTTACTCTTATGGGGTATAATTTGTTATGATAGGACTAAAAGAGCTTCGATCTATGAATACATGCCTAATGGATGTCTAGATAAGTTTATATGTGGTCAAGGATCTCAACCTACAGACCATCCTTTGGAAATTAAAGTACCGTATGACTTGCTATTGGAAATCAACAGAGTTCTTCTCAGTGAAGGTTTTTGTCCAAAGATTTCTGATTCTGGTCTCTCAAAACTATGCAAGAGCAGGGAAAAGTAAGGTTTCGATGGAGGGTGGTTGCAAGAGGGACTGTTGGATACATCACACCAGAAGTATTATGCAGAAACTTTGGAGGAGTTTCATACAAGTCTGATGTGTATAGTTATGGAGTGCTGGTTCTTTAAATTGTTGGAGAAAGAAAACATGATACTGCATCGGTCAGAAACCAGTGAAATGTATTTTTAGATTTGATTTATAAGCATCTTGAGATGTAAAAAAATAGAACTAATTGGATAGGTGGCACACACTATGTTGTGGATCGGGCCAAACTTTTTTAAATGCTAAAAAGTGATATTTAAGTGCCGATAATCCAAGACAACTCGGGTTAAATTAACTAAAACATGACTCAAAATATGAGACCGAAAAAACTCATAGAAAGAAGCAAAAAGAAATTGCAAAGTTCAAGGTCTAATAACCTAATGTCAAATATTAAAACAAAAAAAAATTCAAAAAATATAATGCCAAAAACAAAAACCCTAGTCAACTCGGGGTAACTTAGCAAACCCACAAATCATGATATGAGATCAAGATTAAAAAAAAAAAAAAGAATTTCAAAAGAAGAACCTAGTAAAAAAAAGTTAAAAAAAAAACATCAAAAAAACCCTAAGCCAGCTCAAGCTAACTTTACCAACCTGCACTCAAAATAACTAAAAAGAAATAAAAGTGAAAAAATGACAAAGCGGCAAATACTTTTATGCAAAATGATAAAATTAAAAAAAAAAACAAATCAAGGAAAAATCAAGGAAAAAAAAGTGTAAATTCGGGTTAACTCAACTAATACGCCACCAACAACATGAGATCATGATAAAAAAAATTAGACTTTCAAAAGAAGTACCTAACAAAAACGACCAAAGTTAAAGAAGAAAAAAACATTGCGAAAGGAAATGCAAGCTGACCTAGATTAACTTGATCAACCCGCTATTGAAATAACAAAACAGAAAGAGAAGTGAAAAATGACAGAGCTCAAAGGCAAATGATTTAATGCAAAATGATGAAATTCAAAAAAATAAAAATAAAATTAGGGAAAAAAACAAGTCAACCCGAGTTAACTCGACTAACTCACCACTTGTAACATGAGATCAGGATAAAAAATAAACTTACAAAAGAAGAACCTAGCAAAAACAATTGAAGTTAAATAATAATAAAAAAAACATTGAGTAAGAAAATGCAAGCTAACTCGGGTGACTAACACATACTCAGGATAACCCAATAGAAAAAAAGTGAAAAAAATCACATAGCTCAAGGACCAATAATTTCATGTCAGAGTATGAAATTGTAAAAAAAAATCAATTTCATAAAAAAACTGGAAAAAAAAAAATCTAAGGTAACCATGTTTAATTTGACTAACCTATTACTCGGGATATGAGATCATGATAACTTAGCACAAAAAAAAAAGCAACAAACAATGAAGCTAAATGTTTAATAAACAAATGTCAAATGATAAATTTAAAAAAACAAATTCAATAAAGGATTGTTTTATTGGAAGGCAACTAAGAAAAAATAATAAAGTAAAATATCTAACTGTAAAACAATTTAAAACTCAAATAATGCAAACCAAATATGGTATAAAAAATAAAAGAAAATAATTATAGGCTAAATTGAAATAAATAAACTAAGAAAAAGATTAAGAAAAGTAATTGAAAGAATGAGGACAAAAACTGGATAAAAAAATCAAATGAAATTAAATGTTGAGGGACAAAAAAAATAATTAAAAATAATTGAAGTTAACCAAGTTTAACCTTCAGAACTTGTGACACGAATTATAAGGCCGGATCACAACATAAAAAAAATAAAAAAATAACAATGTAAAATTCCCGACCAACCAAAATAATCAAGGATAAACTTGAAATGTTTTTTTAAAAAATATAGATTTGAAAAGAAAGAGAACCAAATTTGACACAAAAAGAAAATAAAATTAAATCATAAGAGATAAAATTGAATAACAATTTCAATTATATAAAGGATAAGAACAACAAAAAATAACAATCAAAAGAATGAAAACCATATCTAATATAAAAATCAAATGTCAATTGATGAAATTGAAAGATAAAATAATTCAATAAAGAATTTAAAACTAAATACATCACAATTAAAATAATGAGGACCAAATCTATTATAAAAATTAAATGTAAATGGATGAAATTGAAAAGAAAATTAACTCGATAAATTGTTGAATTCCAAATACAATGTAATTAAAAGAATGAGAACCAAATCTAATTTATAAATCAAGTGTCAATGGATTAAATTGAAAAATAAAATTAACTCAATAAATCATTCGAAACCAAATATATTGCAATCAAAAGAATGAGAACCTAATTTAACATAACAAACAAATAGCCTAACTTTTTTTGTTTTCTTTTTGTTTTTTTTTTTTTTTTGTTTTTTTTTTTTTACAATGATCAACACATTTTTATAGAAGGATATGAAATATTGTGGGAGGAAAAATATTATAATCGGAGATCCTTGCGTGTCAGATGCAAACACACACCTCACCACTACGATAGGGGTGGTGAGGTGCATCAAACACCGCCTTAAAAGGTTGCGTTCAGTGTTGTCTTCGTACTGCATACTGCACTTGAAGGGCATGGACGACACCCACTTGATGGAGCGTGCTTAACAAATACACCCATGAGAATTACAAAGAAAAATGTAGCAAAATATCTAAAGTGCCCTTCCATGCTTATTTTTTAGGAGCATTTAAGTAATTGAGTTGTAAGAAAAAAAGATGAAAAACCTGAAATGTCCCTTGAACTAAGAAATTTTTTTTTTTCTAAGGGTCATTTAATAATTACACTATAAACACAAAAAATATATATCAATTAACCCCTTTAATGTAATTACTAATATGTCTCATTAAAAATTCCTTCCTTCCCCTAAACTCAAGCCTGCTCACCAAGCATAAAATCAGACATTCACCATGCGATTCAACAGTATGATCTCTTTAAGAATAGAGTATAATAATTAAAAACAAAAAAATGACGTTTCTTTATAACAAAGCAAAATACAGAACAGAATTCCATACGTGGCATGCCAACTGGATAAGAAGAAGGCTGTGTTGTGGGGATGGACAGCCAATGGCCAGTCCAAGTCTAAAAAGCATTTCGGTTGCGATGCATTGGTTTATCCAAACCATATAGAATTATAGTATTTCAAGCAGATGCATGCATGCCCACGGTTGCACCATAAAAGTTGCTGCTGAAGATCTGTTCGGCGCCACTGTTGGTTGCCCTTCAAAGACAAATCTGCCATGAAAGACAAACACCCCGATTTTTGGATCTCTTGTTGCTTTCTTCAAGAAAAAAGAAAACTAGCTTGGTTCCAAAGACTAACTATTTTGTGGCCACACCACACAGCAACATCATACAGAGCCGCGTTAACAAAGACACACTAAACATTGGCTTACAGAGCTTGTGGCTAAATTGCAAGTTAAGCAAGCAGAAAACATCCTTGAGCTCTCAAACATTGTCCCCTTTTGAGCCCACGGAAACAACAAATCATAAAAAAGAAATAAATATATGCAAAGGCCACATGCATTACATGCAGTCCAACCAAAACGCAAGTCTACCCAACAAACTACAGGGAATTGCACGAGCAGCTTGGCGAAGACAAGCAAGGGCGTCATTGCACCTTCTGCGCTCTCTGGCATGAATCATCCTCTGGGTCACGAAGGGTTCCCAGCATCCAATCCATCCATATAGTATAATGGCCGTAATTATGCTTGTATGTGGTATGGTGAATGGTGTGGTACCCAGCACCCATCACGGGCCATAGGTTGGCATGGATGCAATCATGGATGTTTGCTGTCCATATAGCCTCGATGAATAAGAGGGCTACGTGCGATCTAAAATGGGTTGGCACAAGAAACAGAGCTATAACATGTGGTACAGCTTGTAGAATCCCGTCAACTGGGTGAAATGCCAAACCTGAAATAGGCCAATAACTTCCAATAAGTGATCCTTGTAAAGGTAAACAATTAAAGATGACTTGGTTCAAAAAGCAATGCCTAAATGCAAAGTCTACAATACCTTTCCCCTGCAGGGAAAGGTCAGAGTTTAACGAGTTTTTGACAATTTTTTCACTGAATTCCTCAAAAGCACCACATTGAATTCTAAAATTCAGAAATACCAAATCACGGAAAGTGCAAGAAAAAAACCCACTAAGTCAGCGAATGTGTAAGATAAAAGTCCCATAAACGTAGTGTCTACCTCTAATGTAGAGGCCACCTGA
>Ga0307516_10002017_pt1 | contig 27699 bp, 18 predicted proteins | sample 19_EM_MG_FD_203310 | JGI IMG/M metagenome (GOLD analysis project Ga0307516, IMG submission 203310) | Populus trichocarpa ectomycorrhiza microbial communities from riparian zone in the Pacific Northwest, United States - 19_EM | ecosystem: Host-associated > Plants > Roots > Unclassified | place...
CGAGGATTTCGGTGACGATTTTGCCCACCGGACCGAAAAGGGAATTCCGATTGCTGGCGGCTATGCGGCGGGAATCACCGGCGCCGACGCCCTCGCGCTCTCTCGCGCGCCGCTTGGCGACTTCAACCAGATGAGCAATCAACCCGCTTTCGCATTTCGTCTGAGCTACCAGCCCTCGTTCCTTCCCGGCTTCGCCGGCAGCTCGGCTGTCTACTATTCTCCGGACATCACTCCGCGTGGCGCTTACTCGGACGAGCTGCTGGAGGACGGCACCAACCGGCCGCTCGGCAAGAATGCCATGACGATCTTCGATACCGAGGCCCGTTATCGCGTCCCCAATACCGGACTGGAGCTGCGGGCCGAGTATGCCTATGTCAACTTCAGCAACCCGGAAAACCTGCGCGCCAACAACGACAGTATTGTCGAGAACAATGTCGGCAAGGACATGTACGGCTACTCCGGCGAGATCGCCTATCACGTCCCGCTCGGAAATATTCTGGGCAGCGACTGGGAGGCCGTGCCGTTCTATCGCTACACCCGTCAGAACCTGCAGACTGGCGGCCTGTTCGGAATTGATCCGAACGGATCGACCGGAAGCGGCGACATGACCTTCCATGACATCGGCCTCGCGGTGTTCCCGAACCCCAGCCTGGTGTTCAAGCTGAACTACACCAAGGTGATCGATCATTCTCCAACCGGCCCGATGTCCGACAGGGTGCTCGGCAGCGTCGGCTGGTTGTGGTGATGGCGCGACAAGCGCGATTGATAATGGCTCGATAGGCGACATGCCGCGGCTTGCGAGCCGCGGCGTTTTCTTTGTCGGTGGCCTCGACGGCCACGAGGTCGGCGCATCTCGTGAGTTTGGGCCGCCAATCGACAACGCTGACGAAATGTCAGCGCGGTGTTCTTTATGCGGATCGAAGATCCTCCGATGACGAATGAGCCCGACTCATTGCGCATCCTGATCGTGCTCATTGCGGATCACGTCGCTGGGGTGAACCCAGATTAGAAGTGATCCAGCCTTCGTTGATCATCGATCAAAACGGTGACGCCTTTAAGCCTCTAAGAAGTCGACATTGGATGTCCAAAAACAATACACAAATGGCGCGGTGGTCTTGAGCTTTGCCAAACCCGATGGGGGGACCTGAGGGTGAATAGGAAATCATGGGGTGGCTTGATGATCGACGGTTCAAGCCCGGAGCAGACTCGGCGGAGCAGAGTGGCTGACGAATTGGTACATGTTAGCGGTTCTGACGGCAGTGACGTTCGTCGGCGCAGCAGGCGCGCGGTCATATCGGCATTGCTGTCGATAGCGTTGGCGTCCTGCAGTGCGGCGACTTTCAGCACCGCTGATCGCAACGAGGTCGACGTGGTCGGCAAGGTGCGCTCTTTGGATCTGAAACCGCGCTATGCGAGACAGGTCGGGCCGGAACTGTCGCCGCAGGCGAAGGCCGCGCGTGCCATGGTCTACCCTGGCAGCAGTAGCGATAGCAGTACCAGCACGAGCGCCAGCAACGATAGCGGCGGCACGCCGATCGCGGAGGTTCGCGCGGAGCCCGCGGCCTACACGCAGTCGGTTGGCGACGGCTTCGAGCTGAACTTTGAGAACACGCCAGTTGCGACGATCGCGAAGGTCGTGCTCGGCGATATTCTCGGCGTAGGCTATGTGATTGATCCGAGAGTGCAGGGTGCCATGGTGAGCCTGACCTCGGCCCGACCCGTTCCCAAGACCGATATCCTCTACGTGCTGGAAAGCGCGCTCCGTATGGGAGGCTTCGATCTCGTCCGTGACGCTGGAGGGTACCGCCTGATTCCGCTCGGCGACGCCGTCGGTGCGGGCAAGATTGACGGGAATGGATCGCGTCCGGACCCCGGCTATGGGGTTTCCGTTATCCCGTTGCAGTATGTGTCGGCCCAGACCCTGGTGAAGCTGCTCGATAGCTTCGCGCTCAAGCCGGGAATGGTGCGCGCCGATTCCGGCCGCAACCTGCTTTTGATTCAGGGCAGCGCACCCGACCGGCGCGCCGCGGTGGAGAATGCGCTGAGCTTTGATGCCGACTGGATGCGCGGACAATCGGTCGGGGTTTTCCCGATTGCCAACGGCAACCCGGAGCCGATCATCGCCGAGCTGGAGAAGATCATGGACACCGGCGAAAACGGCCTTGGTCAGAACGTGGTCAAATTCCAGACCGTCAGCCGCATGAACGCCATCATGGTGATCACCCGGAAGCCGGCCCTGTTGCGCACCGCGGAGACATGGATCAAGCGGCTTGATCTCGCCAATACGTCGAAGAACACCGTTCATGTCTACCGGATCAAGTACGGCGAAGCCAGACAGATCGCGCGCGTCTTGACCGAGATGTTTATCGGCAGTCCTGGCGGGGCCGACAACGCGCTCGAAACACCGTCGGGCCAGTTGGCGCCCGGTTCGGGAGCTTCTGCGAGCTCCAGCAGCGACCGGCTATCTGGCAGCGGCAATTCATCGCAACAAAACGGCTTTGGCGGCCAACAGCAAGCGACGACGAGCCTGGTCGCCAACCGGGGTTTTGGCGGCGCTCCGCCGGCCCCGGCCAGCACGGATGCGCCGCAACATTCTGCGTCGAGCGGCAAGTCGATTCTGGAGGGAGTGAGGATCACGCCCGATGCCGTCAACAACACGTTGTTGATCTATGCCGACCAGGAGAATTACCGGCTGATCGAAGCGACCCTGCGGCAGGTCGACCGGCCACAGCTGCAGGTCGCCATTGACGCGACGGTTGCCGAGATCACGCTCAACGATAGCCTGAACTACGGAGTGCAGGCCTATCTCACCAGCAAGAATCTCGGCCTGCGGCCCGACCAGGGGTCGCTCCTCAACACCACCTCGACCTCCGCTCCCACAACCGTTGCCTCCGCGGCGGGTACGGTCACCAATGCGTTCCTCAACCGGGCGTTCCCCGGATTCAATTTCCTGATTGGATCCGAATCCCAGCCCAGCATGATCCTCGATGCGCTGCACACCGTGACCGAGGTCAAGGTGCTGTCCAATCCATCGCTCGTCGTCATCGACAACCAGGTCGCGACATTGCAGGTCGGCGATCAGGTGCCGGTCTCCACCGGCAGCGCGACCGTCCTGACCACCAACAACACCGTCGTGAACACCATCGATTACCGCAACACCGGGATCATCCTGCGGGTCGCGCCGCGGGTGAACGTGAATGGCAACGTCCGGCTCGATATCGAGCAGGAAATCAGCAATGTGTCGCCGGCAACGGCGAACAGCCTGACGCCGACCGTCGCCCAGCGAAAGGTCAAGAGTTCGATCTCCGTCGCCAATGGTCAAACCGTGCTTCTGGCCGGCCTCATCAGCGAGACTCATCAGGGGACTCGCAACGGCATTCCGGGCCTTGACCAGATTCCCACTCTTGGAGAGGTTTTCTCCCACAACGACAAGTCAAACGGGCGGACCGAATTGATCATCTTCATTCGGCCTCAGATCATCCGCGATGGAGCCGACGCCTCTTACGTCGCCGAGGAACTCCGATCGAAATTGCGTGGCAGCGCCAGGCCGGTCGCCGAGATTTCGCCGCACATGCGGCGTGTGGAGTAGTGTTTCCGATTGCATCGTTGACCAAAGACGTCACCGAGTTCGGCACGCGCATTCGCGTGCAGCTCGATGCGGTCCAGGACGGGCAGAGCCGCAGAGCCGATTCTGTCGATGTTTTCTCATCTCGGCTGCGCTCATTTTTGTCCCGGAGTGCTGCTCGCGATCCATGCCGAGCGTCCGGCGTGACGTGCCCATAAAACTGTTGATGACTAGAGATGTTCTAACTACGTGCAGAAATCTGGCCTCGATACGGTCAAGAAGTACCTGCAACCAATATGAGGGGAATACCAAAGATTGGTTGTGCACATCGCTCGTGCAAGCACCGCCGCCGATGGCGAACGGTGAGAGAGCTGCCGACATCGCGTTGGCATCCCTCCGCGGCGCTAACCTCGAGGTGTTTTCGCCCCGAGCGAGTTGACGAAGAGTACTGGGTGTTTTGATTAAGAATGCTGCGACGCGGGCTTGGGGATCTGGCCACGGGGAGTAAATGAGTTGCGTGAGCTGCGAGCGATAGAGATCAAGACGGTCACCGACGAGTCGTGCCTGCTCGTCTCCGCCGTCGAGCCGTTGATGAATGTACTCGGCTATCTGGCCGAGGTCGTCAAGCTCAACGAGCCGGTCGTGCGACGTGTTGCGGACTACCGATCCGGCGACGATGCCGGTTTCGTGCTGCATCAACACGAGCTGGACGGCCTTCCGGGAATCACGCTCAATTCGTTCGACGACGGCGGGCCGGTTTGGCTCCGTGTCGAGCGTCTGCAGAAAATCGAACCACCGACCGTCGATTCGGACCTTGCGGTCTGGATCGAGGTATCCCCTGATCCTGACCGTCCTCCGTCCATTCGTGAGAGCGTCATGGTCACCGTGGACGGTGCCGAGAAGGATCGCCTGGTTGAAGCGAAGCAGGCTCGCGCGGTGGATCTCGAACCGGCGATCAATCCCGATCGACGGCATTGCAATATCTTCAACGTGCGTTTGCGCCTTGCAGACGATCCAGGCCTTGCTGCCCGCCTCGACGCGTATGTCGCCGGGCCATGGACCATGTGGGCGCAAACCGAGAAGCCGCGTCGCAGGACCATGGCGATTCATGCGCGCTTGTTGGATGTCCTGCGGGGTGGCGATCCGACCGATCGGTCGGACGAAATGGTGTGGGGTATCGGCGTCTCGCGCTGGCGGCGCGATGGCAATGAGATAGTCCTGCCGGTGCTCGAACGGTCGGTCGCCATCGAGGCCGGAGAGAACGGTGAGATCAGGATTCGGCCACGTATGGCCGGTGCGATTGCCGACCTGAGAGGGTTCCAGACCGGACAGGCCACGGGTCCTGCAGCCGCCGTCGAAAGCTCCCGCCTCATCCTCGAGGCGATCGAGCGAGACGGCGAAGTCTCGCCATTCGTGCCCGACAGCTTCGAGCCCATTCTTCGTGTCGTCAGCTCTCAACTCGATCCCGAGGGTGCCTATCTCGATTCCGATCACGACTGGTTCAAGCCGGGAGACTCTTCGCCCGACGCCGCTGAGCACCTGGCCGTGTCCGATCGCTGGGTGATTTTTGCGCGGCCGAGGACCAAGAGTGTGGTCTTGCGCGACATCGAGCGGTTCAGGGATGAGATTGATCGAATCGCGAAGGTCGACGGTGAAATCCCGATGCTCGCACGCGTGCTGGCTTTCGGGACGAGCGAAGACGCTGGCACGGGCGTGCGCCAGGCGCTGTCGGGTGTCATCGGCCAGCCGATCGACATCGAGCCCGTTGCCGAACATGCGAACGCGGAGTTCGGGGATCTGTTCTTTCCGCTGCCGTCCAACGTTGATCAGATTGACGTCGTGCGCCGGCTGCAGACGTCGGACGGCCTGGTCATGCGGGCAGCGCCAGGACCTGCGAAAACCAATGCGATCGTCAACATCGTCTGCCACCATCTGGCGCTGGGCCAGCGCGTCCTGGTGGTCTGTCGCGGGAAAGCGACGCTTCAGCAATTGCACGACAAGTTTCCCGCCGCCATTCGCCACCTCACGATTGGCCTGACGGGCGGCGATCGCCGGGACCTGGCGCAGGTCGAGGCCGCGGTGCAGCGTCTTCAGTCGATCGTCGAGACGGTCAAGCCTCGCGATCATGTCGAGCTGATCAACAAGTTGGAAAGCGACGTCATTGCGACGCGCCGATTGGTTAGCGATCTCACGGAGGAGGCCTCGAACATCGCCCGGAATACTCCCGGGTTTGCCGAAATGCCGTTCGATCTGGCGCGGAAGCTCGTCGTCGAGGCGGACCTGCATGCCTGGTTCGAGGACCGTCCCCCAATGCTGCTGACCGATACCGGCGTTTCGCTCGCCGCGGTCGACGCGGCCCGCGCCGCGCGCATCCGGCTCGGAGCGGACCTGCGCCACATCGATGACGATCTTCCGGAGCCCGCTCTGCTGCCGGAGGCCGCGGTGGTTGCTCGCATGCACCAGGATCTCGCGCAGGACGTTGAGCCCAGGCAATCGGCCACGGAACCGAAGGAGAAGTCGCTTGGGCGTCGCGCCGTCACGGTGCTGGACCTTCAAGGTGCCGCCCGGTTCGCGGATGATCTCGAGGCGCTCGTCGCCGCACATCTGACGGTTGTCGGCGAGCCGTGGCTCGGCCCGACATCTCCCCTGCGCAGGCAAGACGACGGGCCACGCGCCGAAAGTGCTGCGCTGGTCGAATTCGCCAGGGATGCGACATCGCAACTGTCCCGTCGCGCGCCGTTCCTTCTGCGTCCTGTCGATGTGCCCGCGGAGGCCTTGACCGACCAGGCCGTGTTCGATGTGGTCGGCCGGTTGTCCGCCGGCGAGAAGGTGTTCACCACCTTCGCCTCGCGGGAGAAGCGCCTAAAGCCGGTCATCGCCACCATCACCATCGCGGGGATGGCGGCGGACGGTCGCGATGATTGGCAACACATCCGCGACTATCTGACGTGGCGGCGCGACATCCATGCGCTCAATGCGCGGTGGAAGGCGCTTGCCGTTGAACTCGGCGTACCCACACCGACGGCGGACTATCCGCAAATGATCCACGGTTTCGAGAAAATCGTGAAGTCCATCAACGTCGCGATCGTGACGGCGGCGGTCGCAGAGCGAAACGTCACGTCCATCGCCGGCTCGAAGCTCCTGATCCCGCGCAGTGACATCGATGTGCTTCTGGCGGATGTCGGCGAACTGCAGAAGCTCGGTGCTGCGGTCAGAACCGCCGTGACCGAACGCGAGGCGTCGCGTCTGGAGCTGACAAAGCTCCAGGAAATGTTCGCCGGCGAGGGTGTGCTGCCGGCTGCGGTTCGCAACGAGGTCCTGGCGCGGATTGGGCAGGGCGACGCCGATCAGGTCAGCGAGAGCTGGACCAGATTGCGACGGCAGATTGTGCTGCTGCACGACAGACGCGAGGATTTCGATCGCGTCGATACCGTCTGCAAGGCGTTTGCCGACGCGGGCGCCCCGATCTTTGCCCGCAGGGTGCGGACGGAGGTGGTGCAGCCGGCGAGCGGCGACCAGGTCTTTGCCGCTGATTGGGCGGGAGCCTGGAACTGGGCGGCGCTCACGCGGCAACTGAAGGAAATCGGTCAAGAACAGCACCTGCGGCAATTTGCCGATCGACGCGAGCAGCTTGAGAAGACGTTGCGTGGCCAGTTTGAGGCCGTGGTGACGGCGCGGGCGGATTTTGCCGCGGCCCGGAGCCTGAGCAGCACGTTCAGACGGGCGCTGACCATCTTCATGATTGCAGTTCGAAAGATAGCCTCCGCGGCCGACGGGCTCGCGGCGCACCATCATCGACGCATGGCACGCGAGGCGCTCGACGGCTGCTGCGAGGGCATTCCCTGCTGGATCGTGCCGAGCTGGCGTGTCGCCGAGCGGCTTCCCGCCAAGCTGGGCGCATTCGACCTCGTCGTCATCGACGAGGCATCCGGGGCCGACGTCAGTGAGCTTGTGACGCTGCTGCGCGGCCGTAAGGTTTTGGTCATCGGTGACGACAGACAAGTTGAGCCGCCCCCGCCCCGAAGCAACAGTCCCCAGATGGAAAGCCTCGGAGACACCTTCCTGCGTGCGCTCCCGAGGACAATCCGGCCGTTCGTGCTTCCGGGCTCCTCGCTTTATGACCTCGCCAAAGTCATGTTCCCGGGACATCACATCCAGCTGCGGGAGGATCTCCATGCGTACCGGGATCTGATCGGCACGGCGCCGCACTCCGGCGAACCGTGGCCGATCGTGACGGCGGGCACTGCCGCAGATGCGCGGCGCGACCCGGCGATCGAGACGGTCCCCCGGCTCGACGAGTCTTGGGAGGCGCCGCGGACGTCTGTGCGCAGCGCGGCCGAGGTCATGGCCGATGAGATATCGAAGGTCGTCGCTCGCCTGCCCGGCAACAATCGGCGCGAGCGAGCGGACGCGGTGCTGACGCCCGCCGATCGGAAGCCCGCACCGTGGGACGAGGTGCCGATCAGCTCCCAGCCGATCGAGGATCTCCGGATCGCCAGGGGCGATTGGCCGGTATCCGAACGGTTGCCGGAAACGGACGTCAGGTTTGCAGCGCTGCCGCCGTTGAGGGTCGACAACCAGAGCAGGGGACTTGGGGAGAAGCACCTGCGGGAAACCCGCTTCCATGAGGCGGCTCCGCCTTGGCTGGTCCGCACTGGGCTGGTTGATAACGCGGCACCGCCTGATACTGCGCCGGCCGACAAGACGTCCGCGGAGGGGGAGATGCGCGCCGGCGACCCGGAGTTGAATGTCGTGGCGCAGCCGCGCCGAGCTGGCGCACGGTGGTCCAAGAGCCGCGGCGTCGCGATTGCGGCGGTCTTCCTGGTCATGCTGGCGCCCGCGGTGGCGTATTCGCTGTCGGGGCTGGGCATGAATTCCAGATTGGCTGCGGGCCTTGCGAGTATTTCGGACTTGATCCCCCGCAAGTTTTCGCTGCCGACGTTGGCAAAGGGCCCCGATCTGCCGGCGCAGAACGACGAGCAAGACCTCGCTCAAAAAGACCCGGCCCAAAAAGACCTGACCTTAGTGCAGCCCAGGAACGTTTCCACCACCCGCATTGATCCACCTGCGGCGAGCGAGAGCTCTTCACTTGCATCGGTCATTGCTCCGGTCTCGCAGCGCGCCGTTCTTTACGAAGAGGATCCCACCGATTCGAAAGGCAAGCGCTATGCTGGCGGGGTGACTTGGCGCACCGAGAACATCTCGCCGGCCTCGGGAATGCCGCCGGAGCTCGTGGTCAAGGCCGATCTGAATGTCGCCGACGCGAAGACTGCCGTGTCCATGACTTTCCGGCGCAATACCGACCGGGCGATGCCGGCGAGCCATGTCGTCGAGATCAAGTTCGACAGGCCGCGAGACACTCCCTACGGCGAGATCTCCAAGCTGCACGGCCTCCTGATGAAACAGGAGGGAAAGATCCACGGTGCCCCGCTCGAAGGCGAGGCGGCAAAGGTGACGCCCGGATATTTCATGGTCGCGCTGGCGTCGGGTGCAACGCAATTGCAGCGCAATCTCAAGCTCCTGAAGGATTATCCGGGGTTCGAAGTCGTGGTCGACTACAGCAATGGCAGCAAGGCGATCTTGCTCATCGACAAGGGAGCGTCGGGCGAGCAGGCGTTCAAGGACGCATTTGCCGCATGGGGTCAGTGACGACATCGCTGCGCGATCGGTTTGCCGCCGCGAATTGCCGGCATAAGGAATCGCGGGAATGAGCGGGGTCCTGGTCGCGGTGCTGGTGGGGAGGGCATGCCGATGACGATGGAGTCACACGTCGTACTTTGCAGGCAATGTCACCGCACGCGAGTCGTGGCGGTGAGTGATCTGCGCCCGCCGTGTTTTCGTAATATTGAGGAGCAGGCCGATTGTCCGGAGATTTTGCAGCGCAGGGAGTCGGGAGACGAAACCCTGCTGACGATGATGTGCGGGGCTCTGGCCGGGTCGTTTGCAGAAAACCTCCAACACGCCGTGGTCGAGGTGGTGGATCGCGAAGACGACTGGCAGGTTGCGTGTCGCATCCCGGGCGACTCGGACAGGTATTATTCGTCGGCTCACGCCCGCTGGCAGGGCGAGATCTGGGGCCGCTGCGGCCGAATCGGATTGGCGAGGCGATTTCGCGAGGCCGCCAAGGAGGCAGACCAGGCGTCTCGCAGCCGGCGGCGCATGCGTCGGCTTGTCCCGATCCTGGCGCTCGGCATGGTTGTTGCCGCGGTTGGCGCGGCGCGGTCGTTGCTGACGTGGTCTACGCGGCAGCCGACCGAAATCGCCATGCAGGCGCAGGTGCCCTGGGCGGAGCAGCAGTCCGTTGCTGTGGCGGGTATCGCAGGGACTGAGGCGTCGGCACCGCGGCTGTTGGCCGCGGAGCCGCTCAGCCCGCAACTCGCCGTACTCGAGCCCACGGCTTTGCCTTCACCCGAGGCTGTGTCAGCGGCGCCAGAGGCGGCATCGACGGAACAGGCGCCATCGAACGCTTCCGCCGGTGCCCTCGCATTGGCGGCACCAGCAGCGATCAACGACGCCTCGACGTCTCAGTCCGCTCCGCCGCCCGAGCCTCTCGCTGCGCCCGAAATGATATCGCTTCCGGGTGGCGCATTGACGATGGGCAGCAATCTCGATCCCTCCGAGACGCCGGTCCACGGCGTCTCGATCAAGCCATTCGCCATCAGCAAGGCGGTGGTCACGGTTCGCGCATGGAGTCAATGCGTGGCCGCCAAGGCCTGTCCCTATGTGGCGACCGAGGAGAATGAGGACGCGCCGGTCACGAATGTGAGCTTCAACGATGCGCGGCAGTTCGTTGCGTGGCTCTCGCGGGAAACGCGAATGAATTTTCGGTTGCCGACCGAGGCCGAATGGGAATATGCGGCGCGCGGCGGCACGCGCACGAAATACTGGTGGGGCGACGACATTCAGCCGGGGATGGTCAACTGTAAGGGATGCAGTGGCGATCAGAATGCACGGCAGACCTCGAAAGTTGAAGATTCCAAGCCTAATCCGTTCGGGCTTTACGACATGGGCGGAAATGTAGCCCAGTGGGTGGCGGATTGTTGGCACAAGAACTATCAGGGTGCCGCCGCCGATGGATCGGCCTGGGTTGACTCCAACTCCTGTATCTTTCACGTCATCCGCTCCGGGTCGTGGCGGAACGGCCCCAACGATGTCCGGTCGGCTAGCCGGGATTATTACGATGGTCGGATCCGGTATCCGACGCATGGATTCCGAGTGGCTCGATCGCTCTAGAAGATGTGCGGACGCCTGGGAATGGAGACCGGAAAATGCTCGGGGCGGCGTGCTTCATGGCTGCGCTGGAGATCGCTCTCAGCTGACGCGTCGTCATGGACCGTGCTTGAGAGGAACCAGAGGAGCATCATGCTGCTGTTACGAATGCCGTTGCTGTGCGTGGCGCTGGCGCTGCTGCCCGCCGCCGCGCTGGCTCAGGCAAGGACGCCCCCGAAGGACGCCCTGATTTACATCATGTATCCGCAGGATGGTGCGACCCTGAAAGGCGCATTCTTGTGTCGCTTCGGTCTGCGCAACATGGGAGTTGCTCCCGCTGGCCAGGATTTCCCCAACACCGGTCATCATCACCTGCTGATCGATACGGCGGAACCCATCAATCCGAACGAGCCGATCCCGCACGACAAGCAGCATCTGCACTTCGGCGGAGGTGAGACCGAGATGCTGCTCGACCTGCCGCCGGGAAAGCATACCCTGCAGCTGGTGTTGGGCGACGGCAATCATTTCTCGTTCAACCCGCCGCTGATCTCGAAAAAGATCACCATCACGGTCAGCAGCGACGGCGCCAGCAAGCGGTCGAGGCATCGGTCGCACCACGGGATCCACCGGACGCATGTTGATCGGCGGCAGGTCGAACCGAAGCCGACCAACGGCGGCCAGGAGGGCTGTCCGTATCACGGCCTGTGGGGCTGGCTCAAAGGCTGCCATGATTCTGCTTCGACGCCGGTAAAGCCATCAACAACCCCGTAGCGATTGACCGCGCAATGACTGCGTCGATCCGCAAGAGGACAGGCGCAGCCGCGCTGCGGCCTCATTCTCAGCTCTGCGCCGGGCACGAGCATGTTGGCGACGGTCTTCGTGACGCCCCGCGCGGTATTGCCGTATGAGCACGCGCCATGATGAGCGGCTTCTGGACGGCCGTTGGCCTTGGTTCCATTTGGGTTATTGCCCATGTTTCGAGTATATGCTCTGATCGTGCAGGAGAATTGCGATGATCAGGCCCGATCTTGTTATCTTCGACTGTGACGGCGTGCTGGTCGATAGCGAGATGCTGAGCTGCCGCTGTCTTACCGAAGTCCTGGCAACGTATGGCATCAGCCTTGGTCTGGATCAGGCGCTCGATCTGTTCCTGGGACGAAGCACATCAGCGGTCTTCGAGTACTATCGAGCGTTGGGCCGCACGATTCCCGAGCAGTTCTCCGCCGAGCTCGGGGCGGGCGTGCGCACCGCGTTTGTCTCCGCGCTTCGCCCGATCGAAGGAGTGGGCTCGGTCCTGAAGGATCTGCAGGTCCCGCACTGCGTTGCGTCGTCGAGCGATATCGAGCGGGTATCCCTGTCCCTGTCCCTGACCGGTCTTGCCCCGCATTTCGGGACACGCTTGTATACCTCGCAGATGGTCAAACGTGGCAAGCCCGCGCCCGATCTCTTCTTGCATGCAGCCGAAAGGATGCGGGCGGATCCGCGCCGCACGCTTGTGATCGAGGACAGCGTCAGCGGGGTGACGGCAGGCAAGGCAGCCGGCATGACGGTTTGGGGATTTGTCGGTGGCAGCCACTATCGATCGCGTGACGGAAAGAAAATCCTGCTTGAAGCAGGAGCAGACCGTGTTTTCGGGCGGATGGCGGATTTTTGGTCGAGTGAACCGGAAGCGACCTGATGATCGTCCCTGACAGCGAAACATCGCGCCTGGACGAAGCCGCTCGCGCCGGCTGGCTCTATTTCATCGCGGGTCATACCCAGGACGAGATTGCCAAGATGCTCCAGGTGTCGCGTGCCTCGGCCCAGCGCCTCGTTTCGTTGTGTCTCGCCGAGCGTTTGATCACCTTCCGCCTGGAACATCCAATTGCCGCGTGTATGGAGTTAGCGGCGCGCCTCAAGGACTTGTTTCAACTCGCCCACTGCGAGGTGGTGCCGACCGACCCGGCTGCGCCGCTCTCGGCTGCCGGCATTGCGGAACGGGCCGCGAATATTCTGGAATCGACCTTGCGAAACGAGACACCTGCGATCGTCGCCTTGGGCACGGGACGGGCGGTGCGCGCGGCGGTCGAGCGCGTTTCTCCGATTGATCGTCCCAATCACCAGATCGTCTCGCTGGTGGGGAATATCTCCGCCGACGGCTCGGCCAGCTTCTTTGACACGGTTGGACGTCTCGCCGACCGCACCAAGGCGCGTCACTATCCCATGCCGCTGCCATTTCTGATGTCATCCGAGCGCGAGCGCGACCAGATGCTCCGGATCGAACCAATTGCCAAGGTGCGAGCCGTGGCGGCCAAGGCCAACCTGCGGCTTGTCGGGATCGGGCAGATGGATCAGCACGCGCAGGTGCTGATTGATGGCTTCATCTCCCGCGAGGAACTCCTGGAAATGATGCGGCTCGGGGCTGCCGGGGAATTGACCGGTTGGGCGTTCGACGCCCAGGGTCGCATCATCAAGGGGGGGACCAACGCCCGCCTGACCAGCATTCCACCGCGGGTTCCAGCCGAAGCCCTGACCATCGGAGCCGCCGTCGGCGCTGCCAAGGTTCCGGCGATCAGGGCGGCGCTGCAGGGACGTCTGATCAACGGGCTGATCACCGACGAGGCGACGGCAAGCACCATCCTGAAGCAGTAACGATTGCACCACCAGCATCCCAGCGGGCGCCCGGTGCCGATTTCGCGCGCTGGCGGAGAGACGTCTCTGCTGCATTGCCACAGCGCAAGTCCGGTGTCGCGACAGCTGATCTGATCCTTGACAAGGCGCGGACTCGGTGTGAACATAATTGCAAGGCGTGGGCATATGCTCAGCGCCATTCAGGGAGGTTAACGTGAAGCACGTCCTCGGCGCCTTTCTGGGCGCGGCTACGCTATTGGTTGCGGCCCCCTCCATTGCACAGACGACGCTGACGATCGCCACCGTGAACAACGGCGACATGATCCGCATGCAGGGGCTGACAAGCGACTTTACTGCCAAGAATCCCGACGTGACCGTGAAGTGGGTGACGCTGGAAGAGAACGTCCTGCGCCAGCGCGTCACCACCGATATCGCGACCAAGGGCGGCCAGTTCGACGTCCTGACTATCGGCACCTATGAGGTTCCGATCTGGGCCAAGAAGAACTGGCTGATTCCGCTCGACAATCTCGGGGCGGACTATGACGTCGCTGATCTCCTGCCCAAGATTCGCGATGCGGTGTCGGTGTCGGGCAAGCTCTATGGCGCGCCGTTCTATGGCGAGAGTTCGATGGTCATGTATCGCACCGACCTGTTCCAAAAGGCCGGATTGACGATGCCGGAAAGTCCGACCTGGGACTTCGTCGTCGATTCGGCGAAGAAGCTCACCGACAAGTCAGCTGGCGTCTACGGCATCTGCCTGCGCGGCAAGGCAGGCTGGGGCGAAAACATCGCGTTCCTGACGGCGATGGCCAACTCGTTCGGCGCGCGCTGGTTCGACGAGAAATGGCAGCCGCAATTCGACTCGCCGGAATGGAAGAAGACGCTGACGACCTATGTCGACGTGATGAAGGCTGCCGGCCCTCCTGGTGCAAGTTCGAACGGCTTCAATGAAAACCTGGCGCTGTTCAACTCGGGCAAGTGCGCGATGTGGATCGATGCCACGGTCGCCGCTTCCTTCATCACCGATCCCAAGCAGTCCCAGGTCGCCGACAAGGTCGGATTCGCACTCGCGCCGAATACGGGGCTGGGCAAGAACGCCAACTGGCTGTGGGCATGGACTCTCGCCATTCCCGCCGGCTCCAAGAAGGTCGAGGCTGCGGAGAAATTCATCGCATGGGCGACTAGCAAGGACTACACCAAGCTCGTCGCCTCGAAGGAGGGTTGGGCCAATGTGCCGCCCGGGACCCGAGCCTCGCTCTATCAGAATCCCGATTATCTGAAGCTTGCGCCGTTTGCGAAGCTGACGCTGGCTTCGATTGACGCGGCTGATCCGAGCAAGCCGACGGTCAAGCCGGTGCCGTATGTCGGGGTGCAATATGCCGCGATCCCGGAATTCCAGGGTATCGGCACCACCGTCGGTCAGAGCTTCTCCGCAGCGCTGGCCGGTTCGTCCACGGTCGAAGCCGCGCTCGCTGCCGCGCAAGCGTCGACCGAGCGTGAAATGAAACGCGCTGGTTACATCAAGTAAGCTACATCAAGCGATCGTCTCGACTCCCGCGGCGACCTCCTCTTGACCAGCCGCAAACTGGCTGCCGTCCGGCCCCGATCCCGGCTGGACGGCAGCCCCTTCGAGTGTCCCTTTGAGTGTCCCTTGGCATGACCCGGAAAAGTGGAACCGGTTTTCTCTCGCGACCAATGCCCGAGGCGTTTGTGCGGAATTAGTTCGTATGAAATGAGATCGTGCGGCGGTTCAACCGACCACGATCGAGAAGACAGGAGGCGGCGGTGGCGACCCAGCAAACCCACGTTCTTGGACGGGCTCTGCTGACTCCGGCTGTGGTGCTCCTGTTCATCTGGATGATCGTCCCGCTCGCGATGACGATCTATTTTGCGACGCTCCACTACAACCTTTTGGACCCGGGCACCGAGAGCTTCGTCGGGCTCGACAATTTCAGATATTTTCTGACCGATCCGGCGTTCCTGACGTCACTGCAGAATACGCTGGTGCTGGTCGGTTCGGTGCTGGCCATCACCATTCTTCTCGGCACGCCGCTGGCTTTGCTTCTCGATCAGCCGGTGATCGGCCGCAGCGTGGTTCGCTTGATGGTGATCGCGCCATTTTTCGTGATGCCGACCGTCAGCGCGCTGATCTGGAAGAACCTGATGATGCATCCGGTCTCCGGGCTGTTTGCCTGGGTTGCGACGCGCCTGGGCATGACACCGATCGATTGGTTCACCGATGCGCCCTTGCTGTCCATCATCCTGATCGTCGCCTGGCAATGGCTGCCGTTCGCGACCCTCATCCTGCTCACGGCGCTGCAATCCCAGGACGAGGAACAGAAGGAAGCCGCCGAGATGGATGGCGCCAGCTCGCTGTCGATGTTCATCTATCTCACGCTGCCGCATCTGGCGCGGCCGATCACGGTCGTCATCCTGATCGAGACGATATTCCTCCTGACCGTGTTTGCCGAGATTTTCGTCACCACCGGCGGCGGCCCGGGCCTGCAGACCACCAATATCGCGTTTCTGATCTATTCGCAGGCTCTGATCCAGTACGACATCGGCAACGCGTCCGCCGGCGGACTGGTGGCGGTCGTGATCGCCAATATCGTGGCCTTCTTCCTGGTGCGGATCGTCGGCCGAAATCTGGAGACGTAAGCGATGGCGCGCAAAGTCACGTCGAGACGGGTCTGGGTGTCCACGGTCGCCGCGTGGCTCTGCGGATTCTTGATATTCCTGCCGATCCTGTGGATGGCCCTGACCAGCTTCAAGACCGAGCTCGATGCCTTCGCGATGCCGCCGCAATTCCTGTTCTTCCACTGGACGACGGAGAATTATGCCACGGTGCAGAGCCGCAGCGACTATCTGCATCACGCGCTCAATTCGATCATGGTTGCCGGCGGGTCGACGCTGGTCGCCCTGTTGATCGCCGTTCCGGCGGCCTGGTCGATGGCGTTCGCGCCGACCAAGCGGACCAAGGACGTCCTGCTCTGGATGCTCTCGACCAAGATGATGCCGTCGGTCGGGGTGCTGGTTCCGATCTATCTGATCTACCGGGATTTCGGCATGCTCGATACCCGCGCGGGCCTGATCCTGATCCTGTGTCTCGGCAATCTGCCGATCGTGATCTGGATGCTCTTCACCTATTTCAAGGAAATCCCGAAGGACATCCTCGAGGCGGCGCGGATGGATGGAGCGACCATCGGACGCGAACTCATCTATGTACTGACGCCGATGGCCGTTCCGGGGCTGGCCTCGACGCTGCTGCTCAATTTCATCCTGGCCTGGAACGAGGCGTTCTGGACCCTGAATCTGTCGACGCTGGACGCGGCGCCGCTGACCGCCTTCATCGCCTCCTATTCAAGCCCGGAGGGCCTGTTCTGGGCGAAGCTGTCGGCCGCCTCGACTCTCGCCATCGCGCCTATCGTCGTACTCGGATGGTTCACGCAGCGGCAACTCGTCCGCGGCCTGACATTCGGCGCCGTCAAGTAGATCAACCAAGGGACCAGACATCATGGGCCAGATCACGCTCCAGGGAGTCCGCAAGTCATTCGGACCAGTCAACATCATCAAGGATGCGAATCTGGAGATCGAGAACGGTTCGTTCGTGGTTTTCGTCGGACCGTCCGGATGCGGCAAGACCACGCTCTTGCGCCTGATCGCCGGGCTCGAGGACGTCACCGGCGGGAAAATTCTCATCGACGGCCACAACGTTGTGGACGTGCCGCCGGCGAAGCGCGGGCTGTCGATGGTGTTCCAGTCCTATGCGCTCTATCCGCATATGAGCGTTCGCGGCAACATCGCATTCGGGCTGAAAATGGCGGGGCTGCCGCGTCAGGAGATCGACCAGAAGGTGGAAGCCGCCGCCGCGACGCTCAATCTAACCCCCTATCTCGATCGAAAGCCGCGCGATTTGTCCGGCGGTCAGCGCCAGCGCGTCGCCATCGGACGCGCCATCGTGCGCGAGCCGAAAGCGTTCCTGTTCGACGAACCGCTGTCCAATCTCGACGCGGCGCTGCGCGTCCAGATGCGCCTCGAGGTCACCAAGCTGCAGAAGCAGCTCGCGACGACGGCGATCTATGTCACGCACGACCAGGTCGAGGCGATGACGATGGCCGACAAGATCGTGGTGCTGAACGCCGGCCAGATCGAGCAATACGGCTCGCCGCTGGATCTCTACGAGCACCCCGCGAACCTCTTCGTCGCCGGCTTCATTGGCTCGCCCAAGATGAATTTCGTGCCCGGGGACGCCGGCGGCGAGCCCGGCGTTGCCACCATGGGTATCAGGCCCGAGCACCTGAAGATCGACAAGGAGAGCGGAAGCTGGCCGGGAACCGTATCGGTGGCCGAGCATCTCGGCAGCGACACCTTCCTCTATGTCGACGCCGGGAAGCTTGGCGTGATGACGGCGCGCTGCATCGGCGAACTCGGTCTCCATGCCGGCGACCGCGTTTGGCTGTCGCCGGATCCTGCCCGCATCCATCGCTTCGACAAGGAGGGTGGGGCCCTGAGGAGGTGAGGCGGGCTCTCGCGTCGGATCGAACCTGAAACGTCGCGTGTTTCGGTCCAACTCCCCCGTTGTTCAAACAGGAAAACGACAATGTATCTGGAAAAATTCAGGCTGGACCGGAAGACGGCCGTTGTGACAGGTGGCGGCCAGGGCATTGGGCTCGCATGCGCGGAAGCGCTGGCGGAGGCGGGAGCCAGGGTCGTGATCGCGGATCACGACAAGGCCACGGCTGAGGCGGGTTGCGCCAGCCTGAAGGCGAAGGGCTTGAGCGCCGAGATCGTGCTCATGGACGTCACGAACTCCAGGCGCGTCGGCGAGGTGGCGGATCAACTGGTGTCGCAATACGGCGCGGTCGACATCCTCGTCAACAATGCGGGCATTGCCCGCAGCGAAACGCCGGCCGAGACGGTGACCGACGAACATTGGCTCAACGTCATCGACGTCAATCTCAACGGCACGTTCTGGTGCTGCCGCGCCTTCGGCAAGCACATGCTGGAAGTAAAGTCGGGTTCCATCGTCAACATCGGCTCGATGTCCGGCTTCATCGTCAACAAGCCGCAGGAGCAGTGCTACTACAACGCATCGAAGGCCGCAGTGCACCATCTGACGAAATCGCTCGCGGCCGAATGGGGCGCCCGGGGCGTGCGCGTCAACGCCGTGGCGCCGACCTACATCACGACGCCGCTGAATGCCTTCGTCAAGACCAACCCGCGGATGTATGATGCCTGGATCGGGGGGACGCCGATGGCTCGAATGGGGGATGTCGACGAGATCGCCTCCGTCGTGCTGTTTCTGGCGTCCGGGGCTGCAAGCCTGATGACCGGGAGTATCGTTCTCGTTGATGGGGGCTATACCTGCTGGTAGGCTTGCTCGCACTTTGAGCGGTGTTGGAATGAGGCAGGCTTTCATCGGCGTTGACGTCGGGACATCGAGCGCGCGCGCCGGCGTGTTCGACGAAACCGGAACCCTGTTGGCGACCGCGCGCCATCCGATCACGATTTGGCATGAGGCGGGTGGCGTCGTCGAGCAGTCGTCTGCCGAGATCTGGGCCGCCTGCGCCGCCTCGGTCCGTACCGCGATGACGCAGGCCGCGATTCCGCCGACCGCCGTCAAGGGCATCGGGTTCGACGCGACCTGTTCGCTGGTGGTGCTCGACGCTGCTGCCAATCCGCTGACGGTCAGCGCCTCCGGCGACATCAGGCGCAATGTCATCGTCTGGATGGATCATCGGGCCATCGCCGAAGCGCGGCTGGTGAATGAGACGCATGATGACGTTCTTCGTTATGTCGGCGGCTCGATCTCGCCCGAAATGGAAATTCCCAAGCTGCTTTGGTTGAAGCGGCACCTGCCGTCGAGCTTTCGCTCGGCGGGTCATTTCTTCGATCTTGCCGACTATCTGTCGTTTCGCGCGACCGGCTCGACGGCGCGCTCCATGTGCACGCTCGGCTGCAAATGGAACTATCTCGCGCACGACCGGCGCTGGAGCAGCAGCTATTTCGAGCGCCTCGGTCTCGAGGCGCTTGCTGCGGACGGCTACGCCAAGATCGGAAACCAGATCGTCGTACCCGGTACCCCGCTGGGCCATGGCCTGACCGGATCGGCCGCGCGCGATTTCGGCCTGATCGAGAGAACGCCGGTCGGCGCATCGCTGATCGATGCTCACGCCGGAGGCGTCGGCACGATCGGGGGAGGCGCGAAGTCGGGTCAATCGGTCGATGTGTGTCGCCGCCTCGCCTACATCATGGGAACCTCGGCCTGCATCATGGCGACGACGTCCGCGCCTCGCTTCGTCCCGGGTGTCTGGGGCCCCTATCATTCGGCGATGGTTCCCGGTTTCTGGCTCAACGAGGGCGGCCAATCTGCCGCCGGTGCGGCGATCGATCATCTCGTCAGGTCACACCCTGCCTATGATGAAGCCGCCGCGGCGGCGCTTGCCGGCGGCATGGACATTCTGGAGTTCCTGGAGCGGCGCATTCTCTCACGCCTGGGAAACCCCGGGGAAGCTGCGTTGCTTGCCCGCGACGTCCACGTCTTTCCCGAGTTTATTGGCAACCGGTCCCCGTTCGCCGATCCCGATACACGGGCGGTCGTCGCTGGACTCGACCTCGACGTCGACATCGGCTCGATGGAGCGGCTGTTCGTGGCGGGACTATGCGGGCTCGCTTACGGCCTCGCCGATGTCGTGGATGCGTTCCGCTCGCATGGTATCGATAGCGACCTGATGGTCATCGCCGGAGGCGCGGGACGGAGTTCGATCGTCCGCCAGATCATGGCGGATACCACAGGCTTGAGCATAGCCGTTCCCGAGACCCAGGAACCGGTCATGCTTGGCGCCGCGATGCTGGGTGCCGTCGCCGGCGGCTCGTGCGGATCGATCGGCGAGGCGATGGCCGCGATGTCCGCGATCGGCTGCGTGAGCGAACCGACCTCCGCTGGCATGTCGAACTTTCACGGTGCGAAGCGGCGGGTCCATGGATTGATGCGAAAATTGGATCGGGAAAGCCGCGATGCGATGCGCGATATCAATCCAGCGTCGACAATAGATCCGATGCGGCCTTGAGATCCGCCGTATCCAACCCCTCCACGAACTGTTCGTACACCGGCTGCAGAAGCGCTCGGCCTCTCTCGGATCGCCCTTGACTTGCAAGCAGCGCTGCCAGGTCGGTCGCGGTCCGCAATTCCCAGGCACGCGCGCCCTGACGACGGCTCAATTCGAGCGATTGCATCAAGTACGTTTCGGGGGCGTCGACGCCAGGTTGCGGCATTGCGAGAAGGATGCCACCCTTCACCCGCAGCAATTCCGGCATGTACAAGTCATCGCCGTTCGTCTCGACCCGTCGGATTGTCTTATCGACCAATGTGATGCCTTCGGCGAACTGCCCGACGGCAGCCAAGCCTTGCAAAAGCGAAATGTTGAACTCCGTTGTCAGGAGTTCGGAACCCACCGCATGGATTGCCTCCAGGCACGATTGCAGACTCTCAACCCCGTTTTTTGCGTCACCGCGTCGGATGGCCAACTCTGCTTTGCGGGCTCGTCCGACGGCAATGAAAGGGCGAATTGAATTGGATTCAGCCTGGTAGATAGTCGCATCAATGTATTCCTCAGCACTCGCAAAATCGCCGGTCCAAAGGAATACCGACGCGCCCCAGGCCAGAGCGACGACAAGCGATGCCGGATGGTCCAGATGCCTGGCGCTCTTGATGGCTTGATGTCCGCGTTCCACGGCCTGCGTTGGATGACCCTGCAACCAGAGGGTCCGGGCCAGCGTGAGGTCGCTCGTATAGTGAAGTTCGTGGGCAAGATATATCGTGGAACGCTGGGCGCGCGACCAGTGTTGCAGGCTTGCCTCCAGCTCAACACGGGCAGCATTCAGATCGCCGGTGACGTGAAGTGATCTCCCCAGCATCGAATGGGCTAACGCGATGGCGGCCGGATCATCAATGGTCTCGGCGACCGCTCGGCTGCGTTTTGCATAATGCAGGGCGGTTTTGAAATCCCCTCCGCGGAAGTGTAACATGCGCAGCAAACCCAGCAGCCCAATTTGGTTGAGGGCGTCGCTGCGCTCTTCAGCGATCGCCACGCTTCGCTTCAGTGCCGTCCGCGCCGGCTCGCCTTTACCGTGGAGGTGCATCGACGAAATCCCCAAGCCGGCTTGAAGATGCATCTCGTCGGCCCCGCCCCGTGTCGCATCGTCGAGAGCGAGAATTGCGCGCTCCGACCAGCGATAACATTCGGGCAACAGAGACATCGCCAAAAAAACGGGCGCGGCGGCTGCCGCAAGCCGAATGCCGAGTCCGACATGACCATTTTCACCAAAACACCATTCCAGAGCTGCCCGAACATTATTGAGACCGGCAAAGTGTGGCGCCCGTTCCGCGCCGGTCGACAATGTCGCCCACCCTGTGCCGGTCTGCTCCAGCCAGCGCTGGTAATAGGTCGCGTGACGTACGGCCAAATCGGCAAGCTCGGCGTCGTCAATGCTGATCTCGAGCGCGTAAGCGCGGGTCGTGTCGAGGAGCCGATAGCGCATCATGGCCCCGATCGGGCGGGTCGCGACCATGGACTTGGCGACAAGGCTGTCGATGGCGCCGAAAACAATCGCCTGATCGACGCTGGCGCTGGTTACGATGGCCAGCGCCGCATCAAGCGTGAAATGTCCAACGAATATCGCGAGCCGGCGAAGCACCAGGCGTTCTGTTTCGGAGAGCAGCCCGAAGCTCCAGTCCAGTGTGGCCTGCAGCGTCTTTTGGCGCGGCGGCGCGGTGCGAGGCCCCACCCAGAGCAGCGTCAGTCGCTGGTCGAGCAGGGCGGCGGTCTGCTGCAGGCCATAGGCCTCGACCCGTCTCGCGGCCAGCTCGATGGCGAGCGCCACACCGTCAAGCTTGCGGCAGATGCCGACCACGATTGCGGCTTCCGCGTCGCTGAACTCCAGGTGCGCGCCACTCGCCATCGCGCGTTCGATGAAGAGCTTCGGCGCGGGAAAGGTCCGCGCAACTTCCGCCGTGATTCCGGTATCTTCTGGCGGGCAAGCGAGCGAATCCAGTCTGTACACGTGCTCCCCCTCGACCTGGAGGGTCTCGCGACTTGTCGCCAGGATGTGGATCTGCGGTGCGGTTGTGAAGATCGTCGATGCCAGGCCTGCCACCGCCTCGATCAGGTGCTCGCAGGTATCGAGGATGAGAAGGATTCGCTTGTCGTGTAGGTACGCGACCAAGCTGGGTGTTGCATCGTTCGACTGGACCGATAGACCGAGCATGGAGGCGACCGCGGTGGCGACCAGGCCGGGATCGCTGAGCATGCCGAGATCGACGAAGATCACAGCGCCCGAGAACGCTTCGATCAAATGATGTCCGACCGCGACCGCGGCCGTGGTCTTGCCAACGCCGCCGGAGCCGACGATGGTGACGAAGCGCGCCGCGTTCAGCCGGGCCGACAGTTTGAGAACATCATCCTCGCGCCCGATCATTCCGCTCGGATGGAAGGGCAGGTTGGATTGCGGGAAGCTGACGACCGTTGCTGCAAGCGCGGGTCCTTGATCGCTCGACCGCGCAACCGGCGCCACGAAGCAGTAACCTCGCCCGGTCAGGGTCGCGATATAGCGCGCGCCGTCCTTTCCATCGCCGAGCGCCTTGCGCAGGCTGGCCATGTGGAACCGCAGACTCCCTTCTTCCACGGTGACGTCGGGCCAGACCCGCGCCAGCAGATCGGTCTTGCTGACGATCTCGTTCGGATGCGACAAGAGTACGATCAGAATATCGAGGGCTCGCGCGCTGAGCTCCACCGGCGCGCCGCCGTCCCTGGTGAGAAGTCTCTCGCTTGCGCGCAGGCTGAAAGGACCAAACGACATGATGTCTTTGGTCCGAGCCGCCGATGTCGTCATGGCGCCGTTGCCTTTCGGTGCGGTCCCTCTCCAGATCGCCATTTTAGGGTATCGATCGGTTCCGCACCACAGAGACTTCGGTTCCATCTCTGGCAACCGCTAACAGTGCCTAACAACCCATAACGGGCAATTTCGCAAGCCCCGGCGTAACTCTCTGCTGCGTCAGAAATCGCGATGGAACCGAAGCACCGGCTTCGGCGCGCTTTTGGGCACATAACGCGCAGGGAGATTGGCAATGCCGACGTTAGAGACATCAGACGCAATCAATTACGATCGCCGCCGGCTTTTGAGCACCGCCGCGATGGGCATCGCAGTCGCCGGTGCCGGCAGCTTGTTTCCGGTCGATTCGGTTCCCGCGGCCGAGAGCGATGCAATTCGTCCGTTCCGCGTTAATTTTCCGAAAGATGCGCTGGTCGATCTGCGCAGGCGCATCAGCGCGACAAGGTGGCCTGATCGGGAAACGGTCAAGGATCCATCGCAGGGCGTGCAGCTTGCGACGATCCAGAAGCTCGCGCGCTATTGGGCGGCTGATCACGATTGGCGCAAGGTCGAGGCGAAATTGAACGCCCTTCCGCAATTCATCACCGAGATCGACGGGGTCGACATTCATTTCATCCACGTTCGCTCGAAGCACGAGAACGCGTTGCCGCTGATCGTCACGCATGGGTGGCCCGGCTCGGTCATCGAGCAGCTCAAGATCGTCGACCCGTTGACCAATCCGACGGCGCATGGCGCGAGTGCATCGGACGCGTTCGATGTGGTGATTCCGTCGATCCCCGGCTACGGTTTCTCGGGCAAGCCAACCACGACGGGGTGGGACCCTATCCGCATCGCGCGTGCCTGGTTCGTGTTGATGCAGCGCCTCGGGTACAAGCGTTTTGTGGCGCAGGGCGGCGACTGGGGCGATGCGATCACGGAGCAGATGGCGCTCCTGGCGCCTCCGGAGCTGCTCGGCATTCACACCAACATGGCTGCGACCGTTCCCGCCGACATTGCGAAAGCACTGCAGGGCGGCGGCCCTCCGCCGTCCGGTCTCTCGGCCGACGAACAGCGCGCGTACGACCAGCTGGATTTCTTCAATAAGCATGGCCTGGGCTACGCGCAGGAAATGGCGGGGCACCCGCAGACGCTCTACGGGATCGAGGATTCACCGATCGGCCTCGCAGCGTGGATCATCGATCACGACGCACGCAGTTACGAGCTCATCGCACGTGTTTTCGACGGAGTGCCCGAGGGGCTCACGCGCGACGACATTCTCGACAACATCACGCTCTACTGGTTGACGAATACGGCGGTGTCGTCGGCCCGTCTGTACTGGGAAAACAAGCTGCCATTTTTCGATGTCAAGAATGTCTCCATCCCGGTTGCCGTCAGCGCGTTTCCAGACGAGATCTACACCGCACCGCGGAGTTGGGCAGAGCGCGCGTTTCCCAAACTCATTCACTACAACAAGCTCGACAAGGGCGGTCACTTCGCGGCGTGGGAGCAGCCGGTGGCGTTCAGCGCCGAGATGCGGGCGGCCTTCAAATCGCTCCGTTCGTCCCAGAACGGATAGTTCGCAAAATGAGCTGGCGTCGCCGCTATCGGCGCCAGCCAGCTATCACACCGGGAAACTCATAGATGGATACGAGCTGCATGGCTGAAAGAATCAATCGCGATCGCCGCCGCTTCTTTGGTGCCGCGGCCGTGACCATCGCAGCTGCCCAACTCTCCCTGAGCGGCGCTGCGGACGCAGAATCCGGCACGAAAAAACCGGATCTGCCCAGGGTCAAGCCGGGGACGCACATCACGTTCGGCACGCTGAAGCAGATCGACGCCGGGCTCCTGAATGTCGGATACGCCGAAGCCGGTCCCGGCGATGGTCCTGCCGTCATTCTTCTGCACGGCTGGCCTTACGACATCCATAGCTTCGTCGACGTCGCGCCGCTGCTGGCCTCGGCCGGCTACCGGGTCATCGTGCCCTATCTGCGCGGCTATGGCTCGACGCTCTTTCTCTCAGGCGAGACGGTCCGCAACGGTCAGCCGTCGGCGCTCGCGCTCGACGTCATCGCTTTGATGGACGCGCTCAAGATAGAGAAGGCGACGCTCGCGGGCTTCGATTGGGGCGCGCGGACCGCCGACATCGTCGCGGCGCTCTGGCCCGAGCGCTGCAAGGCGCTCGTCTCCGTCTCTGGCTATCTGATCGGGAGCCAGGACGCCGGCAAGATGCCGTTGCCGCCCAAGGCTGAACTACAATGGTGGTACCAATATTATTTCGCCACCGAACGCGGCCACGTCGGCTACGACAAGTATCGGCGCGACTTCGCCAAGCTGATCTGGCAGCTCGCATCGCCGAAATGGGAGTTCGATGACGCCACCTTCGCCCGCTCCGCTGCGGCGTTCGACAATCCGGATCACGTCGCCATCGTAATTCACAACTATCGCTGGCGGCTCGGCCTCGCCGAAGGCGAGCCGAAATACGACGATTTCGAAAAGCGGCTTGCCGCGGCTCCGACGATCGCGGTGCCGACCATCACGATGGAAGGCGACGCCAACGGCGCGCCGCACCTGGAGCCAAGCGCGTACGCCAAGAAGTTCTCGGGAAAATATTCGCACCGGCTCATCAAAGGCGGCGTCGGACACAATCTGCCTCAGGAAGCGCCGCAGGCCTTTGCGGAGGCCGTGATAGATGTTGTCGACGGTTGATCGACATCCAGAGACGCAAGGAAACATCGGAACCAACGGGAGTGCACGATGAGCCAACTCGACGAACAACGCACGACATCTCATAACGGAAAGGTCGTTTACACGGCCAGAACGTACACCGCCGGTGGGCGAGAAAACGGCGCCTCCCGTAGCTCCGACGGCCGGCTGGACGTCAAGCTGTCGGTCCCTGGCTCGGCCCGCATCGGCACCAATCCCGAGCAACTCTTCGCCGCCGGCTGGTCGGCCTGTTTCGAGAGTGCGATCGGGCTTGCGGCCCGCAAGCGAAAGATCGTCCTGCCGGCGGATCTCGCCATCGATGCGGAAGTGGATTTGAAACAGGCCGACGGCGGCTATGTCCTCGGCACCCGCCTCAACGTCAGCCTGCCCGGCGTCGCGCGTGATGTCGCCGAGGCCTTGGTCGACGAGGCGCACCAGATCTGTCCGTACTCGAAGGCGACGCGCGGCAACATCGATGTTGCGATCAACCTGGTCTGAGCGGGGCTCGCGCTTGCCAACGCGATCTTTGCGGCAAGCGGCTGCGCAAGGACCCGGCCAGTCATCACCCGATTCCTCCCCCAGACGTCGAGATGCGACGATGACCATAGGCACCAAGTCCATTGCATTGATCGTGCTGGCGGTGATCGTGCTTCTGGCAGCCGTCCAGTTTGGACCGGCGGTGCTGAGCGGCCTGTCGCACAACTGAACACCAACAAGGAAAGCTTGCCATGAGCAACGAACAGAAAGTCGCCGTCATTACCGGTGCGTCGCAGGGGATCGGCGCGGCGCTGGTCAGGGCCTACCGCGAGCGGAACTACCGGGTGATCGCGACCGCGCGCTCGATCAAGCCGTCGAGCGACAATGACGTTGTTGCGGTACCCGGCGATATCGCCGATCGCAGGACAGCCGAGCGCGCGATCGCCGAAGGCGTGAGCCGGTTCGGTCGCATCGATACCCTCATCAACAACGCCGGCATCTTCGTCGCCAAGCCGTTCACCGCCTACACCGAGGCCGACTATGCCGCGGTCATGGGTGTCAACACCGCGGGCTTCTTCCACACCACCCAACTGGCGCTTGCCGAGATGGAAAAGCGGGGCAGCGGCCACGTCGTGCAGGTCACGACCAGCCTGGTCGATCACGCGATAGCCGGCGTGCCCTCAGTGCTCGCCTCGCTGACGAAGGGCGGGCTGAATGGTGCGACCAAATCGCTGGCGATTGAATATGCGAAGCGTGGTATCCGGGTGAACGCGGTCGCGCTCGGGGTCATCAGGTCGCCGATGCATCCGGCAGAGACGCATGCGCAGCTCGATACACTGCATCCGGTCGGCCATATGGGCGAGATCGCCGATGTCGTCGACGCGATCCTCTATCTCGAGTCGGCAAATTTCGTGACCGGCGAGATCCTTCATGTCGACGGCGGCCAGAGCGCCGGTCACTGATCGTGTCGGACCGCCGCCTCGCCCACGTTCATCACTTCAGGCCCCCTCGGCTCGTCGAAGAAGTCCGCAACGCTCTGACGCTGTCGATTGACGACGAGGCGTGTCACGTCGGGGCGGGAATAGTGTCCGGCCTGGTCGAAGTTCTGGCGCTCGCGGCGGATCTCGCGGTGATCCAGTGTCGCGACCAGAAGCTCTTCAGTTCCGATCACGGGCGGAATCACCCAAGCGCCGTCGGGGCCGGCGATGCACGATCCGCCATCCGCAAGCACATCCGGGCACTGCTCCAATATGGAGTGCGCTGGA
>Ga0307516_10002018_pt1 | contig 27692 bp, 18 predicted proteins | sample 19_EM_MG_FD_203310 | JGI IMG/M metagenome (GOLD analysis project Ga0307516, IMG submission 203310) | Populus trichocarpa ectomycorrhiza microbial communities from riparian zone in the Pacific Northwest, United States - 19_EM | ecosystem: Host-associated > Plants > Roots > Unclassified | place...
GCCACGTCCGCCCGGTGCTCGACGCCGTCGACTTCACATTGCGCGAGGGCGAGATCGTCGCGCTGCTCGGGCAGTCGGGCTCGGGCAAGAGCACGCTGCTGCGCATCATGGCCGGGCTCATCAGCGCCGACAAAGGCCGGGTGCAGTACCGCGGCCAACCGCTGCACGGCCCGGCGCGGGCGATCAGCATGGTGTTCCAGTCTTTCGCGCTCTTTCCGTGGCTCACGGTGCAGCAGAACGTCGAGCTGGGTCTCGAGGCGCGCGGCATGCCGGCGGCCGAGCGTGCCGCCAAGGCGGAGTCGGCGATCGAGCTGATCGGCCTGGCCGGCTTCGAAGGCGCGCTGCCGCGCGAGCTGTCGGGCGGCATGCGGCAGCGCGTGGGCATCGCGCGCGCACTCGTCACCGAGCCCGAGGTGCTCTTGATGGACGAGGCCTTCTCGGCACTGGATGTGCTGACTGGCGAGCGTCTGCGCGAAGACATTCTCGACATGTGGGGCAGCGGCACCATGCCGACCAAGGCCATGCTGGTCGTGTCACACAACATCGAAGAAGCCGTGCTGATGGCAGACCGTGTGCTGGTCTTCGCCAGCGACCCAGGGCGCATCCGCTGCCAGCTCTCGGTGCAGCTGCCCCGGCCGCGCGATCCCGACAGCCCGGGCGTCCGCGCACTAATCGACGAGGTCTACGCCTTGATGACCGCAGGTGCCAGCCGGCGCGCCGGACCGCTGGCCGAGGAGCCGGTGCGGCCCTTGCTCGGCGAGCGCCTGCCCGAGGCCGACGTGGCCCGCATGGATGGTCTGCTGGAGCTGCTCACCAACGACCCGTTCAACGGCCGCGCCGACCTGCCGCAACTTGCAGAAGAAACCGAGCTCACCGACGCCGAGTTGCTGCCCGTGGCGCATGCCCTCGCGCTGCTGGGCCTGGCCCAGCTCGACAGCGGCGACCTGCAGCTCACGCCGCTCGGTCAGCGCTATGCAGACGGCGCGCGCAACCTGCGCCAGGAGATCTTCGGCCAGCAGCTGCTGGCGCACGTGCCCCTGGCCGCGCACATCCGCCACAGCCTCGAGCAGGAACCGACGGGTCAGCTGGCCGACAAGCCCTTCCTGCGCCTCTTGAACGAGCACCTCGAAAGCTCCGTCGCCGAGCGAGTGCTGGGCACCGTGATCGCCTGGGGCCGGCATGGCGAGGTCTTTGAATACGACTACACGACTGGCGTTATTCGGCTGCCCACGGGTGAAGACGATGGCGGTGATGCGACGGGGTGATGCTGCGCGCCGGCGACCTGCTCGGCACGGCTGGCGACATTTAGGGCGTCTACTTCTTATTGAGCACCACAATTTCCTGCCATTCACCTGAAGAAATATGGGACTGAAGGCCGACGTCGATGAGGTCACCAACTACTGGGATCGCGCACCGTGGAGAGTTCGCGTCGTGCTCGTTCTGGTGCTTTTCCTTTCCTCCACTTCACTTGCATCTCTTTCTGACTCGGTCGTCAAATGGAAAGGATTTCTGCTTGATGCCCTAACGTTCTACAGAGCAAATGTCCTGCGCCCAATTACCGAGGTAGCGCAGAAACTCGTTGACCATCCTCTTTCATCTACCTTCCTAGACAACGCGGTTCTCTATGGTCTCTTCTTTGCCGCCCTCACTCGTGCGCTACTGCTTCGAAACTCATCATGGCCGCGGAAGGCTAGAGACGTCGTCTTCATGGGTGCGCTCTACGTTGCCCTGATTTGGAGTCTGGCTGGCATACCCGCGAGCCCAAGTGAGACCACTGGCTGGGCGCTATATCCGCTGTTCCTATTCGGTGCGTACTTCATTACAAAGGGGGCGGAGCGCGTTCTCGCTATGACATACATGCTTGTGCCAGTCCTCGTAGTTGGAGTGCTGGCCGCCATCTCTGCGGGGCTCGGGAGGTGACGCTCAACCTTTCCATTGAGGGGACGTGACAAGGCGACGCCCTTTCGCCGTCTCTTATGTCAAACATTGAGACTGTGCAGTAGCCCCGACGTTCGGCAGGAGCAGCAATGGAAGCAATAAATCAACGTCTCTGGATGACGCACGATCGACGATGGCTGGCGTGGGAGGGAGTCGAGTACGCCCGAGAAGATGCGCCTCGGGTCATGAGCCGAGTTCTTACGCAATCACGTTAGAGCGCATGGCACTTCAGTCCAACAGTCGAGCCGCAGCCGCCATCAGGGCGATCTTGCTTTTGCTTGGCGCATCGCTCATGTTCGTACTGGCGCACTCCTTGTCGTGGCAGTTCGTACACGACGTAGTGCTCGCGCGGCAGAGTGCGCTGTGGCCGAGTGTTGCTGGATATGTCGACACATCGCAGGCCACTCTTGGACCGCGGTCGCAAGGTACCGTTCCAAGGGTCGAGTACGTCTACATCGTTGCGAATCACGCTTACAGCGGCAATAGAGTTCTCTTTGGCAATGTCAATGGATCAAGAGGATGGGCAGAGGGCGTCGTAGCGCAGTTTCCAGTGGGTCCGGTCCGGGTTTTCTATTCACCTCAAGAGCCGAACGAATCTGTTCTTCTTCCAGAATCCATTGGCGCTACTACGTACCTTGGCTTGCTCATCGGCCTCATCTTCTGCATGTTTGGTTCCTACCTGGTTTTTAGGGCTGTGCGTGCTGGCAGAAAAGCGCTCTAACTCACTCTAGCTGTTCGAGCCGGTAGGCGAGTTGCGTGAGGTTGGCGCCGAGTGGACTACGCGGCGCTCAGATGGCTTCAGACTCGCTCCAGCATGTGTGGCCGGACGACTTGAATGGTCCAGTTGACCACGGCTTCCACGCGCGGAGCGATGTGCCTGCGGTGAGGAAGGAGCAAGGAAAGCTGCAGCGGCGGTGGGCTGAAATCCGGCAGTACCTCGATCAGTTCGCCACGGTCGATCAGGCGCTGGCATACCGGGCGAGACATCTGCGCGATTCCCAGGCCCTGAACGCAGGCTGCCTGAAGGCAAGGGCCACTGTTGAGAGCGAGTGCACTCCGCATCGGAATCGACCGGACTGTGCCATCGTCGGTAAAGCGCAAGACGGCATCTTCGTTGCGCAGGCTGATCGTGTAGTGAACGAGGCGATGGTGGGCCAGGTCGTCGAGCGAACGCGGCACGCCGTACTGCCGCAGATACGCCGGGCTGGCCAGGGTGCACATCTTCATCATTCCGATCGTTCGTGCCACCAGATCGGAGTCCGGCAGTGGGCCGATCCGGATGAGGAAGTCGACGCCTTCTCGCACCATGTCGACTCGGCGGTCGTTGATGCTGATACCGAGGTCAAGCTGCGGATGTGCAGCGAGCAGCTCATGCAACTTGGGCAACACCAGCTCTTGCGCGAACAAGGCAGGCATGTCGATGCGCACGCTGCCGACCAACTCGCCGGTGATGGGGCGGAACATCCCCTCCAACTGGTCTGATTCAGCCAGCAAGCGTTTGCAACGTTCGAGGAAGATTTCGCCGTCGGGCGTGAGCCGAACACTGCGCGTGGTGCGTTGCAGGAGCCGGGCACCCACTTCTGCTTCCAGCAGCTGAACAATCGTCGATACCCGGCCTTTCGCCATGCTCAGCTGTTCAGCCGACTTGGTGAAGCTGGCCAGTTCGGCCACGCGGCAAAAGATCCTCAAGTCGTTCAGTTCCATCGGTCTCTGTTCTTTTGACAGGAACAGTCAGTTCGTCTGGGGCGACTTTATCTGCGATTTGCAGAACTATAAAGTTCTCGCATCCCATCACCGCTGGAAGAACTTCATGAACCCGACCACAAGACCGAACCGCATCGCCCTCGTCACCGGCGGCAGCCGGGGGATCGGGCGCAGCAACGCACTGAGCCTTGCCGCGCATGGTGTTGACATCATCATCACGTACCTGAGCAGTGCAGACGAAGCGGCCACCGTTGTCACGCAGATCGAGGCCATGGGTCGCCGTGCCGTCGCACTGCGCCTCGACGTTGGCGCAGCCAACACGTTTGCCGACTTCGCCCGAGATCTCCGGACCACGCTGCAAAACACCTGGCAGCGCAGCCGTTTTGACTACCTCGTCAACAACGCCGGCACCGGTGTGTACGCGACCGTTGCCGACACATCAGAGCAAGAGTTCGACCTGATGATCAACATCCATCTGAAGGGAACATTCTTTCTGACCCAGAAGATGCTGCCCTTCATCGAGGACGGCGGACGCATCCTCAACACCTCATCCGGCCTGACTCGATTCACCTCCAGCGGCTACGCCGCCTATGCCGCAGCCAAGGGTGGCGTCGAAGTGTTGACGCGCTACATGGCCGCGGAACTGGGTTCGCGCAACATCAGCGTCAACACGATTGCACCAGGCGCGACCGAAACCGACTTTGGCGGCGGTGCGCTGCGCGATGACCCCGGTATGAACGCCCAACTCGCCAGCATGACCGCGCTGCGTCGCAACGGACGCCCAGATGACATTGGTGGTGTCGTTGCCGCACTGCTTTCTGAAGGCGCCAGTTGGGTCAATGGCCAACGCATCGAAGCGTCTGGCGGTCTGCTGCTCTGACGCGCCGCACGGGCTCGTGATCAGCCCGACTGCGCTGCCTTGAGCCGATAGGCAAGCTGCGCGCGCGTGAGCCCGAGCAGGCGCGCTGCGGCGGCGAGATTGCCGCCAGCGCGCGCCACCGCTTCATCCATCAGGCGATGTTCCAGTGCGGGCAGAGAGACGGTGCCCGACTCGGCCAGGCGGTCGAGCAGGCTCGCCGATGCGGCCGCTGTGCCGGTGTGTTCGCCAGCCGGTTCCGCCGACTGTCCGCCCGCCGGTTCGTGTTGCGTTGACAGCGTTCCCGCGGCGTCGACGGAGTACATCGCCGCGTCGCGCAGCTGCTCGCGCCTCAGCATGTGCGGCACGTCGATCACGCCGCCTTCTTCGGCGCTGATCACGCCGCGCTCGACGAGGTTCTGCAGCTCGCGGATGTTGCCGGGAAAGTCGTAGTTCAGCAGCGCCTTCACCGCGCGCGCGGTGTAGCCGTGCACCGTGCGGCCATGCAGCCGGACGTAGCGGTGCAGGAAGTAGTTCATCAGCAGCGGGATGTCTTCGCGTCGCTCGCGCAGCGGCGGCAGGTGGATCGGGAACACCTCGAGCCGGAAGTACAGGTCTTCGCGGAAGCGCCCGGCACGCACCTCGGCCTGCAGGTCGACGTTGGTGGCGGCGACCACACGCACGTCGAGCTTGATGGTGCGCACGCCGCCCACGCGCTCGATCTCGCCTTCTTGCAATGCGCGCAGCAACTTGCCCTGGCCGACCAGGCTCAGGGTGCCGACCTCGTCGAGAAACAGCGTGCCGCCGTCGGCGCGTTCGAAGCGGCCGGGCCGCGACGTGGTCGCGCCGGTGTACGCGCCGCGCTCCACACCGAACAGCTCCGACTCGATCAGGTTCTCTGGGATGGCGGCGCAGTTCAGCGCGATGAAGGGCTTGTCCTTGCGCGGGCTGATGCGGTGGAGCATGGCCGCGAAGAGCTCCTTGCCGACACCCGATTCACCGGTGAAGAGAACCGTCGCACGGGTCGGCGCCACACGAGAGAGCATGTGGCAAGCCGACTTGAAGGCCGACGACACACCCACCATCTCGCGCTCGCCCGTTGCATCGACCAGCGCACTGCCACCCAGCACCGGCCGCGGTGTGGTGGCCTGCGGCACGCCGAACGATTTGGCGCTCAGAAAGTCTTGTGCGTTCAGGTAGCGCAGGTCGTCGCTGACGTCGCCCCATTGCTCAGCGGTCTTGCCGATCACGCGGCACACCGCGCTGCCCATCGAGCGACATTCGACTTCTCTAAAGATCACCGGCCGGCCCAGCATGCCGGTCACGTAGCCCATCGCGTAGCCGAGCTGCGACCAGCAGGCCGGCTCGGTGCCGATGCCGTAGGCGTCGATGTGCTCGTCGTCTTCGCTCGAGTGGTGCCACAGGAATTCGCCGCTGTAGGTGCCGCGTTCGAGGTCGAACTCGAACTCGATCGGCTCGACCTTGACCACGCCTTCAAGCGCATGCAGCCGCGTGCCGGCCATGAAGGTGGAGCGCAGCTCGCCGTCGGGCCAGCGCTGGCGCACCAGCTGCGCATCGCGCGCGCCTGACTCGTAGCCGGCGCGCGTGAGCAGGCCGCGTGCACGCTCCAGCCCCAGGCTGTCGATCAGCTCGCGGCGCAGGTTGCCGAGCGAAGAGCTGTGCAGCAACACCATGCGCTGGTCGTTGAGCCAGATGCGGCCATCGCCCGGTGAGAAGAACAGGCATTCGGCGATGTCTTCTAACCGCGGCGAGTCGGCACCGTCCAGCGGCGATGGTTCGCCGCGGCGCATCAACGCGCCGGTGGTTCGCGAGGCTTCGGCCAGCGAGATGCGCGACGAGGGGGCGGTGGTCATGTGTCGATTTGATCAAGTGGCGAACCGCAGTGTGGTCAGCCAGTGATCATTTGAGCAAGCCCCTCCCCAGGTAAACACCGACGAGAGCTGTGCGCACAGCGAGCGCTTGGCACCTCGGGAAAGTCCTGAGATTTGCCTCGGTGGCGACGGCCTGCCGAGTCATGCATCCGGCCTCCGTGAACTCCCCGCGGCACATGCGTTGCGATAACAGCCCCACAGCAAAAACGCTGAATGTTTTCGACACAGCCTTGAAGGAGACGGCATGGGTGCCCCCGAGACAACGAACCTGCTCAACCCCGCAGCCTGGGACGGCCGCATCCATGTGAACGGCCAGTGGCTGCAGCCGCAAGGCGGGTCGCGTGACGTGATGGAGCCCGCCACCGGCGAGCGCCTCACGACCACCGGCGTGGCCGATGCCGCCGACATGACGGCCGCGATCGCCGGCGCGGTTGCCGCACAGACCGCGTGGGCAGCGACGCCGCCGCGTGACCGTGCGGCCGTGTTCCACCGCGCCGCAGCCATCCTGCAGCAGCACTTCGACGAACTGGCGATGGCGGTGACGCGGGAGACCGGCGCCATCTTGCCCAAGGGCCAACACGAGATTCGGGAAGCCATCACGCTGTGCCAGATTGCTGCCGGCCTGCCGCTCGCTGCGCAAGGCCAGGTGCTGCCCAGCGTGCCGGGGCGGCTCAGCTTCGCGCGGCGCGTGCCGCACGGGGTGGTCGGTGTGATCTCGCCGTTCAACTTTCCGCTGATCCTCGGCTTGCGTTCAGTGGCACCGGCGCTCGCGCTTGGCAACGCGGTCGTGCTCAAGCCCGACACCCGCACACCGGTTTCGGGCGGCTTCTTGATGGCGCGTGTGTTCGAGGCCGCAGGCCTGCCGGCGGGTTTGCTGCAAGTGCTGCCAGGTGATGCGCCTGCGGGTGAAGCGCTGGTGACCGACGTGCGCGTGCCGATGATCGCGTTCACCGGATCGCCCGGCGTGGGCCGTCGCATCGGCGAACTCGCGGGCCGTCACCTGAAGAAGGTGTCGCTGGAGCTCGGCGGCGCGAACTCGCTGATCATCCTGGACGACGCCGACCTCGACCTCGCGGCCAGCAACGCCGCCTGGGGCGCGTGGCTGCACCAGGGGCAGATCTGCATGGCCGCCAACCGCATCCTCGTGCACGAGGCGATCTACGGCGCGATCAAGGAGCGTCTGGTCGGCAAGGCCACGCACATGCCAGTGGGCAACGGTGCGAGCGGCCAGGTGGCACTCGGCCCGATGATCGATGCGAAGCAGCTGAACCATGTGCACGCGATGGTGCAAGACAGCGTGGCCGCAGGTGCCAAGCTCGAAGCCGGCGGCACGCACGAGGGCCTCTTCTACAAGCCGACCGTGCTGTCGAACGTGAAGCCCGGCATGCGCGTGTTCGATGAAGAGACCTTCGGCCCGGTTGCCAACCTGATCGTCTTCCGCACCGACGACGAAGCCGTGGCGCTGGCCAACAACAGCCAGGGTGGCCTTGCCGCCGCGGTGATTGGTAAGTCGGTCGGCCGTGCGATGGCGATCGGCCAGCGGCTCAAGGCCGGCATGGTCCACATCAACGACCAGACCGTCAACGACGAGTGCACCAACCCGTTTGGCGGCCCTGGCATCGGTGGCAACGGCGGCAGTGTCGGCGGCCCGGCCGACATGGACGAGTACACGCAGTGGCAGTGGATCACCGTGAAAGACACGCCGCCGCAATTCCCCTTCTGACACGGAGACATGCATGACTCTCTTGAATAAAACCATCGTCGTGACCGGCGCCTGTTCAGGCATCGGGGCCGACTTCGCCAAGCTCGCCCGCCTGCAAGGGGCCCGCGTGATCGGCGTCGACCGCAACGAGCCGACGCTGACGCTGGACGGCTTCGTGAAGGCAGACCTCGGCGACGTCGCGGCCATCGATGCCGCAGTCGCCCAACTGCCCGAGCGCATCGACGCGCTGGCCAACATCGCTGGCGTGCCGGGCACTTCGCCGGTCGACCTGGTGGCGCGCGTGAACTACCTCGGCCTGCGCCACTTCACCAGCCGCGTGCTCGATCGCATGCCGGCGGGCGGCAGCATCGTCAACATTTCGTCCATCCTCGGCGCCGAGTGGCCGCTGCGACTCGAACTGCACCGCGAACTCGCGGCGACGACGAGCTTCGCCGAAGGCGCGCAGTGGCTGCGCGCCCACCCTGTGCCGCAAGAGACCTGCTACCAGTACTTCAAGGAAGCGCTGATCGCGTGGACGCTCACGCAGTCGCAGAAGATATTCCTCGAGCGTTCGGTGCGCATGAACTGCGTGGCGCCCGGCCCGGTGTTCACGCCCATCCTCGGCGACTTCATGCAGATGCTCGGCGAGCAGCGCGTGCAGGCCGACGCGCACCGCATGAAGCGGCCCGCGTTCAGCGACGAAGTGGCACCGGTGATCGCCTTCCTGTGCAGCGATGCCTCGCGTTGGGTCAGCGGCGTCAACCTGCCGGTCGATGGAGGGCTCGCGTCGACCTACATCTAACCGCTTACGCGTTCGATGCGCCCGTCAGAGGCGCTCCACAACCCACCTCAATGAGGAGACAACCATGCAACACCACCGTACCTGGGTGGCGGTGGCGGCCGCGCTCGCGCTGCTGCCTGCTGCCCACGCCGTCGAGATCGACACGCCCAACCCCGACCTCAAAGTCCGGCTGGACCTGACGCCGAAGTACAGCCTGGGCTACCGGCTGAAGAACCCGTCGGCCGCGCTGACGCAGTTCGACGTGGCGACCGACCCCGGCACGCTCAACGAAGACGATGGCGACCACAACTTCAAGCGAGGGCTGATCTCCAACCGGCTCGACCTGCTGGCCGAGTTCGACGTGTCGGCCAGGAACTTCGGCGCCCGCATCAGCGGCAACGGCTGGCACGACCGCGTCTACCTGCGCAGCAACGACTACCAGGGCACCGAGATCCATGCCGGCGGCGTGCCCACCGGCACGGTCATCTCCACCGCCAACAACAACCCGGGGCAGGCCCCCAACGAGTTTCTGCCGTCGACCCGCCGTCAGCACGGCGAGGGCAGCGAACTGCTCGACGCCTTCGTCTACCTCAAAGGCGACGTGGGCGACATGAAGGGCACGCTGCGCCTGGGCAAGCACACGCTGCAGTGGGGCGAGAGCCTGTTCTTCGGCCAGAACGGCATTGCCAATGCGCAAGGCCCGGTCGACGTGGCGAAGATCGTCTCGGTGCCGGGCTGGCAGTTCAAGGAGGTGCTGCTGCCGGTCGAGCAGGTCTCGGGTTCGCTGCAGGTGGCCGAAGGCGTGTCGCTCGGCGCGTACTACCAGTTCAAGTGGCGGCCGAGCAAGATCCCCGGCGTCGGCAGCTACTTCTCGAACCAGGATTACGTGGGCACCGGCATCGTCAACTTCGGTGCGGGCGGCAACCTCGCTTACGACGAGTCCAAGGACCTGAAGCCCAAGGACTCAGGGCAGGGCGGCGTGCAACTGCGCTGGAGCCCGACCGGAAGTGACTTCGAGTTCGGCTTCTACGCCGCGCAGTACCACGACAAGACACCGGAGGTGCCGGTGTTCGACTTCGTCAACGGCAACGTGCACCTGGCCTATGCGAGCAACATCCGCACCTTCGGTGCGAGCGTCACCTCGTCCGTCGGCCAGCTGAACTGGGCGCTCGAAGGCTCGATGCGCACCAACGCACCGCTGACCAGCGACCCGGCCGTGCTCGGCCTCGGGCCCATCCTCACCTGTGGCAACTCGGACGACGACCCGTGTTATGCCGTGGGCCGCACCGCGCACCTGCAGCTCTCGGGCATCTACGTGCTGCAGCCGAATGGCCTGTGGCAGGGTGGGGCGCTGGTGGGCGAGCTGGCCTACAACCGCACGCTCAAGGTGACGAAGGACATCTTCGCGCCCTATGCGGGCTCGGGCCTCGGCGGCGCCGATCCCAACACGACCAAGGGCGCGTTCGCCTACCGCATGATCTTCGAGCCGCAGTACTTCCAGGTGCTGCCGGGCCTCGACCTGTCGGTGCCGGTGGGCGTGGGCTACAACTTCGGCGGTCGCTCCTCGGCGATCTTCAACTTCGCGGGCGGCGCCTCGAACGCAGGCGACTACAGCATCGGCCTGAAGGGCAAGTACCAGAACGCCTGGAACGTCGCGCTGACCTACACCGACTATTTCGGCAAAGAGAAGACCTTTACCGAAACGACGGTCGCAGGCGCTGGCACGCCGCGCCAGCTCACCTTCGGCCAATCGCTCAAGGACCGTGCGTACATGGCCTTCAGCGTCTCGCGCACCTTCTGAACCGGAGCCTCACCATGCATCGCAAACACCTGCTCGCCGCGCTGATCGCCGGCCTGTTCACCGGCCTCTCCATGACCCCGTTGGCCCAGGCCGCCGTATCGGCCGAAGAGGCGGCCAAGCTCAAGACCACGCTGACCCCGCTGGGCGCCGAACGCGCCGGCAACAAGGACGCAAGCATTCCCGCGTGGGACGGCGGCATGACCAAGGCGCCCGCCGGCTACAAGAGCGGCGACCCGCGGCCCGACCCGTTCGCAAGCGAGAAGCCCGTGCTCTCGATCAACGCGAAGAACATGGACCAGCACGCCGCGCAGTTGACCGACGGCGTCAAGGCGCTGATGAAGAAGTACCCCGACTTCCGCATCGACGTCTACCCGACGCACCGCACCGCCGCCGCGCCGCAATGGGTCTACGACAACACCTTCAAGAACGCGACACGCGCCAAGCTCGTCGACAACGGGCAGGGCACCGAGGGTGCGTACGGCGGCACGCCGTTCCCGATCCCGAAGGACGGCTACGAGGTGTTCCAGAACCACCGCCTGGCCTGGACGGGCACGTATGTGCAGGCGCCGGTTCGCGTCTGGGTTGTCACCGCCGACGGCAAACGCGCGATGGCCTCGGGCGGCACGCAGAGCTTTCGCCGGCAGTACTACGACCCCGAGGGCAGCCTCGAGAAGTTCGACGGCTACTACGCGCTGGGCAAGTTCGTGGTCAGCGAGCCCGGTTCGAAGGCGGGCGAGGCCATCCTCGCGCAGGACAACATCAACGCGACCAACCCGCGCGGCCTGTGGCAGTACCTCGTGGGCCAGCGCCGCGTGCGCAAGGCGCCGTCGGTGGCCTATGACACGCCCGACTCGGTGACCTCGGGCATCGGCCTGTTCGACGAAGCCTTCAACCTGTTCGGCCCGATCGACAAGCACGAGCTCAAGCTGGTCGGCAAGAAGGAGCTGTACATCCCGTACAACAACAACAAGGCCGCGAGTGCCAAGGTTGCGGATCTGGTGACGCCGAACACGCTGAACCCGTCGCAGGTGCGCTGGGAGCTGCACCGCGTGTGGGAAGTCGAGGCCACGCTGGCAGCCGGCAAGCGCCACGTTGTGCCCAAGCGCAAGTACTACATCGACGAAGACAGCTGGCAGATCATCCTGTTCGACGGCTGGGACGCCAAGGGCGAACTCTGGCGCACCAACTACACGCTGACGCTGCTCGCACCCGACATCCCCGCGATCATCGGCAACATGGTGTGGGGCGGCTACGACCTGCAGACCGGTGCCTACTTCCTGAACATGGCGTCGAACGAACTGTCGACGCAGTACAAGCCGGTACCGCCGATCCCGCGTTCGTTCTTCAGCCCTGAAGAGCTGGCCAACGAGGGCACGCGCTGATGAGCCAGACCGTCGTCCGGGCAGCGGCATGCGTGCTGCTCGCGGCTGCTTCGGCGGTGTCGGCGCAGGGTGCGCCGGTGTTGCCGCCGGCTGCGCTCGCCGAGCCGGCGCTGCACAGCGCGAAGGCACTGAACGCGGCCATGCTCGCCGTCACGCAGGCCGGGCCGCGGCTGGTGGCTGTCGGCGAGCGCGGCACGGTGCTGCTGTCGGATGACGGCGCGAAGAGCTGGCGCCAGGCCAAGGTGCCGGTGCAGGTCACGCTGACCGCGGTGCGCTTCATGGGTGATCGCAATGGCTGGGCAGTAGGCCACCTCGGCGTGATCCTGAAGAGCGACGACGGCGGCGAGAGCTGGGTCAAGCAGCTCGATGGCGTGCAAGCCGCGAAGCTGGTTGCGGCCGACGGAGACGAACGCGCGAAGCGCTTTGCCGAGGAAGGGCCGGACAAGCCGTTCTTCGACCTCGACTTCATCGACGCACAGCGCGGCTTCGCCGTCGGTGCCTACAACCTCGCGTTCGAGACCCGCGACGGCGGCCAGCACTGGACGCCGATGCTGAGCCGCTTGCCGAATCCAAAAAGCCTGCATCTGTACGGCGTGCGCGCGGCCGGCGGCCATGTCTACATTGCCGGCGAACAAGGGCTGCTGATGTCGTCGGCTGACGGCGGCACGAGTTTCAGCGCGCTGCCCGTCGCCTACAAAGGCAGCTACTTCGGATTGCTGGCCGCGCGCTCGGGTGCCTTGATCGCCTACGGCTTGCGCGGCAATGCCTGGCGCAGTGCCGACCAGGGAGCGAGCTGGTCGCGGCTCGACACCGGCCTGCAAACCTCCATCAGCGCTGCGCTCGAACTCGAGGGCGGTGAATTTGCGCTGCTCGCCCAGACCGGCGAGCTGCTGCGTAGCCGCGACGACGGCCGCAGTTTCACGAAGACGTTGCCGACCGGCGGCCCGCTGCCGGCTGCCGGTCTTGCCGCCGCTGACGGCGGCGCCCTTGTGATTGCCAGCCTGCGCGGCATGCGTCGTCAATCTGCTCCTTGAATCATCCGAACATGCACGCCGACACCTCCCTAGACGCCCAGCCGGTCGTCGCCCATCTCGAAGACTTCGACACCGCCTCGGGCACCGTCGTCGAGCGCGCCTTCTTCAACCACCGCGTGTGGGTGATGATCTTGTGCCTGCTGCTCACACTGCTGCTGGGCTGGCAGGCCACCAAGCTCAAGCTCAACGCGAGCTTCGAGAAGACCATTCCAACGGCACACGCCTACATCGTCAACTACTTCGCCAACAAGGCGAACCTGGCGGGGCAAACGAACGCGATGCGCATCGCGGTCGAAACGACGGGCAACTCGATCTTCGACAAGGCCTACCTCGAGACGCTGCAGAAGCTCAGCGACGAGATCTTCCTGCTGCCCGGGGTCGACCGGCCGTTCATGAAGTCGCTTTGGACCAGCAACACGCGCTGGGTTGCGGTGACCGAAGACGGCCTGGACGGCAACACCGTGATGGGCGACAGCTACGACGGCTCGCCCGCGGCGCTGGCCGAGGTACGCACGAACGTCGAGCGCTCGGGCGAGATCGGCCAGCTCGTCGCGGGGGACTTCAAGTCCAGCATCATCTTCGTGCCGCTGCTCGACAAGAACCCCAAGACCGGCGAGGCGCTGGACTACGGCGAACTCTCGCGCCAGGTCGAGGCGCTGCGCAAGAAATATGAGAGCCCCCAGGCCGACGCTGCGCCTCGTCCGTCCCCCAAGGGGAGCGAGCCGACTCGGGGCGGCCCAGCGTCGGCTCACCAGAACGACCACATCCGCATCCACGTGACCGGCTTCGCCAAGGTCGTCGGCGACCTGATCGAAGGCCTGCAGCAGGTGCTGATGTTCTTCGGCCTGGCATTGGCCATCTGCGCCGCGGTGCTGTTCGGCTACACGCGCTGCTCGCGCAGCACCGCGCTGGTGGTGGCGTGCTCGGTGATCGCGGTGGTGTGGCAGTTCGGGCTGCTCGCGCTGCTGCACTACGAGCTCGACCCGTACTCGGTGCTGGTGCCGTTTCTCGTGTTCGCGATCGGCATGAGCCATGGCGCACAGAAGATGAACGGCATCATGCAGGACATCGGCCGCGGCACGCACCGCGTGGTGGCCGCGCGCTACACCTTCCGGCGCCTGTTCGTCGCCGGCCTCACCGCGCTGCTGTGCGATGCGGTCGGCTTCGCGGTGCTGGCGCTGATCAAGATCCAGGTGATTCAAGACTTGGCCGCAGTGGCGAGCATCGGCGTTGCCGTGCTGATCTTCACGAACCTGGTGCTGCTGCCGATTTTGCTGTCCTACGTCGGCGTCAGCCCGGTCGCAGCGCAGCGCAGTCTTCGGCTGGAGTCGGCCGACAACGGTGCGGCCCAGCGACCCTGGTTGTGGACGCAGCTCGACCGCTTCACCCAACGCGGCCCGGCCATCACGGCGATCGCGGTGAGCGTTGTACTGGCAGTGCTGGGCTATGCGATCAGCCTGCAGCTCAACATCGGCGACCTCGACCCCGGTGCACCCGAGCTGCGCGCCGACTCGCCCTACAACCGCGACAACGACTTCATGGCGAGCCACTACGCGGCCAGCAGCGACATCCTGGTCGTGATGGTCGCGACGCCCGAAGACCAGTGCACCCGCTACGGCACGCTGGCCAAGGTGGACCAGCTGGCCTGGCGCCTGGAGCAGCTGCCTGGTGTCGAGTCGACGAACTCGATGGCGGCGCTCTCGAAGCTGGCGATGGTGGGCTACAACGAGGGCAACCTGAAGTGGTTCGAGCTGATCCCGAACGCCAGTGCGCTCGGCGGCGTGCAGACGCGCGCACCACGAGAGCTGTTCAACCAGGGCTGTTCGTTCCTGTCGCTCTACGTCTACCTGAAGGACCACAAGGCCGAGACGCTGACGCGGGTGATTGACACGGCCGAAGCCTTCATCAAGGCGAACAGCAACCCGGACGAGCGCTTCATGCTCGCCGCTGGTAGCGCCGGCATCGACGCGGCGACCAACATCGTCGTCAAGCAGGCGATGCGCGAGATGCTGCTGTGGGTCTACGGCGCGGTCGTGCTGCTGTGCTGGGTCACCTTCCGCTCATGGCGCGCCGTGGTCTGCGCGGTGCTGCCGCTGGTGCTGACCTCGATCCTGTGCGAGGCGCTGATGGTCGGCCTGAACATGGGCGTGAAGGTCGCAACGCTGCCGGTGATCGCGCTCGGTGTCGGCATCGGCGTGGACTACGCGCTCTATGTGCTGAGCGTGATGCTGGCGCGGCTGCGTGCCGGCGACAGCCTCTCGGCCGCCTACCACCACGCGCTGCAATTCACCGGCCGTGTCGTGATGCTGACTGGCATCACGCTCGCGCTGGCCGTCGGCACCTGGGCCTTCTCTCCCATCAAGTTCCAGGCCGACATGGGCATCCTGCTCGCCTTCATGTTCGTCTGGAACATGGTCGGCGCGCTGGTGCTGCTGCCGGCGCTCGCGCATTTCCTGCTGCGGCCTGCCGCGGTACAGACGGTGGCGAGCGTCCCGCGCGGGGTCACGGCATGAAACAGGTGAAGCGCACTGAACGAGAAGAGGGAGAAGAGGTTTGACCGATTCATTCATTTCGGCAGATGGCGTCAAGGTGCGCTACCGCGATTCGGGCGGCACAGGGCCGGCGGTGCTGATGCTGCACGGCATCGGCGGCTCGCTGGAGCTCTGGTCGGCGCAGTTCGTCGCTGCCAACCAGGGCATGCGTCTGATCGCGCTCGACCTGCCGGGGCACGGTCTGTCCGGCTTCGGCCAGCAGGCGTTCGAGCCGAAGACCTTTGCCGCCTTCGTGTGGAAGCTTGCCGACGCGCTCGGTTTGAACGAAGTTCATCTGGCCGGCAACTCCTTGGGCGGTGCCATTTGCGTGCAGATGCTGGCCCAGCACCCCGCACGGGTGCAGAGTGTGCTGCTCGCCGCCGCAGCCAGCCTTGGGCGCGACTGCCCCATGCCTTTCAGGCTGATGACGCTGCCTGTCCTGGGCACGCTGATGACGCGGGCCGGCCCGATGGCCGTTACGCAGCAGATCCAGGCGCTCTTCGGCTCATCGTTCGTCGTCACCGACGCGTTGCGCATGACGATCGAGCGCAACGTGATGCGACCCGGCGCCCAGGCTGCTTTTCTCGCCACCCTGCGGCTGATGACCGACCTGGGCGGGCAGCGCGCCGCGCTGGTGGCCGCATCGCATGCGGCACTCGCATCCGCCTCGGTGCCGGTGCTCATGTTGCACGGCCGACAAGACAGCGTGATCCCGTTCGCGCATTCGGAGCAGGCGCACAAGCTGACTCCGGCGGGTCGGCTTCAGCTCGTCGATGACTGCGGCCACACGCCTCAGCTTGAGCAGCCCGCCGTCTTCAACGCCGCACTGCGGGCGCTGGTCGCCTCGGTTTGAACATCGCTCACCACAAGGAGACCCTCCATGCTTGACCGGCAACTCGCCGCCATGATGAAACAGGCCCAGGCCGCCGGCATGCCGGACCTGGCCGACCTGCCGCCCGGCCCGTGCCGCGGGCTTTACCGCGAGATCCTGGCCGCGGCCGACATGCCACCGGCCGACGTGGCCGTCGACAACCGCCGCATCGCCACCCCCGGCAGCAGCGCGACGATCGGCCTGCGCATCTACACGCCACGCAGCGAATCAGGTACCGAGCCGCGTGCCGTGGTCGTGTACTACCACGGCGGTGGCTTCGTGCTCGGCGACCTCGACGGCTACGACCGCGTCACGCGCCAGCTCTGTTTCGACAGCGATGCGATTGTCGTGTCGGTGGACTACCGGCTCGCGCCCGAGCACCCGTTTCCGGCCGCGGTCGACGACGCCTGGACCGCGCTGCAATGGGTGGCCGAGCATGCGCGCGAACTGGGCGCCGACCCGGCGCGGCTGGGCGTTGCCGGTGACAGTGCCGGAGCCGTGCTCGCCACGGTGATGACCTTGATGGCGCGCGAGCAGGCGGGCCCGCACATTGGCTTCCAGGCCCTGGTGTACCCGGCCGCGGCGGGGGGGCACGACGGCGACTACCCATCACGCACCACCCACGCCGCCGGCCCGACGCTGACGCTGCGCTCGATGGACTACTTCAGCCGGCACTACTTCGGCGAAACGGGCAAGGCGGCCGACTACCGCGGCGCCCCCTTGCTCGCCACCAACCTGGCCGACTTGCCGCCGAGCCTGCTGATGCTGGCGCAACACGACCCGCTGCGCGACGAGGCCATGGCCTATGGCGAAGCACTGCTCGCCGCCGGCAATGCCGTGACCGTGGTGGAGTACCACGGCCTGGCGCACGGCTTCATCAGCATGGCCGGCGGCATCGGCGCCGCCCGGCTGGCGCAGCAGCAGTTCGCGCAGGCGCTGCGCACCGGGCTCGCGGCACGCTGAGCTTCCCCATCCGCGACCTCAAGGACAACGCATGAGATCCACACTTCGCACCTCACTCGCTTTCGCGCTGCTGGCGCTCACCGGTGCCGCCCACGCCGACATCACCGTCGGCGTGAGCCTGTCGCTCACCGGCCCGCTCTCGTCGCTGGGGCTGCCGGTCAAGGCCTCGCTGCCGCTGTGGCCCGATCGCATCGGTGGCGAGAAGCTCAGGCTGATCGTGCTCGACGATGCCTCCGACCCCACCGGCGCGGTGAAGAACGCACGCCGCTTCGTCGCCGAGGACAAGGTCGACGTGATGCTCGGTTCGTCGGGCGTGCCAGCGGTGTTCGCGATGGCACCGGTGGCAGCCGAGACGAAGACCGTGCAGCTCGCGTTTGCGCCGGCGCCGCGGCCCGGTGGCGCGGACGACTGGACCTTCACGCTGCCGCAGCCGGTCTCCTTGATGTCCGACGTGGTGGCGCAGCGCATGGTCGCCAACAAGGTGAAGAAGGTGGCGTTCCTCGGCTGGAGCGAAGGCTACGGCGAGATGTGGCTCAAGGCCTTCGGTGCGTCGGCGAAGAAGGCGGGGCTCGAGATCGTCGCCACCGAGCGCTTTGCGCCGCCCGACACCGCCATCACGGCCCAGGCCCTGAAGGTGATCGCCGCCAAGCCCGATGCCGTGCTCATCGTTGCTGCGGGTTCGGCTGCGGCCATGCCGCAGATCAACCTGCGCGAACGCGGCTGGACCGGCCCGATCTACCAGACGCACGGTGCCGCGTCGCCTGACCTGATCCGCGTCGGCGGCAAGAGCATGGACGGCGCCATCCTGCCGGCCGGCCCGGTGCTGGTGGCTGAGCAGCTTTCGGACGCGAGCCCGATCAAGGCTGTGGCACTCGACTACGTGACGGCCTTCGAGAGAGCCAACGGCCCGAACTCGCGGACCCAGTTCGGCGCTCACGGCCACGATGCCCTGAAGGTCTTGCAGCGCATCGTGCCGGTGGCCTTGAAGAAGGCCAAGCCCGGTACGCCCGAATTCCGTCAGGCGCTGCGCGATGCACTCGAGACCGAGAAGGAAATCGTTCTGTCGCACGGCATCGTCAACTTCACGCGCCAGGACCATGTCGGCTTCGATGATCGCGGCGTGGTCATGCTGAACATCGAGGCGGGGCGCTTCCAGCTGCTGGCTCCGCAGCCTTGATCTCGGCGGCGAGGCGGCCGAAGGGTAGGCCGGCACCTACGAAACAAGTTTCTGCCGTCTGACGAGCGTGTGCGCCGGTGGCCGATCTCAAGCTTTGCCGTTTCTGGTCAAGGTACGAGTTCGGAACACCCGCCAACCCACAGGAGACAGAGATGAAATTCCGTTCAACCGCTACCTTGTTTGCAGTGCCGGCGTTGCTGGCCGGGCTGGTCGCCTTGCCGATTGCTCATGCCCAGTCGATGTCGGCCTCGGCTGCTGCATCGAGCGCCAAGACCAACAACTCGAACAAGGCAGACAAGCCATCCGTGGACACCGCTGCGTCGCAGTCGAGCGTTGCCACCAAGAAGCCGGCCAAGGCGGGGGCCCAGTCTGGCCCGAAGCCGGCCTCAGCGCCCAAGCCCTGACCGCAGCGAGTTCAGGCCGTGGGCCGCAAGGGTCCACGGTCTTCTCTATCGAATCTGCGGCGAGCCACGCTCTCTGAGTTGCCACACCGCTTGCACGATGGCGGGAGGGTCCAGTGGCTTCGACAGGTGAACGGTGTAGCCGCTGGACAAGGCTCGTTCACGATCTTCAACCCGCGCGAAGGCCGTGAGTGCGATGGCTGGCGTCGAGCCGCCCTGAGCCGGCGTGAGTTGACGGACGCTTCGCAGCAACGCAAATCCATCCATGCCGGGCATGCCGATGTCGGACACGATGACGTCGAAGCGCCGCAACTTCACCTGCTCCAGCGCCAGGTACGCGTTCTCGGCCGAAGAGACCTGCGCACCGGCTTCTTCGAGCACCCGTCGCAGTAACTCGCGCGAGCTCAGGTCGTCATCCACCACCAGCACCGACGTTCCTGCGAGCCGCGAAGATGAATCGGCGAACCCCGGCATGCCTTCGCGCGCCTCGGTGGCAAACCCCGCCAAATCGGGCGCCCCAGCCGAGGCGAGCGGAAGCGCAATGGAGAAGCTTGCCCCTCGGCCTTCGCCTGCGCTATCGGCGGTCACCTGGCCGCCATGCAGATCGACAACGCTTCGAACGATGGCGAGGCCCAGGCCCAGCCCACCGAAATGGCGGGTGGTGGAGCTGTCGGCTTGACGAAACCGGTCGAACACATGCGGCAAAAATTCGGGCTTGATGCCGACGCCGTCGTCCGAGACGCGGATGAGCGCGCGTGAATCCTCTTCATGCAGCTTCACCTGCACGGTTCCGCCTTTGGCTGAGAACTTCACGCCGTTGCACAACAGGTTCCAGACGGCTTGCTGCAGCCGACTCGCGTCCCCTAGAGCGGCGGCGGTGTCCTGCACATCCACGGCAAGTGTGACGCCCGCTGCCTCGGCCCTGGGACGCACCACGTCGACGGCTGCTTCGACAATCGCACGGGGCGACACGGGCTTCATTTCCATGGACAGCTTGCCCGAGGTGATGCGGCTCATGTCCAGCAGGTCGTCGACAAGCTGCACCTGCATCTGTGCGCTGCGGTGGATGACCTCGAGGCCTTTCAACACATCGGGGTGCGCACCATCGAGCTTTCGCCTCAGGATGTGCACCCACCCCGTGATGGCACTCAGCGGGGTTCGCAGTTCATGCGAAAGCGTCGACAGGAATTCGTCCTTGATCACGCTCGAGCGTTCGGCTTCGTGGCGTGCGGCGCGTTCGCTCTCCAGCAGCAGGGCGCGTTCGTGGGCGGCCTGCTGGGCCTGCGTGTAGAGACGGGCGTTGTCGACTGCGATGGCAGCCTGGCTGGCGATCCCCAACGCCAGGCGTTCGCTTCGTTCGCTGAAGACACCGACCTCGGAATGGCCGAAAAACAGACCGCCGATCACTTCGCCCGTGCGCCCGACGACCGGCACCGCCAGGTAGCTGCGAATGGTGAGGTGCTTCAGCGGCATGCCGTGGTGAGGCGCCCACTGCCCATATCGCTCATCGCTCAGCACGTCGTCCAGGCGAATCGGGGGCCCGCCGCGAAAGGTGGGGCCGAACAGCGCGGTCGGGCGAGGGTGGCCGAGCGTCTCGAACAGGTGGCGAGGCGCGCCCGACAAGGTGTAGAGCATGTACGCCTCACCCGTGTCCGACACGCCGTTGTAGAAGAACGCGCCGTACTTTGCGCCCGTGAGTTCGGTGGCTGCATCGGTGACCCGCTGGAGAACAACGTCCAGGTTGAGTTCAGCCGCGAGCGACGTTCCCGTGCGGTTCAAGACCTCCAGCGATCGCGCCTCTTCTTGGAGTGCCGCTTGTGCACGCAGGCGGTCCAGCGCGTCCCAGCACCGGTCGACCACGGTTCTGACGAGCTCGATCTCATCGTCCTTCCAACGCCGCGATACCGACTGGTGCACCGCCATCGCGGCCACGAAGCGACCGGCCTTGTGCAGTGGCACGCAGATGACGGACTGGATCTGCGTGATGCGGTATGCGGCCAGGTCGGTCCCGGCCGTGACGGGGCTCGTGTCCACGTCGTGGTTGACGTAGGCCTCGTCTTCCAGCATCAGCCGCTGCACCTCGGCGCCGAAGTCGGTGAACTTGTAGCGGCCGACGATGCTGTTGACGCCCTGGTTGTAGTCGCCGATCAGATCGAAGGTGTCTTCATCGGCCAACACGCGCGCGTACGCGCAGCGGTTCACGCCGAGGTGCTGCCCGAGCAGGGTGGCAGCGATGTTCATCACCTCGGACGGTTCGGACACGCTCCGCGTTGCCTGAGACAACTCGTCGAGGAAGCGCAGCCGGCGCTCGGCCAGCACGCGCTTGGTCGTCTCGGCGAAGGTGACGAGCACGCCCATCGCGCCACCTTGTTCGTTGCGAACGGCGCTGTACGAGAAATTGAAGTAGCAATCTTCGGCGTAGCCGAAGCGGTCGATGGTGAGCTTGAAATCGTCGAACCCGACCGGCTTGCCGGCCAGCACCTCTTGCCACATCGGACCGATCTTGGGCCAGATTTCCGACCAGGTCTCGCGAGCTGAGCCGCCCAACGCGCCGAGGTGCTTGTTGCCGAGGATGGGGCAGTAGGCGTCGTTGTAGATCTGCGTGAACTCATCGCCCCACGCGAGGTACATCGGGAGCTGGCACTCGAGCAACATCGAGACGGCCGTCGTCAGGCTTTGTGGCCAAGCCTCCATCGGCCCGAGCGGTGACGACTCCCAGGGGTGGGCCCGCACCCGAGCCGCCATGTCGCCCGGAAACGCAGCGAGCTGATCCGCCAGCGAGTGGGGCGTTCTCATGCAGCGCAGAGATCACAGGCAGTGACGGTGTCTTGCAGTCTTGCCACGATGAGCCTCGTTTGTGAGTCGCGCCAATATAGCGAAGGACTCATCCAACCGAGAGAACCCACCAAGAAGACCTTGATCCGCATCGGCGGAGTGGGTCGCCGAACGGCATCAGCTCGGCTGGCGGGGAGGGAGGCCGCTTCGAAGCCTGAGGCTCTTCAATTGCTCGACCACCTGAGCCGGCGAAGGCGGCCACCCGCCGTACGCTGCCGTGAAGCCGGCCTGCGGCACATCCCGCCGATCACGTGGGGTTCCAACGGCTGCGAAGAATCTGGAGCGCTCAGTCGTGGTGACCTGAAGATCGAAGGCGACACAGTGCCCGTCTTCTCCAGCCTCGCGGGCAAGCCGGATGTTGTCGATGTGTGGCCATGGGACTTGCAGCCATTCCTCGGTCTCTCGTGGCTTGGACCAAACCATCAGCGGCGAGTGGGCAGGGAAATACATGCCGCCATCGTCGGCGATGAATTTCGTCACACGACGCCATGGACGTGGCCAGATTGACCACGCAACCAGGGCGGGTGCGAGAAACGCCACCAACAGGCGTGCCGCCCAAGGCATGCCGGACCAGTGCAGGGAAGACAGGGCTGCGGCAACGCAACTCATGACTGCCAGGACGCAGCGAAGCCCCATCACAAGCCAACTAGGTGCGCCGAAGACGACGGTGGTCGGCGAGGAATCCGGACGCTTCGACAGTGTGTGATTCATGCTGAGTTCATCGATGGCCCGCCTAACTGGTGCGTGTCGCGGCCGGAAAGCTGATGCGTACGTGAAGGCCGCGGCCTTGCTCGCCAGTAGCCAGCGTGGCGCTTGCGCCGTGCAGCTGGGCAATGTCCTTGACGATGGCCAGGCCCAGCCCGCTGCCGGTTCCCCTGGCGCCGCGGGCGCGCCGGAAGCGTTGCCACACCGAGGCCTGCTCGTCTGCTGCGATGCCGCAACCGTCATCTTCCACGATCAGCTGGGCGTTATGGTTTTGCATGCCGGTCCGGATGGTGATGCGCGACTTGGCACCCGCGTGCTCGATCGCGTTGTGGATCAGGTTGCCGAGCAGCTCTGCCAGCAACAGCGGGTTGCCCTCGACCCAAGCGGGCGCAAGCTCGAACCCGAGGTCTTGGTCGGCTGCGATGGACGGCTGCAGCCAGCGGTCAGCGGCTTCCGTCACCAGCTGGCTCAAGTCGACCAACTGCTGTGGCTGTGTCGGGTCGATCGCCGTGGCTTCGGCGCGCGCCAGCAGCAGCAATTGCTGGGCGAGGCGGGCACCCCGTTCGGCCGCGGAATGCAGGCGCTCCAAAGTCGGCCGAAGCGCTGGTGGGTGAGGGGAGTCGAGCGCTTGTGCCGCCTCGACCCGCAGCACGGCAAGCGGTGTCCGCAGCTGGTGGGCGGCATCGGCGACGAAGGCTCTTTGCGCGGCGGCCACGTCGCGCAGCCGGCCGAACAGGTCGTTCAAGGCATCGACGAAGGTGACCACCTCGTGCGGCACGGCACGGGTGTCGATGGCTTCGAGCTGGCTCGGCGTGCGCGAGGCGAGCTCGGTGGCGGCGAGCCGCAGCGGCCGCATGCCGCGGCTCACCGCGACCATCGCCATCAGGGCCATCGGCAGCGCCAGCGCCACCGCGCCGAGCAGCGAGGCGAGCAGCACCGCACGTTGGGCGGCGTGGTGTTTGCCGAGCGTCTCCGCGACCAGGATGGAGCAGACCTGTGAATAGGCCGCCCCGCAGCGGATGGCGTGCGCTGCCACGCGAACCGGCTTGCCGTCGAGCACCGAATCGAAGAAGCGCCACTGCTCGGCCTGCAAAGGCGTGGACAAGGTGAGCAGTACCGCGTTGCCGCCGAGCAGCCGGCCGCTGCCGTCGCCGACGGCGAAGAAGGTTTCGTCGACGAGGTCGGCCTGCAGCGCACGTGCGGTCTGCTCGCTGAGCGGCAGCGTGGCCTGGCCGTCTTTCACGTCGACGATCTGGGCGAGGGCGACCGCCGTGTCGGTCAGCGCGCGGTCGAGGCCATCGAGGGCAGGGCGCAGGGCCAGACCGTAAATGAGCGCCGCGGTGAGCGGCACCAGCAACAGCAAGGGCAGCAGGAGCCAGAGCAGCAGATCACGCCGCAGGCTGGGCCGCAGGCCGCGCCGTGTCAGCCAGCTCACGTGCGCACCCCGGCGAAGCGGCGCTTCATTCCGGAACGGCCGGTTCCAGCAGGTAACCCAGGCCCCGCACGGTGCGCAGCCGCACGCCGCCGGGTTCGATCTTCGCGCGCAGGCGAGAGATGAGCAGCTCGAGTGCGTTCTCGGACGTCCCGGCCGCCCAGCCGGGCACGAGGCCCGCGAGCTGGTCGCGGGTCACGATGTGGCTGGTCTTCAGCATCAGGTACTGCAACACGATGCACTCGCGTGCCGAGAGAGTGATCGGCTGCTCGTTGACATGCGCACGCCGTGCAGCAGCATCGAAGCGCAGGGCCGAGAGGATCAGCGTCTCGCTGCGCCGCTGGTCCTGCCGGCGGACGAGCGCACCGAGGCGCGCGAGCAGCTCACGGATCGCGAAGGGCTTGACCAGGTAGTCGTCGGCACCGCACTCGAGGCCACGCACGCGGTCGTCGATCTCGTCGCGCGCGGTGAGCATCAGCACCGGCAGCAACGAGCCCTGCTCGCGCACGCGGCGCAGGGTTTCGAGGCCATCGATGCCGGGCAGTCCGATGTCCAGCACCAGAGCGTCGTACGCGTCCTGCAGCAGTGAGGCCGGTACCGGCTCGCCACGATCGCTCACGTCTGCACGCCAGCCGCGGGCCTGCATGGCGGTGGCGATCGACGCGGCCAGCGGAGAGTCGTCTTCGACGATGAGAACGTGCATGGATGGAGACGCGAGGGAGAGCGCGCCAATGTTACGTCGCGGGTTGCGCGAGAGCGCCGGGGTGCCGCGAAGCTGTCGTGTAGCTGTCGTACGTGGAAACCGACGGGGTGCTGAAAGACGGCGTTCCTAGACTGGTTTCACCACACCGCGGTGCCCGGCAAGACCTTCGATCGGGCACTCAGCGAGGTGGCGTCTCCACCCCTTCCGAAGGCAACGCATGAACAACCGAAACCTGGTCAGAGGACTCTTCCTCTTGACGATCTCTCTGGCCTTCGGCCTGGCGGCGGTGCGCTATCCGCTGGGTGACATCAGTCGCCCAGGGCCTGGCTTTTTTCCGCTGACGGTGAGCTCGCTGCTCTTCCTGATCGGGCTGATCACGGTGGCGCGGTCGCGCTTTCTCGAGCCGGTGCACCTGGAGTTCAACGGCAAGAACATCGCCATCATCCTGGCGAGCCTCTGCGGCTTCGCATTGATTTCGCACTATCTCAACATGATCGTGGGCATCGTGTTCATGGTGTTCTGCGCCTCGTTCGCCGGCACTTCCAAGTACTCGGTGGTGCGCAACCTCAAGATATCGGCCGGCCTGATCGCCGTCGCCTTCGCATTCCAGAAACTGCTCGGCTTCAACCTGCCGCTCTACTGAAATGATGGACGTCCTGCACAACCTCGCGTTCGGTTTTGAGCACGCACTGACCTGGCAGAACCTCTTGTTCTGCGCCATCGGTTGCACGGTGGGCACGCTGGTGGGCCTGTTGCCCGGGCTCGGCCCGCTGGCCACCATCAGCATCCTGCTGCCGCTGACTTATTCCATTCCCACCAATGGCGCGCTCATCATGCTGGCCGGCATCTACTACGGGGCGCAGTACGGCGACAGCGTGAGTGCCATCACGATGAAGATCCCGCACGCGAGCAGCATCGTGGCCTGCATCGACGGCTACCAGATGACGCTGAAGGGCCAGACCGGCCTGGCACTCTTCACCGCGGGCGTCTCGAGCTTCATCGGCGGCACCGTGGCCATCCTCGTGCTGTCGTTCCTGGCGCCGAGCCTCGGCGAGGTGGCGTTCCTTTTCGGGCCGGCCGATTACTGCGCGCTGATGCTGGTCGGCTTCGTCTGTGTGAGTTTTGTCACGACGGGCAGCCTGCTCAACGGCCTGGCGATGTGCCTCATCGGCGTGCTGCTCGGGCAGATCGGCACCGACGTCAACAGCGGCCTGCCGCGCTTCACGATGGACTTCTCGTTCCTCGCCGATGGCGTCGGTTTGGTGAGCATTGCGCTGGGGTGCTTCGGCATTGCCGAGATCACCAAGAACCTGGACAACCGCGACGAGCGGACTCCCTTCAACGGCAAGATCAATCTCATGCCGACGTGGCCTGAGTTCAAACGCATCATCCCGAGTGCCCTGCGTGGCAGTGTGATCGGTTCGTTCCTGGGGATCCTGCCGGGTGGCGGCCCGGTCATCGCCCAGTTCGCCGCCTACGCGATCGACAAGAAGGTCAGCAAGTACAAGCATGAGATCGGCAGCGGCGCCATCGAGGGCGTAGCCGGCCAGGCAGCGGCCGACGAAGCCGCGGCGCGCACCAGCTTCATCCCGCTGATGAGCATCGGCATCCCGGAGAACGCGGTCATGGCGCTGATGATGGCCGCCTTCATCATCAAGGGCATCCAGCCCGGGCCGAACATGATCGCCGGCCACCCCGACTTGTTCTGGGGCCTGGTCGCCAGCATGTGGGTAGGCAACTGTTTCCTGATCACCCTCAACGTGCCCCTGGTGCGCTATTGGCTGTCGGTGTTCAAGATTCCCTATGCGGTGCTGTTCCCGTCGATTCTTTTCTTCTGCTGCATCGGGACGTACAGCGTCAACAACAACCTGGACGACATCTTCATCACCGCGGCATTCGGCTTCCTCGGCTACATCTTCATGCGCCTGGAGTTCGACGCAGCGCCGCTGATGCTGGGCTTCATCCTCGGGCCGATGCTGGAAGAAAACTTGCGGCGTGCGCTACTCCTGAGCCGCGGGAACTTCGGCTCGTTCTTCACCCGGCCCATCAGCGGCACGCTGCTGACGCTGATCGGTGTCTTCATCGTTTGGCAGGTCATTGCGCCGTTGTTCAAGCCACGCAACGCCGTGCTGGACCCCGCCCGGACCTAAAGCCTCCGAACGCACGGCGATCTCATCGCCGTGCGTTGTCTGTGTATCTGGTGCAGTGACTCCGACAGCCATCCTTTCGTCAGGTTGAAGAAAGGTCTGTTAGCGGGTTGGTGGGACGGGGCAGGGCCTCGGCTTGCGCAGCCCATCGGTACTGATGGGCCACCGCCGAGTCGCCCCGGGGGCGCGAAATTGATCGTCAGCACCTATCAATTTAGACCTATAAGCCGCTCATTTCTTTAGTTAGCTTTGTCAGCCGATTGCCGGACCTTTTTGGCGTTTCAGTGGCAATCTGTCGAGCTTGAGCCGCCGCTCAGCGCCGGAATTACTTGCAATCTGTTGCACCGTGTCGCAATGCACCCACGCAATGCGCCGGTCGTTTCTGCGTCAAGGTTCCGTCAAGTCTTTGTATGTCGCGGTCGACACAATTGCGACAAGCTCGAGTGCACCGCACATCGAACGTGAGCTATGCCAGCCGACCTTGGGTCGCAAGAGGCAAGACTCGAACTTCGACATTGACACCACAGGACTTCTCCATGAGCACGCAGCAGCAACCCAAGTCACGCACCACGGCAGCGAGCGCGCTGCTTTGCTCGCTGATCATGTCCGCCTGTGGCGGCGGCGGTGACTCGGGCGCCACATCGACACCGATCTCGTCAACGGGGTCGCCAGCGCCTGCTCCTGCACCATCGCCGTCTCCCGCACCGGCGCCATCGCCGTCACCTGCACCGGCGCCATCGCCGTCTCCTGCACCAGCGCCATCGCCGTCACCTGCACCGGCGCCTTCGCCGTCACCTGCACCGGCGCCTTCGCCGTCACCTGCACCGGCGCCTTCGC
>Ga0307516_10002019_pt1 | contig 27686 bp, 26 predicted proteins | sample 19_EM_MG_FD_203310 | JGI IMG/M metagenome (GOLD analysis project Ga0307516, IMG submission 203310) | Populus trichocarpa ectomycorrhiza microbial communities from riparian zone in the Pacific Northwest, United States - 19_EM | ecosystem: Host-associated > Plants > Roots > Unclassified | place...
GCATTCGGGCCTGACCGTCGTCAAGGGCGATCTCAGCAAGAAAGACGAGATGTACTACGCGATGGGCAAGACCACGATCGCCAGCCCGCGCGGCAAGCTCGGCTTCAACGCGGCGCACAACCCGGTGCAGGACTTCTACATCCGCGAGGTCAAGGGCAACTACAACGTCATCACTGGCGTCGCCGTCCCGGCGCTGGCAGACCCTGCCCGCGGCTGCAAGATGTGACATGGGCTGGGCCACCTTCTTCGTTCAATGCCTGAACGCGCTGCAGTACGGGCTGCTGCTGTTCCTGGTGGCCTCGGGCCTGACGCTGATCTTCGGGATCATGGGCGTCATCAACCTGGCGCATGGCAGCTTCTACATGATCGGCGCGTACATGGCCTATGCACTGGCGCCGGCAGTGGCCGCCACCATCGGTGGCGGCTTCTTCTCGACGCTGGCCGTCGGCCTGGTGCTCGCCGTGGCGTTGGGCTATGTGCTGGAGTGGGCGTTCTTCAGCTTTCTCTACGAGCGCGAGCACCTGCAGCAGGTGCTGATGACCTACGGCCTGATCCTGGTCTTCGAAGAGTTGCGCTCGATCCTTGTCGGTGACGAGGCGCATAGCGTGGCACCGCCCGAGTGGCTCACGGGCAGCATCGCGCTCGGTGACCTGATGAGCTACCCGGTCTACCGGCTCTTTATCTCCGGCGTGTGCCTGCTGCTCGCGCTGGGCATGTATGTCGTGTTCGCGAAGACACGGCTGGGCATGATGATCCGCGCCGGTGCCAGCAACCGTGAGATGGTCCAGTCACTCGGCGTCGACATCAAGTTCCTCTACCGCGTGGTGTTCGCGGCCGGCGTCGCCATCGCTGTGCTGGCCGGCATGGTCGCGGCGCCGGTCTCGTCGGTCTACCCCGGCATGGGCAACCAGGTGCTGATCATCTGCTTCGTCGTCGTCGTGATCGGCGGCATCGGCTCGATCCGCGGGGCGCTGCTCGCGGCCCTGCTGATCGGCCTGGTCGACACCTTCGGCAAGGTCATCTTTCCGCAGGCCGCCGGGGTGCTGGTCTATGTGCTGATGGCGCTGATCCTGCTGTGGAAGCCTGACGGGTTGTTCAAGACATGACCGGCATGCCCTGGGGCAAACAGGCGTTCGTCGCAGCCGCTGCGCTCGCACTCGCGGTATTGCCGCTGCTCACTGGCAGCTTCGGCATCGACCTCGTCACCAAGATCATGATCTTCGCGATCCTGGCCTTGAGCCTGGAGCTGCTCGTTGGTATGACGGGGTTGGTGTGCTTCGGCCAGGCTGCGTTGTTCGGCCTGGCGGGCTACGCCGCGGTGAGGCTGTCGCCCGAGTCCGACTCGGCCTCGATGTGGTGGTTGCTGCCGGCGTGCATCGGCGTGTCGGGCTTGTACGCGCTGTTCATGGGCGCGCTGTCGCTGCGCACCAAGGGCGTCTACTTCATCATGGTCACGCTCGCCTTCGCGCAGATGGCCTACTACGTGGTGCACGACACACCGTTGGGCGGCGGCACCGACGGCATCTACCTGTACTTCAAGCCGACGCTCGCGATCGGCATCTGGACGATCGTCGACCTCGACAAGCCGCTGCCCTTCTACTACCTGGTGCTGGTGTGCCTGCTCGGCGTGTTCGCCAAGCTCGCGTTGCTGGCCCGATCGCGCTTCGGCCGTGCGCTGGCCGGCATCCACGCCAACGAGCAACGCATGCGCGCTGCCGGCTACTCGACCTATCCGTACAAGCTGGCAGCCTTCGTTGTCTCAGGTTGCATCGCAGGCTTGGCGGGTTTTCTTTTCGCGGTGAAAGACGGTTTCGTGAACCCCGAGTTGCTGTCGTGGCACCAGTCGGGCGCGGTGCTGATCATGATCATCCTCGGCGGGTTGGGCCATTTGCGTGGCGCGGTGCTGGGCGCGTTTGCCTTCACGCTGCTGCAGGAGCTGTTCCAGAGCGAAGCCGTCTTCGGCCCTTTCGCCAAGCACTGGCACCTGAGCCTGGGCCTCATCATCATCGCCGGCGTGGCGCTGCTGCCGAACGGGCTGATCGGCCTGCCGGCGCTGGTGCGACAGCGACTCTTCGGTGAGAGCAAATGAGCGAGACACTGTTGCGCTGTGAAGGTCTCACGCGCCGCTGGGGCGGGCTGGTCGCTGTCGACGGCGTGTCGCTCGATTTCGCGCTGGGTCAGGTGCACGCGGTGATCGGCACCAACGGCGCCGGCAAGTCGACGTTGATCAACATGCTGTCGGGCGAAATCCCGCCCTCGGCCGGCACGGTGGCGCTGATGGGCGAAGACGTGACCGGGTGGACGCAACCTCGCCGCGCCCGCGCCGGCCTGGGCCGCAGCTACCAGCGCAACACGATCTTCCCGAACTTCAGCGTGCTGGAGAACTGTCGCCTCGCTGCGCAGGCTACCTATCAACATCCTTGGGCTTGGTGGCAAGCGGCGTCACGCTGCGAGCGCAGCCTCGGCGCCGCGCGTGAGGCCAGCGCACGGGCTGGCCTGAACGATGCACTCGATCGCCCGGCCGGCCTGCTCTCGCACGGCCAAAAGCGTCAGCTCGAAATTGCGATGTGCCTGGCCACGTCTCCCAAGGTGCTGCTGCTTGATGAGCCGCTTGCAGGCATGGGCGCCGAAGAGACCGAACGCATGCTGGCCTTGCTAAGCGAGCTGCGCGCCGGCCACGCAACGCTGCTGGTCGAGCACGACATGGACGCGGTGTTCCGCATCGCCGACTGGATCACCGTGATGGTCAACGGCGCGGTCATCGCCTCGGCCCGGCCCGAAAGCATTCGCAACGACCCCGCGGTGCAGGCCGCTTACCTGGGCGGGCATTGAAATATGGCGGCGTCTTTGCATAGGCTGGAACGTCGCGGCAGGCGATGCCCGGCGAGGTCTCATGGTTCCGCGGTCGGCGCTTCGCACCGACTCCGCTGCGATGCTCAGGCGTCGGTCGCGCGCAGAACTCGCTTCGTTCGCCTTGCTCACTGCGCTCAAACAACTGCGCGAGTCAGTCCACGAAGCGCGCTGCGCGCGCCGACCGCCGCCCTGCGCTTCTCGCCGCTGCACAAATCGCCCCCGCCGGGTACCGCCTGCCGCGAAATCAAACGTGGGCTCTCGGGGCAGAAGGCTCCAATGCAACTGCGCCGCGGTGTGCGGGTAGGCGGCGGCGTGCCTGTGCAGCGCCGAGTAGCGCAGAGCTCGTGGCCGCGCGCGCAGCGCGCTTCGTGGACTGACTCGGCGCGATTGTTTGAGTGCAGCGAACGCAGTGAGCGCAGCGAGTTGAGCGCCGGGCCGCGAGACCGAGCAACGCAGGGCAGTCGGTGCGCAGCGCCGACCGCGGAACCGAAGCGCCGCCGCCTGCCCGCACTCCGCGGTGCCGCGCGATCCATGGCATGCGAACGGGCCATCTGACATGGCCACCCCGGTCATCGAAGCAAGCAGCGTCCATGCCTGGTACGGCTCCAGCCACGTGCTCCATGGGGTCGACATCAGCGTCCACAGTGGCGAGACCATCGGCCTGCTCGGCCGCAACGGCATGGGGAAGTCCACGTTGATCCGCACGCTGCTGGGCCACGTGAAGCAGCGCGAAGGCCGCATCGCCGTGCGCGGGCAAGACATGTCGCGGGCCATGCCGCATGAGGTGGCGCGCGCCGGCATCGGCTACGTGCCGGAGGGGCGCGGTGTATTCCCGAACCTCAGCGTGCGTGAGAACCTGGTGATGGCCGCGCGCCCCAGCCGCGACGGCCGGCGCGACTGGACTTTGGAGCGCGTGCTCGAGACCTTTCCGCGCTTGGCCGAACGGCTGACGAACCAGGGGAACCAACTCTCGGGTGGCGAGCAGCAGATGCTGTCGATCGGGCGCGTGCTGATGACGCACCCCGACCTGATCATCCTCGACGAGGCCACAGAGGGCCTGGCCCCGCTGATCGTGGCCGAGATCTGGCGCGTGATCGGCCAGATCCGCGCCAGCGGCATCGCCACGCTGATCGTCGACCGCGACTACCGCAAGGTGGCGGCGCAGGCCGATCGATTGGTCGTGTTGCAGAAGGGCCAGATCGTCCTGGCCGGTGAGGCGTCAAGCCTCGCAGGCAGCGACGCGTTGGCTGCTTGTTTGGGAGTTTGACTATGAGCGTGATCCAACCCTTTGGCGACGCTGGCGCCTTGGCACCCTCGCGTGTTCTGCGTGAAGCCCTGCCTGGCGGCGGCTTCGTGCTGCGCAGCGCCGAAGCCTTGCAGCCCTTTGCCCGCTGCATCGGCGACTGGCTGGAGCATTGGGCGCGCACGACACCCGATGCACTCTTCCTGGCCGAACGCGAAGGTGAATCCGTTTGGCGCCAACTCAGCTATGCGCAGGCGCGCGATCAGGTCGGCCGCATCGCACAAGGCCTGCTCGACCTGGGCCTGCCGGCGGGCAAGCCGGTGGTCGTGCTGTCGGACAACGCAGTCGACCACGCGCTGCTGGCGCTGGCCGCGATGCATGTCGGACGCCCCGTCTGCACGGTCTCCAGCGCCTACTGCCGCTTGACCAAGGACTACGCCAAGGTCCACGCCATCCTCGATGCACTCGACCCGGCCCTGGTCTACGCCGCCGAGCCCAGCGTCTACGGACCGCCGATCGCCAGCTGGGCCGGGCGTGGATCGCGGCCCATCGTCTTCAGCCGCGGTGCGGCAGAGCTGCCTGGCGCACTGGACTTCGCGCAACTTACCGAGGCCCACGAGACTTCGGCCGTGATGCAGGCGTTCGCGACCATCACCCCCGACACCCACGCCAAGTACCTGCTGACCAGCGGCTCCACCGGCACGCCCAAAGTCGTGGTCAACACGCACCGCATGCTGTGCGCCAACCAGCAACAGATGATCCAGGCCTGGCCGTTCCTGAACCGGCACCCGCTGCGCCTGCTGGACTGGCTGCCCTGGAGCCACACCTTCGGCGCCAACCATAACTTCAACATGGTGCTGGCCCACGGCGGCAGCCTGCACGTGGACGAGGGTCGACCGATGCCTGGCCTGGTCGAGAAGACGGTGGCCAACCTGCGCGAGGTGCGGCCGAACTTCTACTTCAACGTGCCACGCGGCTTCGACATGCTGCTGCCGTTTCTCGAAGCGGACGAGGGCTTCGCGCGCAGCTTCTTCGAGCCACTCGAAGGCCTGTTCTACGCCGGCGCCGCATTGCCGCAAAGCCTGTGGCAGCGCATCGAAGCAGTGGCCGGTCGCGTGCGCGAACGGCCGATCTGGTTCACCTCATCCTGGGGTGCGACCGAGACCGCACCGGCCGTCACCAGCGTGCACTGGGCCATCGACCGCGCCGGCTGCATCGGCGCGCCGCTGCCCGGTGTCGAGCTGAAGTTCACACCAAGCGGCGACAAGCTGGAGATGCGCGTGCGTGGGCCCAATGTCTTCGCCGGCTATCGAGATGCGCCAGAGCTGACTGCGAAGGCGTTCGACGACGATGGCTACTACCTGATCGGTGATGCCGGCAAGCTGGTCGATACCAACGACCCGAGCCAGGGCGTCGCCTTCGACGGCCGCGTGGCTGAAGACTTCAAGCTGATGAGCGGCACCTGGGTCTCCGTTGGGACGCTGCGCGTGCGCGCCGTGGCCGCGCTGTCGCCGCTGGCGGCCGACGTGGTGGTGACCGGCCATGACCGCGAAGAGATCGGCCTGCTGGTCTTTCCCAGCCCAGCCGCCAAGGCCATGGACGCCATCGAGCGCACTGACAAGGTCCGCGCTGCGCTGCTCACGCTGCGGGCTGACGGCGCCGGTTCGTCTCAGTCACCTGCCCGTGCGCTGCTGATGAATGAACCGCCGAACGCGGACGCGGGCGAGATCACCGACAAGGGCTACGTCAACCAGCGCGCGGTCCTAGCGCGCCGTGCCGAGCAGGTGCTGGCGCTGTACAGTGACCGGCCCTCCCTCGAAGTCATCCGCATCTGATGAGCAAGACGCACATCCACCGCGTCGACGTGCATTTCGGCGATTGCGATCCCGCCGGCATCGTCTTCTTCCCCAATTTCTCGCGCTGGATGGACCAGGCCTCGCTGGCCTTCTTCATGGCCTGCGGCGTGCCGCCCTGGCGCGAGCTGGAACTGACGCGCGGCATCGTCGGCACGCCCTTGCTCGAGATCAACACCCGCTTCCTCAAGCCGGCCACCTACGGCCAGACGCTCGAGGTGCACACCCATGTCGAAGAGTGGCGTGCCAAGGTGCTGATCCAGCACCACCGCATCCTGCGCGACGACGAGCTGCTGTGCGAAGGCCGCGAAACGCGCGCCTTCGTCGTGCGCGTGCCGGGCAGCTACAAGCTGAAGTCGATCCCGATCCCCGAGGACATCAAGGCGCTGTGCACCTGAGTCGATGTCCACTGAGCCCACCAAGGACCTCCCATGAAATTGCTCGTGATCTCCGGCAGCCAGCGCAACGGTTCGTACAACCTGCGCCTGTCCCGGATCGCCGCCGATCTGGCGCGCTCGCGCGGCGCCGAGGTCCATCAAATGGACCTGCGCGCCCTGGCGCTGCCGCTGTACGACGGTGACCTCGAAGCTGAAAGCGGCGTGCCTGCCGGCGCCCGCACTCTGCAAGCCGCGGTGGCCGAGGCAGACGCGATGCTTCTCGTCACGCCGGAGTACAACGGCTTCCCGACGCCGTTGGTGATCAACTCGTTCGACTGGCTCTCGCGCCTGGGCGCCGGCGACGGCCTGCCCACCGGCCTGGCCACCACCGCCAACAAGCCTGTCGGCCTGCTCTCGGCCTCGCCCGGTGCACTGGGTGGGCTGCGCTCGATGAACTATCTGCGCCAGTACTTCCAGATGAACTTCCAGATGGTCGTGCAGCCACAGCAGAACGCCCTGAGCCGCGCTGGCGATGCCTTCGACGAGGCCGGTGCACTGAAAGACCCGAAGAGCGCCGCCGCAGTCGCCGGTGTGGTCGACGCGCTGCTGGCGTTTGCCGGCAAGCTCAAGGCGGCCTGACGCGGATCAGCCCAGCATCGGGTGCGGCAGCGACGGCGCCGGCAGGCGCGCCGCTCGTCGCCCTGCCTGCAGCGCCTGCTGGAAGCCGGGCGCTGTGACTGCCGGTCGCTCGCCCAAGCCTCGAACCACGCACACGCCGTCGGCGCCGCACGCCGCTGCAGTTTCTGCTTGCTCGGGCGCCAGGATGCCGCCGATCGCCACCACCGGGTGATCGGCCATGCGGCACCACCAGCGCAGGTTGTCCAGCCCCTGCGAGCGCCAAGGCATGCGCTTGGTCAGCGTGGGCCAGACCGGCCCGCAGGCGACGTAGCGCGGCGCCAGCGCCCGCGCACGCGCCAACTCCCACAGGCTGTGCGAGCTGATGCCGAGCGCGAGGCCGCTGGCGGCCAGCGTGGCGCGCCCCGCTTCGCCCAGCGCCGTCAAGTCTTCCTGGCCCAGGTGGACGCCCGGTGCGCCCAGCTCGATCGCCAGTTTCCAGTGGTCATTGATGAAGAGTTGCGCACCGGCGGCACGGCAAGCCAGCACGGTCGCCCGGATCTCGTCATGCAGCGTGCTCGCGTCGACCGCGCCGTCCTTGATGCGCAGTTGCACCGTTCGCACGCCCGCGTCCAACACCTGCTGCACACGTGCGGCGCTGTCGACGATGGCGTACAGGCCCAGCGAAATGCTTTTCGCCTCACTTCGTGATGCGAAGGTCGGCGCCTCGCCCCACGACAGCAGCGGCATCAACAGCGGGTCCTCGCCAAAGCCCGCTCCCGCGCGCACCGGCCCTGCTCCCTGCCCCACCGCGCTGGCGCACTGCAAGGCATTCAGCGTGGCCATCTTGGCCAGCACCAATGCATCGGCCGACACATGGCCCAGCGCCATCGCTGCAACCGCGCTGCTGGCGAAAGTGCAGCCGGTGCCGTGGTGATGTGGCGTGTCGATGCGCGGCGCCGCCAGCCAGCCTACGGCCTGCGGGGTGTCGACCCAATCGAGCACGAGCTCCTTCAGCGAGGCGCTGTCGCCGCCGGTGATCGCAACGGCCTGCACGCCACGCGCGCGCAGTGCACGCGCCAGCGCAGGCACGGCCGCTGCGTCGCGCACGCTGTCGAGTGACTCACCCAGCAGCAGCGCTGCTTCGCGCCGGTTCGGCGTCAGCAGCGTCGTGCGCGGCAGCAATTCTTCGCGGTAGGCGGCCAGCAAGGCCTCATCGACGAAGGCGCGGCCGGTGCTGGCGCCGAGCACCGGGTCCACCACCAACGGCACAGGGCCGTGGTCGGCACGCAGACGGTCGACCCAGCGCGTCAACACCCGCAGGTTGTCGACGCTGCCGAGCAGGCCGCATTTGATGGCGCGCGGCGGCATGTCCGCTGCCAACGCGGCGAGTTGTGCGTCAAGCCAGTCGGGCGGCACCGCTTGCAATTGCGTGACGGCGACGCTGTTCTGCGCCGTGACCGCCGCCACCACCGGGCACAGGTGGGTGCCCAGCGCCTCGGCAGCGCGCTGGTCGGCGGCCAGGCCGGCGCCGCCGCCGGAATCGGTCCCGGCAATGCTCCAGACGATGGGTAGGGTCATGGTGTGTGCGTGCCACGCATCGCCACACCAGGCGCGAGCCCCGGTGCCGGGGCTCGGCGGATGGAAGGTGTCAGCCGGTCGGCAGCGCGTGCGCCTGGGCCTCTGCGGGGCTGCGCGCGGCCTGCGGGGCGGTGGGGCGCGCCGGCAGCGCCAGCGGTGCCACACAGACCTGGTTGCGGCCGGCGTTCTTGGCGGTGTAGAGCGCCGCGTCGGCGTTCTTGAAGGCGTGGTCCAGGGCCTGACCCGGCAACACCTCGCAAACACCCAGCGATATGGTCACCGGCACCGCGACGCCCCCATGCTGGCAGGCGATCTGCTCGACGCTGGCGCGGATGCGCTCGCTCAACTCCAACGCGCCGTTGCCATCGGTCATCGGCAACAGCATCACGAACTCTTCGCCACCCCAGCGGCCGATCAGGTCGCCGGTGCGGGCCTGGTGGCGCATCAGGCCGGCCACATGCTGGATCACGCGGTCGCCGGTGTCGTGCCCATGTTGGTCGTTGACCCCCTTGAAGTGGTCGATGTCGGCCAGCACCAGCGCCAACGGGGTGTTGTGCCTGCTGGCCCGGTCGATCTCGGCGTGCGCCATCTGCAGGAACTGACGGCGGTTCCACAGGCCCGACAGCGTGTCGGTGGTCGCCAGGTCGTAGAGCCGGCCTTCGGCTTCGTGCACCCGCTGCGTGTAGTAGCGCGCGGTGTAGCCGAACATCACGAAAACCACCGTGATGCTGAGCCAGCGCAGCGCCATCGACGGCCCCGCTGTGAGCGGATAGGCCACTGGCACGGCGTGCGTCACCGCGTCCAAGCCCAGGTAGACCGCGAGCACGAAACCCATCGCGACGATCGCGTGCCGCGGTGTGCGGCTGACAGCCACCGCCGGCAGGAAGACCAGCAGGAAGTAGTGCGTGCCGCTGTCCCAACCCAGCAGCACCGTGCAGGCGCAGGCATGGACCAGCACCTCGGTCCACATCAGGGTGACTGCAGGCAGGTTGCGCCGCTTTCCGAGCAACACATAGGCCGCGGCGTACATGCTGACGCTGAGCAGGTTGAACAGCGCCATCACCGGCATGCCGAGCGCGAAGAAGGCCAGCAGGTAGACGATGTCCACGCAGCCTGCGAACACGGCAATGCGACGCAGCATCAGCCAGAAGGCGCCACGCGACATGCCTCGTTCGGATTCGGCAGTGGAGCGGGCAAGTGGCATGGGTGGGCAGCGACCGGAATTGGAGAGATCCGATCGTTGTCGGCCGATGCGCCGCGAACTGGAGAAAGCATTTCCCCGCGCTTGCAACAAGGCGTTGGGGTTTGTGCGTTCCTCGGCAATTGGCTTGCATGTGTGCGCCCGTTGTCAGCCGATCAACAGCGGCCCGTCGGCCACCGGCGTGCTGGGCACGGCCATGTCCTGCGGCGCCATCACACCAGCTTCGTAGCCCAGGCGTCCAGCCGTGATGGCATGTGCAAAGGCCGCGGCCATGCGCATCGGCTCGCGTGCCTGCGCGACCGCCGAGTTCAGCAGCACACCGTCGAAGCCCAGCTCCATGGCCCGGGCGGCGTGGTGCGGGGCACCAATGCCGGCATCGACGATCAGCGGCACGCCCGGCAAGCGCTCGCGCAGCGTTCTCAGGGCATAGGGGTTCAGCAGCCCCTGGCCCGAGCCGATCGGCGCGCCCCAGGGCATCAGCACCTCGCAGCCGGCGTCCAGCAAACGGCGGCAGGCCACGAGATCGTCGGTGCAGTAAGGAAAGACCTGGAAACCATCGCGCACCAGTTGCGTCGCTGCATCCAGCAGCTCCCACGGCTCGGGCTGCAGCGTGTGCTCGTCACCGGTGACCTCGAGCTTGACCCAGCGGGTGCCGAACAGCTCGCGCGCCATCTGGGCCAGCACGACGGCTTCACGCGCGCTGCGGCAGCCGGCGGTGTTGGGCAGCAGGTGCACGCTGCTGCTGCGCACGATGTCGACGAAGCCGTTGTCGCCGGCCTGAGCAGCCAGTGAACGCCTGAGCCCCACTGTCACGATCTGCGCTCCGGCGATGGCGATGGATTCGCGCAGCACCTGCGGGGACGGGTAGCCGGCACTGCCGAGCAGGAAGCGGCTGTTCAAGGGTGTGCCGTAGAGCGACCATGGTGTCGTTGTTGCCGTCATCTCATCACCCTCCGACGATGGCTTTGAAGACGGTGATGCGGTCGCCACCGGACAGTTGCACGTCGTCCCGGCGGTCGCGGGCCACGAAGCTGCCGTTCAGCGCCGTGGCCACCTGATCGGCCGGCTCACCCAGGCGAATTAGCAGCTCGGCCAGGTTCAGGCCTTCGGAATCGGCCACCGCTTCACCGTTGACGAGGATGTCGGTCGCGCGGATGTCCGTCATGCCAGCTCCATCGTGCGCAGCGTGTCGTCCACCAATGCCGGCGCCATCAGCCAGCCATGGCGGAACAAACCGTTGATGCGGGCCAGGCCGGGCTGGGTGTCGATGCGCGGCTCGTGGTCCGGCAGCGCGGGGCGCAGGTTGCGGTCCAGCCGCAGGATGCGCGCCTCTTGCAACGCGGGCATCACGCTCTGCGCCGCCGACATCAACTCAACGGCACTCTTCAGCGACACCTCGCTGCGGTCTTCGCTCTCGACCTCGCTGGCACCGACGACCAGCACATCGCCCGGCCGCGGCGCAATGTAGATGCGGTGGCGCGGGTGCAGCAGCCGCAGCGGCCGCGTCAGTCCATGGCCAGGCGCGCGCAGCCACACTGTTTCACCGCGCACGCCACGCAGCGGCAGTTCGGGCCGCGCGCCCAGGCCACGCAGGTCGAGCACGGCGTCGAAGCGCCGCCAGCTGCCGTCTGCCAGGCGCAACGTGCCAGGCGCCAGGTCGATCACCCGCTGGCCCCAGTGCCACAGCACCGACGGCGCGCCATCGTGCAACGCACGCAGCGTCTGCACCGGGTCGATCTGCCCTTCGCCCGGCAGCAGCCAGGCGTGCGACACACCGCGCAGCGCCGGCTCGATGGCGGTCAGCTTGTCGTTGGTCAGCGCCACGGGTGCATGCGCGCCGGTGCCAGGGGTGGGCAAGCGCGCGAGGGTTCGTTGCGCGGTGCCGAGATCACCGCGGTGCACCAGCAGCAGACTGCCGCGATCGGCAAAGTACGGTGAACCAGGCAGCGCCTTCACGATGCCGCGCCACAGCGCGATCGAGCGCCAGCCCAGCTGGGCCACCCGGTCGCTGGCCACGTCGCGCTCGGCCATCGGGCTCAGCAAACCGGCGGCGGTGAACGCGGCGGCGCCCTGCCCGTCGAACGTCGGCTGAGGCCCCGCGGCCGGGTCGAACACACTGACGCTGCAGCCGCGTTGCGCCAGCCGCCAGGCCGCCAGCCGGCCCAGCAAGCCGGCGCCGGCAATGCCCACATGCATGGTGGCCACTGCGTCAAGCCTTGCCGTTATGGATCGGGATGTAGATCTCGCCCCCGCCGGCGCGGAACTCGCCCGACTTTTCGGCCATGCCCCGGTCCAGCGCCTCGGTCTCGGCCACGCCCAGGTTGGCGGCGTAGTCGCGCACCTCCTGCGTGATCTTCATCGAGCAGAATTTCGGTCCGCACATCGAGCAGAAGTGGGCGACCTTGCTGCTGTCTTTCGGCAGCGTCTCGTCGTGGAAGTCGCGTGCGGTGTCCGGGTCCAGGCTCAAGTTGAACTGGTCGGTCCAGCGGAAGTCGAAGCGGGCCTTCGAGAGTGCATCGTCGCGGGCGCGCGAGCCCGGGTGACCCTTGGCGACATCGGCCGCGTGGGCCGCGATCTTGTAGGCGATGATCCCTTGCTTGACGTCGTCGCGGTCGGGCAGGCCCAGGTGCTCTTTCGGCGTTACGTAGCAGAGCATCGCAGTGCCCATCCAGCCGATCATCGCAGCGCCGATCGCGCTGGCGATGTGGTCGTAGCCCGGTGCGATGTCAATCGTCAGCGGGCCCAGCGTGTAGAACGGTGCCTCGTGGCAACGTTTCAGCTGCTCATCCATGTTGGCCTGGATCATGTGCATCGGCACATGGCCCGGGCCTTCGATCATGGTCTGCACGTCGTGCTTCCAGGCGACCTGGGTCAGCTCACCCAATGTGCGCAGCTCGGCGAACTGGGCTTCGTCGTTCGCGTCGGAGGCGCAGCCGGGGCGCAGGCCGTCACCCAGCGAGAAGCTCACGTCGTACGTCTTCATGATCTCGCAGATCTCTTCGAAGTGCGTGTACAGAAAGCTTTCCCGGTGGTGCGCGATGCACCACTTGGCCATGATCGAGCCGCCGCGCGAGACGATGCCCGTGACGCGGTCCGCGGTCAGGTGGATGAACGGCAGCCTGACGCCAGAGTGGATGGTGAAGTAGTCCACCCCCTGCTCGGCCTGCTCGATCAGCGTGTCGCGGAAGATCGCCCAGGTCAGGTCTTCGGCGACGCCGCCGACCTTTTCCAGCGCCTGGTAGATCGGCACCGTGCCGATCGGCACCGGCGAGTTGCGCACGATCCAGTCGCGCGTGGTGTGGATGTGGCGGCCGGTCGACAGGTCCATCACCGTGTCGGCGCCCCACCGGATCGACCAGACCAGCTTCTCGACCTCTTCCTCGATGCTCGAGGTCACTGCCGAGTTGCCGATGTTGGCGTTGATCTTGACCAGGAAGTTGCGGCCGATCGCCATCGGCTCGATTTCCGGGTGGTTGATGTTGGCCGGGATGATCGCGCGGCCACGCGCCACCTCGTCACGCACGAACTCGGGCGTGATCGCGCCGCGTGGCAGCACCGCGCCCATGCCGTTGCCGGCGCGGCGCTGCTCGCGCTTGGCATCGCCCAGGTACTGCGCCATCCATTCGCGCCGGCCGTTTTCGCGCAGCGCGACGAACTCCATCTCGGGCGTCACGATGCCGCGTTTGGCGTAGTGCATCTGGGTGACGTTGGCGCTGCTCCTGGCACGGCGCGGCGTGCGCTGCAAGGCTTCGGCCTCGGCACGCAAAGCGGCCAGGCTGTCGGCGACGCGCTCGGCGTGCTTGGCACCATCGTCCAGTGCCTGCGGCGCGCGACCGGGGTAGACCTCGGTGTCGCCGCGATCGGCGATCCAGCCATTGCGCAAGCCCGGCAGGCCGTGGCGCACGTCTATCGCAACGGTCGGGTCGGTATAAGGGCCCGAGGTGTCGTAGAGCACCACCGTCTCGCCGTTGGTCAGGCTGACCTCGCGCAACGGCACCTGCAGGTCTGGCCGCGAACCGCCGAGGTGGATCTTGCGGGAGGCTGGGAACGGCGCGCGCGTCAGCGACAGCAGCTCGTCCAGGCGTTCAGGTGCGTTCATGGCGGTCCTTCGGCAACAAGGTCGTGCTCCGAAGGTCGCCCCGTGGCGCACCCACCCAGGCAGGGCAGCGCGACTCAAGGATCGACGGCTCTTCTTACGCCGGTATTAACCGGTTCAAGTTCTCGGGTTCGGATCAACCATCTCAGCACGCACCATGCGTGCACCCCGGAGCAGGCGCGCATTCTGCGCGGGCGGGCGAACCACTGTCAACGCATTCCGCATCGATCGATGCCAGCGTTCAGCCGGGAAGAGGCCCCTGAGGTCGAGGCCGGGCGCATCGCTCGAAGTCCCCACCGGTTGCCGAGGCGGCACATGCCGCAGCCGCGAACCGGCGGCGCAGCAGGCTACTCGCTGAGACGCTGCCAGGTGTCCATCGACTCGGACTTTGCGCGCTCTTCCATCAGGTCCACGCCCCCGAGCACCTCCGCCATGGCCTGCGCGAGCATTTCGCTGACGTTGTCGGCGGTGGCGCCGGTCACCTCGCGCGCGGCCCTCGCCTCCAACCGCCCCGCCACGATGGTCGCCGCCGCGTGGAGCAGAGCGTCATTGCTGAAGTTCATCGTCACCCCTTTTTCCGCCACCCATTGGCGAACGGGCAATGGTGCGTGAAAAGGACGCGGCGTGCCAGCGGAAAGCGCTGGACGGCCTCATGGCCGCCACGGTGGTGCGCCACAAAGCAAAACGGCGACAGCCGCTAGGTGCTTGTCGCCGTTTGATGATGTTCGGTGGGGTGGCTGATGGGACTCGAACCCACGACAACCAGAATCACAATCTGGGACTCTACCAACTGAGCTACAGCCACCACCGGAAGCCAAAGATTATAGCCCGACTTCTCGGGCGCGCGTCACTGGCTCGCTGCCGATGCAGCTTCGGCACTGGCAACCGGCTTGTCGATCTTGACCTTGTAGCGACGCTTCAGGGCGTCGTAGTAGGCCGCTGACTCGGCAGCGGTGACCTGCTGCGCAACGTAGGCCTTGGCGCGCTCGTTGTCGGGGTCCTTCGCGTCGCGGTCGACGCGCTTGACGACACGGGCGACCATGTAGCCGTCGTTGCCGAGGTCGATACCGACCACCGCAGGGCCCTTGCTCAGGTCGGCCCGCAGCACGGCTTCGATCACCGAGCGCGGCTGCTCTCGCGACTGGCGCGACAGCGTGACAGCGGCCGGCATCGTGTCATCGGGCTTCTGCTTCAGCGCAGCCACGCGGGCTTCGCCGTCCTTCTTGGCGGCGGCGGTAGCCTGCTCGGCCTTCACCGCGGCCAGCACGCGTTCGCGAACTTCGGCCAGCGGCAAGACACGCTCGGGATGGTGCTCGATGATGCGCGCCGACACCAGCTGGTTCGCACCGGTTTCGACGGCCTCGGTGTTGCGCTTGTTCTTCACCGAGTCGGTCGAGAAGATGGCGTCGAGCAGCTTGGGCGACGCCAACGGGCCGGCGGCGCCAGGCGCCGGCGTGCGTTGCACGGTGGCTTCGGCCTTGCTTAGCTTCAGCTTGTCGATCGCTGGCTGCAGGCTGTCGGGCTGCTCATAGACGATGTTGGTGAACTGTTCCGCGGCGCTGGCGAACATCTGTTGCGCCTTGGGCTTGCTCACCTCGTCGACGATCTGCGCGCGCACCGATTCGAAGGGCTTGGCGTCGCCACCACGCACGGCGATCAGCTTGATGATGTGGAAGCCGAACTCCGATTCGACCAGGTCACTGATCTCGCCCGGCTTCATCGCGAAGGCCGCGTCTTCGAACGGCTTGACCATCGCGCCACGGCTGAAGAAGTCGAGGTCGCCGCCGTTGGTGGCCGAACCCTTGTCGTCCGAGTTCTTCTTCGCCAACTCGGCGAAGCCCGCCGGATTCTTGCGGGCCTCCGCCAGCAGCGCCTCGGCCTTCGCCTTGGCCGTGGCGCGGTCCGCAGCCGGTGCATCCTTGGGCGCGTTGATCAGAATGTGCGCAGCACGGCGCTCTTCAGGCGCCGTGTAGCGTTTGATGTTCTGCTTGTAGTAAGCCTGCAGATCCTCGTCGCTCAAGGTGATCTGCTTCTTCAGCGTCTCCAGGTCGAGCACCACGTACTCGATGCGGGCTTCCTCGTTGCTGTGGAACTGCGACTGGTGGCTCTTGTAGTACGCCTCCAGGTCGGCATCGGTCGGGGTGGCCTTCTCGAGATAGGCCTTGACCATGAACGGCTGCAGTTGCACCTCACGGCGCTCCAGGACCGCGTTGACGGCTATGTCGCTCGCCGTCTGCCCAACAACCAGCGAACCGGACACGCCCGCCATTGCCTGGCGCATCGCCATGTCGTCGCGCAGCTCTTGCGCAAACCCGGCGGAGGTCATGCCGCGGGCTGACAGGAACTCCTTGCTGACGCTGCCGTCCGGTGAACGGATCGACGCGAACTGAGGGTCCGTCTTGAAGCTGCGTTCCAGCCGATCGGGCGTGATGACCAGGTTCTCCTTGGCCACGGCGGTGCGCATCACGCGCTCACGCACCAGGCCATCGAGCGTGCGTGCCTTCATCTCCGGCGTGTCGAACAGCTTCACGTCGACGCCAGGCATCTGCTGCTGCATGCGGGCGACCTGCTGCTTGTGCGCCTGGTCCAGCTCGGACTGCTTGATCTCCAGCCCGCCGACCTTGGCCACGGTGGCGTTGCTCGCATCGGTGAAGCGCGAGTAGCCCTGGATGCCGAAGAAGACGAAGGACGGGAAGATCAGCAGCACCAGGATGAACTGCAGCAGCTTGGTGTGCGTGCGAACGAAATCGAACATGGAACTCAGCCTTGTATGAAGGTGCTGCGCAAGAAACGACCCGAAGGGGCTGCCCCCTTCGGAGGGGACACGAGAAAACGAAAAAGGCGAACCGGGGTTCGCCTTGTCGTCATCGGTCTGCGTACGCCGCGCGGGATTCTAATCAATGCCCGCCGGGCTGCGGCCGCTGCTTTCGGTGGTGGGTGCTGAGGGGCTCGAACCCCCGACCTACGCCTTGTAAGGGCGCCGCTCTACCAACTGAGCTAAGCACCCGAAAGATGACATCAGTTCAATGCGTCCTTCAGGCCCTTGCCGGGACGGAATTTTGGCACCTTGGCCGATTTGATCTTGATCGTGTCGCCGGTGCGCGGGTTGCGGCCTGTGCGGGCCGCGCGCTTGGTGACGGCAAAGGTGCCGAAGCCCACGATCGACACGCTGCCGCCCTTTTTCAGGGTGGTTTTCACGCCCCCGATCACGGCTTCCAATGCGCGCGTAGCGGCGGCCTTGGAGATGTCCGCCTGGCGCGCAATGTGTTCGATCAACTCGGATTTGTTCACGTAGGTACCCCTCTCTCAACGGTCTCGCAATGGTGTGGCTTGGCTTGATGTTCAAGCGTCCGGTAAGTGACCTGGTGCGATGTGCAATCGCGGCGCGCTGCGAGGGACGATGGGCCTGATTCGCAGGCGAAAAATCATTACAGCCTTGGGTCCCGGCGGTGTCAAGCGCGGAAGCGGATTCTATGTGTAAACCCCAGGCCCTACGGTGCTGCGAGCCGCCTGCAGCCTTGTTTCATCGTCATGCGGACAGCGTTCTTGGTGCCGCAACCGCGGTGCCAAAGCGGCCGTGCCGACGTCGGCCTTACCGCGCTTTGGCGCGGATCTCGGGCAAGGCCTTTTGCAGGTAGTACACCATCGACCAGATGGTCAGCACGGTGGCCACGATGATCAGCACCGTGCCCCACCAATGGGTGTCGATCAGCTCGAACAGGCGACCGTCGTACAGCAGGAAGGGGATGGCCACCATCTGCACGGTCGTCTTCACCTTGCCCAGCATGTGCACCGCCACGCTGCGCGATGCGCCGATCTGCGCCATCCACTCGCGCAACGACGAGATCGCGATCTCGCGGCCGATGATGACCAGCGCGATGAACGCATGCACGCGCCCCAGGTGGACCAGCACGATCAGCGACGCGCAGATCAGAAACTTGTCCGCCACCGGGTCCAGGAAGGCACCGAAGGCCGAGCTCTGGTCGAGCTTGCGCGCGAGGTAGCCGTCGAGCCAGTCGGTCAGTGCGAAGACGACGAACATCACCGTGGCAGCAAGGTTGCGCGTGGTGTCTTCGAGCGGCAGGTAGAACACCCCGACGATGAGGGGTATCGCCACGATGCGGGCCCAGGTCAACAGCGTCGGAACGGTCAGGAACATGATGGATCCATTCTGCCCTCTAACCGCGTCCTAACCGCGCCCGAGCCGTGCGCTCATCGCCGGGCAGGTTTTCGCACCACTCATCGACCTTGCCGAATCGGGCTGTGGCCAACGTTCACTCGAGCCCTCAACGATCGAGCGTGACCGGCTTGAACTTGCGGTTCTCGTCGAACAAGAAGGTCTCGACATACTTCCACGGCTTGGGCAGGCGCGACACGTCGCCGAAAGGTGCCGCACGACGCACGGCATCGATCGCGATCTGCGTCGTGTCCTTGGCTTGGCTGGGGTAACGCATCACCTCGATCTTCGAGATGCTGCCGTCGCCGTTGAGCTCGACCGACAGCACCGGAATGGCCAGCAGCGGCTCGGGCACGCTGCCGGTGTAGGTGATGGTGGGGTTGGCTGCGACCAGCTTCTGCGCGGCGCGCAGGCGGTATTCATCCCAGCTGCGCGCGGCGTTTGCCGAAGGCACGGGCCGCGGCGCCGCCGCGGGGGCAGCCGGCCGCACGGGCGCAGGCGGCGGCGGTGGTGGCTCCTTGCTGGCGCACGCGGCCAGCCACCCTGCGGGCAGGGCCACCGTCATCATCACCGCCAGGCCGGCCCATCGGTTGCGGCGAACATCCACGCGGGGCTTGTCGCCGTCGCCGATGTCGGCGGGAGTGTCTTGCGGCCCGTGGCCGTTGGGTTGATCAGTGCAACGCACGATAGATGTCCTCTGCCAATTCCTTAGAGATGCCTTCCACGCTGGCCAGGTCATCAACGCTTGCGGCCGTCACACCGCGGACACCGCCAAAACGCTGTAACAGTTTCGCGCGTTTCTTCGGGCCTATGCCGGCAATGTCTTCGAGCCGGCTGCCGCCCGTGCGCACACTGGCACGCTTGGCACGCATGCCGGTGATGGCGAAGCGATGGGCCTCGTCGCGGATTTGAGCGATGAGCATCAGCGCTGCCGAATCGGGCGGCAGGCTGAGCTTGTCGCGCCCATCGGCGAAGACCAGTTCCTCCAGGCCGACCTTGCGGCCTGCGCCCTTTTCGACGCCGGCGATCAGTGACAGGTCGAGGCCCAGTTCACCGAACACCTCGCGCGCCATCGCCACCTGGCCGCGGCCGCCATCGACCAGCACCAGGTCCGGCAGGCGGACTTTGGCACCGGCGACCTGGGCCTGGTTGCCCTCGGCCGCCGTGATCTCGGCCAGCTTGGCGTAGCGCCGGGTGAGCACCTGGCGCATGGCGGCGTAGTCGTCGCCGCCGGTCACACCCTCGATGTTGAATCGCCGGTACTGCGCGTTCTGCATGCGGTGGTTTTCATAGACCACGCAGCTTGCCTGCGTGGCCTCGCCCGCCGTGTGGCTGATGTCGAAACATTCGACACGGAATGTGTCGAGGTCATCGATGGCCAGGTCCAGCGTGTCGACCAGCGCACGTGTGCGTTCGCGCTGCGAGCCTTCCTCGGCCAGCAGGCGCGCCAGCGCGAGTTCGCAGCCCTTGATCGCCATGTCCAGCCAGATGCGACGCTGTTCGCGTGGCTGGTGCAGCGCGGTCAGCTTGATGCCGGTCTGCGTGCTCAAGGCCGCCAGCAGCGACTTGTCCACCGCATGGCTCACCACCAGCAGCGGCGGTGGCGTGCTGTGCAGGTAGTGCTGCGCCATGAAGGCCTGCAGCACCTGCTGCTCTGCATGTGCCACCTGCTGCTCGGCGGTACGTTCCATAGCTTCGGCCGGCGCCTCATCCAGCGTCAGTGACTCGTCGGCCGCCAGCGCGGTGGCGTCGTCGACGTGGGTCGGGAAGAAGGCGCGGTCGCCGAGATGCCGCCCGCCACGCACCATCGCCAGGTTCACGCAGGCGCGACCGCCGGCGACCTTGACGGCGAGGATGTCGACCTCCTTGCCCGCAGCCGAGAGACTGCTCTCGTCCATCGACTGCTGGTGCTGCACACGCGCCAGCGCCGAAATGCGGTTGCGCAGCTCCGCTGCCTTCTCGAACTCCAGCACCTCGGCGTGGGCCATCATCTTGGCCTGCAGCTCGTCGACCACCTGCTGCTGCTCACCGAGCAGAAAGCGCTCGGTGTCTCGCACATCGCGTGCGTAGTCATCGGGGGTTATGAAGCCGACGCAAGGCGCCGAGCAGCGGCGGATCTGGTACAGCAGACATGGCCGCGAACGGTTGTTGAACACCGTGTCTTCGCAGGTGCGCAGGCGAAAGACCTTCTGGATCAGCTGGATCGTCTCCTTCACCGCCCAGGCGCCAGGGTACGGGCCGAAGTAGCGGTGCTTGCGATCCACCGCGCCACGGTAGTAGGCGACGCGCGGGAAGCCATGCGAGACCAGCTTCAGGTATGGGTAGCTCTTGTCGTCGCGGAACAGGATGTTGAACTTCGGGTTCAACGCCTTGATCAGGTTGTTCTCGAGCAGCAGCGCCTCGGCCTCGGTGCGCACCACCGTGGTCTCGAGCCGCGCAATGCGCGAGACCATCACGCCGATGCGCGTGCCGCCCAGGTCTTTCTGGAAGTAGCTCGACACGCGCTTCTTCAGGTCGCGCGCCTTGCCCACATAGAGCACCTGCCCCTGCGCATCGAAGTAACGATAGACGCCGGGCAGGCCAGGCAAGGCGGCCACTTCCGCCAGCACGCGCTCGCGTGCGGCGGTAGCGGCGTCCAGCGCACGCTGGGCCTCGGCTTGTGCGGCAACCGCATCGGCGGGTGGCGCTTCGGGGATGGGAGGGGAAGAGGTGTCGGGGTCGGCCATCGGACGGCGATTGTGCAGTGACGCCGGCTTCGATAATGCCGCGATGCCGTCCACCCCATGCCCCGCCCTGCGCTGGGACCTTTTTTGCCGCGTGGTCGACAACTTCGGCGACATCGGCGTGTGCTGGCGACTGGCGGCTGACCTCGCAGCGCGCGGCCACACGCTGCGGCTCTGGGTCGACGACCCGTCGGCACTGGCTTGGCTCGCCCCCAACGGCGCGCCGGGTGTGCAAGTGCGGCACTGGACGGCGGATGCAAGCGCCAACGACCCGGGCGACGTGGTGATCGAGGCCTTTGGCTGCGACCCGCCGGCTGACTTCGTCGCGGCGATGGCGGCGCAGCCGGGCCCACCGGTGTGGATCAATCTCGAATACCTCAGCGCCGAAGACTATGTCGAGCGCAGCCACCGCCTGCCCTCGCCGCAGTTCAACGGCCCCGGTGCCGGCTTGACCAAGTGGTTCTTTTACCCCGGCTTCACGCCGGCCACCGGGGGCCTGTTGCGTGAGCCTGGGTTGATGGCAGAACAAGCCCGCTTCGATCCCGCAGAGTGGTTGTCGGACCAAGGCATCACGGCGCGGGCCGGCGAGCGCCTGGTCAGCCTGTTCTGCTACCCGAATGCTGCGCTGCCCGGCCTGGTCGAGCGTCTGGCCGATGCCCCGACGCTGCTGCTGACCGCGCCCGGTGCTGCGACCAACCAATTGATAGGCCTGGCTTTGCCGCCATCGGTGCGCCACCACGCCCTGCCCTGGTTGTCGCAAGCGGACTACGACCACCTGCTGTGGTCCTGCGATCTGAACTTCGTGCGCGGCGAGGATTCGTTCGTGCGGGCGCAGTGGGCGGGCAAGCCCTTTGTCTGGCACATCTATCCGCAAGACGACGATGCGCACGCCGTCAAGCTCAATGCCTTCCTGGCGCGCCATCTGGCCGGGGCTGCGCCCGCGCTGGCGCAGCCCGTTCGCGCCTGGATGCACGGCTGGAACGGCCTGGCCAGCCCGCTACCGGCGAAGCTGCCTGACCTGGTGTCGTGGGCTGCCCACGCCCGGCACTGGCGTGACGCCCTGCTCGCCCAAACCGACCTGGCCGGGCAGCTTCTGGCGCTCGTCGCCGAAAAGCGTTAAAATTCAAGGCTTTGCGGAATACGGCCCGCTCGCCTTGAAATGGCTGCCACGGATCTCTATCTTTGGCAGCGTCAGGCACATGACCCGCCGGCCGCGCAACTTGCAGCGAACTGACCCGCCGGCCTGGCCCGCGGCAGCCGCTGCCTCGATTCCCGACTCTTCGGAAACTCACCATGAAACTCGCACAGGAAATCCGCGCCGGCAACGTCATCATGCAGGGCAAGGACCCGATGGTCGTTCTCAAGACCGAATACAGCCGTGGCGGCCGCGGCGCGGCCACCGTGCGCATCAAGATGAAGAGCCTGCTCAGCGGCTTCGGCGCTGAAACGGTGTTCAAGGCCGACGACAAGATGGACCAGATCGTGCTGGACAAGAAGGAGTGCACCTACTCCTACTTCGCCGACCCGATGTACGCCTTCATGGACGCCGAGTACAACCAGTTCGAGGTCGAGGCCGAGAACATGGGCGACGCCATCAACTACCTCGAGGACGGCATGACCGTCGAAGTGGTGTTCTACGACGGCAAGGCCATCTCGGTCGAGCTGCCGACCACCGTGATCCGCGAGATCGTGACCGACCCGGCCGTCAAGGGCGACACCTCGGGCAAGGTGCTGAAGCCAGCCAAGCTGGTCGGCACCGGCTTCGAGGTCAGCGTGCCGATCTTCGTCGAGAACGGCGACAAGATCGAAATCGACACGCGCACTCACGAGTACAAGAAGCGCGCCTGATCGCAGAGCGCTCTCCAGCATGACGATCAAGCCGGCCTCATCAGGCCGGCTTTTTTCATTCCGACGTGAAGACTGAACCGATCGTTCCGGCGCACATCGAGTTCCAAGACGGGGTGCCGTTCGCACCCGAATTCGGCGATGCGTACCACCCGCGGGTTGGCGCATTTGCGCAGGCGCGTGACGTGTTCCTGGCGGGCAACGGCCTGCCGGAGCGCTGGCGCGGGCGCGAGCGCTTTGTCATGCTGGAAACCGGCTTCGGGCTGGGCAACAACTTCCTCGCGACCTGGGGAGCGTGGCGCGATGACGAACAGCGGCCACAACGGCTGGTCTTCGTCTCGATCGAAAAGCATCCACCAACGGCAGCCGACATGGCACAGGCGCACGCCGCCTCGCCAGAGCCCGCCCTTGCCGCGCAGCTGACCGCCGCATGGCCACCGGCCACGCCGGACCTGCACGTGCTCGAGTTCGAAGGCGGCCGCGTCACGTTGCTGTTGGCACTGGGCGACGTGGCGCTGTGGCTGCCCGAGCTGCAAGCCCAGGTCGACGCGGTTTTCCTGGATGGCTTCGCACCTGCGTGCAACGCGCCGATGTGGGATGCGCGCGCGCTGCGCTCTTTGGCGCGCCTGGCCGCACCTGGCGCCACCGCGGCCACCTGGAGCACGACGCGCAGTCTGCGCGATGCGCTGAACGCGGCGACTTTCCGTGTCCAGCGGGTGCCGGGGGTCACGGGCAAATTCGACATGACGCAGGCGCAGGTCGATGCCAGTGTCATCGAACGCCGCCGCGCTGCGCCGCCGGGGCGAATGCCTGCTCACCAGGCACGCCAGGCGCTGGTCGTCGGTGCCGGCTTGGCAGGAGCGGCTGCGGCCCGCGCCTTGGCCCGCCAAGGTCTGCAGGTCACGGTATTGGACGCTGCCGATCGAGCCGCCAGCGGCGCTTCAGGCAACCCGGCCGGGCTGTTCCACGGCGTGGCGCATGCGCACGACAGCACCCACGCGCAGTTGCTGCGCGCCGCAGCGCTGCGGGCCGAACAGGTGTACCGGCCGCTGATCGAATCAGGGCGGGTGCCTGGCGGGTTGGCGGGCCTGCTGCGGGGCGGCGAGGAGACCCTGGCGGCGTTGCGAGCGATGGTGGCCGCGCAGCAGCTGCCCGCACGTTATGCCAAAGCGCTTTCGCAAGATGCAGCATCGGCGGCGGCCGGTTGCCCGCTGGCCGGTGCAGCGTGGCACTTTGCGGGCGGTGGCTGGTTGCAGCCGGCTTCGCTGGTGCACGCCTGGCTGCAGGAACCCGGCATCAGCCTGCGCACCGGCGTGCGGGTCGGTCATTTGCAGCCCCTTTCCAACGGGCACTGGCAGGCGCTGGACGAGCATGCTGCGCTGCTGGGCGAGGCTGACGTGGTCGTCGTGGCTGCGGCGAATGCGACGCCGACGCTGCTCGCCGAACACAGCGATGCCGCCAACTGGCCCTGGCGCCGCACGCGTGGCCAGCTCACCATCGTGCGCGCCGCCGAAGCGCAATCGTTGCCCCGCCCGACCTTGCCGATCGCCAGTGGCGGGTACCTGCTGGCCTTGCCAGAGGCCCTGGGCGGGGGCCTGCTGTGCGGCGCCACGTCGCACCTGCAGGACGATGACGGCGAGATGCGCGAGGCCGATCACCGCGCCAACCTGGCGCAACTGTCGGCCCTGACCGGCACGGCGATCGATATTCCTGAGCGTTGGTTCGACCCGAACAGCGACGTGCTCGATGGCCGTGTTGCCTGGCGGCTGGGCTGCGACGACCGATTGCCGGTGGTCGGCCCGGTGCCACTGCCTGCCGCATCGCTGGGCGGCTTGAAGCGGCTCGAACAACCGCGGCATGTGCCCCGGGTGCGGGGTTTGTACGTGTTGGCCGGGCTGGGTTCGCGCGGCATCACCTGGGCGCCGCTGCTCGGCGAGGTGCTGGCCGCCGGGATCACCGGCGCGCCGCTACCGCTGGCCGGCAGCTTGCTGGATGCGATCGATCCCGCGCGCTTCCTGGCGCGGCTGCATCGCCAATCGCCCGGCTGAACCGCCGGCGCGGATTCGAAAATTCAGCCGGCGTTCGTCGGCTCGTTGCCGCTGCCCGGCGTGGGATTCGCGGGCTGGCCGGCGTCGTTGTCTTGTGCACCGCCGGACGGGCCGCCCTGCGACTTGCGGGCTGCCTTGTCTTCCTTCTTGCGCTTCTTGGCCAGTTCGCGCTGGCGTTTTTCGTAGGAGTAATTGGGTGTGGCCACGGGCCGTCCTTTGCTTCAGGGAGAAGAGGCTGGTGCCGCCGCGGCGAGCGACACCTTGTTCCAACGATACACCCTCTGCAAGCGCGGCTCGCCAGGGTCCATCGTTCAGAAGCGCAAGGTCTTCACGCCCTCTGGCGTGCCGAGCAGGCAGACGCTGGCCTTGTTCCGCGCGAACACGCCCATCGTGACCACGCCGGGCCACTGGTTGACCTCGGCCTCCATGGCCGGGGGGTCGTTGATGGTCAGGCCGCGCACGTCCAGGATGAGGTTGCCGTTGTCGGTCACCACACCTTCGCGCACCGTCGTCTCGCCGCCGTAGGTGCGGCGAAGACGCCGTGCCACCTGCGCCGCCGCCATCGGAATCACTTCGATCGGCAGTGGGAACTTGCCCAGCGTGTCGACCAGCTTCGAAGCGTCGGCGATACAGACAAAGCGTTCGGCCAGGTCGGCGATGATCTTCTCGCGCGTCAGCGCCGCGCCGCCGCCCTTGATCATGTGGCCACGATGGTCGATCTCGTCCGCGCCGTCGATGTAGACCGGGATCGATTCGATCTCGTTCGCATCGAGCACCGGAATGCCCAGGGCCAGCAGCCGCTCGGTGCTCTTGACCGAGCTGGACACGGCCCCCTTGATGCGATCCTTCATCGTGGCCAGTGCATCGATGAAGCAGTTCACCGTCGAGCCGGTGCCCACGCCCACGACCGAGCCGGCCAGCACTTCGGCCAAGGCGGCCTGCCCCACCAGGGCCTTCAATTCGTCTTGCGTCATGGGGCGGGATTGTCTCAGGCTGACCCGGCCCGATCCCCAAGAATGGCCGCGACAGGAGCGGGGGCGATCCGACTGGCCCGCGCCGTCAAGGCGAGGTAGCTTCTGCCGGCGCAGGTGTTGCCGGCGCGCCCTGCCCCTGCACGGCCTGAAGGGCGCGGCGGTTGCGTGTGCCGATGCGGCGATCGCGACGGTCCTGCGCCCTGGCCGGCAGGCTCTGGTCGCTGGTGCGGCGCTTGAACAAGGTCGGCACGAGGCCGATGAAAGCACTTGCGTCGGTGCCCTTGGGCAACACGGTCAGGTTCTCGAAGCCGACCTGGCGGCGCAGCGCACCCACCAGGGCCAGCTGGTCTTCATAGCCGGAATAGACCAGCACCGGCAGGCTGACATGGGCGTCCTTCAGGTACTTCAGCAGGTCGACGCCGTTGCCGCCAGGCAGGTTCAGATCGAGGATCAGCAGATCGGGATGAAATCGGCGGATCGTCTCCATCGCCTCGCTGGTCGAAGCGCGCACCCGCACTTCCGGCTCGACAAGGCAAGTGCGCAGCATCTGCTCGATGATCAGCTGCATCGTCGCGTTGTCTTCGATCACCAGCACCCGCGAGGGCGCGCGCCGGGGCTCGTCGCTGCGTCGATCGGGCCGGCCGGTTTCCTCGGGCGTGCGCGACTTCAGCGCCTTCAGATCCTCGGCCAATTCACGCGCCAGCCTCGACTCCCTTTCCAGGGATTCGCGCAGCCGGATCAGCTGAAGGTGCTGGTGCCACGCATACAAACCAACGACGCACACCGAGACCAGGAACAGCGCACCTGCGCCGCCGCTCTCAGTCAATTGCTTGAAGAAGATTTCGAACAGTTTGTCCATGGCTCCCTGGGCTCCGGCCACGCACGAAAGCCACCAGTATCAACACGACGGGCGAAGCAGACATCCCCTGAATGGGGGTCGCCCTCGATCGACAGCCCCCTTGAATGGAGGCTGCTTCGCCAGCAGCCTGAGACAATCTCGCCCCATGTCTTTAGTCCCCTACGCCCTCACCCGCCCGTTCCTTTTCGGCCTCGACCCCGAGGCGGCGCACGACCTGACACTGGGCAGCATTGCCCGGCTGCAGAACACGCCGGCGCAGTGCCTGTGGTCACAAAGCCGTGTCGATGACCCGGTCACCGTCGCCGGGCTGCGCTTTCCGAACCGCGTGGGGCTGGCGGCCGGGCTGGACAAGAACGGCCGCTGCATCGACGGCTTCGGCGCGATGGGCTTCGGCTTCATCGAGGTGGGCACCGTGACGCCGAAGGCGCAGCCGGGCAACCCGAAACCCCGCATGTTCCGCCTGCCGCAGGCGCAGGCGCTGATCAATCGGCTGGGCTTCAACAACGAGGGGCTCGAGGCCTTTCTCGCCAATGTGCGGCGCGCGCGCAGCTTCCGCGCCGCTGGTGGCATCCTGGGCCTGAACATCGGCAAGAACGCGGTCACGCCGATTGAGAACGCGGCCGATGACTACCTGGCCGGCCTGACCGGCGTGTTCCCGCACGCCGACTACGTGACCGTCAACATCTCGAGCCCGAACACCAAGAACCTGCGCGCGCTGCAAAGCGACGAGGCGCTCGATGCGCTGCTGGGCACGCTGACCGAACGCAAAGCGCTGCTGGAGCAACAACAGTCGCGGCGCGTGCCGATGTTCCTGAAGATCGCGCCCGACCTCGACGCCGATCAGATCGGCGTCATCGCGGCCACGCTGAAGCGCCACGGCATGGACGGCGTCATCGCCACCAACACGACCATCGCCCGCGACGCGGTCAAAGGCCTGCCGCACGCAGAAGAAACCGGTGGCCTCTCGGGCGCCCCCGTGCGCGAAGCCAGCAACCGCGTCGTGCGAGCCTTGCGCGGCGCACTGGGCGCGGGCTTCCCGATCATCGGCGTGGGCGGCGTGATGAACGCCGAAGACGCGCAGACCAAGATCGCCGCTGGCGCCGACCTGGTGCAGGTCTATACCGGCTTCATCTACGCCGGCCCACCGCTGGTGCCGCAGGTGGCGCGCGCGCTGGCCAAGCGATAAATAGACCGGGCGTTTACTCGCCGACCACCACGCCTTCGCGGCGTCGGTCGGCACC